>Ga0187842_1000813_pt1 | contig 14944 bp, 15 predicted proteins | sample SpaLakP09_SKY_41_FD_134514 | JGI IMG/M metagenome (GOLD analysis project Ga0187842, IMG submission 134514) | Oligotrophic lake water microbial communities from Sparkling Lake, Wisconsin, USA - SP09_SKY_41 | ecosystem: Environmental > Aquatic > Freshwater > Lake | place: USA: Sparkling Lake... | reverse complement strand
CTGCGGCGCATCGTAATCGGCGATGCGCGGCAGGCCGCACAGGCCGGCCATTTCCTGCTGCGGTACGCAGCCGGGCTGTGCGCCCTGGCACAGCAGGCGGCTCAGTTCCAGCGTCTGGCCGAACAGGCCGGTGGGGCCGCCGGGGAAGGCCACATTGTGCAACATGGCGCGGTGGCGCAAGACCGGCAACAGCAACTGGGAACCCTGCCAGCTGACAATTTGCGGCATGTGTTCATTCAGTAGTGCCGCCAGCGCCTGCAGCATGGCAGCTTCGTCCTGGCCGGCGGCCGACTGGTGCAGTACCACTTCCTGCCGGCTATGCAGTACGGCATTGATCGCGACCACGCGATGCAGGTGATAGGGCATGAATTCATCAGCGCGGCTGGCCCGGCTGCGCTGCAGGGCAAAATAGACGACATCGGCATCGCTGATTTGCGTGTCCAGCTGATACAGGGTACGGATGCCGGCGACATCGGGCAGGGTCTGGATATCCAGGGCGAGTAAAGGAATCACGTGGTGTCTTCACACAAAATTGGCGGCAATGGTGTGCGATTCTAGGCCGGCTGCACACGGTGGGCAATCACGTCATCACGATTAAATGGGCCATGGCGGTGTATCTTGTCAGAAGATTCAGGCTATAATCTGCCGCTTGAATTCCTTTCTTGCGAATCCCTTCATTCCACGTCCTTATTCCTCTAAATGATCCGCAAGCTTATCCGTAAAGTATTGGAGCTGCCGTCAGGCATGGGCAAACGCCGTAGCAAACCACGCGTGATTCCGCTGTCCCAGCATGGCGTACGCCGCGATCAGCTCAGCAATGCTGCGCTCAAGGTGACTTCCCGACTGCAGGAAGCCGGTTTCTCTGCCTTTGTGGTAGGGGGGGCCGTGCGCGACCTGTTGCTGGATGTTTCTCCCAAAGATTTTGACGTCGCCACCAATGCCACGCCGGAGCAGGTGCATCATCTGTTCCGCCGCTCGCGCATCATTGGCCGTCGCTTCCGCATCGTGCATGTGATGGTGGGGCCGGAAACCATCGAGGTCACCACCTTCCGTGGCGGTGGCATCGATGATCAGAATGAGTCGGGCCGCATCATGGCCGACAATACTTTCGGCAGCCAGGAAGAGGACGCACATCGCCGTGACTTTACCGTCAATGCCTTGTTCTTCGATCCTTCCGACGAGTCCATCATCGACTATCACCACGGGGTCAAGGACCTGAAGGTGAAGAAGCTGGTGATGATAGGCCAGCCGGCACGCCGCTATCAGGAAGATCCGGTGCGCATGCTGCGCGCGGTACGCCTGGCGGCCAAGCTGGGTTTCGAAATCGACGACGACACCCGCAAGCCGATTCGCGCCCATGCCCATCTGCTGCGCAAGGAGCCGCCGGCACGGCTGTTTGATGAAATGCTCAAGCTGCTGATGTCCGGCCATGCCTATGCCTGCCTGAAGAAATTGCGCGACGAAGGCTTGTCGCGTGGTGTCTTCCCGCTGCTGGATGCGGTGATGGGCGAGGACGGTGACGACTTGTTCCTGCGACTGGGGCTGCAAAGCACCGATGCGCGCATTCGTGCCGACAAGCCGGTATCGGTGGGTTTCCTGCTGGCCACCTTGCTGTGGCAGCAGGTGAAGCAGCACTGGGAGCAGCATATCGCTGCCGGCGAGAAGCCCTTGCCGGCCTTGCAACTGGCCATTTCCGATGTGGAAAACGAGCAGGACAACGATTTTGCCATCCCGCGCCGTTTCAGCGTGACCATGCGTGAAATCTGGACGCTGCAGGCGCGTTTCGACAGCCGCAGTGGTGCCCGTCCTTACCGTTTTCTCGAACAGCCGCGTTTCCGTGCTGCTTTCGACTTCATGGCCTTGCGCGCCGAAGCCGGCGAGCTGCCGCTGAGCCTGGTGGAGTGGTGGGAAGCCTTCCAGCGTGGCGATCAGGCCGAGCGCGAAGCGCTGATCAATGAGGCCAAGAATAGCGGTGAGGAAGAACCGGCGAAAAAACGCCGTCGCCGTCGCCCATCCGGCCGTCGCCGTACCGATCAGGCCGGCGGAGGGGGAGAGGCCGCGTGAGCCTAGCCTACGTCGCTCTGGGCAGCAACCTGGAGCAACCGGCTGACCAGATCAGGGCCGCGCTCGCGGCCCTTGCTGCTCTTGACGGCAGCCAGCTGCTCAGCCACTCCTCGCTCTACCTCACCACGCCGGTGGGTTATCTCGACCAGCCCGACTTCATCAATGCCGTTGCCCTGCTGGACACCGCGCTCACGCCTTATCAGCTGCTGGATGCGCTGATGCAGATCGAGGCCGGTTTCGGCCGTGAACGCAGCTTCCGCAACGCACCGCGGGTGCTGGATCTGGACGTTTTGTTGTATCAGGACACCGTGCTGGACGATCCGCAGCTGCTATTGCCGCATCCGCGCATGCACCAGCGGGCCTTTGTCATGGTACCGTTGGCGGAAATTGCCCCCGGCCAGCAGGTGGGGGAACACGGCCTGGCCGCCGATATCGCTGCTGCACTGGATTGTGCCGGCGTGGTGCGGCTGGAGTCGTCAGCTCAGCCAAGGAGACAAGCATGAGTCAGAGTCATTTGCGCTATGTGGTGGTGGAAGGGCCGATCGGCTCGGGCAAATCGGCGCTGGCGCGCCGTCTGGCCAACTACTGGGGTATACAGCTGCTGGCGGAAGACCCGGCATCCAATCCCTTCCTGCCGCGTTTTTACCGCAATGTGGCCTCGCACGGTCTGGCCACCCAGCTGACTTTTCTCATGCAGCGTGCCGACATGGCCCGTGGCATGTTGCTGGGCGATAGCCTGGCCAGCCCGGTGGTGTCGGATTTCCTGTTCGAGAAAGATGCCCTGTTTGCCCGGGTGAATCTGGACGAGCAAGAGCTGGCCCTGTATCAGCGCCTGGCGCAGCAATTGCTGCCGCAATACCCGGTGCCAGACCTGGTGATTTACCTGCAGGCTTCCGAGCAGGTCTTGCTCGATCGCAGTGCGGCGCGCGCCAGCGAACTGGAACAGGATTTTCCGGAAGGCTATCTGAAGCGCGTGCATGCCGCTTACAGCGAGTTCTTCCATCAATACGAAGCAGCCCCCTTGCTCATCGTCAATACCGACCACCTCGAGCTGGTTGATGGTAACGAGGATTTCGAGCTATTGTTGCGCTGCATCAGCGAGATGCGCGGACAGCGCAGCTATTTCAACAAGAGCGTCTGAATACAAGTGACGCCTTGCATTTCCCGACCACACCGAGGAAGTACAGGTATGAAAATTACCGTCAACACCCTGCAGAAGATGGCCGCCGAAGGCCAGAAGATCGTCATGCTCACCAGCTATGACGCAAGCTTTTCCACCCTCCTCGATCAGGCGGGTGTGGAGATTCTGCTGGTGGGTGATTCACTGGGCATGGTGATCCAGAACCGCGATTCCACACTGCCGGTCACCATGGAAGAAATGGTTTACCACACCCGCTGTGTCGCCGCCGGCGCTGGCGATGCCATGGTGCTGAGCGACCTGCCCTTCGGCAGCTATCAGGAAAGCCCGCAGCAGGCTTTCGCCAATGCCGCCCGCCTGATGCAGGCCGGTGCGCACATGGTGAAGCTGGAAGGTGGCCGTTTCATGGCGGAAACCACCCGTTTTCTGGTGGAGCGCGGCATTCCGGTCTGTTCGCACATCGGCCTCACCCCGCAGTTCGTCAACACCTTTGGCGGCTACCGGGTGCAGGGCAAGAGCGAGAGCGACGCCGAACGCCTGCTGGATGACGCCCGCCAACTGGCCGAAGCCGGTGCCAGCCTGGTGTTGATGGAATGTGTGCCGGCCGATCTGGCCCGCCGCGTGACCGAAACGGTTGCCGTACCCACCATCGGCATTGGTGCTGGTGCCGAGGTCAGCGGCCAGGTACTGGTATTGCACGATATCCTCGGCGTCTATCCGGGCAAGAAAGCCCGCTTCGTCAAGAATTTCATGAATGAGGCAGGCAGCATCCAGGGTGCGGTCGAAGCCTATGTCAAGGCAGTCAAGGCCGGCAGCTTCCCCGCTGCCGAGCACACCTTCTAAGCCAAAAGGGTAAGGAAATGGAAATCATCCGTAGCGTGGCAGCCATGCGTGCATGGCGTCGCCAGGCCGGCAAGCTGGCTTTTGTCCCCACCATGGGCAATCTGCACGAGGGCCATCTGGCTCTGGTCGAGGCGGCGCACCAGCACGCCGACAAGGTGGTGGTCAGCATTTTTGTCAATCGCCTGCAATTTGGTCAGGGCGAAGATTTCGACGCTTATCCGCGCACCTTTGAATCCGACTGTGCCAAGCTTGAGGCGGCCGGGGTGGATGCGCTTTTCTTCCCCACCGAGCAGGAGCTGTACCCGCGGGTGAAGCAGGATTTCAATGTCGAGCCGCCACATATCCAGGACGAGCTGTGCGGCGCCTTCCGCCCCGGTCATTTCCGTGGCGTGGCTACCGTGGTCAGCAAGCTCTTCAATATCGTGCAGCCGGATGTGGCCTGTTTCGGCAAGAAGGACTTCCAGCAGCTGCATGTGATCAAGGCCATGGTGGACGACCTGAATATTCCGGTGGCGGTCATCCCGGTGGATACCGGCCGTGCTGAAGATGGTCTGGCCTTGTCCTCGCGCAATGGCTATCTGACGGCAGAAGAACGTGCCGAAGCACCGCGCCTGTACCGCAACCTGTCCGCCATGCGTGCAGCCCTGCTAGCCGGTGACAGCGATTACGCCACGCTGGAAGCCAAGGCCAGTGCCGATCTGCAGCAGGCTGGCTGGGTAGTGGATTATGTCGAAGTACGTCAGGCCGATACCCTGGAAGTGGCCCATGCCGGCGAAAAGCGCCTGGTGGTGCTGGCTGCTGCCCGCCTGGGCCGTACCCGTCTGATCGATAATGTGGAAGTGTCCCGCTAAGCCGGGCAAGGAAAGACCAGTACCATGCAACGCATCATGCTTAAATCCAAGCTGCACCGTGTCACCACCACGCATGCCGAACTGCATTACATCGGCTCCTGCGCTATCGACGAAAACCTGCTGGAAGCAGCGGATATTCGCGAATACGAAGAAGTGCAGATCTGGAACGTCAACAACGGCGAGCGCTTTGCCACCTATGCGATCAAGGCCGAGCGTGGTTCCGGCGTGATTTCGGTGAATGGCTCGGCCGCGCGCCGCGCCGCGCCGGGCGATCTGCTGATCATCGCCTCTTTTGCCCAGTACGAAGATGCCGAGCTGGCCAATCACCAGCCCAAGCTGGTGTTCGTGGACGAGCGCAACCAGATGACCGCGCTGGACAACAAGACCCCGACCCAGCCCGCCTGAGCGCAGGATAAGCAGGCAAATCTGGCAAAAGCGATGCTGCGGCATCGCTTTTTTCATGGCTTGTTTCAGCCGCATCCACGCGCTAAAAGCCTGGCGCGGACCGGGCTTTGCATCGTTGTTTATAACTGTCTATAGTTTCTAATGAATTGCCGCACCAGTCCGGCCGGCTGGTTCGCCTGTCACGACGGGAGCATGACATGAGCAGCATTCTGCATGGCGGCTGTCTGTGTGGTGCCGTGCATTACCGGGTGCATGGCCAGCCTTTTCATGTGACCCATTGCCATTGCGTCAGTTGCCGCAAGGCTAGTGGTGCGGCGTTTGTCACCTGGTTCACCGTGCGGCTGATCGAACTGGAGTGGCTGGGCGAAAAGCCGCTGTTCTATCACTCGTCTGCTGCCGCCATGCGCGGGTTCTGCCCGCATTGCGGTGCCACGCTCAGCTACCAGCACGAGTCTGATCCGGATGATATCGATCTTACTGCCGCATCACTGGACATACCGGAGGTGCTGGCGCCGGAATTCCATATCTGGTGGCAGGACCACATCAGCTGGGGCGAGCCAGAGCAGCAAGCAGCCTTGCCGGTACATGCGCGCAGCCGTGACTGAGCACGGCTGCATTGCTGTCTTTACAGCAGCGGTGTGGCGGAGACGATCACACCATCTTCATCGGCATACAGCCATTCGCCCGGCACGAAGGTGACGCCAGCAAAGCTCACCGCCAGGTCACGCTGACCTTCGCCACGTTTTACCGATTTGAGCGGGTGAGTATTCAGTGCGCGAATGCCCAGCGGCAACTGGTTGAGCGCCACCGAATCGCGGATGCAGCCGTAGATCACCACGCCATCCCAGTGATTGGCCACCGCCAGATCGCCGATCTGGTCGCCCAGCAGGGCACAGCGCAGCGAGCCGCCGCCATCCACCACCAGTACCTTGCCGTGGCCATCCTGCGCCAGGGTTTCCCGGACCAGGGTGTTGTCTTCAAACAGTTTGAGGGTGACGATCTGACCATAAAAACGCTGATGATTGCCATAGCGCTGGAACAGCGGCTCCAGCACGCGGACACGGCCTTCGTTGGCGTCGCACAGATCGGTTGTCAGAAAACTCATGCTCTTTCTCCTTGGCAGTTTATGGTTATGCCGGATGGCGGACGCAAAAAAGCCGCCTCGCGGCGGCTTGTTGCATGCATCAATCCAGGCGTAGCGGTACAAACAATGTACTGTCCTGGCGGCGTACCAGCAGGGCGATATTGCCGCGCGCACTGGCCAGTGCCTTTTCAAAGCTCTTCACCGTGGTGATTTCATTCTGGTTCAGGCCCATGATGATATCGCCATGTTGCAGGCCGGAGCGGGCGGCCGCGCCCTGCGCCTTCTGCACCAGCAGGCCGCCGTTCATGCCCAGTTCGCTGCGCTGCTTCGCGGTCAGCTCGGTGACGGTCAGCCCCAGCTTGCCGAACTGGAAGTTCTGCGGGGCGGCTTCATCTTGCTGTTTGGCCTGCGGCGCCGCTTCCGGAGCCAGTTCGCCCAGCGTGGCCTGAATGGTTTTTTCTTCGCCCTTGCGCCATACCGACAGCTTGACCTTGGCACCCGGCTGCAGCGAACCCACCATCATCGGCAGATCCTTGGAGCTTTCGATGGCACGGTCATCCAGCTTGAGGATGATGTCCCCGGTCTGCAGGCCAGCCTTGCCGGCCGGGCCTTGCGGATCCACGCGTACTACCAGTGCGCCACTGGGGCGCGGCAGGCCGAAGGATTGCGCCAGCTCTTGCGACACTTCCTGGATATTGATGCCCAGCTGGCCTCGGCTGACCTTGCCCTTGGCCTTGATCTGCTCGGCCACATTCATGGCCAGGTCGATCGGAATGGCAAAGGAAATGCCCATGAAACCGCCGGAGCGACTGTAGATCTGCGAGTTGATGCCGACCACTTCACCCTTCAGGTTGAACAGCGGGCCGCCGGAATTGCCCGGATTGATGGCGACATCGGTCTGGATGAAGGGCACGTAGTTTTCATCCGGCAGGCTGCGACCCTTGGCCGAGACAATGCCGGCGGTGACGGTATTTTCAAAACCGAAGGGCGCGCCGATGGCGGCCACCCATTCGCCAACCTTGAGCTGGGACGGGCTGCCAATCTTGACCACCGGCAGGCTGGAGGCATCCACTTTCAGCAGTGCCACGTCGGTACGCTTGTCCAGGCCGACCAGGCGGGCTTTCAGCTCGCGCTTGTCGGTCAGCATGACCTTGATCTGGGTGCCGCCATTTACCACATGGGCGTTGGTCATGATGAAGCCATCATCGCTGATGATGAAACCCGAGCCGAAGGAGATGCTTTCTTCCGGAGTCTGATCCTGCTGATTGGGCTGGTTGGGGATGAAGCGCTTGAAGAAATCGAACAGCGGATCGTCTTCCGGCACCGGGAAGGGCATTTCACTTTGCTGTGGCGCCGCATCGGTGCGATTGGCCTGGATGTTCACCACGGCCGGTCCGTCGCGTTCGACCAGTTGGGTGAAGTCAGGCAGCAACATGGCGACGCGACCGTCCGACTGGGCAGGAACAGCAACCGGGGCCGGCTGGTTCTGCTTGTGGAACAGGCTTTCGATCTTGTCGCAACCCGAGAGCAACGACGCAGCCAGAAGGGCGCCGACAATGGTGCGAAGATACGGAGTCACAGAGTTATCCTTTCGGGGAGGCTTTCAGACGGATATAAGGGTGATCCGCTGTTTTTCCAGGAGATCCAGCCTGAATTGTCATCAGGCCCAGACTGTTTTCAATCATACCGGTTTTGCCGGATATTCGCAGAGATCGACAATCACGCAGTGCTGGCAGTCCGGTTTGCGTGCCTTGCAGACATAGCGGCCATGCAGGATCAGCCAGTGGTGGGCATCCACCCTAAATTCCGCCGGCACGTACTTCAGCAGCTTGTCTTCCACCTCGCGCACATCTTTGCCCGGAGCCAGCCGGGTGCGGTTGGATACGCGGAAAATATGGGTATCCACGGCGATGGTGGGGTGGCCAAAGGCGGTGTTGAGCACCACATTGGCCGTTTTGCGGCCAACGCCGGGCAGCGCTTCCAGCGCAGCCCTGTCATCCGGTACCTCGCCACCGTGTTTTTCCAGCAGCAGGCGACAGGTCGCAATGACGTTTTTGGCCTTGGTGCGGAACAGGCCGATGGTCTTGATGTAATCAGACAGCGTCTCTTCGCCCAGCGCCAGCATGGCGGCCGGGGTATTGGCCACGGCATAGAGCGGGCGGGTGGCCTTGTTGACGCTGACATCGGTGGCCTGGGCCGACAGCAACACGGCAATCAGCAGCTCGAAGGGCGTGCGATATTCCAGCTCGGTAGTCGGCTTGGGAGTGTGCTCGCGCAGGCGGCGGAAAATCTCGTAGCGCTTGGTGGCGTTCATGGCATGTCGGCTTGGGGCTGGTTCGGTACAGGGGGCCGCTGCGGCCAGGCTGTCAGGCGGTGGCGGCGGCCTGCATCATTGTAACGCAGGCCGCCGCTGGCTCGTATGCCCTGCGGTTTCTACGTGCGGCGGCCCGGCGACAGGGTCAGACTGTCCAGCAGGGGGGCGCTGGCGCTGAGCAGCAGCAGGCAGGCGGCCAGCGTCACGCCGGCATCCGGATGGGTGGTCAGCGTCACCACGCTGATGCACAGCATGCCGGCAGCCTGGCCATGGATCAGCCGGCCACGGGAGGTGATGGGGGTACTGCTGCCATCGCTCATCACCCAGCCGGCCAGCAGCCACAGCGCACTCTGGCCGAGCAGCCAGCCGCTGCCCACCGGCAGGGCGATCAATACCACCAGCAGCAGTCCCAGTGGGGCGTGCCAGCGCAGGAGGCCGCGCCAGAGCAGCCACAGGCCGCCGGCCAGCAAGGCTAGCGTCAGCGGGAGGTTGGCATGGGGCAGGCTGGCGGGCAGCCAGGGCGCTGCTAGCAGCAGGCCGCCGGCCACCGGGTGAAACGGGCTGCTGCCGCTGCCGCCAAACAGCTGGCGTAGCAGCAGGATGGCTGCACCAGTACATATGCACAGCAGCGGCAGTGGCGTGGCCGGCAGCAGCAAGCTCAGCAGTACGGCCGACAGCAGTGCATCACCCTGGCGCAAGCTTGGCCATATGGCTTGGCGGCGCCAGGCCAGGCCCAGGCTATCGGCAAGCAGGGCCGTGGCCGTGGCTAGTAGCAGCGCCAGCAAGGCCTGTGGCCCCAGTTGCCAGAGCTGGATGGCGATGGCCGGCAATAGCGCCAGCAGTTGCTGACGATTGCGGCTTGCCAGCGTGGGGGCGAGTCTTATCAACGGAGTGCTCATCATTTTTCCTGCTCTCCGGCATCACGTGCGGCTTTCTGGGCTGCGGCGCGGGCCATGGCGGCGGCAATCAGCGCCTTTTTGTCTTCATCCATGGCCGCTGGGCTATTGCTAGCCGCAGCGGCCTTCTGCGCATTGGCCCTTTGCATGGCGGCCTGAATCAGCGCCTGTTGCTGCTGGTTCAGCCCAGCTTGCTCACTGCTGTCGGCTGATGTTTCCGCTGCGGCTGCCTTGGCTGCATCCTGTGCCGCCTTGCGCGCAGCGGCGCGTGCCATGGCGGCGTCGATAGTCGCCTGACGGTTGGCCGCAATGGCGGCATCCCGCTCACTGCTGCTGACGGACGCTGCCGTATCCGGACGCTGTTGTTGTCGTTGTGCCGCGCGGGCCATGGCGGCGGCGATGGCAGCTTGTTTGTCTGCAGTACTGGCCGTTGGCGTGGTGCTCTGGCTGGGGGCGGTAGCTGCTTGTTGCGCCAATTTGGCCGCTTGTTGCGCAGCACGTTCGGCCAGCCGCTGGGCTTTCTCCTGCTTGTCGCGTTCCAGGCGGAACTGGCGGAAGCGATGGCGCTGGCGGGCTGCGTCGGCGGCGCTCTGTTGCTGTTCGGCTAGCAGCAGTTGCTGGCTGGTCTGGCGGAAGGTCTCGAGCAAAGGCAGCTGGCTGGGGCAAACGGCGCTGCACAGGCCGCACTGGCTGCAGTCGGCCAGCCGCCAGTGCTGTGCTTGTTCCAGTTGTTGCTCGCTGCAATGCCAGTACAGCTCTTGTGGCTGTAACTGGCTGGGGCAGATGCTGGCGCAATCGCCACAGCGGACGCAGGGCTGGGCAATCAGCTCAGCCTGAGCGGCTAGGGCCAGCAGGCAGTGGCTGTGCTGGTGGATGCCAATGGTGGTATCGGGCAAGGCAAAGCCGCGCAGTCCGCCGCCATGGACAATGGCATGTTGCTGTGAGGGCAGGCCGGCGCAGGCCAGCAGATCGGCCACCGGGCTGCCGAGCAAGGCCAGGATGTTCTGTGGCTGCCCGACGGCACCGCTGACGGTGACGATGCGGCTGATGCAGGGCTCGCCATGCAGGATGGCCCGGCCGGCTGCATGGATGCCGGCTAGCGGCAGGCACAGGCTGTTGCTGCTTTCTTCGGGCCGTGCCAGTGACTGCAGCAGAGGCGCGTCATCGCCTGCCGGGTAGGGGGCTTGTATCACTTCCAGCTGCCAGCATTGGTTTGCTGCCAGGCTGCGCAGGGCATTGATGGCCGCGCCCTGTTCTTGCTGGATGGCCAGTACCAGCCGCACCGGCTGCAGTATGCGCCCCAGCATGGTCATGGCCTCGGCCACGGCAGCAGCCTGTTCGCGCAGCAGCATGCTGTCGGCCTGCAGAAAAGGCTCGTTTTCTACAGCATTGATGATGAGCAGTGCCAGTGGTGGCGCGGCTGCGGCCCAGGCCAGCGGCAGTAGCGGGCCGTGCTGGCCCATGACCCCCATGTCTTGCAGCCGGATGGCCAGCGCCAGTGGTGACAGTGCAGGCCAGTCGGTAGCTGCTTGCAGGGGCAGTGCTTCGTCCTGCCCGTCTGGCTGCAACTGCAGGCCATCCAGCAGCGGCGCGTCGGGCAGGGCCTGCGGCAGCGGGCCGATGGCACGGATATGGCCCGAGGTCGGGGCATGCAGGGCCACGCCGAATTCACTGTCGGCCTCGGCCAGCAACTGGTGTTTCAGTACGCGCTGGCCTACTTCGACACAGCAGCGACTGCCTTGCAGCCACAGGTTTAGCTGGGCAGGCAAGGGCAGGGTGGCCAATGGCTGTTGGCTGGCGGCAGTGTACGCCGGCGGTATGGATGGGCGGCTCATGTGCTGCTACCTGGCTTGATGGCCTTGATGGCAATGACCGGGTAGCCCCAGCGCCAGTCGGCTGGCTGGCTGGTGGCCGGGCGCATGCTGATGCAGTCCACCGGACAGGGGGCCAGACACAATTCGCAGCCGGTGCATTCATCGGCCAGCACGGTATGCATTTGTTTGGCCGAACCCAGAATGGCATCCACCGGACAGGCCTGGATGCACAGGGTACAGCCGATACAGGTGGCTTCGTCTATCAGTGCCACCGCCTTGGGCTTTGGTGGTGGGGCATCGGCGGCGAAGGGCAGGTAGTCAGTGTGTAGTAGCGCTGCCAGCTTGCGTATGCCGTCCTCGCCGCCAGGCGGGCAGCGATTGATGCTGTCTTCGCCGCGTGCCAGTGCCTGGGCATAAGGCTGACAGCCGGCGTGGCCGCACTGGCCGCACTGGGTTTGCGGCAGCAAGGCATCGATGCGATCAGCCAGCGGCGGCAGACTGGTGGTGGCAGGGCGCAATTTCTGTGCGCTGCTGCGCAGGACTTTTCCCAGCAGCCAGATGGCCAGCAACAGCAGCAGCAAACGAAGAACGAGGGTCATGACAGGCGGGCTCCAAGGCCGTGCAAGGCCAGCGCGATGATGAGGGCACACAGCAGCAGGGCCGGCCGGCCGCGCAGCCATGCGGGCAGGGCGCAGCGTTGCAGGCGTGCTGGCAGGGTGGCGAACTGGGCCAGCAGCAAGGTGAACAGGGCAGCGCTCAGCAAGCCGGTGAACAGCGATGCCATGGTGCTGCTGACGGATGGCAAGCAAGACAAGGGCAGGCCGGCCACCAGACTATTAAACAGCAATATGGGCCAGCCCAGCCCAAGCTGGGCGGCTTCGCCTGCGGCAAGGCGCTGCAGTGCGCCGGCCAGCAACAGGGCGCTGGCGGTTTGCAGCACGATGGCGATGAGCGGCAGGGGCAGTCCAAGGCGAGCGCTGTCTGCTAGCGTCAGCAGGCCGCCGCCGAGCAGCAGCATGATGGCAGTGGCCAGCCCCATGGCCATGGCGGCCGGCAGTGCCAGCGTAGCAGCCTGGCTGTCATCGGGGCGGCGGCAATGATTGCACAATGCCAGCCCGGCAAGCAGCGGCAGATAGAGCCCAAAATTCATGGCCGGATAATCCAGAAAGCAAAACCGCAAAATTATCCGGGTTTCCCGGCCGAACCACAACCTTGCTACCAAGAGGGCGGGGCGGCTTTGCCTGCCGGATCAGGGCAGATACTGTGCCAGCCAGGCGTGCAGCTTGCGTGCCTGGCGCAGGGTTTCTTTCAGGATGCGCGCATCCAGCGCGCCCAGCTCGGCCGGGCGGATCAGATTGTCCAGCCGGGCAGCTGCCTCCTGACAGGCCAGTTGGTGGCGCAGGCGCAGCTCTTGCAGGAATTGTGCGCTGTCGGCAAACGACTGGCAGGCGCTGGCGGACAGGCTGGGCAAGCCGGCTGCGGCAGCAAAGCGTTCGCTGGTGCGGCTGGCGGCCGAGCCGGCATGCAAGGCCAGAATGCGGGCGGCGTCGACGAAAAAGTCAACGGCGGCTTTCAGGTCGAGTTGTTCATTCTGGTCGGTCTGCAGGCGTCCGCTCCAGCCCAGTGGCGGCTGATAGCGGCGGGCACTGCGGCTGAGTGCACTCAGCACGGCCGGCTGACTGGCTACCTGGCGCAGTTGTCCGGCCAGTTCCAGCCCCAGTTTGTGCTGACCCCAGGCCGGGCGCAGGTCCAGATAAAGGCCGATATGCCCGGCATCCGGCGCCGCGTTCTGCAACTGCTGGATCACGGTGTCGCTCCAGTCGGCGTAGGACAGGCAGTGACTGGGATTACCCGCCATCAGCCCGTTGCGGCACAGCGGAATGCCACAGGCGCTCAGTGCCGAGTTGATGCGCTGGGCGATAGCCGGCAGTTGCTGGGCCAGTTGTTGCTGGCGCAAGGCATTGTTGCAGCGGAAAACCAGTGCGCTGTCCTGATCCGAACTCAGGGTGTTTTCCTGGCGACCGCTGCTGCCCAGTTGCAGCCAGCAGATTTCCACCTCCTCCTGCCCGGCTGCATTCAAGTGCAGCTGGCATAGCCGGGTCAGCAACTGATCATTGAACAGACTGAGCAGGCGGGTGGTGGCATTGGCATCCATACCCTGCTGGAACAGCGCCAGTACCTGGCGCCGGAAGGTTGCCGCCACGCCGGACAGGGCTGCCGTGCTGTCGCAGCGGCTCAGGCGTTGCAGCATTTCCTTCATGTCCAGCCGTGATAGGCGGTACAGATCATGCTCGGACACGATGCCCACCAGGGTCATGCCTTCACACACCATCACATGGCGTTCACCACTCTGGACCAGGGCCAGCATGGCTTCGCTGGCCAGGGCACTGGGTGGCAGCAGGCAGCTGGGCTGGCGCATCAGCTGCTGTACCGGGGTATCGTCTCCGTGGCCGGCCAGATGGGCGTCCAGCAGGTCGCGCAGGGTGAACAGGCCCAGCAGGCGCTGTTCGGGACTGGTGATGACCACCGAGCCCACCCCTTCCTGTTGCATCAGTTGCAGCAAGGGGCGCAGCGTGGTTTCCGGGCGGCAGCAGACGGCCGGCCGCTGGATCACCGCAGCAAGCGGGGTGTGCAGGCTCAGCCCCTGCCCGCCCAGCGCAGCCGGGTGTAGTTGGCGGGCGCGCGACAGCAGGTTGGCCAGCCGCTGGGTGCAGAACAGCTGGAAGGCGGCAGACTGCTGGCACAGTGTCACAAAGGCAGTCAGTGGCAGCTGCAATACCATGCAGTCGCTATCGGCGCGGTAGTGATTGGTGACCGGGCGCTGCGCCAGCAAGGCACCCAGTGGAAACATTTCACCCTGACCCAGCAAGGCAAAGGCCTGGCCGCTGTAGATGTCTTCGGCCAGCACCTGGCCTTCCAGCACGATGAACAACTGACTGGCGGGGCCAGCTTGCGGACTGGTGAGGCTGGCTCCACGCGGATAGTGCTGGCGGCGCGCCTGTCCGGCCAGCAGCGCAAGCTGCTCTGCGGGCATGGCGGCAAAGGGTTCGTGCTGGAGCAGGGCCTGCCAGTCGGCCGGAAAGGGGGTTGGCATGGTAAGGCTCCGTGAGGGCTGGGCCGAGATGGCAGCCTTAATATAGTGAGCGGCGTGCCTGCCCGGTATTGGGGAAATCCGCCCATCGACCGGGCTGCAGCAGTAAGCGGCCGCCAGGGCCGTACTGTCTAGCCGTTCTGGCTGAGGATTTTCTGATAGCGGCCATCACGCTTGATGGCTTCCAGTGCTTTGCGGAAGGCATCTACCGTGGCGCGCGGTGTACCGAGGCTGAAGGCCATGGACATGCCCTGTGGCAATTCGCGGAAGACAAAGGCGGTTTGCAGCAGGCGGGCGGGGTCATCCTGCAGCTGGCGCACGGTGGAAATGGCGGTCAGCTGATTGGCAGCCCACAGGTCAATCCGCCCGGCGCGCAGCATCTGATAGCCCTGGGTGTAGCTGGCAAAGGGCTCCAGTGCGGTAAATCCATGCGCCAACAGGTAT
>Ga0187842_1000806_pt1 | contig 14983 bp, 11 predicted proteins | sample SpaLakP09_SKY_41_FD_134514 | JGI IMG/M metagenome (GOLD analysis project Ga0187842, IMG submission 134514) | Oligotrophic lake water microbial communities from Sparkling Lake, Wisconsin, USA - SP09_SKY_41 | ecosystem: Environmental > Aquatic > Freshwater > Lake | place: USA: Sparkling Lake... | reverse complement strand
CGTTTTTCATTTCCGACGACAATACTCGTCGCGACATATACTGCCCATAGCTCAGTTGGATAGAGCATCAGCCTTCTAAGCTGAGGGTCGCAGGTTCGATTCCTGCTGGGCAGGCCAAAATACCCAGTTAAATCAATCTGTTACCTTGTTCAAGCCTGAGCTGATTTGGTCAGAATAGGTCATTGAATCAAGATCGGGTAATTCAAACTGAAATCCTGGCTGGCTAGAGGGGCGCCTTGCCGCATAGACTGATCTGCGCCTGTATTCCTGAATCGTATAGTTTCGCTCGCTAAAGTGATTGGTGGGCCGTCGCGCATTTCCGTAACATCGCTGCGATCCGTACTCACTCATTTCACGAATCGCGTCCAGATGATTACCTTCATGTCTGCTGTCCTGCGCCGTTGCCACGCGCCCCTCGCCGTGCTGGCTGCGCTGGCACTACTTTCCGTTGCCGCACAGGCTGCCCTGAACACCAGCGCCAACACCACTGAACCGGGACGCGAACGGCTGTCGCTGGATCGCGGCTGGCTGTTCCATCTGGGCGATATTGTTTCGCCTGAAGTGAAAGGGCATGGCGCCAGCTATGGCTACGGCAAGGCAGGTTTTGCGTGGGGACCGGCCGGAACCACTTATGACGACGGCGACTGGCGCGCGCTGAATCTGCCGCATGACTGGGCAGTGGAAGGCCCGTTCGATGCGCAGGAAAATCTGGCACAAGGCTACCGTCCGCGCGGCGTGGGCTGGTACCGGCGCTATCTGCGCATCGAGCCGCAGGAACGAGGCCGTCAGTTCGAACTGCAGTTCGACGCGATCGCCACCCACGCGACGGTGTGGGTCAACGGCATTCTGGTGCATCGCAACTGGTCGGGCTACAACGGCAGCAACATCAATATCACTCCCTACCTGCGCTACGGCGACGAGATGAATACCATCGCCGTGCGTGCCGATGCCGTGCCGATGGAGGGCTGGTGGTACGAAGGGGCTGGCATCTATCGCCATGCGTGGCTGCTCAAGCGCGCGCCTTTGCATATTGTGACCGATGGCCTGCATGCGACACCGCGCCTGAACCGCAATGGGCAGTGGACGCTGCCTGTTGCGGTAGCGCTGAAAAATGGCGGCAAAGCTGTTGCCAATGCAGTCGTCGAGGTGACGCTGCGCGATCCTGCCGGTGCGCTGGTCGCAACGCGTCGCAGCACGGTGCAAGTGCCCGTGCTGGCGCAGGCGCAGGCCAGGCTATCGCTGGAGATTGCAAAACCGGCGCTGTGGTCGCTGGAGCACCCGCAGCTGTATCAGGTCAGCGCCCGGGTGCTGCTGAACGGGACTGCCGTGGACGAGGTGAGCCTGACGACGGGCCTGCGCGAAATGCGCTTTGATGCTGTCCGCGGTGCTTTCCTGAACGGGCAGCACGTCAAGCTGCAGGGCGTCAGCATCCATCAGGACCATGCCGGTGTTGGTGTGGCGGTGCCCGATGCGATCTGGGAGTATCGCCTGCGCCGCCTGAAGGAGCTGGGCGCCAACGCGATCCGCTTTACCCACGGTGCGCCGGCTGCCGAAGTGCTCGATATGGCTGACCGTATGGGTTTCCTCGTCATGGACGAGAACCGCAACTTCAATATCTCGCCCGATTATCTGCAGCAGCTGGAGTGGCTGGTGCGGCGTGATCGCCATCATCCCAGCGTGGTGCTATGGTCGCTGTTTAACGAAGAGCCGATGCAGTCCACTGAAGCCGGCTACGAAATGACGCGTACCATGGCTGCCGCCGTCAAGGCGCTCGATGATACGCGGCCTGTAACGGCGGCCATGAACGGCGGCTTCTTCGGGCCGTATAGCGTGGCGCATGCACTCGACGTGGTCGGGGCCAATTATCAAGTGGATGCCTACGACAGGTTCCACCAGCAGTTCCCCAATGTGCCGTTCACCAGTTCGGAAGATACTTCGGCCTTCATGACACGCGGGGTGTATACGACCGACCAGCGCACCAATGTGTTTGCCAGCTATGACGATGACTATGCCAGCTGGGGCAATAGCCACCGCGATGCATGGGAGGCAATTGCGCGCCGGCCGTTTGTGGCGGGCGGCTTTGTCTGGACCGGTTTCGATTATCGCGGTGAGCCGACGCCGAACCAGTGGCCTGCCGTGAACTCGGTGTTCGGCATCATGGACCTGAACGGCTTCGCTAAAAATGCCTACTACATCCATCAGGTGCAGTGGATTAAAGACCGGCCGCTGGTACACATTGCGCCGCACTGGAACTGGGCGGGGCGCGAAGGCAGCGATATCCGCGTGATGGTAATGTCGAACGCGGAAAAGGTGGCGCTGCTGCTGAACGGGCAGCAGCTGGGCGAGCAGCAGGTAGATCCGTATCGCATGAACTACTTCATGGTGCCTTATGCAGCGGGCAAACTGGAAGCTATCGCCTACCAAGGTAGCAAACAGGTGGCCCGTACTGCCGTGGAAACGACCGGCCCAGCGGTACGCATCGAGCTGGTACCGGATCGTGACGCTCTGCGTGGCGATGGCCGCGATGCCATGCCTGTCACCGTGCGTGCGGTGGATGCGCAGGGCCGCGCCGTGCCGCTATCCGATGCCGAGGTGCGTTTTGCGGTAACGGGGACGGGCCAGTCCATCGGCCACGGCAATGGTGATCCTACCTCGCATGAAGACGAGAAGGGCCCGACCCGGCGCCTGTTCAACGGTCTGGCGCAACTGATCGTGCAATCGTTCGATAACAGCTGCGGCGAACTGGTGGTGGACGCCAGTGCCGAGGGGCTGGCTCCGGCGCGGCTGGTGCTGCCCGTGCGTGCCGCAGCGGCGCCGCCGACCCAGCCTGTGTCCGAGGCGCCAATCAACACGGTCAATTATTGGCGTATTTCGCCATCGAGCAGCAACCGGCCCGACCCGAATCAGGCGCTGGCGGACTTTGATATGAATACCTGGGAATATGGCGATCCGCCTATGCTGCATGGCAATCACGGCATCGCCGACGCGGGCTACCGGATCTTCCGCGCCAGCTTCACGCCGCGCAAGAAGCTGGCCGATGGCAGCGCTGTGCTGCACTTCCTGGGTCTGGCCGGGCGGGCTGAAATCTGGCTCGATGGCCAGCTGATAGGCCGCAAGGACGACTCTGCGCCGGCACCGCTGCGGGTGATGCTGCCTGCCGGAGCTGGTGCGCGCCAGTTGAATGTGCTGGTCGAAGGGAGTCAGGGACAGGCTAGCGGCATCGAAGGGGTAGTACGCATCGAACCCGCCCTGCGCTAGGCGCGTTGCATAGTGCCTCCGCCCGCCAGCGTGGCGCATGCGCGGCTGCTGGCCGGGTGCGCAGGCCTGCGCCTGATGTTGTCTAGCCACAGTGTCATGTAAAAAAAGCATCGAGCTGGCGCAATTTGCATTAGGATAGTGTTCTATTGATAACTTGGTGAGGTTGCGATGAAAAAAACTCTGGCTTCGTCGGTAATGCTGGCCGCGCTTCTGAGCGCCGGCTCGGTCTACGCGGCGGATCTCGCTGCCGATTTTTCCGCTACTGCCTCGCCACAGAGTAGTAGCAGCACCTGGACGTATGGCTATTCGTCGTCGGCCGGCGCGGGCTACGCCATGATCTTGTTCGATAATGCCCAGGGCTATGGCTGGAGCATGTCCAACTACAACACGCTGGGTACGCCGGCGGTCTGGAAGAATACCAACCCGTATAGCATCGCCGGAGTGGCGCCGGGGCAGGTGTCGCTCCATCCGGGGCCTGCGCCGTTTGGCGATGTGACGATCGTGCGGTTTACTGCCAGCAGTGCCGGCACGTATTCCGTCGCAGGGAAGTTCTTTGCCGGCGACTCAGGCGACATGAGCGCTGGCGTGATCCTGAACAGCGATGCGCTGCATCCTTTGCAGTCGTTCGCTTCGACCAACAACAGTCCCGCGCTGTCGGGGTTCACCCAATATCTGGGTGCAGGCCAGACGCTGGATTTTGTGGTGGGGAATAACGGTAGTTTTTACAGCGGCAATACGCCGCTCGAACTGACGGTTACGGCAGTTCCTGAGCCTGCTGGCTACGTGATGATGGTGGCGGGCGGTTTGCTGCTCGGTGGGGTAGCGCGCCGGCGGCGTCAGCTGGCCGAGCAGGATTTCAAACGTTTCGATTAAACTCCGGCCGCAACGCGCGCCAGCCTGAACCCGCGTTAGGCTGGCTGCGCGATACCGGCTGGCCTGCAAGCAGGCTGGCCGGCACCGGTGCCGCGCAGTCTAGCGCAGGTTGCCGGTATGGCCGACGGAGTAGCGGCCCGGCTGCGGCCAGACTACCAGTCCGTGCGGCTCCTGTCCCACCTTGATCTGTTTGACGCTGCCGTCGCTGGTGTCGAAGCGGTACACCACATCGTCGAAGCGGCCCGACAGCCAGAGCGCTTTGCCGTCGGCACTGACGTTGCCCATGTCGGGGCTGCCGCCGCCGGGAATCTGCCACTGCGCCACCACTTTTTCGCTGGCAAAGTCCACCACCGTCACGCTGCCGCGTACTTTGCGGCGGCCGTGGATGCTGTGGGTGCCGCGGTTGGCGACGTAGAACTGCTTGCCGTCGCGGCTAGGATAAATGCCGTGCGCGCCCAGACCAGTCGAGATAAAGCCAACCTCCTTGAAAGCCTCGCCATCGACGATGTGCACGCCATCGGCCTCCATGTCGGCGATGTAGAAACGCTTGCCGTCCGGCGAAATGCGTATGTCCTGCGGCATGCCTTTTTTGGAGCTGCAGATTTCGCTGGCGAACGGACCGTCCGACGGCGGTGCATCCTTGAAGCGGGTGTTCGGCATGGTCAGCTTCAGGTAGCCGAGCACTTTGCGTTCCACTAGATCGATCTTGGCCACGCTGCCTTCGAATTCGCAGGTGAACAGGGCATAGCGCCCGTCGATGGAAAAGTCGGCGTGGTTGATGCCGCCGCATTTGGGTGCTTCGATCGAGTACTGCATGGCCATGGTCTGCGGATCGCGGAAATCCAGACGGTGCTTGGCTTCGGCCACCACGATGGCGGATTTGCCGTCCGGGGTGAAGTACAGATTGTAAGGATCGTCGACGGAAATTTCCTTGCCCGGCTTGCCGGTGCGCGGGTCGATCGGCGTCAGGCTGCCGATATTGGTGCGCTCGGCATTGTTGGCCACCCACAGGGTGCGCAGGTCCCACGACGGGATCACGTGCTGGGGTGCTTTGCCGACCTTGAATTTATCCACCACTTTGAGCGTTACCGGATCGATCACGGTGACGTCGTTGGAGCGCAGATTTGGCACATACACGCGCTCCAGATCGCCTTTGACGGCGGCCGAGATATAGGACGGGCCATTGGTTTCACTGTACAGATTATTGCGGTTCACCACCGGCGGCATGCCCGGCACGGTAACGATAGGGGCTGCAGCGGGTGCTGCCGGTTTGTCGCTGGCTTTGTCGGCAGCGACGACCGCGCCGGCGGCAGCCAGTGCAACGATGATTGCGGCACGCATGGTAGTAGGAGTATTCACATTAGTTCCTATGACTGGAGGAGGAGGTGGCGCGCGCTGCGCGCTCGTTTAAATAGTTGTGCAGGCGGCTGACCGAGGCATCGACGATGCGCTGTACGCCCAGCTGGCCCAGTTCGGCGCTGGCGCGGCGTGGATCGCCCTGCACGCCATCGGCCGGCCCTGGCTTGGGCTGGTGTGCCATGGCCTCGCTGCGCACCAGCGACTTGTCCACGGCCAGCATCAGCGCAGTATCGGCCAGGCCGGCATGCAGGCCGATTTCGGCCTCGCTGTAGCCGCGGCTTTTGAGATCGGCTACGTAGCCGGTCTGGGTGGCCTGATAGTAGTCGAGCAGGGCCAGGGCGCGGCAGCTGTCGTCCGCAGCCCAGCTGCGGTTGAGCTGCTGCGCTACCTTGCTCAGGTTCTTCTGGTAGCCGCCGTGGTCGCCGATGAAGATCACGTCGCGGAAACCGTGCTGGCGCAGGCTGCGCGCTGTGGCATCGAGCAGCGCTTCGAAGGTGGTTTCCGGTATCGAGATGGTGCCGCTAAAGCGCATGTGGCCGGTGGGCGGCTTAATCTCGCCTTCCGGTACGTAGGCGATGACGGGGGCGACGATGGTGTGGCCCAGCTTGAGCGCGATCTGCTGTGCCAGATACTGGGCGCGCACATTGTGCTTGCCCAGCGCCAGATAGGGGCCGCTTTGCTCGGTTCCGCCGACGGGAATAATGATAGTGGTGCTGCCAGCCGCGATGCGTTCGCGCAGCTCGCTGCTGCTCAGCTGTTCGAGCAGAACGCTGCCCTGGCTGGCGGCGCTGGCCGTGCTGCTGGTGGTGGTGGCGTTGGCGGCAGCGCTGGCGCCGCTGTGGACGGCTACGGCGGACAGCGTCAGGCCCAGGCTGAGTACGAGCTGTAAAGTGCGGCGGCCAATGCCTGCTGCCTGCCGGCCGGACAGGGCGGGGAGTCGGTAATCCGGGGTGTGACGGGCTTGCTGTTTCAAGCGTTGTTTCATGGTGCGGTGGTGGTTGGGGATCTGCCCCGGTGGTCGCTATTGTTCTCTCACTGCGCCGTGTGCGTCAGACGGTGCCCAGTGTCGCTGTTTTGGGGTGTTTTGTTCATTGATATGGATCAAAAATTCCTGCTTTGTAACCAGCAGCATACCTGCATTCGCGCAAAGCGGGGAATCACGATGAGTGTAGCGTGCCCGCGCGGCGGTGCGGTCGACCCGGCCAGCGCCGTGGCGGCGCTGGCTAGGGTGGGCACAAGGCGGGACAGTAGCGTGGCCTAATCTGCGGCTGCCCTGCCATGGAGGCGCTGGCAAACCGCCTGCAGCCTATTTTCCCAGCACCTGTACTTCGATGCCGGAGAACATCGACGGCGCGTGGTAGATGCGCTGGGTGGCCTTGCGGAAGTCTTCCCGTTTGGCGTGCGGAATATCGGTAAAGGTCTGCGGATTCAGGTCCACCAGCGGGAACCACGAACTCTGGATCTGCACCATGATGCGGTGGCCACGGCGGAAGGTGTGGTTGACATCGCTCATGCTGAAGTTGACCGCTTCGACCTTGCCGGGCGTGAATGGCTGTGGCGTTTCGAAGCCGTTGCGGAATTTGCCGCGCAGCGGATCGCCGCGTACCAGCTGCTGGTAGCCGGCCATGTTCAGCGTCGGTTTCGGCACATCATTCGTGCGGGCGGGGGCATCTTCGCCTTGGGGATACTCGGCCGGATAGACGTCGATCAGCTTGACGATCCAGTCGGCATCGGTGCCGGTGGTGGAGGCAAACAGGCGCGGCTTGACGGGGCCTGCCAGCGTGACGTCTTCTTCCAGTATCTCGCTGCGGTAGGTCAGTACGTCGGGGCGCGAGCTGGCAAAGCGCTGGTCGCCCACCATGTATTCCTTGGGCACGCCTTGCGCCGGATAGGCCGTGTAGGGCACCGGCTTGAGCGGATCGGCCACGTATTCGTCAAAGGCTGCGCCGCTGTCAGGCTGGGTCCAGCCCAGCTTGCCATCTGCAGCCAGATACAGGGTGCGGGGTTGTGACTGCTGGGGCGGCCACGCCGGATAGGTGCGCCACACATTGCTGCCCGTTTCGAAAGCATAGACTTCGGCGGCCCCCTTGTTGCTCTTGCCTTTCAGATGCTGCTCGAAGAAGGGATACAAGATGTTGCTGCGGAAATAGGCCCCCGTCTTGGCGTCGAATTTCACATAGCCGAGGCTCTGGCCGTCGTTGCGGTTCCAGGCGCCATGCGACCACGGGCCCATCACCAGACCGCTGTAGATGGCGGGATTGTTGCGCTTGATGGCGCTGTAGGTGCTGAGCGGCCCCTGCAGGTCTTCGGCGTCGTACCAGCCGCCCACGGTCAGCACGGCCGCCTTGATGTTCTTCAGATGCGGCACGATGTCGCGCTGTTTCCAGAAATCGTCATAGGTGCTGTGCTCGATGGTGGGCATCAGCAGGGCGCGCTGGGTGGCGCTCAGACTGGCCGTGATATTCGACAGCGTCAGATGCTTGAGGAAGAAATCATAGCCGTCGGCTTCGCCATAGTCGAAGTGATCCCAGGTTTTGGGTAGCGGCGTGGGATTGGGGGCTTCCACAAAGGCTGAATAGAAATCGAAGTTGGCCGCGAGCATGAAGGCGCCACCATGGTAGGAGTCGTCGTTCATGAACAGATTGGTCACCGGCGCCTGTGGCGATGCCGCCTTGATGGCCGGATGCGAATCGATGATGCTGGCCGAGGTGTAGAAGCCGGGATACGAGGTGCCCAGTATGCCGACCTTGCCGTTGTTGTTGGCCACGTTCTTGAGCAGCCATTCCACCGTATCGTGCATGTCCTGGCTCTCGTTGCCCTGGCCGGCCGCGCGCTGGCTGGCGGCGTGCGGCGTCATTTCCACCCATTTGCCTTCGGACATGTAGCGGCCGCGCACGTCCTGCTTGACGAAGATGTAGCCGCTATCTTCGAATTCCTGCGCCGGACCGATGTGCTCGGGGTAGTAGTCCACTCCGTAGTGCAGCTGGCCATCGGCCTGTACACCGGCGCTGTAGGGAGTGCGCTGGATCAGGAATGGATAGGGCTTGCTGGCATCCTTGGGGACATACACTGCCGTGAACAGGCGCACACCGTCGCGCATGGGTATGCGGAACTCGTATTTGGTGTAGTGCTCGCGCAGGCTGTAGCGGGGTGCCGGATCAGCGGCAGCTGCACTGCCGGACAGTGGCAGGCCGCCGAGCAGCGTGGTGAGCAGGAGGGCGAGCGAGTACGTCAGTAAGCGGCTCGGGGGCAGGGAGCGGGGGCGCAGTATCATGGGGGTCCTTGCTTAAGGTAAGGCGAACCCGGCTAGTGTAATCGCAGTGGATAACTTTGGCTGCGAAATTTTTACGCAGCGACATTTTTTTCTTTTAAAACAGCGAGTTAATCCAGCCGGGTTTGCTTTGTTAACAGCCTTATCCACAGAATTTGTTAACAACCGCGGGCTGCCCTTACAGCTTGGGCAGGCGTAGCGTATCAACCACCAGCCGGATCAGGCGCAAGCGTGCCGCCGTGTAGGGCGGGAAGAACAGCTTGATCAGCATGAGCGGTGTGGCGCGCAGCACGGCGCGCTCGTGCGACAGGGCGCGGAAGCCGTATTCGCCATGCGCATTGCCGATGCCGGAATTATTGACGCCGCCGAAAGGCAGGTTGCCGTGAGCGAAATGGGCCACGCAGTGGTTGATGCACACGCCTCCCGAACTGGTCTGGCTGACGATCTGGTCGATCAGTGCGCGCCGCTTGCTCCACACATACAGCGCCAGCGGCTTGGGGGCGGCATTGATGCTGGCGATGACTTGATCGATCTGTTCATAGCTGATGATGGGCAGCAGCGGACCGAAGATCTCCTCCGACATGATAGCGGCGTCGGCCGGGATATCTTCCAGCAGGGTAGGGGCAACATAGCATTGCTCAAGATCTGTCAGGCCGCCGGTGCTGAGCACGGCGCCACGCTGCAGCGCGTCGTTGAGCAGGCCGGCCACCCGTTCCGTGTGGCGGCGGTTGACGATGCGGGTCAGGTCGGGGCTGCTCTGGCGCGCACTGCCGTCGCTGCCGTAGCGCTGCTCCAGTACGCGCCGGCAGGCAGCCACGAAGGCCGTCTTGACGCTGGCATGGACGTAGACATGGTCGGGTGCCACGCAAGTCTGGCCATTGTTGAGGAATTTGCCCCACATTAGGGTTTCGGCCGCCAGCGTCAGGTCGGCGCTGGCATCGACGATGGTGGGCGATTTGCCGCCCAGTTCCAGCGTGACGCTGCTCAGATGGCGTGCCGCTGCCGCCATCACCAGTTTGCCCACGGCGGGCGAGCCGGTGAAGAAGATGTGATCGAACGGCAGGTCGAGCAGCGCCTGTGCCGTCGGCTGGCTGCCTTCGAACAGCGCTACCTCTTCGGGCGGGAAGATGTCGGAAATGATGCGCGCCATCAGGGCCGAGACGGCGGGCGTCATTTCCGATGGCTTGATCATGGCCGTATTGCCGGCCGCCAGCGCCGACACCAGCGGGCCGAAGCACAGGCTGAGCGGGTAGTTCCATGGTGCGATGATCAGCACCCGGCCGCGCGGCTGGTACTGGACCGCGGCGCGCGTGCCCAGCATGGTGCTGGTGGGCCAGTGCCCGCGCGGTTTCATCCAGCGCTTGAGCGAGCCCAGCGCATGGCGGATTTCATCCATCACGGGCAGGAATTCCGAGGCTTCCACTTCCGCTGGCGCTTTGCGGTAATCGGCGGCAAATGCCGTGTAGAAGGCTTCGCGCTGGGCCAGCATGGCATCACGCAGGCGCTTCAAGCGGGTTTTGCGTTCGGCCGCGGTGGACTGGCGCCAGCGCAGGGCAGTGGCTTGTTGTGCGGCAAAGGTGAGCTGGATCAAACTTGCGTCGGCTTCCTTCATGCTGGCTGTCTCCATAGTTTTTTATGGCAGCCATTATTGCTGTATTTTTATTACCGAGCAAGCGCTTGATTTTTTAGTGAGTTAACGCAGGAATAAACTTTTTCCGTTGTAGTAGCGAGATGTTCTTACACAGCATGGCGGGTACCCGGAGATCAGGCTGGAAGCCGAGTGCAGCGTAGAAGGAATCCGTGCCCGGTGCGGCTTCCAGCATCAGGCGCGGTATGCCCAGACTGACGCAGTAACGTTCAATCTGCTGGATGAACCAGCTTCCTACCCCCATGCCGCGCCATTCGTGGCTGATGATGAATTCGGCTACATAGCAGAATGCCGGTGCAGCCAGTTCCAGACGCGCAATGCCGATCTGCTTGTGCGCGGCGGAAACGCCCACCCATTGCACCCGGCCGCGCGAGTCGGCAGCTGAGCGCGGCGGCGTAGTGGGCCAGCCGGCGTCGCGACGGAAGGCGCGCAGGCGTTTAGCATACTGGCTGTCCTGCAGCGTCATGAAATGAAGATGGGTGGTCCGATGAGTTGACATAAGTGAAACTGCCTAAGTGGAACACTTAGTTTGTGACGTGTACGTGTGCAATGCAAGGCTACAGATGTATCAGCTTGTTTCGGCGTGTAAAGCGCCGACAGGGCACAATAGGCGCCGGAAGACCGGATGGCGGGTGCCGACGGAGGGAGAGAGCGGATTTTGCGCCGGATGGACCTTGCGCCGACAGTTGTGACATGGCGTGCCGGTAATGGTGCCGTTGCAGCGTTTGAGCAACACTCTGGCGCGGGTGCATGAGCGTATAGATTTTATGAGCTTGATAGGATGAATATATGCACGACAGTTATTTTTACGAGCCGGCACGCGGGCATGGCCTGCCCCATGATCCGTTCAATGCCATTATCGGACCCCGTCCGATAGGCTGGATTTCCAGCCTGGGCGCTGACGGGGTGCGCAATCTGGCGCCGTATAGCTTCTTCAACGCCTTTAATTACACCCCGCCGCTGATCGGCTTTTCCAGTCTGGGGCGCAAGGATACGCTGCGCAATGTCGAGCACAGCGGGGAATTCGTATGGAATCTGGCGACCCGTCCGCTGGCCGAGGCGATGAATCTGAGTTGCGCTGCTGCGCCGCCCGAGGTCGATGAATTTGCGTTGGCCGGGCTGACGCCGGTGGCGTCACGGCTGGTGCAAGCGCCGCGGGTGGGGCAAAGTCCGGTGGCGTTCGAATGCCGCTGCAGCCAGATCGTGCGCCTGAAAACGGCTGCAGGACAGGATACCGAGGCGTGGCTTGTGCTGGGCGAGGTAGTGGGCGTGCATATTGCAAACGCCATGCTCAAGGACGGGGTGTACGACACGGCCGGATCGCACACCATTTTGCGTGGCGGCGGGCCGGCCGATTACTTCGAGGTCCAGCCGGATAGCCTGTTCCGCATGGCGCGGCCAGACTATCCGCTGGTTCGCTAGCGCATCAGTAGCGGTAGAACATGCGCTGGATTTCCTTGCTGTCGCTGCTGCGCGTCAGGGCCAGCATCAGCAGGATGCGGGCTTTCTGCGGATTCAGCGTATCGGCAGCCACGAAGTCCAATTCATCGTCATTGGCTTCGCCGTTGCGTGCCACGATGCCCTGGCCGACGCGGCTGGCGCGCACGATCAGCACGCCTTGTTGGCGCGCTGCTTTCAGGGCAGGCACCACTTTGCCGGCCAGGCTGCCATCGCCCACACCGGCGTGGATCACGCCTTTGGCGCCGGCGGCCACCACGGCATTCAGCGCTGCAGGGCCCATATTGGCATAGCCGTAGACGATGTCCACTTGCGGAAGGGCGTCCAGTTTGCTGATGTCGAATTCCGTGTCGACCGTATGCTTGCGTGCCGACACGTGGTAGAAGTAAGGCTTGTTACCCTGGATGTAGCCGAGCATGCCCAGTTCCGGCGTCTTGAAGCTGTCCAGCGTCGAGGTATTGGTTTTGGTGACGTCGCGCGCAGCATGGATCTGGTCGTTCAGTGCAACCAGTACTCCTTTGCCGATGGCATCCTGGCTGGCGGCCAGCAGTACGGCGTTGTACAGATTGATGGGGCCATCAGCCGACAGGGCCGTGCCGGGCCGCATGGCGCCTACCAGCACCACCGGTTTTTTGCTCTTGACCACCAGATCGAGGAAGTAGGCAGTTTCTTCCAGCGTGTCGGTACCGTGGGTGATGACGATGCCATCCACATCCGGCTGGGCCAGCAGGGTGTTGACCCGCTTGGCCAGTGTCAGCCAGTGTTCGTTGCTCATGTTTTCGCTGGCAATCTGGAACACTTGCTCGCCCTTGACCTCGGCTACCTTGGCCAGCTCGGGCACGGCCTGTATCAGGCGATCCACACCCACGGTCGCCGCCGTATAGCCTACCGTGGTGGTGCTGGTGGCGCCGCTGCCGGCGATGGTGCCGCCGGTCGCGAGAATGGTGACATGGGCCAGTTTTTCTGCTGCCTCGGCAGCATTTGCCAGCAACATAGAGCAAGCAAACAGCGCCTGCAGCAGGCGGGCGGGTAGCGGATGGGACATGGGTTCTCCTGAACTGGCTGTAAAGCTGGTGATAGTAACAAATACCCGGTCTGTCAACAATGCGGGCTGCTGGCGCGTTATGTCTGGCGGGTTACAGTGTTTTCGGCGATAATTTTCCTGAAACTGTTATAAAAGAGAAAATATGATGATGTTTTTAAACGTCATGCGGGGGCTGGGCCTGTGCGCCCTGATGCTGGCGCTGGCGGCCTGCGGCAAGAGCGCAGCCCAGCAGCGGCAGGAAGATGTGGACACGCTCACCAGTCAGGGTGAAAAATACGTGAAGGAAAAGGTGCTGGAGCCCGGTGCGGCCCAGTTCCGCAACCAGTTTATCGGCAAGGGCGGCGCCCCTTGCGGTGAAGTCAATACCAAAGATGCTTTCGGTGGCTACATCGGCTACCAGCGCTACATTGCCGTGGCGCGCGACCTGACCTTGCTGGCGCAGGACGTGGCGCCCGAAGAGTTCGAGCAGAACTGGCGCCAGCTGTGCCGCTGAAGCTGGCCCATGCCAGCCGGATAGTCTGACAGCGCCAGAAGGCTAAGCAAGGCCCAGGCCGGCGCAAGCCTGTATCAGCAGGCGTCAGCTGCGCACGCTGCGTAAAGGCTTGCTGTGGCGGGTGGCCCGGCGGATGGCCGGCGGATGCTGGCCGCGCGGGTGGCGCAAGGCTTCCATGGCGCGCTCATAGCCGAATTGCCACTGGTCATCCATAAAGCGCACAAATTCCTCATACGTGGGCGGCATGGCCAGTTCGATGCGGTTGCGCCGCCAGTGCAGTTTCTGCTGCAGCTGCTGGCGTGCCAGCGTGTGCGACACATCGGAACTGTCGATACGGATGTCGGCCAGATGGGTGTTGGCATAGCGCAGACGGGCATTGCCATTGACGCCCAGTACGGCGCGCCAGGCCGGAATGGAAAACACCTGATCGAAGGCTTCCTTGAATTCCATGATCACTTCGCGTCCCAGCCGGCGCGCAATCTCGACCGGGAACAGGTCCAGCACACCGCCTATGTATTCGTTGCCGTTGTAGGGCTGGCAGCGGAAGTAATACATGTCGGCGATGGATATCCGCGCCGCCTGATCCAGCGTGGCGCCCGCTTCCAGCAGCAGCTGGTCGGCAATCGCGTGCTGGCCCCAGCGCGCTGCACTGAGCGGCGCTTTCATATGCGCCAGCAGGGCGGCGCTGCGGGCGTCGCAGAATACGGTTTCGGCAAATAGCTTGCGCGCGCGGCGCGGCTGGCCTACTTCGCTGGCATCGAACAGCAGCTTGCCGCCGATGATCGCCACCGCCACCTTGGGCTTGCCGCTGTCGGGCGGGAAGGGCAGGCGGTCAGGAATTTCGAACAGATAATCGCCGAACAGATCGGGAATTACCGGCGCGCTGGCACTCGACAGCTTGCGCCGCGCTGCGGCCAGCAGCGTACCGGCCAGATTGGCCTGCGGTGTGGAACGCAAGCTGCACCAGAACTCGTACATGGCGCGCGACGACAGCCAGGCGCGCTGCTCGGCCGGGTCGGGCAGGTGGTGGATGATGGTGGCGGCTATGGCGCCGCCGCAGCTGGCCAGCAGCATGTCGGGCGCCTGTCCGGCCGTGCGCAGTGCGGCATACATGCCGATATAGATACCGAAGCGGAAGCCGCCGCCACCCAGCACCATGCAGCGCTCATACGGCTGGATTGCAGGGGCGGCGTGCGGATCAGGCTGGGCAAGAAGGTTCATGGCTGGCACCTTACCACATCCTTGGCTGCGCTCTCCAGGTTCAGGCATAAGCCGCGCCGTTTATATAATTTTTTATAACATTGTTTAATTTCAATTTTTATTATGATATGCTTAGTTTTTTACTAAGTATCAACTGTTGGTGCGTTTTAGAAGCAATGCTCAAAGCGCGGCTGGTGCAGTGCAATACAATGGTTTGGTGACGGCAATCAGGCTGTCGCGTGCACTCACTGGACAACATATGTACTACGGCGAACGATTTAACAGCATTACCCATACGGTAGGGGCGGTGCTGGCGGCGCTAGGCGGCACCCTGCTGGTGGTGCTGGCGGCGCGCAGCGGCGATGCGTGGAAAGTGGT
>Ga0187842_1000805_pt1 | contig 14998 bp, 15 predicted proteins | sample SpaLakP09_SKY_41_FD_134514 | JGI IMG/M metagenome (GOLD analysis project Ga0187842, IMG submission 134514) | Oligotrophic lake water microbial communities from Sparkling Lake, Wisconsin, USA - SP09_SKY_41 | ecosystem: Environmental > Aquatic > Freshwater > Lake | place: USA: Sparkling Lake... | reverse complement strand
TCGAAGCCCCCGTGCCGTTTTGATGGCCTGGTGTTGCCCGCAAAAAAGCCTGCTTGTCGTCCAAGCAGGCTTTTTTACTTTAGGCGGCCAGCTTACTGCCGTGCCGTGCGGGTGTTGTGCTGTGGCGGTTCTGCCGCATTGCTGCGCCAGGGGTTGATGTCCAGGCCGCCACGGCGGGTGTAGCGGGCGTAGACCGTCAGCTGCTGCGGTGCACAGGCGCGCAGGATGTCGGTGAAGATGCGCTCCACGCACTGCTCGTGGAATTCATTGTGCTGGCGGAAACCGATCAGGTAGCGCAGCAGGGCCTCGCGGTCCAGCTGGGGGCCGGTATAACTGATCTGCACGCTGCCCCAGTCCGGCTGGCCGGTCACCAGGCAATTGGACTTCAGCAGATTGCTGCACAGGGTTTCGCTGACGATATGGCTGCTGTCGGCACGCAGAATCTCCGGGCAGGGCGCGTAGTTGTCGACGGCGATGTCCAGCGCGTCGATATAGTCGCCGGCCAGTTCGGCAATGCGCTCAGCGGCAAAGTCCTGCGGCAGCTGTACGCTGACCGATACCGCGCCGCCGGCGGCATTGGACAGGTCCAGCGCCAGCTGCGCCTGTAACTCTTCCAGGCTGGCAATGCGGGTCTGGTTATAGCTGTTCAGGTAGAGCTTGAACGATTTGGACTCGATCAGATTGGGGCTGTCGGCCGGAATGCGGAAGGTGGCAATGCCCACCTGCGGCTTGCCGCGTGCATTCAGCCAGGACAGCTCGAAGCCAGTCCAGATATCCACACCGGCAAAGGGCAGGGCCTGTTCGTTCACGCCGATTTCATCGCGTTTCATCTTGCGCGGAATGGGAAACAGCAGGCTGGCGTCGTACTGGTCCTGATAGCTGACGGTCTTGCCCAGCGGGGACTGTTCCGGTGACATGGCTTGGGGTTTCATGATGTTTCCTTGCAATACGTATCAATGTTCGCGCCGCATGAACTGGCGCGGGCGGAAGCCCAGTGCAAACAGCGAGGCGAAGTAGGTGACGGCGCCGGCCACCACCAGCAGGGTCAGCCAGCACACGCGCTGCCAGGCGTGGCCATCCCAGTGGATGGGCAGCAGCCATTGCAGGGCCAGCAGTACGGCGGTCATCGCCAGGATGGCCAGTGCCATCTTGCCGAGGAAGCCGCTCCAGCCGGCTTGCGGCTGGTAGATCTTGCGTTTGAGCAGGGTGGACAGCAGCAGGCCGGCATTCAGGCAGGAGGCCAGGCCGATGGAGAGCGCCAGTCCGGCGTGTTTGAGCGAAAACACAAACATCAGGTTCATCAGCTGGGTGCAGCCCAGGGTAATCAGGGCAATGCGTACCGGCGTCTTGATGTCTTGTCGCGCATAAAAGCCCGGTGCCAGCACCTTGACCAGAATCAGCCCCAGCAGGCCCAGTGAGTAGGCGATGACGGCCTGTTGCGACATCAGCGCATCATGCGCGGTAAAACGGCCATACATGAACAGGGTGGACAGCAAGGGGCCGGACAGCAGGCCCAGGCCCACGGTGGCCGGCACCGCCAGCAGCAGCGACAGGCGAATGCCCCAGTCCAGCAGTACGCTGAATTCACTGTCGGACTTACTGGCAGCATGCTTGGACAGCGAGGGCAGCAGGATGGTCCCCAGCGCCACGCCCAGCACGCCGGAGGGGAATTCCATCAGCCGGTCGGCGTAATACATCCACGACACGCTGCCGGTGGGCAGGAAGGAGGCGAAGGTGGAGTTGATCAGCAAGGAAATCTGCGCCACCGATACCCCGAAGATGGCCGGGCCCATCTGGCGGATTACCCGCCATACCGCTGCGTCCTTGAAGTCGAAGATGGGCATGGTGAGCATGCCGATCTGCTTGAGAAAGGGCAGTTGCCATACCAGCTGGATCAGGCCGCCGACAAACACCGCCCAGGCCATGGCCATGATGGGCGGGTGAAAGTTGTGGGTGAAGAACAGCGCAAACACGATGAAGCTGAGATTCAGAAAGGTGGGTGTGAAGGCCGGGATCGAGAATTTGCCCCAGCTATTGAGGATGCTGCCGGTCATCGACGACAGCGAAATGAAAAAGATATAAGGAAACGACACGCGCAGGATGTCGGCAAACAAGGCTGCTTTGGCTGGTTCGCGATAAAAGCCGGGGGCGGAGATCCACATGATGGCCGGGGCAGCCAGCATGCCGATGGCCGTTACCAGCAGCAGTACCGAACCCAGCACACCCGTTACCTTGGCGACGAATTCGCGGGTTTCAGCTTCGGTTTTCTGATTCTTGTATTCACCCAGGATAGGGACAAACGCCTGGGAGAACGCCCCTTCGGCGAACAGGCGGCGCAACATATTGGGAATCTTGAAGGCGGCATTAAAGGCATCTGCCGCCATGCCGGCGCCAAAGACGCGGGCGATAAGGGTGTCACGGACCAGGCCGAGAATACGCGACACCATGGTCATGCTGCTGACTGCAGCCAGAGCCTTGAGCAGGTTCATTTATTGGGGGGAGGGCGGGTTGAGCAAGCCGGCTAGTTTACGCTGGCGGGTTTATTGTTGCAAAACCTGAGTTTAAGGCTTAGAATCGCGGGTTTCAGATTCCGCTCATCAGGAGAAAGATTCATGGCTAACAGCGCACAAGCTCGCAAGCGTGCACGCACAGCCCTTAAGCAGCGCGCGCATAACGCCAGCCTGCGTACTGCGTTCCGTACTGCAGTAAAGAAAGTGCTCAAGGCAATTGAAGGTGGTGACAAGGCTGCGGCCAAGGTTGTGTTCCACGCTTCCACCAAAGTAATCGACCGTATCGCTGACAAAGGCGTGTTCCACAAGAACAAGGCAGCTCGTCATAAGAGCCGTCTGTCTGCTCAGATCAAGGCCATGGCCTGATCCCAGCCCAGCGCTGACGAATACGCAAAAAGGCCCCGCAAGTGCGGGGCCTTTTGTGTTTTCCGGGCCAGCTTAGCTTCGGCTTTGTTGCGCCAGTGCCACGACCCGTGTTTCAGCCCAGCAGGGCAAAGGCCTGGCTGGCCATTTCCCCTTCTTCATCGGTAGCCAGTACGTAAGCGTGATGCGGGCTGCCGGCGCAGGTCAATTGCCGTGCATGGGCCAGATTGGCGGCGTGATCGGCTTCAAAGCCCAGCCAGCCCAGTTGGCCCAACACGCGGCCGCGTACTTCAGCCGAATGCTCACCAATGCCGGCGGTAAAGATGATGGCGTCCAGCCCCTTCATGGCTCCAGCCAGCGAGGTGATCTCGCGCACGATGCGGTAGCAGAACAGCTCCACCGCCTCACGCGCTGCCGGCAGGCTGCTGGCCAGCAGTTCGCGCATGTCGGCGGACACACCACCGGACACCCCCAGCAGGCCGGAGTTTTTGTATAGCTCGCGCCGCACCTCGCCCACACCCATGCCTTCGTGTTCCATCCAGTACAGCACCACTTCCGGGTCCAGATAACCTGGGCGGGTACCCATCATCAGGCCATCTACTGCAGAAAAACCCATGCTGGAGGCCACGCTGCGGCCTTGCTGGATGGCGCAGGCGCTGGAGCCGCTGCCCAGATGGCACACCACTACCCTGGCATCGGCCAGCCCCAGGCTAGCCAGCTTGCGGGTGATGGAGGCATAGGACAGGCCGTGAAAGCCGTAGCGGCGTACGCCTTCGTCGTGCCAGTGGCGGGCAATGCCGAAGCGGGTGGCCACTTCCGGCTGGCTGGCGTGAAAGGCGGTATCAAAGCAGGCCAGCTGCGGCAGCGCGGGGTCGAGCGTGCGGAACGCATCGATCACCTGCAGGCTGACCGGCTGGTGTAGCGGGGCCAGTGGAATGAAGGCTTCCAATGCCTGGCAGCTGTCTTCATCCAGCCGGGTGACTGCGTGGAAGCGGCTGCCGCCATGCACCACCCGATGCACCACGGCGGCGACGGCGATGCCGTGATCGGCCAGGGTGTTGATCATGGCGGCAACGGCAGCCTCGCGGCTGTCATCGCCCAGCTCGCGCTCTTCCAGCTGCTGGTGCAGGGTGTCGTGCAGGCTGAGGCTGGTGTGCTTCTGGCCGAAATGGTCGATCAGGCCGCGCATCAGCAGTGCGCCGCCATCCATGGCGTAGGCGCGGAACTTGAGGGTGGAGGAGCCGGCGTTGACGGCAATCAGCGCCTTGATCACTGGCTGGCCCCACGGCGGCGGTGCGCCAGCACATTGGCCACGGCGGCCGAGGCCAGGCGGCCGGTGGCATCTTCGGCACGGCTGGTCAGTACGATGGGGACGCGCGCGCCCATCACGATGCCTGCCGAGGAGGCGGCTGCCAGGTAGGTCAGCTGCTTGGCCAGCATATTGCCGGATTCCAGGTCAGGCACCAGCAGGATGTCCGGGTCGCCGGCCACTTGCGACACGATGCCCTTGGTGTCGGCGGCTTCGTGCGAGATGGCATTGTCGAAGGCCAGCGGGCCATCCAGCAGGGCGCCCTTGATCTGGCCACGGTCTGCCATCTTGCACAGCGCAGCGGCATCCAGCGTGGCGCGCATGGCCGGGTTGATGGTTTCCACCGCCGCCAGAATGGCGACCTTGGGGCAGGCAATGCCCAGGGCGTGGGTCAGGTCGATGGCGTTCTGGCAGATGTCGCGCTTGGTCATCAGGTCGGGCTCGATGCTGATGGCGGCATCGGTGATGAACAGATAACGCGGATAGCTTTCCACCTTCATGATGAATACATGGCTGATGCGGCGGTCGGTGCGGATGCCGGTGTCACGGGCCAGCACTTCCGTCATGAATTCATCGGTATGCAGGCTGCCCTTCATCAGGATGTCGGCATAGCCATCACGTACCAGCTTGACCGCCTGTTCGGCGGAGGCATGGCTGTGCGGGGTGTCGATCACTTCGTAGCGGGAGAGGTCGACATCCAGTTCTTCGGCCAGCTTGTTCAGCCGGCTGCGCGGGCCGATCAGGATGGGGGTGGCAATGCCGTGTTCGGCTGCCTCTACCGCACCCAGCAAGGCTTCGCGGCTGCAGGGGTGGGCCACGGCCATGGGCAGCGGACCCTGATTGGTGGCTTGTTGCAGGATGTCGTCAAATGCTTTGTCATCGCGGGTCATGGATGGTCTCCGGGGCGCGAGCAGGATAGGGGAGGCTGGCCAGCGCTGGCGCTGGCCGCCGTGGCATCAGGCCATGATGTGATGGCCGCCATCGACATAGATGGTCTGGCCGGTAAGGCTGCGGGCGGCATTGGAAATGAGGAAGGCGCAGGTCATGCCCACGTCTTCGATATCCACCAGCTTGTTTTGCGGTGCACGGGCGATGGCGTCGTCGATCAGCTGGTCGAAGTGGGCAATGCCGGAAGCCGCGCGGGTCTTGAGCGGACCGGGAGAAACCGCATGCACGCGGATGCCCTTGGGGCCGAGTTCGCTGGCCATATAGCGCGACACGCTTTCCAGCGCGGCCTTGACCGGGCCCATCATGTTGTAGTTTTCCACCACTTTGTCCGCACCGTAGTAGCTCATGGTGATCAGCGAGCCGCCATCTTTCATCAGCGGTTCGGCATGACGGGCCATTTCCACGAAGGAGTAGCAGGAAACATGCATGGCTTGCTGGAAACCGTCGCGCGAGCAGTCCACTACACGGCCATGCAGATCGTCCATCGGGCAGAAGGCGATGGAGTGAATGACAAAGTCCAGCTTGCCCCAGTGTTGCTCGATATCGGAGAACACCTGTTGCATCTGGCCGGGCTGCTCCACGTCCAGCGGCATGACCAGCGGGGCTTCCAGTTTGTCGGCCAGCGGGCGCACGTATTTTTCCGCCTTGGCGTTCAGATAGGTGACGGCGACTTCGGCCCCCAGTTCACGCAGCACGCTGGCGCAGCCATAGGCGATGCTGTTTTCGTTGGCGATGCCGACAATCAGGCCTTTTTTGCCACTGATGATATTGCGGATGCTATCCATATAATCCTCTGGTAAAACCATTTTTGGAGTGGGTCGATGTCATCCTGGCAGCGCGATGTTGCGAGTGCGTGAAAACAGCATTTTTGTATTGCGGCGACAGTCGGATATAATCGAAGGTTTGCGGGTAAGCTACTTGTGTTTGCCTTCTCTGGCCGCACTTTGCATCATAGGTCAGAGTCACGCATTTATTGTGCACTGCAGTAAAAGCGTATTGTGCACTGTAGCAAAAATACGCCATTTATGCCATTTACATGATGGTTGGAGTGAAATATGCCGATCTACGAATACCGCTGTACTGCCTGTGGCGCAGCCAAGGAACATCTGCAGAAAATGAGCGATGAGCCGATCGCACAGTGCCCGGCCTGTGGCAGTGCCGATTACCACAAACAGCTGTCCGCTGCTGGTTTCCAGCTGAAGGGTTCCGGCTGGTATGAAACCGACTTCAAGAACGGCAGCTCCGGTGGTGGTCATAGCTGCGGCAATGGTTCTTGCGGCGGCGGGTGCGCTTAACACCCCATGACACAAATCAAAATGACCGTACGGGGCTACCTGGTGGCCGGCCTGTTGATCTGGCTGCCGCTGGGCATCACCCTGTGGGTGCTGAACCTGATCATCGGTTCGCTGGACCAGACGCTGAACCTGCTGCCGCACGAATGGCGGCCGGAGCAGCTGTTTGGCTTCCGCATACCCGGCCTGGGGGTGGTGTTTGCCTTCCTGATGCTGCTGGGCACCGGCATGTTTGCGGCCAATGTACTGGGCCAGCGCCTGGTGGATTTCTGGCACGGGCTGCTGTCGCGCACGCCTTTCGTCAAATCCATCTACAACAGCGTCAAGCAGGTCAGCGATACGCTGCTGTCGGATTCTGGCCAGGCTTTCAAGAAGGCACTGCTGGTGCGCTGGCCGCATCAGGATGCCTGGACGGTAGCCTTCCAGACCGGTTCTCCGGCACCGCAGGTGCTGGCTGAAATGGGCGAGGAAGAGCATGTCAGCGTCTATGTGCCGACTACGCCTAACCCGACTTCCGGCTATTTCATCATGGTGCCCAAGCGGGACACGCGCGAATTGACCATGAGCGTGGACGACGCGCTGAAATACGTGATCTCCATGGGGGTGGTGGTACCCAATCCGCCGCCGCAGGAGCAACGCTCCCGCCTGAACGACGAACTCAATCGCCAGGGCTAGGCAATCCAGCGCCTGGCCCTGCAGTGCACTGAACTACATTCAGACTTACCAATACAGAATTCAAGACAAGGGTTATCCGATGCGTACCGATTACTGAGGACTTATTGACAAGAAATACCTCGGCCAGACCGTTACCGTAAAAGGCTGGGCACACCGTCGCCGCGACCACGGTGGCGTAATCTTCATCGACCTGCGCGACCGCGAAGGCCTGGTGCAGGTGGTGATTGATCCGGACACCCCGGAGGCCTTCAAGCTGGCCGACAGCAGCCGTAACGAATTCGTGCTGGCCATCACCGGCATCGTGCGCGAACGTCCGGCCGGCACGGCCAACAGCAAGATGATTTCCGGCGAAATCGAAATCCTGGCCAAGGAAATCGAAATCCTCAACAGCGCCGCCACCCCGCCCTTCCAGATCGACGACGAGAACATCTCGGAAAACGTCCGTCTGCTGAACCGTGTGATCGACCTGCGTCGTGCGCCGATGCAAAAGAACCTGCGCCTGCGCTACCGCGTGGCCATGGGTGTGCGTAATCACCTGGACAAGCAGGGCTTCATCGACATCGAAACCCCGATGCTGACCCGTTCCACCCCGGAAGGTGCCCGCGACTACCTGGTGCCGTCCCGCGTGCATCCGGGCGAATTCTTTGCCCTGCCGCAATCGCCGCAGCTGTTCAAGCAGCTGTTGATGGTGGCCGGTTTCGACCGCTACTACCAGATCACCAAGTGCTTCCGTGACGAAGACCTGCGTGCCGACCGTCAGCCTGAATTCACCCAGATCGATATCGAAACTTCGTTCCTGAACGAAGACGAGATCATGGACATCACCGAAAACATGGCGCAGGAAATCTTCCGCGACGTGATGAATGTCGAGCTGGGCAAGTTCCCCCGCATGACTTACAACGACGCCATGTTCCTCTATGGCTCGGACAAGCCGGACCTGCGCGTCTCGCTCAAGTTCACCGAACTGACCGACCTGATGAAGACCGAGGAATTCAAGGTCTTCCGTGGTGCCGCCGATATGCCGAACGGCCGCGTAGTGGCCCTGCGCGTACCGGGTGGTGCCGCCATTTCCCGCAAGGAAATCGACGAGTACACCCAGTTTGTCGGTATCTACGGTGCCAAGGGTCTGGCCTATATCAAGGTCAACGACAAGAGCAAGATCACCAATGACGAAACCAGCGGCCTGCAGTCGCCCATCGTCAAGTTCCTGTCGGTGGCCGCGCTGGAAGAAATCATGGCGCGCACCGGTGCCGACAACGGCGACATCATCTTCTTTGGTGCCGACAAGGCCAAGGTGGTGAATGAAGCCATCGGCGCGCTGCGTATCAAGATTGGTCATGAGCGTGGCGAGAAGGATGGTTACTTCGTGCGCGAATGGCGTCCGCTGTGGGTGGTGGATTTCCCGATGTTCGAGCATGACGAAGAAGCCGACCGCTGGACTGCCTGCCACCATCCGTTTACCAGCCCGAAACCGGGCCATGAAGACCTGATGGACACCGACCCGGCAGCCTGCCTGGCGCGTGCCTACGACATGGTGCTGAACGGCTGGGAAATCGGTGGCGGTTCGGTGCGTATCCACCGTGCCGACGTGCAGGAAAAGGTCTTCGCCGCGCTGAAGATCACCCCGGAAGAGCAGCAGAACAAGTTTGGCTTCCTGCTGGACAACCTGAAGTTTGGCGCGCCGCCGCACGGTGGCCTGGCTTTTGGTCTGGACCGTCTGGTTACCCTGATGGCTGGTGCCGAGTCCATCCGCGACGTGATTGCCTTCCCCAAGACCCAGCGTGCCCAGTGTCTGCTGACCAATGCGCCGAACGCGGTGGACGACAAGCAGCTGCGTGAACTGAACCTGCGTCTGCGCCAGAAGGCCGAACCGGCTGCCTGAGGCTGACGCTTGCTGTTACAGCACAAAAACGGACACTGCGGTGTCCGTTTTTATTTTCCTTGTAAATTATCTATGTACATATGTAAAATTATAATTAATTCAAGGAGAGCAAAATGACACAGCACGCTGACAACAAGGCCATCGTGGTAGAACGTACCCAGACCGGGGTGAAAATCGAAAAGCGCCTGCTCAAGGTACTGAAAGCCATGGCGGAGTACCACGACATTACCCTGGGCGACCTGCTGGAAGGCATCGTGCTGCATGCCTTTGACGGCAAGGTGGCCTTTGGCGAAGAGTCGCTGGCCCGCATCCGCCAGCTCAAAGAGGTATATGGCCTGGAGCTGGATGCCAGCGCCAGCCACCGGCTACAGGAAAAATCCTGACCGAGCATTGCCAGAGCAAAGGCCGGGCGGCTTGAAACCAAAGCCTGCCGCCCGCATCTGATAAAGATCGCCAGCAAGGCGAACCGACTATTGCGAAACTTTATCGACACGATATGGATTTACAATTGGCCGGTGATGGGCGGGCTGTTTTATAAAGCCCCCGCATTCCGCAGCGTTTTCGCATCGCCCGATACCGGAAACGCTGTCATATCAAGAAACTCAAGGAGATCCGCATGGCCGTACTCGTTGGTAAGCAAGCACCGTTCTTCGCTGGTGAAAAAACCTTCTCCGCCGTTCTGGGCGATGGTCAGATTGTTGACAACTACTCCTTCCAGGAAGCTACTGCCGGCAAATATGCCGTAGTGTTCTTCTACCCGCTGGATTTCACTTTTGTTTGCCCGTCCGAGCTGATCGCCTTTGATCACCGTCTGGCTGAATTCAAGGCCCGCAATGTAGAAGTGATCGGCGTGTCCATCGACAGCCAGTTCACCCACGCCGCATGGCGCAATACCCCGGTGGAAAAGGGTGGTATCGGCCAGGTTGGCTACACCCTGGTAGCCGACATCCAGCACGAACTGTGCAAGGCTTTTGACGTGGAAGCCGACGGTGGCGTGGCCTTCCGTGGCTCCTTCCTGATCGACAAGGCTGGCGTGGTACAGCACCAGGTGGTCAACAACCTGCCGCTGGGCCGCAATGTGGACGAAATGATCCGCATGGTGGATGCCCTGCAATTCACCGAAGAGCACGGCGAAGTGTGCCCGGCTGGCTGGAACAAGGGCAAAAAGGGCATGAAGCCGAGCGCTGATGGCGTGGCTTCCTACCTGGCAGAAAACGCCGCCCAGCTGTAATCAGTCTGTTTGCCCTGCCGCCAGCGCGGCAGCACTCGACATCTCAACCCCGCTTTCCGGCGGGGTTTTTGCGTTTGGCCTGCTATACCTGAGTAAACAGAGATAAACAGGGTGGCCTATTTGCAACAGTCTCCTCCTCAGGTGGAAACGGCAGTTCGCATGCATATCCTGAGCCTGAGTCATGAGGCCCAGCCATTCTCCATGATTGCTGCGGCCCTGCTGGCGCTGACCATGCTCATGCATACGCCCTGGCCTGATGTGGCAGGCTGGTGGGGCTGCATGTTCGCTTGCCAGTTGTGTTATCGGCAGCTGATTGGGCATTTGTTGCGACAAAGCCGGCAGAGCCAGTCGCTCAGTCAGCGCGACTTTCGCCGCTTTTGTGGCTGGTCGCTGCTGCTCAGCCTGCTGTGGAGTGGTGCGCCATGGTGGCTGGTTGCCGACAATAATCCCCTGTACATGATGCTGGTCCTGCTGTGGCTGGCAGCGGTGGCCGCCGCTTATGCCGCCTATTTTTCCAGCGTGCGCTCCCTGTTTTACCTGTCGCTGCTGGTGCTGGTGTTCGGTGCCATGCTCAAACTGCTGCTCAGCGGTGTGCCAGTGCTCTATCTGGCCGCGCTGTCCTGCCTGTTGTATGGCGTGGCACTGGTGGTGGTGATCTGGCCCTTGCACCGCATCATCCGCGACAGCTTTGTGGCACGCGATGAAAACGGCGAGTTGCTGAGCGAGCTGGGGGCGCAGCAGCAGCAATTGCAAGCGGTAAACCTGCAGCTGGAAGAGCAGGGCCGCTTGCTGGATGAGACCCTGGTCAAGGTGGAGGAACTGGTGGCACATGATCCGCTGACTGGCGTGCTCAGCCGGCGCGCCATCATGCTGCAGGGCGAGCGGCTGCTCGAGCATGCCAGTGTGTCGGGGCAGCCATTTTGTCTGGCCATGCTCGACCTGGATCATTTCAAGGCCATCAACGATGGTTTCGGCCATCTGGTGGGCGATGAGGTGCTACGCCAGACCTGCCTGCTGCTGGGTGCCGAGCTGCGCGGCAGTGATAGCCTGGGCCGCTATGGCGGTGAGGAATTCATGTTGCTGCTCAGCGGTGCAGAGCTGGAGCAGGCCCAGCCACGACTGGAGCAGATGCGGCTGCGGCTGCAGCAGCATGACTGGTCGGACTTGACCCGCCAGCGGCCGGTGACGCTGTCCATCGGCCTGGTGGCCTGGCAGCCGGGGCTGGATCTGGCGCAGCTGATCCGTCGTTCCGACGATTTGCTCTACGCGGCCAAGCGCGCAGGGCGCAACCGGGTGATGGTGGAACAGACGGCTGCACTGGCCGAGAAAGGCCGTGCATGAAACCGGCACTCCCTTTACTGCAAGAGCAGGCCGGATGGCGCGAAGAGGCCGACCTGCTGCGCTACTTCATCGACATCGCCTATCGCTCGATTCCTGCGGTGATCGGGGGCGTGGCCATGCTGGTCGCCATCATGTACCAGCATGCCCAGCCCCTGCATCTGGCGGTGTGGTTGCTGCTGTTTGGCCTGGTCGAGTGGCGGCTGTGGTGGGTGATCCGCCGCTTTCGCCGTGCCGACCTGCATCCGGGCAGCGTGTTCCAGCACTACACGGCGGTGCGCGATTGCGTGCTGGCCGATTGCCTGCTGTGGGGCGCTACTGTCTGGGTAATGGACTCCCATCACCTGGACAATCCCTATCACCTGTTGCTGCTGCTGTGGCTGACGGGCATTTTCGCCTTGCTATGCATCATGGTGGCCGCTTGCCGGGATATCCACGCCCTGTTTTTTGCCACCTTCTGGGCTTATCCGTTATGCAGTCTGCTGGTCCATGGCCAGCGGCTGGAGCAGATGGTGCTAGCCGGCCTGCTGCTCTATCTGCTGGTGCAGTGGCGTTTTCTCGGTCGTTTCCGCCGCACGCTGTTCGATACCGTCAAATTGCGACATGCCAATCAGAGCATGATGGAAAGTCTGGTCGAGCTGCATGTGCAATCTGCGGTCAAGCGCGAACAACTGCAGCAACAGCAAAGGGAACTGACCGAGGCGATTGCCGAACGCCAGCGCTTGCTGGAGTGCGATGCCCTGACCGGCTGCTACAACCAGCGCGCCCTGCGCCGTCAGCTGGATGCGCATGCGGCAGACAGCATGGCCAGCGGCCGCACGTGGGCCCTGGCCATGCTGGATCTGGATCATTTCAAGCAGGTGAATGACAGCTTTGGCCATCAGGCGGGAGATGCGGTGTTGCAGCAACTGGTGCAGCAGTTATCCAGCCTGCTGCCGCCGGGACTGGAGCTGTTCCGTTACGGTGGCGAGGAGTTTGTCATCCTGGCGGGCGGGCTGGCCGAGGCTGAGCTGGCCGCCATACTGGATGACATCCGCGCCAGGTTGGCCACGGCACGCTGGGAAGCGTTGCCCGCCAGCTGGCAACAGACCATGTCGGCCGGGGTGGTGGCCTGCCAGCCATCAGACCCGGTCAATCACAGCCTGCAATTGGCCGACATGGCCCTGTATGCGGCCAAGCATCAGGGGCGCAACCGGGTCTGTCTGGCCAGCACGCTGGCCGCGCCGGCGCTGGAGCGGTTCAGCCGTAGCAGCTAGGCGCGTTATTTCAGTGGCAGTTTGGCCTTGACCGTGTGCATCATGGTGGCTTGCACGCTGGCCACCGGGTGCAGGCCGTCCGGCTGGAACTTGCTGATGTCCGTGGCAAAGCCGGCCACCAGCAGCGGCACATAGGGCAGCTGGTTGCGTTTGGCGATGCTGTCGTATACCGCGCGGAACTCCGCAGTGTAGCGGGGGCCATAGTTGCTGGGCAGCGCCATGCCGACCAGCACTACCCGCGCGGCTGCCCGGCGCGACAGATTGACCATCTGTTGCAGATTGTCCTGCAGCCGGGTCAGGGGCAGGCCGCGCAGGCCGTCATTGGCACCCAGCTCCAGAATCACGATATCCGGCTTGTGGCGGCGCAGGGCTTCCGGCAGGCGTGTCAGGCCGCCATCGCTGGTTTCGCCGGAGATGCTGGCATTGATAATCCGGTGTCGTGGCTCCAGATCCTGTTGTAGCAGGCTGACCCAGCCTTGGCCTGGTGCCAGTCCGTAGCCTGCCGACAGGCTGTCCCCCATCACCAGAATGGTGGCGGCCGAGGCCGGCAGCGCCAGCAGGGCGGTGCACAGAACGCGAACAATGTAGACCATTGCAGAAGGCATATGACTCCAATCGATAACAAGGCAGTGCTGTCGGCGCAGAATCTGGCCAAACAGGTGGTGTTTAACGGCGAGCCGCTGAATATTCTGCAGGCGGCCAGCCTGAGCGTAGGCCCGGGCGAGAGTGTGGCCATCGTCGGGGCTTCCGGCTCTGGCAAATCGACCCTGCTGTCCTTGCTGGCTGGGCTGGATCAGCCCAGCAGCGGCGAAGTGGCCTTGTTCGGCCAGTCGCTGGCTGGGCTCAATGAAGACGGCAGGGCGCTGCTGCGCAGAGACAAGGTGGGGTTCGTCTTCCAGAATTTCCAGCTGATGCCGCAACTGACGGCATTGGAAAACGTCATGCTGCCGCTGGAACTGGCCGGGCGCAAGGACGCACGCGACAGCGCCAGCCAGATGTTGTCGCATGTCGGCCTGGGGCAGCGCTTGCGGCACTATCCGCGCCACCTGTCCGGCGGCGAGCAGCAGCGCGTGGCACTGGCGCGGGCTTTTGCCATCCATCCGGGCATCCTGTTTGCCGATGAGCCAACCGGCAATCTGGATGCGGCCACCGGCCGCCAGATCATCGATCTGCTGTTCCAGCTCAATAGCGAACAACACACCTCGCTGGTGTTGGTGACCCACGATAACGAGCTGGCCAGCCGCTGCGATGCCATTTACCGCCTGGTGGATGGCCGCCTGAACGGAGCGCGGGCATGAGCTGGTGGAGCCGTCTGCTGCTGGCCGCACGCTTTGTGCGGCGCGAAATCGTTTCGGGCGAACTGACCATTCTGGCGCTGGCGCTGCTGGTGGCGGTGACGGCGCTGACCAGCGTGAGCTTTTTTTCCGACCGGGTCGAACGCGCGCTAACCACCCAGGCCACCCAGTTGCTGGCGGCTGATCTGGTGCTCAATGGCAACCAGCCGGCGCCGGCGGCCATTCGCCAGGAGGCCCAGCGGCGTGGGCTGCAACTGGCCGACAATATCAGTTTCCCCTCCATGGTGTTTGCCCAGGGCCAGGCCACGCTGGCCACCTACAAGGCGGTCAGCAACAGTTATCCGCTACGCGGTGAAATTACCCTGCGTGGTGTGGACGGACAGCCAAGCACAGGCGTGCTGCACCCGGCGGCCGGCACGGCATGGGCCGATGCCCGCCTGCTGCGCAAGCTGGGGCTGAAGCTGGGTGATCGCATCAGCGTCGGCAATACTTCGCTGCTGCTCAGCGGGGAAATCCTGCGCGAGCCGGACGGAGCGATGGACCTGTACAACTTTGTGCCACGGCTGATGTTCAATAGTGCCGACCTGGCCGCCACCGGCTTGATCCAGGAAGGCAGCCGTGCCCGCTGGCGCTTGATGCTGGCCGGGGACGACCGGCAGGTCAGCGCCTTTCGCCAGTGGCTGGGCCAGCATCTGCCTGCTGGTAGCCGGCTGGAGAATGTGGAAGAAGCCCGCCCGGAAATCCGCACGGCGCTGGAGCGGGCACGCCGTTTTCGTGGCCTGACCGCCATGCTGACCGTGGCGCTGGCGGCCGCTGCCGTGGCGCTGGCGGTACGGCGCTATCTGGCGCGCCACTGGCAACCGGTGGCGGTGTTGCGCTGCATGGGGCTGACCTCGTCC
>Ga0187842_1000797_pt1 | contig 15070 bp, 9 predicted proteins | sample SpaLakP09_SKY_41_FD_134514 | JGI IMG/M metagenome (GOLD analysis project Ga0187842, IMG submission 134514) | Oligotrophic lake water microbial communities from Sparkling Lake, Wisconsin, USA - SP09_SKY_41 | ecosystem: Environmental > Aquatic > Freshwater > Lake | place: USA: Sparkling Lake... | reverse complement strand
GGATATCGTCGACCGTGCCGCCGGCCAGATGCTGCACCGCCTGCCGATTCGATTCCTTGGCGACCGAACCCATCAAGGGCACGCCCTTGTCCAGCGGCGCCAGGAAGCCCCAGAGCAGGAAGCCGACCACGCCACCCAACACGATCACCCAGCCAAGCTTGCTGTAAGCGCCCGCGTCCGTATTCACCGTCAGCGGCGACACGTCGTGGGTGATGACGTCTGTCGCCAGCGCCTTGCTGTCAATCAGTTTCATTTGTTTCTATCCTATTGAGTTGTTTCAGTCGCCGGCCCGCCCGTGGCGGCCGGCGCCTCGGCTGGCTGCTGCGCCAGCTGGGCTTGCTGCTGTCCCTGTGCTTGCGCTTGCGCCTGCGCCTGTGCCTGCGCCTGCGCCTGGGCTTGCTGCGCCTGCTGTTGCTGGGCCTGCAGCTTCTGCACATTTTGCTGCAGCGCCGCCAGCACCTGGTCGGTCGGGCCGAACATTTCGCCCACGCCTTCGCGCAACAGCAGCAACTTGTTGGTAATGCCGATCACATTGCTGCGGTGAGTGATGAGCACGATGGTCTTGCCGCGCTTGCGCAAGTCCTGGATCGCATTGACGAGGGCCGCTTCGCCCACGTCGTCAAGGTTGGAGTTCGGTTCGTCCAGCACCAGCACCGAAGGGTCGCCATACATGGCGCGGGCCAGGCCCAGGCGCTGTTTCTGGCCGCCCGACAAGCCGGCGCCGCCATCGCCCAGCACCGTGTCGTAGCCTTGCGGCAGGTGCAGGACCATCTCGTGCACGCCGGCGCGCTGGGCGGCCAGCACCACCTGGTCGGCATCGATCTCGCCAAAGCGGGAAATATTCTCGCTCACCGTACCGCCGAACAACTCGATGTCCTGCGGGACGTAGCCGATGTGCGGGCCCAGTTCGGCCTTGTTCCACTGATAGATATCGGCGCCGTCCAGGCGCACCTTGCCCATGGCAGCGGGCCAGACGCCCACCAGCAGGCGCGCCAGGGTCGACTTGCCGGAACCGCTGGGCCCGATCACACCGAGCACATCGCCGGGCACCAGCCCGAACGTCAGGCCCTTGATCACCGGGGCCGGCGCGCCTGGCGGGCCTGCCGTCACCGCTTCGACCGTCAGGCCACCCAGGGGCTTGGGCAATTCCATGCCGGTGGCACGTTGTGGATTCGATTCGAGCAGCGCTGTCAGGCGTTCGTAGGCGCTGCGGGTGCTGCTGAACGATTTCCAGACACCGATCAATTGCTGCATCGGCGCCATGGCGCGGCCCACCAGGATCGACGCGGCGATCATCATGCCGGGCGTCATTTTGCCTTCGATGACCAGCAGCGCGCCATAGCCCAGTACCAGCGACTGCAGCGAGGTTTGCACGAACTTGGTCATGGCGCCGACGATGCCGGCCTTCTCGCTGGCCTCGGCCTGCAGGTGGAGGAACTTGCCGTGCAACTTGAACCAGCGGCCCATCAGGTTGGGCAGCATGCCCATCGATTCGATGACTTCGGCGTTGCGCAAATTGTTGGTGGCCAGGGCGCTTGACTTGATCGCCATGGCACTGGCTTCGGACAGGGGCTTCTTGGAGACGCGCTCGTTCACATAGGCCAGCGCCACCAGCACCGCGGTACCGGCTAGCGAGAACCAGCCAAGGCCAGGTTCGAAGAAGAAGATGACAATCAGGTAGAGCGGAAACCAGGGCGCGTCGAAGAAGGCGAAAATGCCATTGCCGGTCATGAACTGGCGAATCGCGGTCAGGTCCTGCAGCGACTGGCCGGCATTGACGCCGACTTTTTTCAGATTCTGTTCGAAGGCGGCGGTGTAGACGCGCTTGTTCATCATCATGTCGAAACCGGCGCCAACGCGGATCAGCACGAAGCTGCGGATGGTCTCGAGCGCACCCATGAACAGGAAGGCGCCGAGCATCATCACGGTCAGCATGGCGAGCGTGACTTCATTGGCGCTGGCCAGCACCCGGTCGTATACCTGGAGCATGTAGATCGACGGCGCCAGCATCAGCATATTGATGATCGCGCTGAATACCCCGACAGCAATGAAGGTGCGTTTGAACGTCAGCAGGGCTTGCTGAATTTCGTTCTTGGGATCGAGGAGAGTTTTTTTCATATTGTGTAGCTTGGACGATACAGTGTGGTGCCGCAAGGGCCGCTAAATGGGGACTCTGCCACTGCTCTTCCAGGAGAGAAGCGCGAAGCCGCCCACGGCAAATGATTGAAGACGAGACATTATCGCCCAAAATCAATGAAAAATGTGACGCACATCACAAATTTAATGATTTCCGGGCCAAAAACTTGGCTTATGAGAAAAGACAAGTCCTTTTTGGCGCAAAAGTTGCACTCACAGCAAGTCAAACATGGGCGCAAGGCAAGCCTGCCGCGCGTTGCGCAAAACAATACCATGTTTAGGGCGCCAAAGACGCCAGCGTGGCCACTTCATGGCCTGCGCCTTATTGGGGCGTGCGCGGCAGTAAATCGTTCAGGGCCTTGTTGTAGGCGCTGCGCGCGGTCTGGCACACCGCGAGCTGATTGTTCAGCCTGGCGATTTCCGCATCCACGAATTGCAGGTTGGTGATTTGCATGCGCGCCTCGGCATTGAGAGCCGAATACGGATAGCTGATGCCATCGACGGTCACTTCCAGTTCTTCTTCCATCTCGAATATCCAATTAAAACGGGCCGGATTCGCGCCGGCCGCGGTCATGCCTGGCAAAGACCAGCCTAGATTATTTTCAGCATGCGCCACATGGGCAGAAACACTTTCAGGGTCAGGTCGACCTGCCCCGTCAGCTCGGCCATGTTGGCCTCGTCCGTCTGCAGCGTTTCGCCTTCCTTGATCAGTTTCCTGCCCTGGGCCTTCAAGGCGCTCCATACCTGCCTGACCAACAAGGCCTGGTCGATCTGCGCCAGGTCCGGCGGCAGGTTCTGGAAAACCAGACGCTCAACGAAACCGGTGTGCATGCCGCTACCGAGCAAAGGCGAACAGAGCGCCTGGAGTTCATCGCTGTAGCTGGCCAGGCTGGCGATGCAACGGTTCAGTTTTCCTGCGCTGCGGCCGGCGTCGACACCGGTGTCGACATAAATTTGCGCCTGCCCCGACGCCACCAGCATGACGACCGCCTGGGCCAGGTCATGGAGGGCAATGCTGTTGAGGGCGGGAAGCTGCTGCAGCTCGCCCAGGGTGAGCGACTGTTCGGCCAGCGCATCGAGCAGCGGTTCGTAGATGGCCGGCTTGCCGTTGACAAGGCCGATCGCCAGGCTCATTTCAAGCTTGCACTCGGCGCGCCGCGCGTTCAGCGCCACGCCTGTATTCCTGAGCAATTCAGCCTGGCGCAGGGGGCCGATCTTGCGCGCACCGCGCACGAAAACGTCCTTGCGGAAACTGGTATTCGCGAAATAATCCTTCATGGTTTCGCGCATGGCCGAACTGCTCATGGTCGCGATGATGTCGCGTTTCTCGTCATTCAGGTACAGCGTGGGGTAATTGAGCGGCAATTCGGCCGAGCCTGCGTATTCGAGCTTGGCCGGCTCCAGCGCGCGCGCCACGTCGGCGTGGTAAAGCGGCTCCCAGTGCTTGTGCATGTATTCGTGCACCAGGTAATTCGGATTGGACGTCTTGAGCATGTCCAGGCGCTGCTTCAGGCCCGGATGGGCTGCCAGGTAGCTGGCGCCCGCGGCCTGCATGCGCTCGACCAGGTTGGCGGCGCCTTTGAGCTCGATGTCGCTGCGGTTCGGGAATGCCTCGCCAAACTCGACCAGCAGGCGTTGCAGCGGCAAGGCGGCGGCCCAGCCCGGCATGGCGTTGTAGCTCAGGTAGACGATGCCGCCCGGCTTCAGGTAGCGGGCGATGAAGTCGACGATATGCTGCTGGTTCTCGCCGGTGACCCAGGTATAAATGCCGTGCAGGGTAATGAAGTCGAACTGCGGCAGCGCTTCCTTGCCGGCCGCCAGCTCTTCGAAGCTCGCCTCGTACAGGGTCAGGTTATGCAGCTCGGCCCGGGCGGCCAGGTCGCGCGCGCCGGCCACCTGGCCAGGGTTGAAGTCGGCTGCGTAGAACTGGCCGTGCGGATTGGCCGCGGCCAGCAGGCTGACCGTGAGGCCGCGCCCGAAGCCCAGTTCGAAGTAAGTGAAAGGCTTGTCGAGCGGCACCGGCTCGATCCCGTTGAGGATGCATACAAAATTCAGATAGGCCGGCCCCTGCTCCTTGTAGAAGCCAGCCGTGTATTCGATGTCCGACGCGTATCCAGCAGTCCAGTCCATGCAGCTCTCCACGTATTGTTGTTTGGTGTTGCAGGGGGCATCCCCAGTTGCGCGGGGAAGATTGTAGCACCGCGGCGCAAAAAAAATCCGCCCCTTGCGGGGCGGATTTCAGTTTGCTGCGCCCCCGATGTGCCGGGGGCCTGACCTTGGAAGGAGATTAACCCAGGGTGATGATTTCGGCAGCAACAACAGCGGTCGACAGATCCAGCACGCCAACCAGTTCGATGACAACGTCGGTACCATCCGAGAACGTACCATTTGCATGGTTATCCAGCGTGACATAGGTGTTGCCGTTGAACGTGAACCAGTTCACAGCACCGGTCGCGTTACCTGCAACTGCAGCATCCAGGTAGTTAGCGAACGAAGCGGCGCCACCCAGGGTGATTTTCGCGCCCAGGGTTGCTTCAGCAGCAACGACACCAACAGCTGCCAGGTTGATCGAATCGCCGGTCGTCAGGCCGTTAACCGAGGTGTAGAAACCAGCAGCCGACTGGATACCAGTCAGGATGATGGAATCAACACCGGTCGAGGTCGTCGTAACGGTGTTCAGGCCGGTCGAAGCACCGATCGATACGGAGTTGGCAGTCGTGCCGCCACCAACGTTGATCGTGTTCGCGCCAGTCGTGACAACAACCGTATCTGCACCCGTACCGCCGGTGTAGGTGTTGTTGCCGGTCGATGCCGTGAAGCTGTTGAGGCCGTTGCCCAGGCTGACCGTGTTGTTGCCGGTGGTGACGGTAACAGTGTCAGTACCCGAACCGCCGGTGATGGTCATGTTGCCCGTCGTGCCGGTGAACGAGTTGGCACCGTCACCCAGGGTAACGATGTTGTTTTTGGTGTTCGAACCGACGATCACGTCAGCACCCGAACCACCAACGTAGGTCACTACGCCGCCGGTCGCTGCCGAGAACGTGATGGTGTTCGCGCCAGTGGTCGAACCGGTGATCGCTGCAGCAGCGGTCAGCGCGCCAGCGGTCCAGGTAATACCGCCGGTGCCGGTTGCAGCAGCGTGGTCGATGATGCCGCTTGCGTTCATCGAGGTGATACCGGTGTCGGTGTTGGTCAGCGTCAGCTGGCCGTCGCCGGTTACAACGATCGATTTGACATCGGCAGCAACCAGGGACAGCGAGGTTGCGTTGACAGCACCAGCGATGGTGGTGTCGTTCATGACGATATTGACGGTCTCGACGTTTGCAGCCGTTACGGTGCCGAATGCGGTGCTGGCTGCATTCGTCAGACGCACGGTCTGGGTGTCGGTGGTCGACAGGATGGCAGCGCCAGCCAGGGTGGAGGTGACGTCGTTGGTTGCTGCGGTCAGTTCAACCGTTGCGCCCGTGGTCAGGCCAGACAGAACCAATGCAGTTGCTGCGGTCGTGGTCACGTAGTTGTAGTTACCCAGCGCGCCAGCGTCAACCGTCAGGCTACCGGTTACATCGGTCAACGACAGCTTGTCGAAGCCGGTGACTTTGGACTTGACCGTGGCATCAGCACCATTAGCCAGGAATTCGGTGAGGACCAAGGTGTCGGTACCAGCACCTGCGGTGATCGTACCAGTGATGCCGGTCGTATCCGTCAAGGTGACTTGGTTGTCGCCAGCGCCCAGGTTGATTGCCTTGCTGGTTTGCCCTGCGGTGATCGTGTCGTTACCCGAACCGGAGGTGAAGGTAACAGCGTCGCCGATTGCGGTACCGAACGACGAACCGCCGTCGCCGACGGTGATCGCGGTCATTGCTGCGAGGGTGTTAGCGGTGAAGGTAACTTTTCCAGCGCCAGCCACGTTCAGTGCGGTTGCAGCAGCGACCGTGATGTTGTCGATGGTCGTTGCGCCAGTAGCGTTGACGTTCACGGTGGTGAAGTCAGCAGCGTGGGAACCGGAGATCGCGCCAACGGTGGTTGCACCGGTTGCGTTGATGGTCAGCGTGGTTGCATTGGCAGTCGTGTCGCTGGTGGTGCGGTTCAGACCGACGGTGCTGTTGACGCCCGACACGTTCAGGGTCGTCAGCGCGGTGGAGTCAACGGTAGCTGCAGCAACGTTCGACAGGCTCACGGTGGTGATCTTGTCGGCGGTGGCCGAGCCAGCGTTCACGTCAGCGATCGTGACGGTGCCGCTGACGCGACCAACGACAGCAGCAGCTGCGGTTGCTGCAGCAGCTTGCGTTACGCTGACCGAAGTCGTTGCGGAGGTACCGGTGACGGTAACAGCAGCTTGCGTGTTGGTGGTGTTGACGGCGTTCGAGGTCGCGGTCGTGATTGCGACGGTCGAGCCGCCTTTCACGGTGATCGCGCCTTGGGTGATGCCGTCTGCGCCGCCAACGGTCGAGCTGACAACAACCGCGCCGCTAGGAGCGGTGGTGGTGCCGACAGTCAGGGTGCCGGTGGTGACGCCGGTTGCGGTAACGCCAACCGAAGTGCCGCCATTGACCAGGATGTTGTTAGCAGCCATTGCGGTGCCCGAAACCGACTGAGCGCCAATACCGCCGCTCACGGTGATCGCGCCGCCGGTACCGGAAGCGGTGATGTTGTTACCACCGGTGACGGTGACAGCTGCGGCTGCGGAATTGCCAGCAACAACGTTGGTGGTCGTAGCAGCGGTCACTGCAACAGCGCCAGCGGTCGAGTTGGTCACGTTCAGGGAAGTGGTGCCCCAGGTCGTGACGTTGGTGGTGATGCCGGCCAGGCCGGTCAGGTTCACAACTTCAACGTTCGTGACCGTTGCGCCGGCTACCGTGGTGTCCAGTGCGCCAACCGAGTTGACATTGAAAATGTCGCCAGCGCCAGCGCCGCCGTCGATGCTGTCGAATGCGGTCAGCAGGAATGCGCCGGCCGAGCTCGAAGCGGTGATGACGTCGTCGCCTTTTTTACCGACGAAGGTGTCGATGCCGGAAGTCAGCGAGAAAGCAACCGAGGTGTAGTCTGGTGGCAGCAGTGCAGCAGCAGCGTCGCGTGCGGTTGCAGCGGCGGTTGCGAGGGTTGCGGTAGCAACCAGAGCAGCAGCATTGGTCGTCGCGGTAGCAGCGGCGGTGTTGTCAACTGCGGTGGTGGTCAGTGCAGCAGCGGCGGTCATTGCAGCGGCGGCGGTGACAACAGCAGCAGCCGAAGCAGCAGCGGTGACAGCGGCAGCTTGTTCTGCGTCAACAACCAGGATCGCAGCGTTAGCCAATGCCAGCGACGATACGCCAGCAACAGCAGCAGCAGCGTTGGCAGCAGCGGTAACGGAAGCAGCAGCGTCGGCTTGTGCAGTGATGACAGCAGCAGCGTAGGCATCCTGGGCAGCCGTGAACTGGACAGCGCCAGCAGCGTCGTTCAGGACGGTGTTGACGACGGTAGCAGCAGCAGCAGCGGTGGCGGCAGCGGTAGCGGCCGAAGAGGTCGCGGTAGAGGCAGCCGAAACAGCAGCAGCAGCAGCAGTGTTGTCGAGCGAGTCAGGCGTTACAGCAGCTTTGACGACGTAGTCGGCAGCGGCAGCGGCAGCGGCGGCGGCAGCGGTGGTCGCCGCAGTGGCGTTAGCGGTAGCGGTGGCAGCAGCGGCAGCAGCAGCGGTCAGCGACGAAGCAACGGCGGCGGTAGCCGTCGTGTATGCGGTGTCCAGAGCGATCGCGGCGTTGGTAGCGGCCAGGGCGGTTACCGAAGCGGCAGCGGTCGAGGTGACCAGGGTAGCAGCGGTAGCGGCCTGGCTTTGAGCGATGATCAGGTTACCGTTGGCGATCGAAACATCAGCACCAATACCACTGGCGATAGCGGCTTCCAACAGTGCTTGCTTGGCAACAACGTTCGCGTCAGCGGCAGCTTTGGCGGTCACAGCGTCAGCGGCAGCAACAGCAGCAGCGTCCGACACCAGCGCCAGCGCAGCAGCGTCGGTCGCCTCAGCAGCGGTGTTGGCGGCAGCTTGCAGGGCCAGCTTGGCAGTCACGTCAGTAGCGGCAGTGGTAGCTGCGGTCGATGCGGTGCCGGCAGCGGTCAGTGCCGTAGCAGCGGTAGCGGCAGCGGTGTCGTACGCGGTTTTAGCAGCCAGGACAGCAGCAGCAGGTGCATCGCTGATGACGACCATCGCGTTGATGGTTGCGGTCAGCGCGGCAGGCGCGGTGGCGGCAGCCAGGCTAGCGTCGGTCGTGACGCTGGCGATGTAGGCCTTGGCCAGGTCCAGAGCGGCAGCACCGTTGTACGCCAGGATTTCGGTGGTGCTGTCTTGCAGGGCGGAGGTAAAGGCTTGCGCAGCAGTAGCCTTGTTGTTGTAGGCGGTCAGGTCGGAACCTTGCGCGCCGGCGGCGATCGACGTCACCATGGTTGCGAAAGTAACGACGCCGGAGGTCAGTGCCTGGCTCCAGAACAGCAGGCCGGTTGGCTCAGCCTGACGGCCAAACAGGTTCAGGTAAACTTGGGCGACCTTCTGGTCGTTGCCCATACCAGCGTATTCAGTCTGGTATTCAGCGGATGCAGCGAAAGCAGCAGCAATACCTGCAATGTTGGTTGCGCCGATTGCCAGCGCGTTTTCCCAATATGCCATACCCGAAACGTCGCCCGGGCGGTTGAAGTACGCTACATAGAGCTTTTGCAGGGAATTGGTGTTAACACTCATTTGGTGCTCCTAAGGAGGAAAAATACAATTAAATTAAACTTTTGCAGCCGACGTACTTCCATCTGCAACCCAACGTACCGAATGATGTCAGAAGACATTGCTCAGTTTATGTGACGCACATCACACGATTGAGCAATATCCTTTGCTTTGCGGCGTTTTTAGCGCTCCTATTTATCCGGCGAGCCATTATCAGAGAAGAACCTAGCTAAATCAAGGATTTGTCCTACCCCGGAGGGTAAATTTCTGAAGTGTGACCAGCGGACACAACCATACTCCAAGCCCCCGAAAACGTGTTGCAATTTTGTATCGTGCGCGCCTCAACTTAATAGTAAGCAATCGTAACAAGCGAGCTGGGCGGCTTATGATATTTGCATAAGCGAGAACACCATAAAACGAAAAGCCCTGGACGCTTTCACGCACAGGGCTTTTGTTTGGTTTTTGTAATGTTACATATAAGTGCGCCGCATTGAACTATCTGCAACCGGTCTGACAACCCCAGTAGGTGACGCCATTGGCAGTGCGCCCCCCGGAGAGCGGCGCGCGGAATACATAGGCCGCGGAACCACCATCGGCATTGCTGAGCACCCCGTCCGCCTCCATGTTATTACCTGGGGAGAAAAGGCTGATGACACCGAAACGGCCATCGCTCGACACGGTGCCGCCCGCTTTAAGCTTGACAGTCTCGGCGCCATTGACCAAATCAAAACTGGTTGAAAACAGCTTCTTGTCGAAATCGAAATTGAGCAAGCCGTTTTCCATCGTCGCCTTCACCGGCAGGACCGTGACATTATCACTGTCGATATAGGCCTCGCCGTCTTTCATCACAAAGCCGACGCTTCCGCGTTCGGGAGTGACATACTCCGCACCGACCGTTGTCCGGTACACGGCGTAACTGCCCGACAATGCGATCCGCTGGGCGTTCGCGGCAGTCTGTTCAGCCAGAACCACCTGCACCGGCTGGTTCGCGATAGGCTGGAAGCGGCCCCACACGATGGTCCGGTGGACGATCGGTGTAGGATCAGGGACGACAACCACAGGCGGCACAACAACGACAGGCGGCACCACCACAACCGGGGGCACCACGACCGGCGGAACCACCACCACAGGCGGCTCTTCCGGAGGGGTAACGATCACCGGAGGCGGCTGCACCGGCGGCGTGGCCGGCTTGTCGCCTGGATTCTGCAGATTGGCGCTCTTGATCGGATCGAGCAGCGGCTCTGGCACGGACAGACCCACATTCGGCGTACCCACGTTATTCTTGCCGATCGGCTCGTCGCCACGCGGCGGCGCAACCGTATCCGGCGACAGCACACCACCGGGCAGCAGCTGGGCCGATGGCTGGCCACGCTGAATTTGCAGCAACTGGCCACGCTGGGCCGCGGTCAGCTCGCGGCTGGTGGCGCCTTCGCAAGGACCGGTGCCTTCCGGACGGCAACCGCCGGAAAAGCCGCTGATGGTGATGCCGCCGCTGATCACTGCCACGCTGGACACGTCATTGTTCGTAAATACGGTGAAATCGGTACCGCGCACGCCAATGGCGGCCACCGGCGTATTGAACCGGAAGTTCTGGCGCGCCAGCTTGACCGCATTGCCGGACTGGCTGCGTGCAACGCCCTTCATTAGTTCCAGCTTGATGCGGGTATTGGTCGGGTTTTTCGCGTCGACGTGGTAAGTGGCGATCCGTGCATTGGTGTTCGGGCGCAGGATGAACAGGCCATCGTCGAGCGTTTTGATATAGATGTAGCCGTCGGCGCCCGTGGTCAGCAGCTCGCCTTCGTTAACAGGGGCGCCCAGGACCAGCGCGCGCTGGGCGGCCTTGGCACTGCCGGCAACAAAGATGACTTTGCCTGCTTCGGCGGCGTGCGCGAGCTGGGCCGAAACGGCCAGGCAAGCAATGAGCAGAGTGTGACGCAACATAGTATTCCCCTTTTCCACCATTATCCGGCATCAGGCGGACGCTTCTGTGATGACTGTCACATTTTACCGGAAACAATTGTCGGGGCACGAAGCGTTACAGATTGTATCAATTCTTGCCGGCTGAAAATTCCTGACCATGCATCGTGCCTGGCTTGCAGGCCAAACGCGTCGAAGTTATACTGAAATATAACCACAGAGGGAGCTTCGCCATGTACATCACCCGACTTCGGAAAGTTGGCGGCTCGGTCATGCTGGTCGTCCCGCCCGCCTTCCTTGATCAATTGCGCCTGCAAGCCGGCGCAACTATTGGCCTGACCGTTGATCGTGGCTGCCTGGTAGCAGACCCCAAACCGCGGCCTCGTTACACCATGGCCGAGTTATTGGCTGCGTCGGATTATTCACAGCCGCAGCCATCCGAGGACCGTGAATGGGTCGATGCTCCAGCTGTCGGTGGTGAAAAGTTATGAAACGAGGCGACATCTATCTGGTTTCGCTCGATCCTTCAGCAGGGCATGAGCAAAGTGGCAGCCGCCCCGTCCTGATCGTGTCGCCCGCCGCGTTCAATGATGCTACGAAATTACCGGTGGTCCTACCCATCACCAACGGCAGCGAGTTCGCCCGCCGCATAGGTTTCGCAGTCCCCATTACGGGCATCCGAACAACAGGCGTCGTACGTTGCGATCAGCCGCGCGTGATCGACCTGATAGCCCGTCACGGACGCAAGATCGACACATTGCCCGCCTCAATCATGGACGAAGTGCTCGCGAAAGTTGCCACACTGTTCGCTTAAATTGCGTCAGCTTTTGCCGGGGGCGCCAAATTTTTCAAAGAAGGAATCGACCTCGCTCTTGCTTGCGAACTCGCCCCGGTCGGCTTCGGCGATGCCTTGTTCGACGTCCTGGATTTGCCTGGCTTGAAATTCGAAGTGATCCATTTCCGCTGTCCGCACGAGCTTCTTGCGACGAGCGAACGCACGCAGCAAGGCAGGGAAAGGTTGCGGGCGCGCCAACAGCGCCTGTGCGAAGCGCTCCTGATCGGCCAACGCGCGACGTGTAACTTCGACCTGATCAAAGGTGCCTTGCACGGCGTCCTGGAGTGCGGCCACAACAAAACGGGGCATTGTGCACCCCTGAATTTCAGCGGCGCGTTCGAGCATCGCATGCAGATCCGTGCTGATCTGGACATCGAGCCGGACGGTAGATTTAGCTTTCGGCATGGCCTTGCCCTCCTTAAGCAATCGTATCGCAATGTGCCATACAACGCACCTAGCGCGTTTTCTTCTCATTTTAATAACGTTCTGGGTGTCTTTTCGTTCTATACGGCATCAATGAACATAGTATACTGGCGCCCACTGACAACCACGTGCGCCCAGGCGCCCGCCCATGCGTTCTTCCTCCCCGGTCAATCGCCCACGCTTCCTGTCGCGCGCCGCAGCCATCCGCTTCAGCTTCGCGCTGGTGGCGGTGCTGCTGACCGTCTGGGCGCAATGGCTGCGCCCGCCGGAAAGCACCTTCTTCGCCGACGAATGGCTGCGCGACCGCATCATCAACCTGCAGGCCAGCAGCGCAGTCGAACCGCGCATCCTGGTGGTGGACATCGACGAAGCCAGCACGGCCGAACTGGGCCCCTGGCCCTGGTCGCGCGAGCGCATGGCCGACCTGGTTGAAAAATTGATCACTATATACAAGGCGAAAGGCGTGGCGCTCGACATCGTGCTGCCCGATCCGCGCCCCGACAGCGGCAACGGCGACCAGCGCCTGGCCTTGCTTGCCGAACATGGCCCACTGGTGACCGCCCAGATCTTCGAATATCCCGGCGCCAGCAACAACCCGGTGCGCGACGGCCAGCTGGCCGGCGGCGTGCCGGCTGCGGGGCGCCGCCCCGGCGTGCCGGCCGCCGGCTATATCGCCAACCACGCCGGCATGGCGCAGGCGGCCCACGTGGGCAATATCGGCTTCATTCCCGACCGCGACGGCGTTTTGCGGCGCCTGCCCCTGTTTACCCGCTACCAGGACCGGCTGTACCCTGCCCTGACGATCGCCCTGATCGACTGCTGCAGCGGCGGCCCGCCCCTGCAGCTGCCGGCGGACGAATTCATGCGCGTATCGTACAAGCGCGACTGGACCGCGTTTACCGTGGTGTCGGCGGCCGACATCGTGAAAGTCAGGATCCGACCCGACAGCGCCGAAAAGCGCCTGGTGCTGGTGGGCTCGTCGGCCATGGGCCAGGGCGACCGCGTGACCACGCCGCTGGCGGCGCAGCGCCCGGGCCTGGGCGTGCATGCGGCCATGCTGTCGACCCTGCTCGAAGTCCAGGCTGGCGAGGCGCCGGCGCCATGGCCGGGGAAAATCATCGCCACCCTGTTCGCCATCGGCATCGGCATCATTGCCCTGGTGGGATTTCCGCGCCTGCGCGCCGTGTCCAGCGTCGGCCTGCTACTGGGCAGCATGCTGGCCTGGCTGGTGGTGGCCTACTTTACCAGCCGCCACGATCCGGCCTTCGTCACGACAGCGCCGCTGGCGTCGGCCCTGTTCCTGCTGGTGGTGGCCGTGCCCTTCCAGTGGCAGCTGACGCAAACCCGCTCGCGCCACCTGCTCGACACCCTGCGCCAGTACGTGGCGCGCGAAGTGGTCGACGAACTGCTGCGCAGCGACCTGCGCGATCCGCTGAAACCGGCCCATCGCGACGTGACCACCCTGATCGCCGACATGGAAGGCTATACCACCCAGGTCGAAACGCTGCCCGTGGAAGAAGCGGCCCAGCTGACGCGCGACTTCCTCGATTGCCTGACCGGGCCGGTGCTGGAACAGAAAGGCACGCTCGACAAATACACGGGCGACGGCCTGGTGGCCTTCTGGGGCGCGCCCTTGCCCGTCGATAACCACGCCGACCTGGCGCTGGACGCCGCGCGCGAAATGGTGCGCCGGGTACGCCAGATGAGCGCGCACCGGGTGGACCAGGGCAAGCTGCCGCTGCGCGTGCGGATCGGCATTGAAAGCGGCGAAGCCATGGCCGGCGACTTCGGCACCACCTTCCGCTCGATCTATACGGCCGTGGGCGACAGCGTCAATACCGCGTCGCGCCTGGAGCAGGCCGCGCGCGAATTCCCGCACGACGTCATCGTCGGCGCCGGCACGGTGGCGCGCGCCACCCGCCACCGCTTCATCTTGTTAGGAGAACGTCTATTGCGCGGCAAGGAAAGGCCCACTACCCTGTTCACTTTCGATCCGGACCCAAGCGGCAGCCCGAGCACGACCGCGGCAGCGACAAGCCATCCGCAGCGCACGGCGGAGCCAGCCCGATGACGCGACCTGTACGCGGCCTTGCCGCCGGACTGTGCCTGGCTGCCTTGCTGGCCGGCGGCGCCCGTGCGCAAACCACACCCGAGAAACCCGACCTGTACCAGGAAGCGCTGCAATCGATCGCCGAAGGGCGCAAGGACGACGCCAGCGACGCCTTGATGCGGGTAATCGAAAACGAACCGGAGCACGCCGGGGCCTGGCTTGAAATTGCGCTGATCCAGTGTTCGCTGGGCCATGCCGAAGAAGCCGACCGCCTGTTCAAGGACATCATCGACCGCTTTTCGCCACCGCAAGGCATCCTGGACCTGATCCGCGAAGCGCGCGCCGGCGGCTGCGATTCGTGGCACGCCAACAGCATGGGTTCGCTGATGGTGGCACGCGGCAACGACCACAATGTCAACCAGGGCGCCAGCACCAGCACGTATGCAGTGATCCGCGACGGCATTCCGCTCGAAGAAATCCTGTCGCCCGACTTCCTGCCCAAGCACGACCAATACAGCGTGTTCGGCGGCGAATACATGCGCGACATTTCGCCCAATGGCAGCATTGCCTTCGGCCAGTTCCAGGCGCGCCGCAATGACACCCTGTCGCAGTACGACAGCGCGTCCCTGTTCATGGGCGTGGAAACGCCGTGGCGCTTCGGCAAATGGACGCTGCGCAGCACCAGCATGCTGGGGCTGACCAGCCTCGGTGGCGAGCTGTACCAACGCCACCTGCAATTCCAGGCCCGCATCGGCCCGCCCATCGCCCTGCCCGGCAAGACCCAGTTCCATGTGATCGCGGCGTATTCGCACATCGACTACCGCACCCTGGTCAGTTTCGATTCGAACACGGTGGAACTCAAGGCCCAGCTCAGCTATCGCCGGGACGGCACGGCGGCCAGCCTGACGTCGGGCTACCTGAACGACCACGCCACGGGCGACCGTGCCGGCGGCGACCGCCACGGATGGCTGCATTCGCTGAACGTGCGCCAGGCGCTGCCGTACAACATGATGGGCGAACTGGGCCT
>Ga0187842_1000793_pt1 | contig 15110 bp, 12 predicted proteins | sample SpaLakP09_SKY_41_FD_134514 | JGI IMG/M metagenome (GOLD analysis project Ga0187842, IMG submission 134514) | Oligotrophic lake water microbial communities from Sparkling Lake, Wisconsin, USA - SP09_SKY_41 | ecosystem: Environmental > Aquatic > Freshwater > Lake | place: USA: Sparkling Lake... | reverse complement strand
GTGCCGATGATACCCACCGCAAACAGCGCGAAGGCGAAAGGTCCGGCAATGGGCTTCAGCGCCTCGGCCGCCTGGGCCGAGGTCGTGATCGTTGTGATTCCGTGCGCGTGAAGGGTTGCGGCCGTGGCGAAAACGATCGCCAGCGAGACCAGTGTGCTGAAGGACATGCCGACCAGGGTGTCGGTGCGGATACGCTTCAGTTCGGGACCGGCCTCCCTGGGCGTGATGCACAGGGGCTTGGCGTGATGACGGTGCTGCTCCTCGATCTCCTGGCCGGCCTGCCAGAAGAACAGATAGGGACTGATGGTGGTGCCGAGGATCGCCACGAAGGCGGTGGCATAGGCCGCGTTCCACTGGATCTCCGGAACGACCAGGGCCGTCAGAGCCTGGGCCCAGGGCACGCCGGCGACCATCACGACGGCGAAATAGCTCAGCAGGGACAGGGTGGTCCACTTCAGGACAGAGGAGTAACGGGCATAGTCCAGGAAAACCTCCACCACGACGCAGAACACGCCGAACAGCAGCGTGTAGAGCGCGCTGGGTCCTCCGGTGAGCAAGGCCAGGGCCGCGCCCATGGCACTCAGATCTGCGCCGAGGTTGATGATGTTGGCGACCAGCAACAGCAGGACGACGCCAATCAGCAAAGGGCGCGGATAGTGGCGGCGAAGGTTTCGGGCTATGCCGCCCCCGGAGACCCGGCCGATTTCGGCGGCGACCTGTTGAATGACGGCGAGCAAGGGAAAGCTCAGGACGAATGTCCAGGCCAACCCATAGCCGAACTCGGCACCGACCTGGCTGTGGGTGCCGATTCCGCTGGGGTCATCATCCGCCGCGCCGGTGATCAGACCCGGTCCCAGCTGGGCGAAAAACCGTTTCAATCGGGAGGGCTTGGTCTTGTTCACACCTCAGCCCTATTGCGTTGCATGCCTTTCGCCTTGATCAAGATCAAGGCGAGGCTCGCGCGTGAAGCTGGGTCAGAACGATCTGGACCGGCCTAGCCGATCAGCGCCTTCGCCGCCGCCAGCGCCGCCTCGGTCACCTCGGCCCCGGACAGCATGCGGGCGATCTCTTCCTGGCGCTGGGCCGGGGACAGGGGCTCGACGCGGGTGCGAATTGCCTGGTCATCGCCGGACTTGGCGATCCGCCAGTGAGCATCCCCACGGGCCGCCACCTGGGCCGAGTGGGTGACCACGAGCACCTGGGCATTCTCGGCCAGGCGCTTCAGGCGCAGGCCCACGGCGTCGGCTACCGCGCCGCCGACGCCCTGATCGACTTCGTCGAAGATCATCAGGGGCTGCGGGCCACCGCCCTTGCCGGCCAGGGCCGCCTTCAGCGCCAGCGCGAAACGGGCCAGTTCACCGCCGGAGGCTATGGCCTCCATCGGGCCGAACGGCGCGCCGGGATTGGTCGAGATCTCGAAGGCGACCCGGTCCACGCCGGTGGGTCCGGCCCGGTCTTCGGGCAGGGCCTCAACCGCGACGCGGAAGCGGGCCTTTTCGAGTTTCAGCGGGGCCAGTTCCGCCTCAACTGCCTTCGCCAGCCGGTCGCCGGCCGCGCGGCGCTCGGCGGTCAGGGCCTGAGCGGCAAAGATGTAGCCGTCCCGCGCCGAGGCGGCCTCGTCCTCGGCGGCCTTCAGGGCCTCGCCCGAGGTCTCGATCGCCTGGAGCCGGGCAGCGAACTCGGCGCGCAGGGATGGCAGGGTCTCGACGGCCACGTTCAGCTTGCGAGCCATGGCGCGCAGGGCAAACAGCCGCTCTTCGGTCTTCTCCAGCCGGTCGGGCTCGAACTCGAAACTATCGGCCACCGCGTCGATGGCGGCACTGGCCTCCTGGGCCTCGACCAGGGCCCGGTCGACCGAGTCGCAGGCCGCCGTCAGCCGGGTCATGGCTACACCGTCGGCCGGAGCGCCGGCATGCAGGGCCCGCTCGCGAGCCCGCTCCAGCGCCCGGTAGGCCTGGGGCAGCTTGCCGGACAGGGCATCGCCGCCCAGGGCGTCCTGGGCCGAGGCGATATCGGCCAGGGCCTTTTCCGCCGAGCCCAGCAGCGCCCGCTCCTCGGCCAGGGCGGTTTCCTCGCCCTCGCGCGGATCGAGGCGGTCCAGCTCCGACAGGCGAAGGGTCAGTTCCTCGGTCTCGGCCGCCGCGTGATCGGCCAGCTGCCGCAGGGCTTCGGCCTTCTCACGGGCCGCGCGCCAGCCGCTCCAGGCGGAGGCCACGGCCGAGACGGCGACACTGCCGAAAGCGTCCAGCAGGGTGCGGTGGGTTCGCGGATCCAGCAGGCCAACCGTCTCGTGCTGGCCATGGACCTCGAGCAGCATGGCCCCCAGGTCCTTGAGCACGCCGACGCTGGTCGCCTGGTCATTGACGAAGGCCCTGGAGCGGCCATCGGCCGACAGCTGCCGGCGCAGGACAAGGTCCTCGTCGCGGCCATAGTCCAGGCCCTTGTCGTCGAGATAGGCGAAGACCGGATGGTCGGCGGTCAGGGCGAAGATCGCGGTGGCCGAGGCCTGTCCGGTCGCGCCGCGCCGGACCAGACCGGCATCCGCCCGGGCACCGGTCGCCAGGCCGAGCGCGTCGAGAATGATCGACTTGCCCGCCCCGGTTTCACCGGTCAGGGCCGTCAGACCCGGCCCGATGGCCAGGTCGAGGCTCTCAATGAGCACCACGTCGCGGATGGAGAGGCCGATCAGCATGGCGCGGAGAATCGCTCAGAATCATCGTTTCGCAAAGCGTGTTGAACACGCGATGTTCGACAAGTGTTCTGGTTTGCCGATTTAGAGGCCCAGAAGCCCCCGAACGCCGCCCTTCTTGGCCGGCTTTTCACCGGGAGGAGCCAGGGTGGCGTTCTTGTCGTGCACCAGACGGTCCAGCAGGTTCTTCTTGGCCCCGGGGGTCAGTGGCTCGACGGCCGGGCGCAGGCCCTGGTCATTGAGCAGCTTGTAGGCGTCCGAGTACCAGCGATCGCCCGGGAAGTTGTAGCCGAGCACCGCACCATTGCGCTTGGCCTCTTCGGTGAGGCCGAGGGTCAGATAGGATTCGACCAGGCGGAACAGGGCCTCGGGCGTGTGCGAGGTCGTCTGGTGACGGTCCACCACGGTACGGAAGCGCCCGATGGCCGCCAGGGTCTGACCCTGACGCAGGTAGTAACGGCCGACGGCCATTTCCTTGCCGGCCAGCTGGTCATTGACCATGTCGATCTTCAGGCGGGCGTCCTGGGCATATTCCGAATTGGGATAGCGCTGAACAACGTCGCGCAGCGCCGCAAGAGCCTGCTCGGTCGCGGCCTGGTCGCGGTTCACGTCAACGATCTGCTCGAAATAGCAGACGGCCTTCAGATAGTAGGCGTAGGAGGCCGACGGGTTGCCCGGATAGAGCGAGACGAAGCGGTCCGCATCGGAAATGGCTTCCGAATACTGGTTGCCCTGATAGTGGGCGAAACCGGTCATCAGGATCGAGCGGCGCGACCATTCCGAATAGGGGTGCTGGCGCTCGACTTCGCGGAAATAGTCGACGGCCTCGTTCCAGGCCCCGCGGTCCAGGCGGTTGGCCCCCGTCGAGTACAGGAGCTCTACGGGACGCTCTTCATAGACCAGGGTCGGCTTTTTGGACTTGCCTGCGCAGCCGGCCACCGAAACGGCGACGACGAGGGCGGCGACAGCAATGGCCGAACGTCCCGGGAATTTAAGCAGCACGGACTATCACCCTCGAAGCAAACGCGCGCCCAGAGCGCCATGCAAGGCTTCTACACCACGCCGCTTTGGGCGCAAATGCGAAGGCGGGCCGGCGGCGGTCGCGCTTATTCAGACAGCCTCGGCCAGGACCTGTGCATGATTGCGCAGGCGCCAGGCGCGCGGCTTGGCCAGCAACGCCCGAACCACGGCGTTATTGAGGCCATGACCGGCCAGAACGCCTTCAAAACGGCCGATGATCGGCGCGCCTAGAACATAGAGATCGCCCACGGCGTCCAGCGCCTTGTGACGCACGAATTCATCGGGACGACGCAGGCCTTCAGGATTGAGCACCCGGTCACCGTCGATGACCACGGCGTTCTCCATCGAGCCGCCGCGCGCCAGGCCGATGGCCCGCAGCGCTTCGACATCGCGAACGAACCCGAAGGTCCGGCAATTGGAGAGCTCGGTGCGGAACGACTCTTCATCCACGGTCAGGTCGACGCGCTGCCGACCAATGGCCTTGCTGCCGAAGGCAATCTCGAAGGCTACTTCAAACCGGTCCGAAGGCTCGAGGCTGGCGCGCTTGTCGCCCTCCTCCACCAGGATCGGCTCCAGAATCTCGATGTATTTGCGGGCAGCTTCCTGCTTGCGACGGCCGGCACGGTCGAGGATCTGGACGAAGGGCTCGGAGGAGCCGTCCATGATCGGAACTTCCGGACCGTCCAGCTCGACGACGCAGTTGTCGATCGACAGCGCGGCCAGCGCCGCCATCAGGTGTTCGATGGTCGAGACCCGGACATCGGCCTCGTTGTTGATCACGGTCCCCAGCTGGGTCTGGCACACGGCTTCAGCCCGAACGGCCACGCGATTGTCACGGTCCAGAACATCGGTCCGCACGAAGGTAATGCCCGCATCGACACCGGCGGGCCGCACGGAAACCCGCACGTGCTGGCCCGTATGCAGGCCGATCCCTGCGAAAATCACCGGCCCTGCGACCGTGTGCTGAAAATAAGCCGAAGCCGACACCTGGAACCCTTGTGGTTTGACATCAGCGCCCGATCCGGTCGCTGAACGCCCCACTGCACTCCTAAAACCTATGCCGCACTGCGGCAAAGCAAGTCCTGTTTCGGATTGTTACCATACAAGCCTTTGATATCGTGCCCTTTTCCCGACAAGATTCCGTCACAAACCTTTGGCTGGAACGTTCATGGACCTGAGCACCGTCCGTAGGCGTCGCCTCTGGCATGCGACGCGCGGCAGGACTAGGCTCTGGCCACCTTCAGGACCTCCGTCACCGGGATTTCGCGTTTCATGCTCAAGACCCTGCGTCTGGCCGCTTCGGCCCTCGCCCTCACCGCTGCGCTGGCCGGCGGCGCCGCCGCCCAGACGCGGACTTTCACCGCCAAGGAAATGGCCAGCCTCGACAGGCTGAGCGATCCGCGGGTCTCTCCGGACGGCCGCTATGTAGTCTATTCGGTCCGAACCATGGACCTAGCGGCCAACCGGGCGTCGATGTCTCTGTGGATCGCCGATCTGAAGGCCAGGACACCGCCGCAGCGCCTGGCGATTTCGGACGGCGGGGCCAGCAGCGGCCGCTGGAGCGCCGACGGCAAGTCGATCTATTTCCTGTCGGGCCGCGCCGGCGGGACCGACCAGGTGTTCCGCACCGATGTGACCGGGGTCGCGGCCGTGCAGGTGACCAAGGCGCCATTTGACGTTCAGGCCTTCAAGGTGGCTCCCAACGGCAAGACCGTCGTCGTCGGCCTGGCCGTGTTCCCGGACTGCCCGGATCTGGCCTGCACCGAGGCGCGGCTCGCCGCCAAGGCGGCTTCCAAGGCCACGGGCGTTGTCTATGACCGCCTGATGATCCGCCACTGGGATACCTGGAACAACGGCACCCAGAACCACCTGTTTGCCTACACCCTTGATGACCAGGGCCTGGCGACCGGGACGCCCGTCGCCCTGATGAAGGGCTTCGACGGCGACTCGCCGACCAAGCCGTTCGGCGGCGATGAGGACTTTGTCATTACCCCGGAGCAGGACGGCGTCGCCTTCTCCGCCAAGCTGGCCGGCACGGACGAGGCCTGGAGCACCAATTACGACTTCTGGGTCGCCAAGTTTGACGGCTCGGAGCCGATCAGCAATCGCACCGACGCCAACAAGGCCTGGGACACGGCGCCCGTTCCCTCGCCGGACGGCAAGTTTGCTGCCTATCGGGCCATGAGCCGTCCCGGCTTCGAAGCTGACCGCTTCCGGATCATGATCCGTGACCGGACGACCAAGCAGGACCGCGAACTGGCCCCCGACTGGGATCGCTCGGCCGACGCGGTCGCCTGGAGCCCCGACGGCAAGACGATCTATGCCACCGCCCAGGACGTGGGCCAGGCCCGGATCTTCGCCATCGACGTCAAGACCGGCAAGGTCACGCCCCTCACCGGCGACGGCCATGTCAGCGCCTTCGACGTCGGGCCGCAGGGTCTGGTCTATGCCCAGGACTCCCTGAAAAGCCCGTCCGAGCTGTTCTTCCTGCCGGCCAAGGGGCCGGCGGTGAAGGTCGCCAGCGTGTCGGCCGAGCGTCTGAAGGATGTCGCCTGGGGCGAGCCCGAGCAGTTCAGCTTCAAGGGCTGGAACGACGAGACGGTGCACGGCTTGGTGGTCAAGCCGGCCAACTTCGACCCGGCCAAGCGCTACCCGGTCGCCTTCCTGATCCATGGGGGGCCGCAGGGGTCGTTCGGCAACGGCTGGTCTTACCGCTGGAACCCGCAGACCTATGCAGCCGCGGGCTATGCCGTGGTGATGATCGATTTCCACGGCTCCACGGGCTACGGCCAGGCCTTCACGGATTCAATCAGCCAGCACTGGGGCGACCGGCCCCTCGAGGACCTGCAGAAGGGCTGGAGCCACGCCCTCAAGAGCTACAGCTTCCTGGACGGTGACCGGGCCTGCGCGCTGGGGGCCTCCTATGGCGGCTTCATGATCAACTGGATCGCCGGCAACTGGAACGAGCCGTGGAAGTGTCTGGTCAATCACGACGGCATCTTCGACAGCCGCTTCATGGGCTACTCGACCGAGGAGCTGTGGTTCAGCGAGTGGGAGAACGGCGGCACGCCGTGGGAGCCCAACACGACCTACGCCAAGTTCAATCCAGCCGATCACGTGGCCAAGTGGACCAAGCCGACCCTGATCGTGCAGGGACAACTCGACTACCGCGTGCCGCTGGAACAGGGCATCTCGACCTTCACGGCCCTGCAGCGCAAGGGCATTCCCAGCAAGCTGCTGTACTTCCCGAACGAGAACCACTGGGTCCTGAAGGCCCAGAACTCGGTGCAGTGGCACAAGGAAGTGATGGACTGGCTGAACCAGTGGACCGCCGAAAAGAAGTAGTCCGCAGAAGCTGTTAGAGCAGGCCCGTCGCCACCGACCAGGTGAGGCGGGCCTTTTTTTCGAGCTCGCCGGGGATCCGGTCGCGAACATAGACCCCGGCCAGCGCCGCCGGGGCCACGGCGGCAAAGGCGGCGACGGGCAGACGTCGCACCTCGGTCCGGGCGATCCGGAGCTGGGCGGCAACCCGGGCGGCGGCCTCGTCCCGGGACCAGTCGGCCGGCAGACGCGACCGACCGACCAGCTTCAGACGCCAGAGACCGGCCAGGCCATAGGCCCGGGCCGCGCCCTTGACGGCATGCGGATCGGCGGAAGCATCAAGGCGCCGTGCGGCCAGCACGGCCAGGGCTCCGGCCGTCCCGTCGACATAGGCCAGAACCTCGGCCTCACCGGCCAGAGAGCCTTCGTCGAGATCGGCGAACCGGGCCTCGGCCATGGCGGCCAGGGCCAGGGGATCAAGGCCCGAGGCGGCCAGGGCCTCGACGGTGGGATGCTTGCGCGGGGTCTTGCCGGCCGCGAGCTCTTCCATGGCCTCGCGCCACCAGGTCAGGCGGATCTCGCCCATCAGGGCGTTGGAGACCCCGCCGGCTACCCGGGCCAGCTCATAATTGTAGGCATAGAGCGCGATGACATCGGCCCGCGCCGCAGCGTCGGCGATGAAGCGGCTGGCCAGCCAGCGGTCAGGATCGACGCGGCGGACGAGGTCGTCGAGGGTTTCGGTGTCGGCCATGGGTCTTCAAAACGAAAAAGGCCCGCTCGGCTTGAGCGGGCCCTTCCCATACACGAATTTGCCGAAGGATCAGCCGAACAGCGTCTGGTACATCGCCATCGTCGCCAGCATCGGGATGCTGAGCAGCGTGTTGATGCGGCTGAACAGCATGGCCATCTTGGCGGCCTTGGCCTTGGTGTCGGCGTCGGCCTCGACAATGCCGAGGGCCCGCTTCTGGTTCGGCCAGATCACGCCCCAGACGTTGATGAACATGATCGTCGCCAGCCACATGCCCAGGCCGATGAAGGTGAAGCCCATGTCGACACCCTTTTCGTAGCCGCCCCAGAGACCCAGGGTCGCGGCTTCGGCCAGGTAGCCACGGCTGAAGGCCAGGATCACGCCCATGACCCAGGTGGCCAGCGCCGCCCAGCGGAACCAGAACAGGGCTTCCGGCGCGATGTACTTGCTGATCGCCGGCTTCAGTTCAGCCGGGATCTGCGGCATGACGCGGATCTGCACGAAGTTGAAATAGTAGAGCAGCCCGATCCACAGGATGCCGAAGAACAGGTGCAGCCAGCGGAACACCGCCTGGAAGTAGGACCCGTCAAAACCATGCGGGCTGTGCCCGAAGCCAAACACGATCACCAGCGCGAGAATGCAGCTGACGATAAAGGTATTGCGGAAGTTCGAGAGTAGCCCGACCATTTCAGCCCCCATAAGCTTAAGTCTTTGAGCCAGCTATAGGCCGGTTCGGCCAAATCGGCAAAGGGCTGGATACCGGCGCTCGACGGGGTCGGGCCTAGACCGCGATCAGCGCCGCCGCCAGGCGCCGGCCTTCACTGGCCAGGACGTTATAGGTCCGGGCCGCCGCCTCGGTGCTCATGAACTCCAGCCCGATACCGGCCGCCTTCAGGGCGTCGCGGACGGCCTTGGGTGGCAGCGCATTGACCAGTCCCCCGCCGAGCAGGACGAACTCGACCGCCCCGCCGGCGGACAGCACTTCGGCGAAGTCATCCGGCGTCAGCGCGGCCAGGGCCGAGGCCGACCAGTCGCGCGGCTGGTCGTCAATGACCAGGAGCGAGCCGGGGCGCCAGGCCCCGGACACGCGGAACCCGCCCCCGCCCCAGGCGTCGATCGACGGCGGTTGGCGAAGGCCGGCCATGATCAGGGCCGCGAGGCCGCGCCCAGCTTCTGGGGCGTGGCTTCATCGTCATTGCGATTGACACCCCAGACCAGGATCAGCGGCAGGGCGATATAGATCGACGAATAGGTGCCGATGATGATGCCGAAGGTCATGGTGAAGACCAGCGGGAACAGCACCGGGCCACCGAAGAACATGGTCCCGCCCAGGGCCAGAAGCGCCGTCGTGCCGGTGATGATCGTCCGAGACAGACGCTCGTTTTCCGACAGGTCGATGATGTCGCGCAGCGGGGTCTTCTTGTACTTGCGCAGGTTCTCCTTGAGACGGTCGAAGGTGATGACCTTCTCGTTCATGGAGTAGCCGATCACGGTCAGCGGGGCGGCGATCTCGGTCATCGAGAATTCGATGCGCATCACCGACAGCAGACCCAGGGTCAGAACGATGTCGTGGAACACCGCGACCACGGCCCCGAGGCCGAACTGCAGCTGGAAGCGGAACCAGATGTAGGCCAGCATCAGCAGCAGGGCCATGCCGAGCGCCTTGAAGCCCGAGGTCAGCAGCTCGCCCGAGACCTTGGCCCCGACTTCCGACCGGCTCTTGATGGTCAGATCCGGGAACTTCTTGATCAGCGCCTGCTCGACCTTCTTGGAGGCCTCACCGACGTTCTCGCCCTTGACCGGCAGGAACTTGACCATGGCCGAGTTCGGCGAACCGAAGCCCTGCACCTGACCGTCATGGGCCCCCATGACGTCGAGCTCGTGGCGCAGTTCGGCCAGCGGCACCGGCCGGGGCATGACGATCTCGAGCGACACGCCGCCCTTGAAGTCGATACCCAGGTTCAGGCCCTGGGTGAACAGCGACACGCAGGACCCGAGGATGAGGATCAGCGAAAACACGGCGGCGACCGGAGCCCACCGCACGAAGCGGTAGTGGGTGGCGCGCGGGATGTAGCGAATGAGGGGCCAACGCATGGTCCGGTCTCCTATGCGATCGGCAGCTTCTTCGGCTTGGCGACCTTGAACCACCAACCGATGAGCACTTGAGTGATGATGACGGCGGTGAACACCGAGGTGAACACGCCGATGGACAGGGTCCAGGCGAAGCCCTTCACCGGACCCGAGCCGAAGCCGAACATGATCAGCGCCGAAATCAGGCTGGTGATATTGGCGTCGAGAATCGAGACCAGGGCCAGACGGAAGCCCGTATCGGCCGCCGCCATGGGCGTTCGCCCGGCATTGGCCTCGTCGCGCATCCGTTCATAGATCAGCACGTTGGCGTCGACCGCGACGGCGAGCGTCAGGATCAGGCCCGCGATACCGGGGAAGGTCAGGGTCGCCTGGGTCATCGACATGATGCCGATGATCATCAGCACGTTGATGAACAGGGCGATGGCGGCAAAACCGCCGAACAGGCCGTAGGCGAGGATGATGAACACGAACATCGCGGCCGCACCGATGGCCAGCGAGATCGAGCCGGCCCGCACGGCGTCGGCGCCGAGTTCGGCGGTGACGGTCCGCTGGTCTTCAACGATCAGCGGCGCGGGCAGAGCACCCGACCGCAGCAGCAGCGACAGTTCGGCCGCGCTCTCCGGCGTGAAGTTGCCGGTGATGATGCCCGAACCGCCCGGCAGGGCCTGGTTGATGCGCGGCGCAGAAATGACCTTGCCGTCGAGAATGATCGCGAAACGCTTGCCGACATTGCGACCCGTGGCGTCACCGAACTTGCGGGCACCCTGGCCGTTGAAAGCGAAGGACACGGCGGGCGCGCCGTTCTGGTCGAAGGTCTGCTGCGAGCCGGTCAGCTCGTCACCCGAGACGATGGCGCGCTTGCGCACCGCATAGGACGCCACATAGCGGTCCTCGCTGGGCAGCACCTCGGTGCCCGGGGGGATCCGGCCGGCGGCCAGGTCTTCCGGGGTCACGGCCTCGTCGACCATCTGGAAGGTCAGCTTGGCGGTCTTGCCGATGACGTTCTTGAGTTTCTCGGGATCGCTCTCGCCGGCCGCCTGGATCATGATCCGGTTGGTGCCCTGGCGGGTGATCGTCGGCTCCTTGGTGCCCATGCTGTCGATCCGGCGGCGGATCGTCTCGATGGACTGCTCGACCGCCTTGGCCGCATCGGCCTTGGCGGCCTCGGCGACGAAGGTAATCTCAAGGCGCTGGTTGTCGCGGCTGGCCACCGAGACGTCACGGCCGCCGATGGCCCCGGCCAGCGGCGCACCGATGCTGCGACGCAGGAGGCTGGCAGCCTCCGTCACCTTGCCGGACTCGGCGATACGGACGCTGATCACGCCATTGGCCTCGCCCAGCTCGCCAAAGGCGATCTGCTCGTTGCGCAGGGCCGTGCGGACGTCCTCGACGAGATTGGTCAGGCGCTCGCGGCGCAGGGCGTCGGTGTCGACCTCATAGAGCAGATACGACCCGCCCTGCAGGTCGAGACCCAGGTTGAGCTTTTGCTTCGGAACCCAGCCCGGAAGCGCATCAAGCGTCTTCTGCGGCAGAAGATTCGGCAGGGTGAAGACGATGCCGAAGATCACCGACAGGGTGACGGCGAAGATCTTCCAGCGGGACAGTGTCAGCATGGATCAGGGCTCTGGGCGACGCCTTGCGGCGCCGAGTGGTCGTCGAAGCTCTAGAGCATTTTCAGGCAAAGCGGAGACCGGTTTGCAGATCGAAAATGCGCCAGGTCAGAAAGGTCTGAAGCCGGCGCGGTCCTTGCGAACGCGCGCCGGCTCCAGGTGACTAGTTCTTGGGGTCGTTGGCCGGGGCGGGTTCGCCCTTGGTCCGGACCTCGGCGATCATCCCCTTGACCACCTTGACGGTGACGCCCTGGGCGATCTCGACGCCGACTTCCTTGTCTTCCACGCGGACGATCTTGCCGAGCATGCCGCTCGACAGAACCACATTGTCACCGCGCTTGAGATTGGAGAGCATCGTCTGATGCTCCTTGGCCCGCTTCTGCTGCGGACGGATCAGCATGAAATAGAACAGCACCACCATCAGAAGGATGGGGGCGATTTGCATCAACTGTGCGCTCAGGCCACCGGGCATGACGTCTCCAAAAAAATCCAGGTTCGCGCCGCCTATATGGGGTCGCGCCAAGTCGGCGGAAGCTATGCGCTCGCCTCGTCTTTTGCAATGAGGCCCGGGTGTGGTTAGGAGCACACATCATGACTGACGCCTACACCCCGCTTCTCGCCCGTATTGCAGACGCTCTGGAGCGCCTGGCACCGCCGGAACCGGCCCAGCCGGACTTCACCGGCGCAAGCCTGTTCCGGCACGAGTCGGCCGGTGACCGCTTCATCGCCGCGCCCGACTATCCGATGCCGCTGGACCTGCTGGTCGGCGTCGAGCGGCAGAAGGAACGCTTCGTCCAGAACCTGCAGCGCTTCGCAGACGGCCTGCCCTGCAACCATGTCCTGCTGTGGGGCGTGCGCGGCACCGGCAAGAGCTCGATGACCAAGGCCGCCTTCATGGCCGTCTGCGCTGCGCATCCCAGGCTGAAGCTGGTCGAGGTCGACCGCGACGAGATCGCCGCCCTGCCCCCGCTGTTCGACCGCCTGCGCCCGCGCACCGAGCGCTTTGTGGTGCTGTGCGATGACCTCTCATTCGAGGACGGGGCCGCTGCGGCCAAGGCCCTCAAGTCGGCCCTCGAGGGCGGCGTGGCCGGACCACCCGAAAACGTGCTGTTCGTGGCCACCTCAAACCGCCGTCACCTGATGCCGCGCGACCATGTCGAGACCCAGGGAGCCATCGCCGCCGCCGAAGATGCCGAGGAGGAGATGAGCGTCTCCGACCGGTTCGGCCTGTGGATCGGCTTTCCTCCGATGGACCAGCCCACCTATCTGGCGGCGATCCGCACCTATGCCGAGCGCTTTGATCTTGGGGTCGAAAACCTCGACCGCCGCGCCCTGCAGTGGTCGCAGCTGCGCGGCGCGCGGTCCGGACGCGTGGCCTGGCAGTTCATCCGCGACCTGGCAGGTGAACTGGGCAAGGGTTTGCCAGGTTAGGGTGGCCGGTTCGACCTGAGCCCTTTCCCCGCGCTCGGAATGAGGCGTCGGGATCAGCGGACTTGCCCCCTCCGGGCCGCTTCGCGCCCCTCCTCCCCCGGAAGGGGAAGATGGAGCGCGCTTCATCCGCCCCCGCTGGGGGCGGACGACCGGCGAATGCCGGTCAGGTGCGGCCTACAGCGTTGGGGGGTTCCCCCTACCGCGGCAGGACCAGGTTCGGATCGACCGGGCGGGCCTTGTCCTTGGCGGTCGGGGCAAAGCGCATCTCGAAGTGCAGCTGCGGCTCGGTGACGCCGCCAGTCGCGCCGACGGTGCCCAGTTGTTGGCCCTTGACCACCTGCTGGCGCATCTTGACGTCCGAGCTGCCCAGATGGGCATAGGCCGTCACCCAGCCGTCGGCATGCTTGACCAGCACGAGATTGCCGAACGACGGCACCTGGTTGCCGGCATAGGCCACTTCGCCGTCAGCCGCCGACAGGACGGGCGTGCCCGCCGCCGCGCGGATGTTGAGGCCGTCATTGCGCTGGCCGGTGCCCTTGATCCCGAAGTCCGAGATGATCTCGCCCAGCAGCGGCCAGGCGAACTTGCCCCGGCCCGAGGCGATGATCTCGGCCTCGGTCGGCGCGGCACTGCTCTCGATGATCGGCCGGGTCGGCGCCGACGGCATGACCGGCTGGGCGGCCACCGGAGCCGACGGGCGCGGATAGCTGTTGACCGGCGGCGTCACCGGACGGGGCGCAGGCGTATAGGGCACGGGCGTGGCCGGCGTCAGGGCCGGCTTGTCAGCGGTCCCCGAAGTGGCAGCATCAGACCCCGCAGACGGCGCGGGCCGGGTCGTGGTGGTCGTGGTCTTGATCGGACCCTTGTCGCGGAAGCCGTCCGGCAGACGGATCTTCTGACCCTTCTTCAGGGTGGCCGCAACCTTCAGGTCGTTCTCGGCAGCCAGGGCCTTGGGCGTGACATTGAAGCGCTTGGCAATGGCCGTCAGGGTGTCGCCACCCTGGGCGACATAGGCCTTGGCCGAGGTGGCCGGGCCCTTGATCTTCTGGCCCAGCCGCAGGGTCTTGTCGGCGTCGAGCTTGTTGTCGTCGGCCAGGTCGCTGACGCTCATGTCGAAGCGGCGGGCGATCGAGCTGAGCGTGTCGCCCGACTTCACCGAATAGACCTGGCGCGGCCCGGTAACGGTGACGACCGACCCGGTCACGCTGAGCGAGGTCGTGGTGGTCGTAATCGCGGCGGGCGCGCGTTCGACCACATCCGCCTCGGCGGCCGGCACAGGGGCTGAACGGACCGGCTCGGCGGGCCGCGTCGAAGTCGTGGGACGCGGCGCGGCTGCGGGCGCAGCGGTCTGGACCGGCGCGGCGGTGCCGGGCACCGTCGTCTTGATCGGACCCTTGTCCTTGAAGCCTTCCGGCAGCACCAGCTTCTGGCCCTTACGGATGGCCGAACTGGCTTTCAGGTCATTCTGGTCGGCCAGGGCGGCAGCCGTCACATTGAAGCGCTTGGCGATGGCCGTGAGCGTGTCGCCGGTCTGAACCACATAGGCCTTGCCCTTGGTGGCCGGCCCCTTCAGCTCCTGGCCCAGCTTCAGTCGGTACGGGGCTTCGAGGTCATTGTCCTTGGCCAGATCGGCGCGGGTGGTGTCGAGCTTGCGGGCAATGGCGTCGAGCGCGTCGCCGGACTTGACCACATAGACCTTCGGCTTGCCGGACACCGCCACGACCGGACCGGTCACCGTGGTGACCACGACGGGTGGCACCGGCCTCGCCTGCACAGGCGGCGGCGGTGGCGGCGGGGGTTCGGCCTGGGCCAGGGGCGGCAGGGCCTGGCTCTGCACCTCAGGGGCCCTGCGGGCGGGCTCGGGGATCGGCTCGACGCGGACCGCCTCGCTCGGCTGGCGGGCCGTATCGATCGGCGCGTCCTGCGGCGCCACCGGCTGGGCCTGGGCCTGGACGATGGGGAAGTTAGGAGTCGCGGTCCGGAGGGGTTGGCCGGGAGCCTGGCCTTCGCGGGCCGGATAAAGCGGGGCCGATGCCGTTTCGCAGCCTGCCAGCGTTCCAGCCGTCAGGGCGATCACCGCCGCTCGCGTCCACAACTGCCTCATAGCCTCTCCTTTCCCTGCGGATCGTCCAGACGGCCCCGCAAGGGTAAATCAATCATTAACCACCAGGCCGCCGCAGCAAACGGCGCCCTGAAATCT
>Ga0187842_1000791_pt1 | contig 15114 bp, 14 predicted proteins | sample SpaLakP09_SKY_41_FD_134514 | JGI IMG/M metagenome (GOLD analysis project Ga0187842, IMG submission 134514) | Oligotrophic lake water microbial communities from Sparkling Lake, Wisconsin, USA - SP09_SKY_41 | ecosystem: Environmental > Aquatic > Freshwater > Lake | place: USA: Sparkling Lake... | reverse complement strand
GCCTGCGCGAAAGCCTGCGAGGCTTGCGCGAAGGATTGCGCCGGCTTCGACGACGCGCAACTGCAGCGATGCGCCGCAAGCTGCCACGACTGCGCCGCCAGTTGCGCCATGATGGCGCCGAGCCCTCATTGAACGGCGGATCACGTGAGGGTTCCAGGTCGACGAGGGCCTTTTGGCCTGTCGATCTGCCGGCGCTCCTTGGCGGCATCGCCCATGTGAACTTCACGTATAGGGGCGGGTCGTGCCGCTGCGCATTGTCAGCGCAAGCTGATCCGAAGGCGACGACCTCGCGGGCAGCCATGAAGCCGCTCAAACTCCTGGAGATCTCCAATGCGCAAGACGACCTTCCTGCTCGCAGCCCTCGGCGTCCTGACCCTGGCGTCGGGCGCCTCTGCCGAAGACGACATGAAAATGGCGGCTCCGGCGAAACCCGCGGCGGCGGCGCCCAAGGCCACGTCCAGCCAGCAGCATCAGCAAGGCATGCAGCACGGCGGCCAGGCGATGCACGACCAAATGATGAAGGATCACGCGACGGGCATGGCCGCGATGCCCACCAAGAAGGATGCGCCAGCGGCCGCAGGCATGACGATGGGTTGTTGCAAGGACAAGAAGGCGCCCGCCATGGCTGCCGACAAGCCCGCCGATGCCCCGATGCCCATGAAAGATGACATGTAAATCGCCCGACCAAGGCACAAATTAAGGCCCGCCTCCGACGCTGGAAGGTGGGCCTTTTTACTTTGGCGCTCATCAATACTGATGTGAAATCTACGTATTCACCTGAACATTAGGCGGTCGATACCCTCGCAACTTGCAAGTCGAGGAGCGAAAAATGTTCGATCAGGCGATAGACACCGTCAAGGCTTCGCCGCTCTTCCGAGACAGGTTCGACAACTGGATTGGCGGGCGCTGGGTCGCCCCGTTGAGCGGGGCCACCTTTATCGATCATAGTCCGATCAACGGTCGCGTGATCGCCGTCTTTGCCGCGTCAGGTGCTGAAGACGTCGAGCTCGCCCTCGACGCGGCGCACGGCGTCAAGGACGCCTGGGCGCGCCTCTCGCCATCGGTCCGCGCGCGAATGCTCAACCGCATCGCCGACCGGCTTGAGGATAATCTCGAACTCTTCGCCCTCGCCGAGACCCTCGACAACGGCAAGCCCATTCGTGAGACGCGCGCCGCGGATGTCCCGCTTGCGATCGACCATTTTCGCTATTTCGCCGGCTGCATCCGCGCCGAGGAGGGCGCGATCTCGACCATCGACGAGAACACGATCGCCTATCATTTCCGCGAGCCGCTGGGCGTCGTCGGCCAGATCATTCCGTGGAACTTCCCGTTGCTCATGGCGGCTTGGAAGATCGCGCCGGCCCTGGCGGCGGGAAACTGCACCATCATCAAACCGGCGTCGCAGACGCCGCTCACACTCCTGCTCTTCGCCGAGCTGACGGCTGACATTCTGCCGCCCGGCGTGCTCAATATCCTCACGGGCCCAGGCGCGACGGTCGGTCGGGCGATCGCCGAGAACCCGCGGATCGCCAAGATCTCCTTCACCGGGGAGACGACGACGGGGCGGCAGATCATGCACTACGCCGCCGATCACCTGATCCCCCAGACGATGGAGCTTGGCGGCAAGTCCGCCAATATTTTCATGCCCGACGTCATGGATGCGGACGACGCCTTCCTCGACAAGGCGCTTGAGGGCTTTGCGCTGTTCGCCTTCAACAAGGGGGAGGTCTGCACCTGCCCGTCGCGCGCCCTTGTCCATGACTCGATCTTCGACCGGTTTATGGAAAGGGCGCTGGCGCGGGTCGCCGCCATTCGACAGGGCGATCCGCTCGACCCCGCCACCCAGATCGGCGCCCAGGCGTCAGAAGACCAGCTGCGCAAGATCCTCGGCTATATCGAGGTCGGCAAAGCCGAAGGCGCCGAATGCCTGATTGGCGGCGGCCGGGCCTTTCCCGGCGGCGAGCTCGACCAAGGCTACTTTGTCGAACCGACCGTGTTCGTGGGCGAGAACCACATGCGGATCTTCCAGGAAGAAATATTCGGGCCGGTTCTCTCCGTGACGCGCTTCGGCAGCCTCGAAGAGGCGATCACGCTCGCAAACGACACGCCCTACGGCCTGGGTGCCGGCGTCTGGTCGCGAAACGGCAACAACGCCTACCGCCTGGGGCGCGCCCTGCAGGCCGGGCGGGTCTGGACCAACTGCTACCACGCCTACCCGGCCCATGCCGCCTTTGGCGGCTACAAGGCCTCGGGCTTCGGGCGCGAGAACCACAAGATGATGCTGGATCACTACCAGCAAGCCAAAAACCTCCTCGTCTCCTACGACGAGGAACCTCTGGGTCTGTTCTAACCGGCTGGCGCAAGGATTATCCGCATGGAAAAGACAATGAAGGCGGCCGTGGTCCGCGCCTTCGGCCAACCGCTCGTGATCGAGGAAGTCCGGGTGCCAGAGGTGGGGCCCGGCCAGATTCTGGTCAAGATCGCCGCGGCCGGTGTGTGCCATACCGATCTGCATGCCGCCGAAGGCGATTGGCCGGTCAAGCCCAATCCTCCCTTCATCCCAGGCCATGAGGGTGTTGGCCATGTCGTCGCGGTCGGCGCCGGCGTCAAGCAGGTCCGGGAAGGGGACCGGGTCGGCGTGCCGTGGCTCTACTCCGCGTGCGGACACTGCGTCCATTGCCTCGGCGGGTGGGAGACCCTCTGCGAAACCCAGCAAAACACCGGGTACTCGGTGAACGGCAGCTTCGCCGGCTATGTGATCGCCGACCCGAATTACGTCGGCCACCTGCCCGACAATGTCGGCTTCGTGGAGATTGCGCCCGTGCTGTGCGCCGGGGTCACGGTCTACAAGGGCCTCAAGATGACGGAGGCCAAGCCGGGCGACTGGGTTGCGATCTCCGGCATCGGCGGTCTTGGGCATATGGCCGTCCAGTATGCCAAGGCGATGGGGTTCAACGTCGCTGCCGTCGATATCGATGACCAGAAGCTTGCCCTGGCCGCGCGGCTTGGCGCGAGCCTGACGGTCAACGCGCTTCACGACGACCCGGTCGCGGTGATCAAGAAGGAAATCGGCGGCGCGCACGGCGTTCTGGTGACGGCCGTATCGCCAAAGGCCTTTGCCCAGGCGTTGGGCCTGGTGCGAAGAGGTGGCACCGTCGCCCTCAACGGGCTCCCGCCCGGCGATTTCCCGCTGTCCATCTTCGACACCGTGCTCAACGGCATCACCATCCGCGGTTCCATCGTCGGCACCCGGCTCGACCTACAGGAGGCCTTGGGCTTCGCGGGCGAGGGCAAGGTCCACGCCACCGTCTCCACGGATCGGCTGGAGAACGTCAACCAGGTCTTCGACCGCATGCGCCGAGGCGAAATCGAAGGGCGGGTCGTGCTCGACCTGACCTGACCTGACCTGACCCGATTAAGGCGACCCACCAGGCGCGACCTCAACGCCGATCGTCACCCAGCACCCGCTTGAAAGACACCCCAATGACTCCCGACGGCTCATTCGCCTTCCCAGTGGGGAGGCGCCGGTTTGTTCGCACACTCGCGATGGGCGCATCGCTCGCGCTCCTCGGGAACCATGCCTGGGCCGTCGCGCCCCAAGCCGTGACGACCGAACTCAAGGGCACCCAATTCGATCTGGAGATCAGCAAGATCGCGGTCAACTATAGCGGGAAGGCCCGCTTTGCGACCGCCGTGAATGGCGTCGTCCCAGGTCCGGTTCTCCGCTTCCGCGAAGGCGACGTGGTCACCATCCGGGTCACCAATCGGCTCGATGAAATGACCAGCATACATTGGCACGGGTTGATCGTGCCCGCCGAGATGGATGGGGTCCCTGGGATCAGCTTCGGCGGGATCGCCCCGGGTGAGACCTTCACCTACAGCTTCAAAGTCCGACAACGCGGCACCTACTGGTACCACGCCCACACCCTCGCCGAGCAGACAGGATTGTTCGGCGCAATCATCATCGACCCGCCCGAAGGCTCCAGTCCCGACGAGACGGTGCAGCGGGACCATGTGGTCATGCTCAGCGACTGGACGGACGAAGCGCCGCTGCAGGTCTTTCTCAATCTGAAGAAGCAGAGCAGCTACTACAATTTCGCGCAGCCGACCGCAGGCGATTTTCTCAAGGACGTCAAGGTTCTGGGCCTGGAGCAGGCGCTTGAGCGACGACGCATGTGGAGTCGCGCTCGCATGAACCCGACGGACTACAGCGACATCTCGGCGGCCACCTACACCTACCTGTTGAACGGTGCGCCGCCGGCCGGCAACTGGACGGCCATTGCTCTGCCGGGCGAGAAAGTGAGGCTTCGCTTCATCGGGGCGGGCACGGCGACATTCTTCGATATCAGGGTTCCCGGTCTTCCGCTGACGGTCGTCGCGACGGACGGGCAGCCCGTGCAGCCGGTCACCGTCAACGAATTCCGCATCGGTCCGGGTGAGACCTACGATGTTGTTTTCACCATGCCGGAGGATCGAGCCTACACGATTTTCGCGCAGTCGATGGATCGCACGGGCCACGCGCGCGGCACGATCGCGCCCCGCATGGCGATGGTCGGGGACGTACCGACGCTGGACCCGAGGCCCTGGCTGGATCCGGTCGACATGATGGGCGCCATGGCGACCATGGACATGCCGGCCGGCGGACATGGAATTATGGAGACGCCGCCCAAGGCGCGGCACGCCAGGACCGAGTATGGCGCCAACACCGACATGCGCGTCGACTATCCCCGCACCACGCTCGACGACCCCGGGGCCGGCCTACGCGACCGAACGTGGCGGGTCCTGACCTATGCCGACCTAAAGTCGACTGGACCCGATCCTGATCCACGCGAGCCCGAGCGCGAAATCGAACTTCATCTCACGGGCAATATGGAGCGCTTTGTCTGGGCCCTGGACGGCGTCAAGTTGAACGATTCCAAGCCCTTGCATTTTCGGCCAAACGAGCGGCTGAGGATTATCCTGGTGAACGACACGATGATGAGCCATCCCATGCACCTTCATGGGATGTGGAGCGATCTTGAGACGCCCGAGGGCGCGTTTCAGGTTCGCAAGCACACAATCGCCGTCCAGCCGGCGCAGCGGGTCAGCTTCCGTGTCACGGCCGACGCGATGGGACGATGGGCGTTTCATTGCCATCTTCTCTACCATATGGCCGCCGGCATGTTCCGCGAGGTGGTGGTCGCATGAAAACGCTTCGCACTTTCGTGGCGAGCGCCTGCGGCCTGGCCTGCGCCATCGTCCTGCCTACGTCGGTCTTCGCCCAGGAGGCTGCGGGTCAGCCCCCCGAGCACCAGGCCAGCGCTCAAGATCACAGCGCCATGGCGATGCCCGGCGTCGAGGTCCCTAAGTCCGCCCAGAGCCAGCCGATGGACATGGGCGCGATGCGGGGGGGAGCCACCCCCGCCGGCGCCCGCAATACCGACGACTATGCGGATGGGTATCGAAACTCGACGCTCGCCAACTATGAAATGGCCGACAAGCTGTCGGTGCCGAAGGTGTTGGTCGAGGAGTTGGAATTCTTCTCCGGCAACGAAAGCCAGGGCGGCAGCTGGTCGTTTCTCGTCACCAAGGGCCAGGACAACGACAAGTTGTGGATCCGCAGCCAAGGGCTGAAGACCTCTGGGGAGAGGCTCGATCCTGAATCCAGCGCTGAGGCGCTCTGGTGGCACAGCAAGGCCCCGTTCTGGGGAATGGTGTTGGGCGTTCGTCAGGATATCGGAAAGGGAGCGACCACCTGGCTTGCCGCCGGCGTGGAGGGGCTGGCGCCCAATTGGTTCGATGTGCAGCTAACCGGCTACGTGGGCGATGATGGCCGGATCGCCGCACGCGTGAAAGCGTCCCGCGACGTCCTGCTCACCAATCGCCTGATCCTTTCGCCGCAAGTCGAATCCAACCTCTACAGCAAGGCGTCGCGCGATCGCGCCCTTGGCGGCGGACTCAGCAATGTGGAATTGAGCGGACGTCTTCGCTACGAGGTCAGCCGCAAGCTTGCACCCTATGTCGGGTTTGTCTGGGAGCAGGCGTTTGACGGCACGGCCGACATTCGGCGCGCCGACGGCGGGCCGGTGACCGAACGCCGTATCGTCGCCGGCCTGCGGCTCTGGTGGTGAGGTCTTGGCGTTCGGGCGCCGCCTTGGCGGCGTTCGCCACGCCTTGGCCCAGGTCGTGACCCACTGATCAGCGATTAGGCCGGCGGCTCCTCGAAGTCGCCGCCGCCATGGCTTGGTCCGTCACTGCATGGGCTGACGCATCCTGCGGTATGACGGCCGTGTTCGTCGCCGACCGCAGGCTAGGCGTTATCGGATGCTGCGCGGTCCGGGCGATCCGCACGACCGTGATCTTGCTGGTGTCGGGCGACGGCTTCGAGCAGGGCCCTGTAGAGAAGCGGCTTGGCGATCACATCGTCGAAGCCGGCCCGCCGCGCCCGCTGTTCCAGTTTTCGGTCGTGATAGGCCGAGATCAGGATGGCGCTGCCTTGCCAGCCTTTGTGCCTGAGACCCGCCAGAAGCGTCAGGCCGTCCATGTCGGGCATGCGGTAGTCGACGATCAGGCAATCGCCGCGCATCGCCTGGGGATCGGCCAGAACGGCGCTTGCGCTGGTATACCCGCGCACGTGGTGCCCGCGGGACCGCAGCATCAGCTGGATTGACCGGCGGACAGTGTGGTCGTCATCCGACAGCAGGATCGTGAAGCGCTGCTGGGTTGGATCGCCACGATTTGGAGGCATGGTTCGCTCGCGCTTGCGCAGATGGTGTCAGCCCACCTTCTCAGACACGCGGCCCAAAGCCTCTACGTAAAGGTCCTAGCGCTTCTCGCCTCGTCCCATCTCGGCGGCAAAGGCTATTCTCAACGCGTCCGAGAGCGTGTGGACGCCAAGCTTGGTCATCAGACTGGCGCGATGCACCTCGACCGTGCGCGACGACACGCCCAGATCATAGGCGATAGTCTTGTTGGGGAAGCCCTGCGCGAGACCCTCCAACACTTCCTGTTCGCGCGGCGTCAAGGCGGCGATGCGCACCAGAGCTTCCGCTCCCTCCGTGGCCCTGACATCCGCGCGCTCAAGGCGCGCGAATGATCTCATGATCGCGTCGAGTAGCGCCGCCTTCTCGAACGGTTTTTCGAGGAAATCGATGGCTCCGCCCTTCCTCGCCTGTACGGCGATCGAGATATCTCCATGGCCGGTGAACACCACCACCGGCATGTTGACGCCGCGGCTCGACATCTCAGCTTGAACCTGAAGCCCGTCCATATCAGGCATTCGAACATCGAGGAGCACGCAGCCTGGTTCGGCGCCGCGCGCGACCTTGAGAAACTCGATCCCGGAAGCATAGGCGTAGACGAGATAGCCGGACGTCCGCAGCATAAAGCTCAGTGACTTTCGTATCGCCTCTTCGTCATCGACGAGATGCACAACACGCTTATCCCCCATGATCCGCCTCCTCCCGCGCCTGTATCAAAGTGAAGCGGAAGGCTGTTCCGCCGCCTGGCAAAGCGTCGGCCCAGATACGACCGCCGTGCGCTTCGATGATGGTCCGGCAGATCGAAAGACCTAGCCCCATGCCCTCGGCCTTGCTGCTGGCGAACGCCTGGAAAAGCCGGGGCGCAATGTCAGCGGCTATGCCTGGCCCGCTGTCCTCGACAGAGGTCTCGATCAATCCGTCCGGCCGAAGCAAGGTCGTCACGATCAATTCGCGAACCTGCGAGACGGCCATCGCCTCAACGGCGTTGCGCATGAGGTTCACGAGCACCTGTTGAATTTGTACCCGGTCCACAAGGGCCGGGGTCGCCCGGGGGGCGAACCTGAACAGACTGCGGACGCCGCGCTCACGGGCACCCACCAAGGCGAGTTTGGCAGCGTCCTCGATCAGCTGCGGCATATCCTCGATGCTCTGCTCCACATCGCCGCGCGCGACGAAGTCGCGCAGACGTCGAACGATATAGCCCGCGCGTAGCGTCTCGCTCGCCGCCTCCGCGAGCGCGTCGCGAAGGGTGGAGCGGTCGATCGCTCCGTTCTCCGCCAGCAAATCGCTGAGGGTCTCGAGATAGTTGGCCACCGCTGTTAGAGGCTGGTTGAGCTCATGGGCGAGGGTGGATGCCATCGTTCCCATGGCGCTCAGACGGGAGACATGCACGAGCTCGGCCTGTAGGTCCTTGAGCCGCAACTCGTCACGTTCCCTTGCAGTCAGGTCGCGAATGAAGCCGGTAAAGATCCGGCTTCCATGCTCGCCAGCTTCGCCAACCGACAGTTCCATGGGAAATGTCGTTCCGTCGCGGCGTAGGCCGACGACGATGCGACCGATGCCGATGACGCGACGCTCACCCGTGTCAAGATAATGCGCGATATACTGATCATGACGCGCCCTGTCCGGCTGCGGCATCAGACAGGAGACGTTCTTGCCCAGCAGCTCGCTTTCCATGTAGCCAAAGAGGTGTTCGGCTGCGGCGCTGAACGAGTTGATCGTGCCACGCTCGTCGATGATGATCATGGCGTCGGGAACAGTGGCGAGAATGGACCGCAGATGCTGCTCCCGAGCCTCGATCGAGCCTCGGGTAGCTGCATCCTCCGTGATGTCGCGAACGATGCAGCCGAAGCCCCGGAGAACGTCGCTGTTGTCCCACAGCGGATTTATCGTGAGCCGCGCAAGGTACTCGGAGCCGTCGTGACACACGCGCCACGCGTCGCGTTCCAGGACGCCGTCTCGCGCCGCATCGGACAGGTCGGCGGCAGGGCGTCCCTCCACAATTTCGTCGGGCGAGTAGAAGAGCGCGTGGGAATGCCCGCGCACTTGCTCCCGAGGCCAACAGCCCACCACCCCCGTCGCGTCATTCAGGTCGATGATGATGCCTGCGGGATCGAGCAACACGAGGGCGTACCCGCTCGCCTGGCGCAGCATCAAGGCCGCAAGAATTGCTTCCTGCAAGCCTGCGTCGGCGTTCCCGTCCCCGACGTTCATCTCGATCTCCGCGAACGGTCAAGTCGCTAGGGTGGGCAAGGGTTCTGCGGTCGATTGGCGCTGTGCAGGCTGCAAACTGTTCGACAGCATGAGGCCCTCGCCGGCCAGCGTGCATCCGCCCGGATTTTCCTTTCGGGTAAGCACCAAACATGCATCAAGGGGTCTCACAAAGAAGCGCGCTCAAGGGGATACGCGCCCGGTCGGGCCGCCCCCTCACACACTCAGACCCTAAGGTCCTTTTCGAAAGCGCCCGATGCGGGGGCGCGTCTGAGCCTTAGGTTGGCGCCCTAGACATGCGAAGCGCACGATCAACGAAGTAATGCTGGACCCGAGGTGGGAGAGCCCCAACCTCGGATCGATGAAGGCCTTCACGGGCATTGACGGTAGAAGAACCTTCCCGCCGCGGTCAGAGCGACGCTGGTGGGGCGAGCGTTCCAAGCCAACTGACCAGGATCAGAACCGAGAAGCCGGCGGCTGACTCCACCAGCAGGCTTCTCCGCAGGGCCACTAGCGCTGAGGCGGGATCCAGGCTGGCGAGCGCCCGCTGCAGTCGCGGCGTCAGCACGAAGCGGTTGAGCGCGGCCAGGCTTAGCATCAGTGCGAAGACACAGAGCTTGGCCAGGAGCACGGCTCCCCAGGTAGTCGAAGCCATATCGAGGATATGAGTAGGTCCCACCAGGAACCAGCTGCTGATGAGGCCGGTCAGCACCAGCGTGGCTACGACCAAGGAGCCGACGCCGGAAAATCCCTCCAGCGCCCCGTAAAGCGCTTGCAGGGCGGCGGCCTGCGCCCGGCGCACGCTGAGAACCAGGAGGAGCAGGGCGGCCAATGCGCCCAGCCAGACCCCGGCGCCGAGGAGGTGGAGGATGTCGGCGGCCAGCTTGAAGAGACCCGCCGCCCCTTCGCCGTCAGCGCCGTGTCCGCTCCAAGCCAAGCTGGCCAGGGCTACAGCACCCAGCCCGGCGCTGGCGCGCCAGAGATTGGTCGAGGGATGCAAGGTCGCGGCGACCGCCAAAGCCGCCAGGCTCGCGGTCGCGCGGGTCATGACCGAGACGCCGAACTGGGTGCCGGTCACCACCATGACTAGAGCCTCTGGGTCGAGGGCGTCGGCAAGCGCGCCGGTCATCATTGCCGTCTGGGCCAGCAGCGCCAGGCCGCAGCCGATCGCCGTCAGCAGGCCGGCGACCACGACCAGTCCCTTCGTGCCGGCGCTGGTTCGCGCCGCGCCGGGGCCATCGGCGGGCAGGCCGTAGAGGTAGAAGAGCGGCGCGCCAAACAGCATCGCCGCCCCGGCATACTGGACAAGGCGCGCCAGAACGACAAGCGACTCGATCATCGTCCTAGCGGACCGTGAAGCTGTATGTGCCGTTGATGCGATGGGCGTCGGCGGTGACCACGCGCCAGCTGACCTTGTAGGCGCCGGGCGCCAGCGGCGCGGCCAGGGCGCCGTCGATGACCATCCCGCCCTTGGCGACCTTGATGTTCACCGGCACGGCGCCGCCCGAGGCTTTGGCGATTTCGAAGCTGGAGAACTTGGCCTCGAGTTTCTCGCTGAATTTCAGGCTGATCGCCTTAGGGGCGGCGACCGTGGCGTCGGGCGCGGGATTGGCGCTGACCAGCTTGGCGTGGGCGGCGGCCTGGGAAGCGGCGAGCATCAGGCCGCCTGCGGCGATCATTGCCAGGACGGTGGAGGGGGTCTTAGTGGTCATCGAATGTCTCCAAGGTGCGACGCCCCGGTCGCCCACAGTTCATACGCACGGCCCGGGCCCCGTCCCTCGCGGCGAAGCGCAAAAATCCGCGACGAGCGCCGATCAGCCATGGCGCGCAAAAACTCGGGTCGCGCCCTTGGCATCAAGCAGCAGCAGCGTCGCGTAGGGCTCGGCGGCGGCCCCAGGCATTTCCATGCCGGGCGATCCGATCGGCATTCCAGGGACCGCCAGGCCCAACGCCTTCGGGCGTTCTTGCAACAGCCGAAGAATGTCGGACGGCGGTACGTGGCCCTCGATGGTGTAGCCGCTGATCCGTGCGGTGTGGCACGAGGACAGGGTGTCGGCGACACCGTAGGTCGCGCGCACCGGCGTCAGGTCATCGAGCACGCTGATCGACGGCTTGAGGCCAGCCGCCTTCAGGGCGTCGATCCATTTGGTGCAACAGGCGCAGGTCGGGGTCTTGTAGACTTGGATGGCCAAGGTCTCGGCCCCTTGCGCGCAGGCCGCCAGCAGGCCCGTCGCGCCAGCGGCGAGCAATAGGGCGCGTCGCTGAACGCGGAGGTGTCTTGGAACAGGTCCGTGGATCATCAATCTGACTCGTGGGCTAGAGGTCGGGCGGTTGCGTTCCCGCCGTAGAGATGGCGCCGGCGCGATCCTTGCGACCGCCCCTGCGTCTTAGCCAGCGCCGTGCGGGAACTTCCACGGCCAAATGAAGCGCCAAGGCCGCGGCGATGGTGACGGGAAGCAGAACGCCAATTTCCCACCAAGCCATGACATAGGCGCTGGATCGGCCGGTGAGAGCTTCCATCGCCCCTTTCCAGATGATCAGAGCCGGAAAGTGGACGAGGTAGAGTGCGAACGACGCTTCGCCGGCCAACAGCATCCAGGGCTTGGAGAGACCTTCGTCAGCGCCGGCCTTCGAGAGGAGGGCCAACCCCAACACGAGTAGGGCGGCGGCTGCGATGATCGCCCGCTCGTCCGCCATCAGGTGCATCAAGGTCACCATCAGCAAAGCCGCCGCCGCCGTCAGGATCGTGGCCCGACGGGGCGTTACGGCAAGGCGTTCGCCCAGTCTGTAAAGTCCCACGCCGGCCAGGAATTCCGGCGCGATGCGCAAGATCCCGAGATTGGCCTCAGCGTGGGCCAGGGGGACGCCGAAGGCGACGCGATAGGCGGTGTCGAGGCCGGCGAACCCGGCGCACGCCAGCGTCAGAAGGACCAGCGGCCGGTTTCTGAGTTTGATTCCGATCCAGCCATAGGCGGGGAACAGCAGATAGGCGAACCACTCGGCCGAGAGCGACCAGGAGGGGCCGTTCCACTCGGCGATCAGGCCCGGCGGAAACCAAGCGTGGACCAAGAGCGCCGTCGCCGCCAGGCCGGGACCATTATAGTTGCGGGCGTCGAATGGCGCGCCGACGAGCCGGGCGATCAGCACGATGGCGATCACGCCGGCGAGGATGGCCAGGTGCAGCGGAAAGATGCGGGCGACACGGGCGACTAGGAAGTCGACGTAGCGAAAGGACCCGGTTTCCAGATCGCTGCTATAGGCGTGGGTGAGGACAAACCCCGACAGCATGAAGAAGACATCGACGGCCAATCGGGACCGGGAGATGAGGCCAGTGTAGGCCATATCGTCCAGCGGCCACATGAAATGGTAGTGAAAAAGCACCACGCCAAGGGCCAGGAGAGCCCGCACGCTGGTGAGCGCCGGGAGTGCCGGTGGAAAGGTCGATGCGTGTCCGCCCTGGCGCTTCGCAATCGGCGCGCCCGCTTTGGTCTGGTTCACGCGTCTTCCCCCGCCTCGTTAACAACACCTACGCGTCCGACCGTCGCTGTCCCTCACACTCCGGCGCGATACCAATCCGGTCGATCAACGAGGAAACCCTGCATCCGGCCCGTTCGGTTTTTGGACCACGCCGAGGAGACAGCGGCGGTCGATCGGTTGGGATAAGCCGAATGCATTGCGACGGGGCGCCCGTCCATTCGAATCTATTTCGGTTTGACGGCGTGCGATGACCAATGGATATGGATGATCTTCCAGCCCTCCGCCCCCTTGCGCAGGATCATGGTTTCGGCCGACAGCCGATCCACGGGCTTGCCGTTATAGGCGCCGGTCATGCGGCTTTCGCTGACGATGTAGGCCATGTCGCCGGCGGCATAGCCGGTGCTGGATAACGGCGTGGCGGGCACGGCCTGGGTGAAGGCGGCGTCGGCGGCCAGGTGATGGCCAGCATATTCGGCGCGTGAACGCTCGGCGCCGCCTTCCTCCACGATCAGGACGTCCGGCGCCAGGAAGGTCAGGGCTTTCTGGGTGTCGCCGGCCGCCAAGGCGGCGTGGAAACTGTCGACGGCCAGCTTGGCGGGCCGGGCCGCCTGCTGCACGCTCGCGGATGATGACCCAGCGGCGGGCTTGGCCGGTTCGTGGGCGAGCGCGGGGGCGCCGATCGCCAGCAGGCCAGCCGCCAGCACGGAACTGAGGTGTCGCATTCTCAAGGTCTCCAGCCGCGGGAGCGGCGATTTCCGATCAGAACCAGGCGCGGATCCCGAGCACCAGGCGGGTGTCTTCGACGCCCTCGCCGGCGGCGCGGGCATAATCGGCCGTCTTGCCGAACTGGCGGTCGTAGGTGACGCCGATATAGGGCGCGAACACGCGGCGGATCTCATAGCGAAGCCGCAGGCCCAGTTCGGCGTTCGACAAGCCAGAGCCTACCCCGGTCGCCACGTCGTCTGATGCGGCGAGATTGAACTCCGCACGCGGCTGCAGGATCAGGCGCTGGGTGACGCGTTGGTCGTAGGAACCTTCCAACCGACCCGACAGATCGCCCTTGTTTGACAGGAAGGCCGCGCCGCTGACCTTGAACCAGTAAGGCGCCAGGCCCTCGAAACCGACGGTCGCATAGGTACGGCCGGGGTGCGGCTCGAAGTCGTGCCGCACCCCGGCCTGCAGATTGAAAAAGGGACCGACCGCCCGGGAATAGAGTGCCTGCAGTTCGGCCTGGTCGAGGCCATCGCCGCTGACGCCTTCACCTTCGGACTTGAGCACCAGGCGGTGGATGTCACCGCCAAACCAGGCTTCGCCATCCCAGCGATAACTGTCCTTGCCGGACCTGGGCGACCATTCGGCGATGTTGACCGCAACCATGGAGCTGCTCACGCCGCCATGCTCGAGCCGAAGTTGTCCTCGCGCGGCGGCCATGGCGGCCGGTGAGAACAGCCGGTCGGCGGCGTGGTCGCTTGGCGGCGCTGGCGGCGCCCTCATCGGAACCTCGAGATCTCCGATGGTCGTGCTGGCCTGCGCGGGTGTGCTCATGTCCATGCCCGGCATCGCCGCATGGTCATGAGCAGCCGGATCGGCGGGCATCGACATGCCGGGCATGTCTGAATGGTTCTGGGTCGGCGCGGCCGCCGGCATGGTCATCCCCGGCATCGCCGAACGGTCCATCGGGGCGTCGGCCGGCATGTCATGGCCGGCGTGCGGGTCCGCAGCCGCGGGCGCCGGATGCTGATGATCCGCTGCGGCGGCCCTGCGCTTGATGGGGGCGGGCTTCTTGGCGGGTTTTGTCGCCGGCTTGGCCGGCGCGGCGGGCATGATCATGCCCAGCATCGCCGAATGATCCACGGTCTGGGCCACGGTCGGCCCGGCCAAGGCGAGCGGAGCGAGGCCGATCAGGACGAGCCGGTTCATGCCGCGCCTCCTTCGAGAGGGCGCACGCTGAACACTTGGAACATGCCCGCGTGCATGTGGTAGAGCATATGGCAGTGGAAGGCCCAGTCCCCGGGGTCGGCCGTGAAGTCCCAGGACACCTTGCCGCCGGGCAGCACGATGACGGTGTGCTTGCGGGGGCCGTAGCCGAGCGGCGCATGGGTCAGTTCGAAGAAGTGGCCGTGAAGGTGGATCGGGTGGGCCATCATGGTGTCGTTCACCAACGTGACCCGCACCCGCTCGCCCGTCTCGAAGGAGTACGGCTTGGTGGTGTCGCTGAACTTCTGGCCGTCGAACCCCCACATGAAGCGTTCCATGTTGCCAGTCAGCCGGATCTCCAGCGCGCGGGTCGGCCTGCGCGTGTCCGGATTGGGCGTCAGGGCCACCAGGTCCTTATAGACCAGCACCCTGTGGCCGACGCTTTCCAGGCCCTGGCCGGGCTCGCCTGTGCGATCGCTCGGCATGGGCGCGATCGTCTGTACGCCGGGGCCCAGCTTGACCTGAGGCGCGTTCGAACCGTCGCGCATCGACATCTTCATGCCGCCCATGTCGCCCATCACCTCCGAACCGCGCGGCTTGGGCGCGGCCATCCCCGGCACCGCGGCCATGGCCGCCATGTCCTGGCCCCCCATGTCGTGACCCATGGCGGCGTGGTCCATCCCGGCCATGTCGCCCGAGCCGCCCATGTCCATGCCCATGTCCCTCATGGTGGCCAGCGGGCGCTCGCGCAGCGGCGGGACCGGCGCGG
>Ga0187842_1000789_pt1 | contig 15134 bp, 14 predicted proteins | sample SpaLakP09_SKY_41_FD_134514 | JGI IMG/M metagenome (GOLD analysis project Ga0187842, IMG submission 134514) | Oligotrophic lake water microbial communities from Sparkling Lake, Wisconsin, USA - SP09_SKY_41 | ecosystem: Environmental > Aquatic > Freshwater > Lake | place: USA: Sparkling Lake... | reverse complement strand
CCTGCGCTTTGTCGTGGCCGGCGGTGTGGCCGCCAATGGTGCGGTCAAGGCCGCGCTGCGCAAGACCTGCGACGACAACGGCTTCAGCTTTGACGCCCCGCCGCTGGTCTATTGCACCGACAATGCGGCGATGATCGCCCTGGCCGGGGCCGAGCGCCTGGCCCTCGGCCTCAGCGACGATCTCGACGCCGTCGCCCGTCCGCGCTGGCCGCTGGACGAAGCGGCGGCCCTATCCAGGCCGAGCAACAGTTTCGGACGCAAGGGAGCCAAGGCATGACGTTTCACCATGCGGGCGTGATCGGCGCAGGAGCCTGGGGCACGGCCCTGGCCCAGGTCTGCGCCCGGGCCGGACTGGCAGTGACGCTGCAGGCCCGCGAGACCGAGGTCGTCGCAAGCATCGCCGGCGGTCGTGAAAACAGCCTCTTCCTGCCCGGCATCATCCTGGAGCCGCAGATCATGGCCACGGCCGAGATGGCGGGCCTGGGGGGCTGTGACCTGATCCTGGCCGTCGCCCCGGCCCAGCACCTGCGCTCGGCCCTCAGGGTCCTGGCGCCCCACCTGCGCGCCGGCGTGCCGGTGGTGCTGTGTTCCAAGGGGGTTGAGCAGGGCAGCCTGAAACTGATGACCGAGGTGGCGCAGGAAACCCTGCCGGGCGCGCCGCTGGCGGTGCTGTCGGGGCCCAGCTTCGCCGGCGAGGTGGCCCGCAGCCTTCCCACGGCCGTGACCCTGGCCTGCGAGGACGAGGCCCTGGGCCGGGCCATCGCCGGAGCCATCGCCACCCCGACCTTCCGCCCCTATCTGGCGGCCGACATGATCGGGGCCGAGGCCGGCGGCGCGGTCAAGAACGTCCTGGCCATCGCCTGTGGCATTGTCGAGGGCAAGGGCCTGGGCCGCAGCGCCCACGCGGCCGTGATCACCCGCGGCTTTGCCGAACTGACCCGCCTGGCCGTGGCCCTGGGGGCCCGCGCCGAGACGGTGGCCGGCCTTTGCGGCCTGGGCGATCTGGTGCTGACCTGCTCAAGCCCGCAGTCGCGCAATATGAGTGTCGGCCTGGCGCTCGGCGGCGGAATGACCCTGGCCGAGGCCCTGGCCGGCAAGCTGTCAGTCGCTGAAGGGGTGGCCTCCGCCCCGGCCGTACGCGACCTTGCCGCCCGGCTCGGGGTCGAGATGCCGATCTGCCAGACCGTCGCCGCCCTGCTGGCCGGCGAGGTTGAGGTCGACGCCGCCATCCGGGCCTGCTGTCGCGCCCGCTGAAATCCGAAGCCTGACCCGAAATCTCCTGAAAGGATCCGCCGATGCCCCTCTTCGCCATTGCCTGCAAGGACAAGCCCGGCGCGCTGGAGACCCGTCTCGCCACCCGGCCGGTTCATCTGGACTATCTGAAGGGCTCGCAGGGCCTGAAGCTGGCCGGCGCCCTGCTGGGCGATGACGGCAATCCGATCGGCTCGCTGCTTATCGTCGAGGCTGACGACCTGGCGGCCGCCCAGGCCCAGGCCGACAATGACCCCTTCACCGCCGCCGGTGTGTTCGAGAGCGTCGAGGTCCGCCCCTGGCGCCTGGCGATCGGCGACCTCTAGGACTGCCTTGCGCACCGATCCGCACAATCCCGCCCGCCCAGCGCCGGGCACCGTCCTGTGCCCGCTGGACGAGATCCCCTCGCCCGGCGCCAAGGGCTTCCGGTTCCGCGAGGGCGAGGCGATGTTTGCCGGCTTCGTCGTCCGGCAGGGCGGGGCGATACACGGTTATGTCGACAGCTGTCCACATGCCGGCTGGCCGCTGGCCGGCTTTGCCGGGCGGTTCCTGACCCGCGACAACGACCTGATCCTGTGTGGCGGCCATGCCGCCCTGTTCCGGATCGCCGACGGGGTCTGCGTGGCCGGCCCCTGCCCTGGCCAGAGCCTGACGCCGTGGCCCGTCCTTGTACGGGGCGACACGATCCTGACCGCCTGAGGCCCAGCCCGGCACAACCATGACGGTCTGCGACAATCGGTCGCTCCCCCGTGGGTAGCTGCAGGTAAACAGGCATTAACGATGCCAACTCCACTGTCGCACGTCGACCAGGGAGGGTTGTTGTGGCGTCACTCGGTCAGAAGATCATGGGCGCCAGTGCCGGCGCGGCCCTGCTGTGCGCCGCGACCGCCGGCACCGGCCTGTGGGTCGCCCTCAGCCTCGGCGCGGCCCTCGATCGTGCAGAGACCTCCGCCCGCAACATGCGCCTGCACATGCATGCCGACATGATGCACGACACCCTGCGGACCGATGTCAGCCAGGCGATCATGTCCAGCGATCCGACGCTCGGCATCAGCATCGCTGACGTGCGGACCTCGATGGCCGAGCATGTCGCCGCCTTCAACCACGACATTCAGGAAGGCCAGGCGGTCGCCCGCGACCCGGCCGTCAAGGCCGCCCTCGCAGAAGTCGATGCGCCCTTGAAGGCCTATATCGCCTCCGCCCAGGATCTTGTGGCCGTGGCCGACGCCGATCCGGCCGCCACCCGGGCCAAGCTTCCGGGCTTCAACACCCAGTTCACCGCCCTCGAAGGGGCCATGGAGGCCGCGTCGGAGAAGATCGAGCAGGCCTCGACCCACGACGCCAATGCCGCCGAGTCGCTGAGCCGGACCGGCCAGTACACCATGGGTGCTCTGCTGCTCAGCGCCGCCCTGCTGGCGATCAGCCTGATGGTCGCAGCCCAGAAGGCCCTGATCTCGCCGCTGAACCTGATCACCGCCTGCCTGCGCCGCCTGTCGAAGGGCGACCTGACGACCCAGATCCCCAAGAGCCGGCATGATGACGAACTGGGCGAGATGACCGCTGCCCTGCATGCCTTCCGTGACGCCGTCGAGGCGCGCCAGAAGGAGCTGGAGGCCTCTGACGTCCGCGACGCCCTGGAGGCCGAACGGGCCGCCGCGGAACGGCACCGGGATACGCAGGACGCGGCCCAGAGGATCATCGTCGGCAGCCTCGGCGAGGCCCTCGGCTGCCTGTCGGACGGTGACCTGTCGCACCGGATCGAGCAGCGCTTCCCCGAAGGTTTTGAGCGTCTGCGCGACGACTACAATGCCGCTGTGGACAAGCTGTCGCGGGTCATCTCCGCCTCGCTGGAGGCCGTCTCGATGATCCATGGCGGCACCGCCGAGATCACCGAGGCCGCCGACGACCTGTCGCGCCGTACCGAGCACCAGGCCGCAAGCCTGGAGGAGGCCGCCGCCGCCCTCGACCAGATCACCAGCACGGTCCGCCTGACCGCCGAAGGAGCCACCAAGACCCGCAAGGTCGTCGAGCGCGCCCGCAGCGCCGCCGGAGCCAGCGGCACCATCGTCGACCAGGCCGTCAGCGCCATGGGGGCGATCGAGAAGTCCTCCAGTCAGATCGGCCAGATCATCGGCGTGATCGACGAAATTGCCTTCCAGACCAACCTGCTGGCCCTTAACGCCGGGGTCGAAGCGGCCAGGGCCGGTGAAGCCGGTCGTGGCTTCGCGGTCGTGGCCCAGGAAGTGCGGGCGCTCGCCCAGCGCTCGGCCGACGCCGCCAAGGAGATCAAGACCCTGATCGCCACCAGTGCGGCCGAGGTCGGCCAGGGGGTCGAATATGTCGGCCGGGCCGGCGAAGCCCTGCGCGCCATCGCCGACGAGGTCGACGAGATCGACACCCTGGTCAGCGCCATGGCGGCCTCGGCCCAGGAACAGGCCCGTGGCCTCGCCGAGGTCAACACCACCATGAACCAGATGGACCAGGTGACCCAGCAGAACGCGGCCATGGTCGAGGAAACCACCGCCGCCAGCCACACCCTGGCCCAGGAAGCCACGCGTCTGGCCGAGCGCATGGGCGAACTGCGGATCGACCGGGGCAGCCCGGCCCGACGCCAGGCGGCCTAGGCCGGCGCCCGCTCCGCCGAGAAGGCCGCCAGGTCCTCGATCAGGGCCTTGGCGGCCATGGCCACCAGCTCGCCGCCCTTTTCGGGCGTGGCCTGGGCCGGGTCGGAGCCCATCCGCCCGTCGGCATAGCGGGCCCGGAAGTCCAGGGCCTCGCGGATCGGTCCCGTCGGCGCGATCTGCGGTTCATAGGCCGCCGTCTTGATCGTCTCCGGATAGGCCCACTGGGTCACCGCGATCTCGGACGGGGTGGCATGACTGCCGTGGCCCACGGGAAACTGCCGGTTGGCCAGGGCGTTGACCCCGGCCAGGTCCCACCAGTTCTTCAGCTTCAGCGCAAACGGCGCTCGCATGCCGCGGAAGCTGTAATCGGCATAGATCTCCGAGAACGCAGCCTCGATCGAGGCGACATTGCCGCCGTGGCCGTTGAGGAAATAGATCCGCTCAAAGCCATGGGCCCCCAGCGAGCGCACCCAGTCGCCGATGGCGGCGATGAAGGTCGAGGGCCGCAGGAAGATGGTGCCCGGAAAGGCCAGATGATGCTGGGCCATGCCGATATTGAACGTCGGGGCCACCAGCACGCTGTCCGACTGCTTCTGGGCCTCGTGCGAAATGATTTCCGGGCACAGCCAGTCGGTGCCGAGCAGGCCGGTCGGCCCATGCTGCTCGTTCGAGCCGATCGGCACGACCACGGTCTTGCTGGTCTGCAGGAAGGTCTCGATCTCGGACCAGGTGGAAAGGGCGAGCAGCATGGAGAGCCTCCGGACAAGCAGGGCTCACGGCATAACGTGAACCCGCCCCGGGAGTAAGGGGCAGTACGTGTCTTGCCTTTGGCCCATTCCGGGTCGCAGGATGCGCCAAAAGGCCGGGAGGAACCCCATGGCACCCCAGTGCCACGCCCACCGCGTGCTGGCCAGTCTCGACAGTTCGCAGGCCGCGCTGTCGACTGTCGCCGCCTCATGGCGACGCTGTGTCACCGTGCACGGCCTCGACCCCGAACGCCGGGTCTCGCCACATGTCCTGTCCGATACTGAACTGCGCGAGGCGCGCGACGGCCTCGGGGTCATCCTGCCCGCCGCCCAGTCCAGCCTGGACAGCCTGTTCCGGGCCGTGGGCCATGCCGGCTGCTGTGTCCTGCTGACCGATGCCAGCGGCGCGCCGGTCGATCGCCGCGGCGGGGCGGCCGATGACGACACCTTCAAACGCTGGGGCCTGTGGACCGGGGTGGTCTGGAGCGAGGCCTCGGAAGGCACCAACGGGGTCGGAACCTGCCTGGCCGAACAGCGCCCCCTGACCATCCATCGCGACGAGCATTTTCACACCAAGAACATCGGCCTGTCCTGCACCGTGGCCCCGATCTACGACCCCTGGGGACGGCTGGCCGGGGCCCTGGACGTCTCGTCCTGCCGCCCAGGCCTGGGCGACATGGTCGACTTGCTGCGCAGCGCCGTCCTGGACGCCGCCCGTCGCATCGAGGCCGAGGCCTTTCGCCAGACCTTCGCCAAGGCCCGGGTCATGGTGCTGGGCGAGGCCGGAGCCCGCTCGAGCACGCCGCTGGTCGCTGTCGACCGCGACGACATGGTGATCGGGGCCACCCACGCGGCCCGCAAGGTGGCCCGCCTGACCGACCAGATGATCCAGTGGGGCGCGCCCGCCGCCGACCTGCTGGCCGGTCCGGAGGGGCCCCAGGTCGTCGAGGCCGAACGCGCCGCCCTGCGCCGGGCGCTCAGCCAGGCCGGCGGCAGCGTCTCCGGCGCCGCGCGGGCCCTGGGCATCAGTCGCGCCACCCTGCACCGCAAGATGAACCGCCTGGACCTGCACCGGCCGTCGAGGGACGCCTGAATCTGTCGCATTCCTGCGACAGGTGAGCCCGCCCCTGCGCGCCGCACCGGCTCACAGGCCCGCAATCCGCGCCTAGCCTTTCCTTCAGAACGCCGCTCAAGGCGCATCGGAGGAAACCATGACCAAGCCCGAGTTCATCGACTCGCTCGCCCGTCCGCCCTTCAAGGCCCGCTATGACAACTTCATCGGCGGCCAGTGGGTGGCCCCGGCCGACGGCCGCTATTTCGACAACGCCTCGCCGATCCACGGCCGGAAAATCTGCGAGATCGCCCGCTCCCAGGCCGAGGACATCGAACGCGCCCTCGACGCGGCCCATGCCGCCAAGGACGCCTGGGGCAAGGCCAGCGCCGCCGAGCGCTCGCTGATCCTGCTGCGCATCGCCGACCGCATGGAGGCCAATCTCGAAACCCTGGCCACGGCCGAGACCTGGGACAACGGCAAGCCAATCCGTGAGACCATGGCCGCCGACCTGCCCCTGGCCATCGACCACTTCCGCTACTTCGCCGGCTGCATCCGCAGCCAGGAAGGCTCGATCAGCGAAATCGACCACGACACCATCGCCTATCACTTCCACGAGCCGCTCGGCGTGGTCGGCCAGATCATCCCCTGGAACTTCCCGCTGCTGATGGCCTGCTGGAAGCTGGCCCCGGCGATCGCGGCCGGCAACTGCGTGGTCCTCAAGCCCGCCGAGCAGACCCCGGCCAGCATCATGGTCCTGGCCGAACTGATCGGCGACCTGCTGCCGCCCGGCGTTCTGAACATCGTCAACGGCTTCGGCGTCGAGGCCGGCAAGCTGCTGGCCTCCAGCCCGCGCATCGCCAAGATCGCCTTCACCGGCGAGACCAGCACCGGCCGGCTGATCATGCAGTATGCCAGCCAGAACCTGATCCCGGTGACCCTGGAACTGGGCGGCAAGTCGCCCAACATCTTCTTCGACGACGTGGCCCGCGAGGACGACGACTATTTCGACAAGGCCCTGGAGGGCTTCACCATGTTCGCCCTCAACCAGGGCGAGGTCTGCACCTGCCCCAGCCGGGCGCTCGTGCAGGAGTCGATCTATGAGCGGTTCATGGAGCGGGCCCTCAAGCGGGTGAACGCCGTCGTCCAGGGCAGCCCGCTGGATCCGGCCACCATGATCGGGGCCCAGGCCTCCGAAGAGCAGATGAACAAGATCCTCGGCTATATGGACATCGGCCGCGACGAGGGGGCCAGGCTGCTGGCCGGCGGCAAGCGCAAGATCCTGCCGGGCCTGCTGGCCGACGGTTACTATGTCGAGCCGACCGTGTTCGAAGGGCACAACAAGATGCGGATCTTCCAGGAGGAGATCTTCGGGCCGGTCCTGGCCGTGACCACCTTCAAGGACGAGGCCGAGGCGATGGAGATCGCCAATGACACCGCCTTTGGCCTCGGGGCCGGGGTGTGGAGCCGTGACGCCAACCGCTGCTACCGCTTCGGCCGCGGCATCCAGGCCGGCCGGGTCTGGACCAACTGCTACCACGCCTATCCCGCCCACGCGGCCTTCGGCGGCTACAAGCAGTCGGGCGTGGGTCGCGAGACCCACAAGATGATGCTCGACCACTACCAGCAGACCAAGAACATGCTGGTCAGCTACAGCCCCAAGGCTGTCGGCTTCTTCTGACGAACGACAGGCTCGCTCCGCCCCAGGCCGGGGCGAGCCTTTTTCGAAGCTCTATCCCAAACCACGGCGAGAAAGATCAGTGGTCTTCTTGCGCCGCGCGTTGAGCTTCGCCTATCTCAACGACAAGAACCAAAGGGAGTAGACGGCGTGAGCGACGGTCAGGTTTTTCCGGTCCCAGAAGCCCTGGCGCGCGAGGCGCACATCGACGCCGCCGCCTATGAGGCCGCCGTCGCCCGTATCGAGGCCGACCCCGAAGGCTACTGGCGCGACGTCGCCGCCCGGCTGGACTGGATCAAGGCCCCGACCGAGATCAAGGACGTCTCGTTCAACAAGGACGACTTCCGCATCCGCTGGTTCGCCGACGGGGTGTTGAACGTCAGCGCCAACTGCATCGACCGCCACCTGCCGCACAAGAAGGACGACGTCGCTCTGGTGTTCGAGGGCGACGAGCCGGGCACCTCGGAAACTCTGACCTACGGCCAGCTCTACGAGGAGGTTTGCCGTATGGCCAACGTCCTGAAGGTGCAGGGCGTCCGCAAGGGTGACCGGGTCACGATCTATCTGCCGATGATTCCGCTGGCCGCCGTGGCCATGCTGGCCTGCGCCCGCATCGGGGCCGTGCACTCGGTGGTGTTCGGCGGCTTCTCGCCCGACAGCATCGCCGGCCGCATCCAGGACTGTGCCTCGCACTTCGTGATCACCGCCGACGAGGGCAAGCGCGGCGGCAAGCGCGTGCCGCTGAAGGCCAATATCGACGAGGCCCTGAAGCACTGCCCGTGGGTGGGCAAGGTGCTGATGATCCGCTGGACCGGGGCCGATGTGCCCATCGTCAAGAACCGCGACATCGTCTGGCAGGACGTCCGCGAGGCCGTGGCGCCCGAATGCCCGCCCGAGCCGATGAACGCAGAGGACCCGCTGTTCATCCTCTATACCTCGGGCTCGACCGGCAAGCCCAAGGGCGTGCTGCACACCACCGGCGGCTACCTGGCCTGGGCCTCGTGGACCTTCTGGGCCGTGTTCGACTACAAGCCCGGTGAGGTGTTCTGGTGCACGGCCGATGTCGGCTGGGTGACCGGTCACTCCTATGTGGTCTATGGCCCGCTGGCCAATGGCGGCACCAGCCTGATCTTCGAGGGCGTGCCCAACTATCCCACCCCCAGCCGCTTCTGGGAGGTGATCGACAGGCATAAGGTCGACATCTTCTACACCGCGCCGACGGCCCTGCGGGCCCTGATGCGCGAGGGCGACGAGCACGTCACCAGGAACGACCTGTCGTCGCTGCGGCTGCTGGGCAGTGTCGGCGAGCCGATCAATCCCGAAGCCTGGCTCTGGTACCACCGCGTGGTCGGCAAGGGGAAACTGGCGATCGTCGACACCTGGTGGCAAACCGAAACGGGCGGCATGCTGATCACCCCCTTGCCCGGGGCCACGGCCCTGAAGCCGGGTTCGGCCTCCAAGCCGCTGCCGGGCGTCAAGCCGCAGCTGGTCGACGCCGAGGGCCAGGTCCTCGACGGGGCCACCGAGGGCAATCTGGTGATCACCGACAGCTGGCCGGGCCAGATGCGGACGGTCTATGGCGACCACCAGCGCTTCTTCGAGACCTATTTCTCGACCTATCCCGGCAAGTACTTCACCGGCGACGGCTGCCGCCGCGACGAAGACGGCTACTACTGGATCACCGGCCGGGTCGATGACGTGATCAATGTCTCGGGCCACCGCCTGGGTACGGCCGAGATCGAGAGCGCCCTGGTGGCCCACGCCACCGTCGCCGAGGCCGCCGTGGTCGGCTATCCCCACGATATCAAGGGCCAGGGCGTCTATGCCTATGTGACCCTGAATGCCGACGAGACCCCCAGCGACGACCTGCGCAAGGCCCTGGTCCTGTGGGTCCGCCACGAGATCGGCCCCTTCGCCGCGCCGGACGTCATCCAGTTCGCCCCCGGCCTGCCAAAGACCCGCTCAGGCAAGATCATGCGCCGCATTCTGCGCAAGATCGCCGAGAACGAGCTGGGCAGCCTGGGTGACACCTCGACCCTGGCCGATCCGTCGGTGGTCGACGATCTGGTGAAAAACCGCGCCGGGGCCTGATCGCGAAAAATGCGGCGGGGGCCTGACTCTATGGCTCCCGGCGCGTTAGCCTGCGGATGATGCGCCGGCTTTTCCTTCTGATTGTCGCCCTGGGCCTGACCGGCCCGGCCCTGGCCGACCCCGGCTGGGCCGAGCGCCTGAGCGCCGGTGACATCCCGGTCGAGGCCCATGCCGACCCGCAGGGCCGGGGCCGGGTCAGGGCCGCCATCGACATCCCGGCCCCGGCCGGCGTGGTCTGGCGCACCATCCTCGACTGCGACCGCGCCGCGCGGATGACCCCCGGCGTCAAGCGCTGCCGCGTGATCTCGCGAGCCCCGGACGGGCGCTCGGAACTGCGCGAGCATCTGGTCAAGTGGAGCTTTTTCCTGCCCAGCCTGCACTCGACCTCGCGGGTCGAGTACGAGCCGGACCGCTCCATTCGCTTCACCTGTGTCGGCGGCGACATCCGGGCCTGTGAAGGAACCTGGACCCTCGAACCGCTGAAGGGCGGCACCGCCACCCGGGTGACCTATGAGATGTGGGCCGCCGCCCCCTTCGCCGTGCCCAGCGCCATGCTCAGCGGCCTGATGCGACGGGATGTGCCCGAGGCCTTGCGGGCCCTGCGCCGCGAGTGCATGACGCCCCCATGACCCACGCGACACCCGATCCGCTGGACGCCCTCTGGCTGTTCGACGGGGTGTGCAATCTCTGCAGCGGTTCGGTGGCCCTGGTGCTGAAGCTGGATCGCGGCGGCGTGGTGCGCTTTACCCCGATCCAGTCGCCCTATGGCCGGCAACTGGCTGCGCCGAACGGGATCGATCCCGAGCATCCGGCCAGCTTCGTGTTCTTCGACCGGGGCAAGCCACTGGAGAAGACCGCCGCCATCGGGGCCCTGCTGCGGCACCTGCGTCCGCCCTGGCGCTGGCTGGCCTTCGTCGACCGCCTGCCGCGCCGCCCGATGGACAGGGCCTATGACTGGCTTGCGGCCAACCGCTACCGGCTGATGGGCCAGAAGGCGGTCTGCATGGTTCCCACCCCCGAGGTCCGGGCGCGGTTCATCCTGGACCCGCCGGGCGACCTTAGGGTCGCTTCCGAATAGTGCGACTCCGGCTCAACTCTTCGGACGCGGAGTCACGGTGAGCCGGTATGGGATGTAGAGCGCCAGTTCGAGTGGTCCCGACTGATACCAGGACACGGGCAGTTGCAGGCCCTCCACCTGGACGGCGTAGTCGGTGCCGAAGCTGGCCGCCGCCCGGCGCGCGTCTTCGGCAACCAGATTGATCACCTCGGGGCGATGCTTCTGGGGTCCGATCAGGGTCAGGTTCCATTCGTCGTACGGCAGAATCTCCGTGCGGCCGACCTTGGGGGTTCTGGCGGCAAAGGCCTTGATGCGGCCCGTGGCGGCGTCGAAGCTGTCGGTCGGCGACACCCGGGTCTTGACCACCAGGATGGCGACGCTGGTGTCGGGCCGGCCGTCGGGCCGGATCACCGCATCCAGCATGGTGTCGTCAAATCGGCCGATGATCTCATCGCCCAGGCCCAACTCCACCCCGGCGCCCGGCGCGGCCTTGATCATGTTGCGAAGGGTCGCCTTCAGCTCGTCGCGACGCTGACTCAGATCGCGCGTGTCGCAGACCACCCGAACGAGGGTGACGATGTTGTCGGCCCGCTTTCGAAGCGTGACATGGGGCGTCTTGACCGGATCAAACTCGGTCAGCCGCGTGCCCGTAACGACAATCTCTTCCAGGCCGTCATTCTGGCTCCAGGCCTGCGGCGCGCCGACCCCGAGCGCCAGCACTGCGGCCACGATGGCGATTTTCATGCGGGCCTCCCCTAATGGCCACCGGAGGATGCATCGATCCTGGCCCCGTTGCCAGACGCAGACTTCATGACAGGACGGTAAGGTTTCGCTTCTGCAAGGCGGTGCTAGGGTCGCGGCCATCGCGTTGCCTGGAGCTTTTCGCATGATCCGACCCGCCGCCAAGGCCGCCCTCGTGGCGCTGGCCCTTTCGACCACCGCCCTGTCGCCCATGGCCTTCGCCGCCCCGGCCGCCGCCTCGATCAGCGTGCCGCCGATCGTCTACAAGGAGCGGGTCCTGGCCAACGGCCTGAAGGTGTTCACGGTCCGCGACACCACCACGCCGAATGTCTCGGTCCAGGTCTGGTACGGCGTCGGCTCCAAGGACGATCCCGAAGGCCGCTCGGGCTTTGCGCACCTGTTTGAGCACATGATGTTCAAGGCTACGCGCAACATGCCCAACGAGACGCTGGACCGGCTGACCGAGGACGTCGGCGGCTTCAACAACGCCTCCACCTATGACGACTTCACCAACTATTACGAGGTGGTGCCCGCCAACCACCTGGAGCGGCTGATCTGGGCCGAGGCCGATCGCATGGGCTCGCTGGTCATCGACGAGGCCGCCTTTGCCTCCGAGCGCGACGTGGTCAAGGAAGAGCTGCGCCAGCGGGTTCTGGCCGATCCCTATGGCCGTCTGTTTGCCCTCTACATGCCGCAGCAGTCGTTCACCGCCCACCCCTACAAGCGGCCCGGCATCGGTTCGATCGAGGAGCTGGACGCCGCCACCGTCGACGACGTGCGCGCCTTCCACGCCACCTATTATCGCCCGGACAATGCGGCGCTGATCGTGGCCGGCAATTTCGACGAGGCCCAGCTGACCGCCCTGACCGACAAGTATTTCGGTCCGCTGAAGGCTCCGGCCACGCCCCTGCCCAAGGTCACGGTGGTTGAACCGCCGCGCACGGCCGCCAGGACGGTCAACACCTACGGCCCCAATGTGCCGCTGCCGGCGGTGGCCATCACCTGGCTGGCCCCGGCCTCGGCCGACAAGGATGCCCCGGCCCTGACCGTGCTGGACGCCATCCTGTCGGCCGGCAAGTCGTCGCGCCTGTATGACAGCCTGGTCTATGAGCAGAAGATCGCCCAGTCGGCCTTCTCGTCCGGCCCGACCAATGCCCAGCCGGGCCTGTTCTATGTCGGGGCCATCATGGCCGGCGGCAAGACCGTGGAGCAGGGCGAGACGGCGTTGCTGGCCCAGGTGGCCCGCCTGCGCGATACCCCGCCGACCGAGGCCGAGCTGGCCGAGGCCAAGACCGGCCTGCTGGCCGATGCCGTGCGCCGCCGCGAGGAGATCGACGGTCGCGCCTTCGCCCTCGGCTATGCCCTGCTGACCGACGGCGACGCAGCCCGCGCCAACACCAGTCTGGCGGAGCTGCAGGCGGTGACCGCCGCCGACGTGCAGCGGGTCGCGAAAAAGTGGCTGGCCGATGATCGCCGTACCGCGATCCGCTACCTGCCCGAGTCGGCCCGCCCGGCCGGCGAGAAGGACAACACCCCCGTGCCGCCGAAGGTGGCGTCGGTGAAGTTCGACGGCACCGTGGTCACCCTGGCCCCTGAAGCCGAGCGCCAGAAGATCCCGGCCGTCGCCGCTCCGGTGGCCGCGGTCATGCCCACCCCGGTGGAAAAGACCCTGGCCAACGGCCTGCGGGTGATCGTCGCCCGCTCCAGCGACCTGCCGCTGATCACGGCCGACCTGACCGTGCGCGGCGGGGCCAGCTCGGATCCGGCCGGCCTGGCCGGGACCTCCAGCCTGACCGCCGACCTTCTGACCGAGGGCACCACCACCCGCAGCGCCGTCGACATCGCCCGCCAGACCGAAGCCCTGGGAGCCAATCTGGCCGCAGGTTCGGGCTGGGAAGCCTCGTCCCTGACCCTGAACGTCATTGCCGACAAGGCCGCCCCTGCCCTCGCCATCATGGCCGATGTGGCCCGCAACCCGGCCTTCAAGGCCGACGAACTGGACCGCGTGCGCACCGAGACGCTGGACAGCCTGTCGGTGGCCTATCAGCGCCCCGGCAGCCTGGCGGCCTATGCCACCGCCCCGGTGCTCTATGCCGGTTCGGCCTATGGCCATGTGGCCGGCGGTACGCCGGGCTCGCTGCCGAAGATCAAGCGCGACGATCTGGTCAAGCTGCACGCGGCGGCCTGGCGGCCGGACAATGCGGTTCTGGTGCTGACCGGCAACCTGTCGCCTGAGGCCGGCTTTGCCCTGGCCAAAGCGCCTTCGGGGGCTGGAAGAAGCCCGCCACCCCGCCGCCGGCCGCCCCGGCCGCCCCGACCGGCTACACGCCGCGCAATGTGGTCATCGACCTGCCGGGTACCGGCCAGGCGGCCGTGACCCTGGCCAAGCCGGCCATCACCCGCGCTGATCCCAGCTACTATTCGGGTCTGGTGACCAATGCCGTGCTCGGCGTCGGCTACTCCTCGCGCCTGAACCAGGAAATCCGCATCAAGCGCGGCCTGTCCTATGGCGCGGGCTCCAGCCTGACCCCGCAGGGGGCCTTCGGCGGCTTCTCGGCCCGGGTGCAGACCAAGAACCCGTCGGCCGCCGAGGTCATCGGTCTGGTCCGCTCGGAGCTGACCCGGCTGGCGGCCGAGCCGGCCTCCGCCACCGAGCTGACCGCCCGCAAGTCGGTGCTGGTCGGCGGCTTTGGCCGCGAACTGGGCACCTCCAGCGGCCTGGCCGACGTGCTGGGCAACCTCGCCATCTACGGCGTGCCGCTGACCGAGATCCAGGCCTATGCGGGCAAGGTCGAGGCGGTCAGCGCCGCCGACGTCCAGGCCTTCGCCGGTAGCTATCTCGATCCGGCCAGGACCAGCGTCATCGTGGCCGGCGATGCCAAGGCGATGGGCGAGCCCCTGACCAAGGCCCTGCCCGGTGCGGCCGTGATCCCGGCGGACAGACTGGACCTCGACAGCCCGACCCTGACGGCCAAATAGCCGCAGAAACCAGAAGCCCGGCCGCCCCGTTCAGGGCGGCCGGGCGATCAGGCTGTTCAGACGACGGACGGCCCGGTCTTCGCCAGGCCGAAGACGGACTCTAGCGGGTCGACTGGGCGGCCAGAAGGTCGCGGATCTCGGCCAGTAGGGCTTCCTGCGGGGGCGGGGCGGCCGGGGCTTCGGGTACCGGCTCGGCGGCGTCGGCCCGGCGGATGCCGTTGACGGCCTTGACCAGCAGGAACACCACCACCGCCACAATCAGGAACTGGATCAGGGTGTTAACGAAGGCCCCGTACTGGATGGCCACCTTCTCGACCGCCTCGGTGGCCGGGTTTTCCGGCTTGAGCACCCATTCCAGCTTCGAGAAGTCCAGACCACCGGTCAGCAGGCCGATCGGCGGCATGATGACCTGATCCACCAGGCTCTTGACGATGCCGTTGAAGGCCGCGCCGATGATCACGCCGACGGCCAGGTCGATGACGTTGCCGCGGGCGATGAACTCGCGAAATTCCTTGACGATGCTCATGCCGGCTATCCTCAGCGGTCAGATGATCGGGGGTTGGGCCGCGAAGCCTATTCGTCGGCGTTGAGACGCGCGCGCAGTTCCTTGCCACTCTTGAAGAACGGCACGTGTTTGGCGCGGACATCGACGGTCTCGCCGGTGCGCGGATTGCGGCCCGAACGGGCCGGACGCGAGCGGACCGACAGGGCCCCGAAGCCGCGCAGCTCGACCCGGCCGCCCTCTTCGAGCGCGCCGATCATGCGCTCAAGGATCACCGTCACCACGCGCTCGACGTCTTTCTGCGTCAGGTGCGGGTTTTCATTCGCGAGCCTGGCGATGAGTTCAGACTTGATCATCGATATCCCCGGCGCCGGAGGAGGAGGGCGCGCCCGGACCTTTGCCCAATGGGGAATG
>Ga0187842_1000785_pt1 | contig 15170 bp, 13 predicted proteins | sample SpaLakP09_SKY_41_FD_134514 | JGI IMG/M metagenome (GOLD analysis project Ga0187842, IMG submission 134514) | Oligotrophic lake water microbial communities from Sparkling Lake, Wisconsin, USA - SP09_SKY_41 | ecosystem: Environmental > Aquatic > Freshwater > Lake | place: USA: Sparkling Lake... | reverse complement strand
TGGGCTCGGGCTGGATGCTTGAACTCAGGCGACCGAGCGGTACTTCTCGGGGCGGGTGGCCAGGGCCTTCTCGACCACCGCCGTGACGAAGGCGCGCTCGTCGCCGATCAGCGGCAGGCGGGGGCGGCGCATATGCTCGCTGCCCACACCGACCAGCAGGTCGATCAGCTTCAGGTTCTGCACCAGCTTGTTTGACACATCGAGGTGCAACATCGGCGTCATCCACTGGTAGAGCTTCAGCGCCTCGGCCCACTGGCCGGCCTTCATCAGCTCGAACAGCGCCACGTTCTCGCGCGGGAAGGCGCAGCCCACACCGGCCAAGAGGCCGTCGCAGCCCAGGGCCAGGCCCTCGAAGGCGAGGTCGTCAACGCCTAGGAAGAGCTGATAGCGGTTGCCCAGCAGATTGCGCAGATCGGTGATGCGGCGGATGTCGCCGGTGCTTTCCTTGATCGCTTCGATCCACTTGCAGTCGGCCAGCTCCAGCATGTGCTCCGGCTTCAGGTCCACACGGTAGGCGATCGGGTTGTTGTAGACCATCACCGGCTTCTGCGCCGCCTCGGCCATCGTGCGCACATTGAGCATGGCCTCGCGGGCGTCGGCGACGTAGATCACCGAGGGCATGACCATGTAGCCGGCCACGCCCAGCTTGTTCGCGCCCTCGATATAGCGCAGCGCCTCGCGGGTGCTGGTCTCGGACACATTGGCCAGCACGGGCACCCGGCCCTCGGCGGCCTCTAGCGCGATGCGGGCGACCTCGAGCTTCTCTTCCAGGGTCAGGGTGCTGGCCTCGCCCAGCGAACCGCAGGTCACGATGCCGTGGATGCCGTTGCGGATCTGGAAGTCAATGTGGCGGGCCGTGCCTTCGGCATCGATGCGCTCGTCGGCAAAGAACTTGGTCGTGATGGCCGGGAAGATGCCGGTCCAGCGGGTTGCGCTCATGTAGTGGGGCTCCTGTGTCGATGGGGCTGATGCGTTGCTTGGAGTAAATATATTAGTAGTATTCTTGCAAAACATCAGTAATAACCACTACGCGAGCAACGTTTCCGCCACCCGCTTGCTTGGCTGTTTGCAAGGAGCATGCCCAGCGCTGGCCTCCGGGACGCGACGGTCCGGGCCAGGTTCGGCAAGGGGCGGTGGGAAAGGGACGGGAGGTGGGGGCGCGGCGTGCCGGCCCCGGGGCTCAGGTCGCGCTGCGCAGCGCCTCGAAGCGGGTACCGAATTCGCGGCGCAACTGCTTGCGCATCTCGGCTGCAGCATGGCGCCGCAGCTCGTCCGGCGTGGCAGGCGTCAGCACCGGCACGGCCACCGGCTTGCGCTCGTCGTCCACCGCCACCATCGTGAAGAAGCAGCTGTTGGCATGGCGCACGGCCTGGGTGCGGATGTTCTCGGCCAGCACCTTGATGCCCACCTCCATCGACGAGGTGCCGGTGTGGTTGACGGCGGCCAGAAAGGTCACCAGCTCGCCCACATGGATGGGCTCGCGGAACATCACCTGATCGACGGACAGGGTCACCACATAGCGGGCCGCATAACGACTGGCGCAGGCATAGGCCACCTGGTCGAGGAACTTCAGGATCGTGCCGCCATGCACACTGCCGGCGAAGTTGGCCATATCGGGCGTCATCAACACCGTCATCGTCAGCTGGTGCGCAGGCAGGTTCACGCTTGGTTCCTTCAGACCTGGGTTTATGCCTGGATATAGGCCGTCTTGACCACAGTGTAGAACTCGGCCGCATAGCGGCCCTGCTCGCGCGGGCCGTAGCTGGAGCCCTTGCGGCCGCCAAAGGGCACGTGATAGTCCACGCCCGCCGTGGGCAGATTGACCATCACCATGCCCGCCTGCGAATGGCGCTTGAAGTGCGTGGCGTGTTTGAGCGAGGTGGTGGCAATGCCGGCGGCCAGGCCGAACGGCGTGTCATTGGCCAAGGCCAGCGCCTGCTCGTAGTCGCGCGCACGCAGCACGCTGACCACCGGGCCGAACACCTCCTCGCGGTTGATGCGCATCTCGGGCGTGGTGTCGGTGATCAGGGCCGGGCGCAGATAGAAGCCCGGCTGGCCCTCGGCGTTGCGCTCAATCGCTTCGCCGCCAAAGGCCAGGCGCGCGCCCTCGGCCTGGGCGATGCCGAGGTACTCCTGGTCCTGGCCCAGCTGGCTCTGGTCCACCACCGGGCCGATATCGGTGCCGGCCTTACGCGCGTCATCGACCTTCAAGGTCTTCATCTTCTCGATCACGGCGGCAACGAAGCGGTCGTGGATGCCGTCGGTGACGATCAACCGCGATGACGCCGTGCAGCGCTGGCCGGTCGAGAAGAAGCCGCTCTGCACCGCGCAGTTGACGGCCACGGCCAGGTCGGCATCGTCGAGCACGATCATCGGGTTCTTGCCGCCCATCTCGAGCTGGAACTTGGCCATGCGGCTGACGCAGGCGGCCGCCACTTTTTGGCCGGTGGCCACCGAGCCGGTGAAGGTGACGGCGGCAATGCGTGGATCGTCCAGCAGCGTGGCGCCCACTTCGGAGCCGCGGCCCATCACCAGATTGAACACGCCCTGCGGCAGGCCGCTGCGCGACAGGATCTCGGCCAGTGCCCAGGCCGAGCCCGGCACCAGATCGGCCGGCTTGAAGACGACGCAATTGCCGTAGGCCAGGGCCGGCGCGATCTTCCAGGCCGGAATCGCGATAGGGAAGTTCCAGGGCGTGATGATGCCCACCACGCCGACGGCCTCGCGGGTGATCTCGACACCGACGCCGGGCCGCACCGAGGGCAGGGCCTCGCCGCCGGGGCGCAGCGCCTCGCCGGCGAAGAACTTGAAGATATTGCCCGCGCGGGCGACCTCGCCAATCGCCTCGGGCAGTGTCTTGCCCTCCTCGCGGGCCAGCAGGTCGCCGAGCTCGGCGCGGCGGGCCAGGATCTCGGTGCCCACCGCGTCGAGGATGTCGAAGCGCTGCTGCGGCGTGCTCAGGCTCCAGTCCGGGAAGGCCGCCTCGGCGGCGGCAATCGCCAGCCGCGTCTGCGCCGCATCGGCCTGGGCGTACTCTCCGACCAGGTCGCGGGTGTCGGACGGGTTGATATTGCGCGAGACGCGTGCGCCGTCCAGCCATTCGCCGGCGATGAGATTCTTGTTCATGAGTTTGCTTTCTAGCGGTCCAGTGCGGGCGGGTTTATCGATCAAGCGCGGGGCGCTTGGGGTTGAAGGTCCAGCCGGGAATCAGGTATTGCATGGCAATCGCATCATCGCGTGAGCCCAGGCCATGCTGCAGGTAGAGCTGGTGCGCTTTCTCGACCTCGACCATATCGAGCTCGACACCGAGGCCGGGCTTCGTGGGCACCTGGACATGGCCGCCGACGATCTGCAGCGGTTCTTTCGTCAGGCGCTGGCCGTCCTGCCAGATCCAGTGGGTATCGATGGCGGTGACCCGGCCCGGCGCGGCGGCGCCGACGTGCGTGAACATCGCCAGCGACACATCGAAATGGTTGTTCGAATGCGAGCCCCAGGTCAGGCCCCAGTCGCGGCAGGTCTGGGCCACGCGCACCGAGCCGGCCATGGTCCAGAAATGCGGATCGGCCAGCGGAATGTCCACGCTCTGCAGCGCCAGCGCATGAACGAGCTGGCGCCAGTCGGTGGCCACCATATTGGTGGCCGTGGGCAGGCCGGTGGCGCGGCGGAACTCGGCCATCACCTCGCGGCCGGAGAAACCGTCCTCGGCGCCGCAGGGGTCTTCGGCATAGGCGACAACGCCGCGCATATCGCGCATCAGCCGGATCGCGTCTTTCAGCAGCCAGCCGCCATTGGGATCGAGCGTCACTCGGGCGGTCGGGAAGCGTTCGTGCAGCGCGCGCAGCGCCTCGACCTCCTCGTCGCCGCGCAGCACGCCGCCCTTGAGCTTGAAGTCGTTGAAGCCGTAGCGCTCGCGGGCCGCCTCGGCCAGGCGCACCACGGCCCCGGGCGTCATCGCCTTCTCGTGGCGCAGGCGGAACCAGTCGTTGTCGGCGCCGGGTTCGGCGTTGTAGGGCAGGTCGGTCCGGGCCTTGTCGCCGATGAAAAACAGATAGCCCAGCATCTCCACCGCCTCGCGCTGCTGGCCTTCGCCGAGCAGGGCGGCCACCGGCACGTTGAGGTGCTGGCCCAGCAGGTCCAGCAGCGCCGATTCGATGGCCGTGACTGCATGGATGGTGGTGCGCAGATCAAAGGTCTGCAGGCCACGGCCACCTGAGTCGCGGTCGGCGAACTGCTGCTGCACCTGCTGCAGCAGCCGCTGCTGCGAGCCCAGCGGCTGGCCGACGATCAGCTCGGCCGCATCTTCAAGGGTCTGGCGAATACCCTCGCCGCCGGGCACCTCGCCGACACCGGTGCGGCCGGCGCTGTCGGTCAGTATCAGCAGATTCCGGGTGAAGAAGGGGCCGTGAGCGCCGCTCAGATTGAGCAGCATGCTGTCGCGGCCGGCGACCGGGATCACGCGCAGCGCGGTGATCAGCGGGGTGGAGGTGGTGCTCATGACGGGCTATTGTGGGCCGAGCTTGGAGATCAGTGCGCCCAATTGATCGACCTCGGCCGGCAGCAGGTCCGACAGCGGCGGCCGCACTGGCCCGGCGCCATGGCCCACCAAGGTCGCGCCGGCCTTGACGATGGACACCGCATAACCCTCGCCCTGGTTGCGCAGCGCGATGTAAGGCAGGAAGAAGTCGCGTATCAGCTGGTCGCAGGTGGCGCGTCCTTCGTCGGTGCCGGCGGCATGGGCGTTGTAGAAATCCATCGCCGTCTTCGGGATGAAATTGAACACTGCCGATGAATAGACCGGGCAGCCCATCGCCTTGTAGGCACCGGCAAACAGCTCGGCCGTGGGCAGGCCGCCCAGATAGGCGAAGCGCTCGCCCAGGGTCTGGCGGATGGCGACGAACTTCTCGATGTCGCCAACGCCGTCCTTGAACCCGATCAGGTTGGTGCAGCGCTGGGCCAGCACCTGCAGGCTGGCCGGCGTCAGCTTGCAGGCGCCGCGGTTGTAGACGATCACGCCGATCTTGACGCTCTTGCACACCGCCTCGACATGAGCGATCAGGCCGGTCTGGCTGCCCTCGGTCAGGTAGTGGGCAGCAGCAGAATGCCTTGCGCGCCGAGGCGCTCTGCTTCCTGCGCGTACTTGATGGCCAAGGTGGTGCCGCCACCGGCGCCGGCGATGATGGGGGTGCGGCCACGGCAGGTGTCCAGCGCGACCTTGATCACTTCGCTGAACTCGCCCGGTTCCAGCGAGAAGAATTCGCCCGTGCCCCCGGCAGCGAACAGTGCCGAGGCGCCGTAGGGCTGCAGCCACGCCAGGCGCTCGGCATAGGGCTTGGGCGCGAAGTTCAGCGCGCTGTCGAAGTCGGTCAGCGGGAAGGACAGCAGGCCGGCCTGCAACACGGTCTTGAGCTCTTGGGGTGACATGGACGGGTCTCCGGGTAGGGGATGAATGTTGTAAGTCATCGTACAACTAAGATGGCAGCATCGCTGTACGGGGAATCACTGATCGCATGCTGCAGAGCAGCATTGTTACGGGCTTTGACGCGTGATTACGTGGAATCCCTAGTCCCGCCAACGGCTCATGCGATTAAAGTTTCGCCCATGTTGTATGACAACAGATGACACTGCTGCCATTCAGAACAAACCCACCGGAGACCTTCATGCAACGCCGCATCCTGATCACTGTTTCGCTGCTGGCCGGCTTGGCCGCCGGCTTTTCCCCCCTGGCCCAGGCCCAGGATGCTTGGCCGTCCAAACCGATCAAGCTGATCGTGCCCTTTGCCGCCGGCGGCACCAGCGACATCCTGGGCCGCTTGATCGGCGAGAAGCTGCAGGCGACGCTGAAGCAGACGGTGATCATCGAGAACCGCGCGGGCGCGGGCGGCGTGGTCGGGGCCGACGCGGTGGCCAAGTCGCCGGCCGATGGCCATACCCTGCTGCTGGGCACCATCGCCAGCCACGCAATCAACCCGGCGATGAAGCCCAAGATGCCCTATGACGCGAGCAAGGACTTCGCGCACGTTGCGCTGCTGGGCAGCATCTCCAATGTGCTGCTGGTCGGTACCGACCAGCCGTTCAAGACGGTCAAGGATATGATCACCTCCGCCAAGGCCAAGCCGGACAGCATTGCCTTTGCCAGCGCCGGACAGGGCAGCTCCCAGCATATGTCGGGTGAGCTGTTCAAGCTCTTGGCCGGCGCTGATCTGGCCCATGTGCCCTACAAGGGCAGCGCGCCGGCGATCCAGGACGTGATCGGCCACCAGATCCCCAGCAGCTTCGAGACCGTCACCGTCGCCCTGCCGCACATCCAGGCCGGCAAGGTCAGGGCGCTGGCCGTGACCTCGGCGCAGCGCAGCGCGGCCCTGCCCAATGTGCCGACGATGCAGGAGGCCGGCGTGCCAGGCTTTGATGTGTCGAGCTGGCAGGCGATCTATGCGCCGGCCGGCACGCCCGTGGCCATCGTCACGCGGCTGAACAGCGAGATCGAGAAGATCCTCGCCATGCCTGATGTGAAGGCCAAGCTGGACACGCTCGGCCTGGTCCACAGCCCGATGACGCCGGCCCAGTTCGCCGACTTCAACCGCCAGGAAATCGCCAAGTGGACGCGCGTCGCCCGCGAAGGCAAGGTCCAACTGGACTGAAGTGAAGCTGATTGCCTCGCCACGCAGTGTCGATGCTTGGCGCCTCGCTGCCTTTTGGTGGCAGAGGGGCCAGGGGGCCGGCCACCGCGGGCAGAAGCTTGGACCGTTCCTGAACGGACCGACCTCCAGCTTCCTTATGCCCGCCGTAGCCGGCCCCCCGACCCCTCTGCGGACGCGCTGGTGGCCGCAAGCCCCGCCAAGTGCGCGTGCCTTGCGGATTGGCGAGCCTGCCCACCCGTTGCAGCAGGGACGAGGGCGCGCCGGCTGCCACGGGCATGAAGAAGCCGAAGTTCGGCCCGTTCAGGGCCGGACAATGCTTCAGCCCGCAGCGGCCGGCGCGCCCTCGTGACTGCCGCTACAAATTCCGAATGTCGTGTGGCGCACGAAGCGCAGTGGAGCATCTGATATGAGCGAGACCTCACGACCGGCGTTGACGATCCGCATGCATGCGGACGATAACGTCGCCATCGTCGCCAACGATGGCGGCCTGCCCGCAGGCACGCTGCTGCCCGCGGGCGTGCCCGGCGCCGGCATCACGCTGCACGACAAGGTGCCCCAGGGCCACAAGGTGGCACTGGCCGATATCGCGCAGGGCGCGGTCGTGCGGCGCTACAACGTGCCCATAGGCTATGCGCTGAAAGACATTCCGGCCGGCAGCTGGGTGCACGAGCGCCTGCTGCAGATGCCGGCGGCCCGCGCGCTGGAGGGGCTGCCCATCGCCACCGTGCACCCGCCCGAGCTGGTGCCGCTGCCGGGCTATACCTTCGAGGGCTACCGCAACGCCGACGGCTCGGTCGGCACCCGCAACATCCTGGCCATCACGACCACCGTGCAATGCGTGGCCGGCGTGGTGGCCCAGGCGGTGGCCCGCATCAAGAGCGAGCTGCTGCCCTTGTTCCCCAACGTCGATGACGTGATCGGCCTGGAGCACACGTATGGCTGCGGCGTGGCCATAGACGCACCCGATGCGGTGATACCGATTCGCACCTTGAAGAACATTTCGCTGAATCCGAACTTCGGCGGCGAGGTGATGGTGGTAAGCCTGGGTTGCGAGAAGCTGCAGCCCGACCGCCTGCTGCCGCCGGGCTCGTTCCCAATCACTGACGAACGCGACCCGGCGCTGGGCCCGGAGACGGTGTGCTTGCAGGCCGACCACCACGTCGGCTTCATGTCGATGCTGGACGACATTCTGGCCAGCGCCAAACCCCATCTGGCCCGGCTCAATGCGCGCCGTCGCGAAACGATACCGGCCAGCGAACTGGTGGTCGGCGTGCAATGCGGCGGCAGCGATGCGTTCTCGGGCGTCACCGCCAACCCGGCGGTGGGCTTTTGCGCCGATCTGCTGGTGCGCGCCGGTGCCACCGTGATGTTCAGCGAGAACACCGAGGTGCGCGACGCCGTCGAGCAACTGACCAGCCGCGCCGCCACCCCCGAGGTGGCCGAGGCCATCATCCGCGAGCTGGGCTGGTACGACCGCTACCTCGACCGCGGCCGCGTCGACCGTTCGGCCAACACCACACCCGGCAACAAGGCCGGCGGCCTGTCCAATATCGCCGAGAAGGCGATGGGCTCCATCATCAAGAGCGGCACGTCAGCAATCTCCCATGTGCTGGCGCCCGGCGAAAAGCTCAAAGCCACGCAGCGCGGTCTGGTCTATGCCGCCACGCCCGCCAGCGACTTCATCTGCGGCACCTTGCAACTGGCCGCCGGCATGAATCTGCACGTCTTCACCACCGGCCGCGGCACGCCCTACGGCCTGGCCGAATGCCCTGTGATCAAGGTGGCCACGCGCAGCGATCTGGCGCGCCGCTGGCACGATCTGATGGACGTCAATGCGGGGAAGGTGGCCGATGGCGAGGCCAGCATCGAAGACCTGGGCTGGGAGCTGTTCCGGCTGATGCTGGACGTGGCCAGTGGTCGCAGGAAGACCTGGGCGGAGCATTGGAAGTTGCACAACTCGTTGGTGTTGTTCAATCCGGCGCCGGTGACTTGAGCGTGCTGGGCTGATTCACACCAACGCGCATCCACGCCGGGCGAGTCAAGACTGCCAGGCCGAAGCGCTCCACGTTGGCGCAGCCTCAGCGATGAGTTTGAGAATTTCAGGCGGCAGGTCTGCCGAGCCCGTCAGTTGACGAACCTCCAGGATGTCGTCCGCCCCGAAGCCGGACGGAGCGCGCAGAGCCCATTGAATCGCCTCGGCAAGCGAGCTCACCTCGATGAGGTAGAAGCCTCCGACCAATTCCTTCGATTCGGCGAAGGGGCCGTCCACAAGGTAGCGCTTGCCATTGGCCACCGCGATGCGGGCGCCCGGCGCTGCAGGGTTGAGACCCTCGGAGGCCACAAGCACGCCGGCCTGATGCATCTCTTCGTTGAAGCGCATGTATGCCTTGAAGAGTTCCGCATCGAAGTCCGACGGTTGTTGGGCCGTCTTCGTCTCCGTACTCGGCTGCGCCGTGATGATGAACCGCATGGCCTGCTCTCCTGATGAAGGTTATTGCCTGGTATAGCCACGACGAGCGAGCGTCAGCCAAATCGACAAGTCCATTCAGCCAGTTGCGAGGCTGAGGGCTTGGCGGGCATGATGGCGCTCCCGCAACGCGGGCTCTGAGACTTGGAGACCAATCATGATCAAGGTAAGCGTGATGTACCCGAATACGCCTGGCGCTCGATTCGACCATGAGTACTACCGCGACAGGCATATGCCGCTGGTAAAAGAGCTGATGGGGGATAGCTGCAAGCACTACACCGTAGACAAGGGGCTGGCCGGGGGGCGCCCGACGCTCCGGCCGTCTATGTGGGGATGTGCCATATCTTCTGCGATTCAGTCGAGACGTTTCAGGCGGGGTTCGGCCCGCATGCAAAGACAATCATGGCCGACATTGCGAACTACACAGACCAGACGCCGGTGCTCCAAATCAGCGAAGTGGTCGTTGGCTGAGCTTTCTCGCGACGCCGTTTGCGACCTGCGGGCTTGTCAGGCGGCTGCGTTCGACGGAAGGGGCGGCTGTGACTGGCGGGCGCGCTCCAGGTGATCTGTCAAGCAGTCCAAGCATCGCGCACGGCACGAAGGTGTCGCCAGTCCGTTCCACAGCATCCGCCAAGCACGTTGAGATTGGGCAGCTTGCTCCTGAGACCGCGATAGCGCTGGGCCAGGTCAGCCGGATCGCCTATGTCGAGCTCCGAGGATTCGTCCAGTTCAGCGTGGCTCTTTGTCGATGCGTTGGCGCGGATGCAGCGAACGCGCGCGGACCATGGTCCGGCGGCGTCCAAGGTTTTCGCAAAGTGGCTCGGGTGCGCACAGTTAATGGCAAAGTATGCCGGCGGCGCAGATGCATCGACGCGTTCGATGGCCTCGCCCAAGCTTTCGCCGCTTGGGAGGCGGCCGTCGGTCTCAACCGTGAACGAGATGGCTACGGGTCGATCAACTCGCCGTGCCGCCAAGGCCACGCCCAGAGCTTCGGCGGAGGTCGTCATCGTGACGGCCGCCAACATGTCGACACCGCCTTTTGCAAGGGCCTCCGCTTGCAGCGAGTGATAGCTTGCAGCGTCTTCGACACTGCCGGGTGCTGCGGCAATGTATCCATCACCTCGCGGCCCTATCACTCCACTGACCACAATGGGTCCGCCCAGCCTCGATGCCCATCGGTCGCGCAGCGAACGCATCAATTCCGCTGCCTCGACGTTCAGTCTGCGAAGTCTGGCTGTATCCACCCCAAGGAGCCTGGCCCAATCAGGATTGGCGCGCCAGGTCGGGGTTTCCAGAACGAAGCCGGTCCCAGGAAGCTCAGCGCACAGCTCAAGATATGGGACGTAGTACTGCTTCAAGCGTTCACGCCCGAGTTCGTCCTCTAACAGCACAAAGGCAGCGAAGTGCGGTAGCTCGATCTTGTCCAGGAACACCAGCGTTGTTTCCAGTCCTCCGTCGCTGAGGAACAGACCGCCATCCATCTGTGGAAGAGGGTGCAATGCCATTGATGATCTCCTCAGCAAAAGGGGCTTCGAAATCTCCGACTGCGGTTGGAAGGATACGCCGTCGGCGGCTCCCGTTCGACTTCTTCACAGCTAGGTTGATGGCAATGGGGTGGGGCAAGCAGGCGCAGGCCGCGACTCTGCGGCCTGGACACCTCCTCGACTGCGAAGCCGCTCGCCAAGCCGGCGGTCGGAGTGTGGTGACAGTCAAACTGGCAAAATAGGGCCCGCTCCCTCCCAGCCTAGCTCCCAGGCGCCCGCCCATGTCAGCCCAGCCTCCCCGTATCCTGTCCGTCATCCCCCCGATGACGCAGCTGAATACGCCGTATCCGTCGACCGCCTACCTGACCGGCTTCTTGCGCTCGCGGGGCTTTGTTGATGCGGTGCAGGAGGATCTGGCGCTGGCGCTGATGCTGAGGCTGTCCTCCAGCGAGGGCCTGCAGGAGCTGCATGCGCAAATCGAAGCCACGCCCAAGCGCACAGCGCGCGTGGATCTGTTCATGCAGCAGTACCCGCGCTATCTGGCGACCCTGAAGCCGGTGATGGCCTTTTTGCAGGGGCGCGATTCGACCTTGGCGCACCGCATCTGCAGCCGTGCCTTTCTGCCCGAGGGGCCGCGCTTCGAGTCGCTGGATGTGTATATCGACGAAGACGGCGGCGATCCACTGGCCTGGGCCTTTGGGGCTTTAGGCCTGCAGGACAAGGCCCGCCACCTGGCCACGCTGTACCTGAACGACCTGGCCGATGTGCTGCGCGACGCCATTGATCCGCGCTTCGAGTTCGTGCGCTATGCCGAGCAGCTGGCGCAGAGCCAGCCGACCTTCGACCCGCTGGCCGAGGCGTTGGCCGCGCCGCTGAATCTGGTCGACGAGACCTTGCGCGAGCTGGCCCTGGCGGCGATTGACCGCCACCGGCCGACGCTGGTGCTGATTTCGGTGCCGTTTCCGGGCGCCGTGTATGCCGCCTTTCGCATCGCCCAGGCGATCAAGGCGCAAGACCCGACCCTGGTCACCGTGCTCGGTGGCGGTTTCGTCAATACCGAGCTGCGCGAGTTGAGCGACCCTCGCGTATTCGACTACTTCGACTATGTGACCCTGGACGCCGGCGAGCGGCCGCTGCTGGCCCTGCTGGAGCATCTGGCCGGCAAGCGTTCGCAACAGCGGCTGGTACGCACCTTCGTGCGCTCTGATGGAAAGGTGCGCTACGTCAACCTCGTCGAGCCCGACATCGCTTTCGCCGAGGTCGGCACGCCGACCTGGGACGGCCTGCCGCTGGACCAGTATCTGTCGCTGCTGGACATGCTCAACCCGATGCACCGGCTGTGGTCCGACGGGCGCTGGAACAAGCTCACCGTGGCGCACGGCTGCTACTGGAAGAAGTGCAGCTTCTGCGATGTGTCGCTGGACTACATCTCGCGCTACGACGGCGCCTCGGCCGCTACGCTGGTGGACCGGGTGCAAACAATAGTCAACGAGACCGGCCAGACGGGCTTCCATTTCGTCGACGAGGCCGCACCGCCCAAGGCCTTGAAGGCGCTGGCCGCCGAGTTGCTGCGCCGCCAGGTCGAGATCTCCTGGTGGGGCAATATCCGCTTCGAGAAGACCTTCAGCCCCGAGCTGTGCCAGCAGCTGGCCGACAGCGGCTGCATCGCGATCTCGGGCGGCCTGGAGGTGGCCTCGGACCGCCTGCTGACGCTTATGAAGAAGGGCGTGTCGGTGGAGCAGGTGGCGCGCGTCACCAAGGGCTTCTCGGATGCGGGCATCCTCGTTCATGCCTATCTGATGTACGGCTTCCCGACGCAGACGGTGCAGGACACGGTGGATGCGCTGGAGTATGTGCGCCAGCTGTTTGAGCAGGGCTGCATACAGAGCGGCTTCTTCCACCGCTTTGCCTGCACCGTGCACTCGCCGGTGGGGCAGGACCCGGCGGCCTATGGCGTGACGCTGCAGCCGCTGCCGCCGGTGTCATTTGCAAAGAATGATGTCGGCTTCCATGACCCGACCGGCGTCGATCACGACGCGCTGGGCCTGGCGCTGAAGAAGGCGCTTTACAACTATATGCACGGCATCGGCCTGGACGAGGACGTGCGCACCTGGTTCAAGAGCCATGTGCCCAAGACCACGGTGAACCGCCATCGCATTGCCCGCGCACTGACCAGCCGGGCCTAGTTAGGACTAGGGAACATTTCGCCGCCCGGCGGCTCTGAGCAGCTCCCGGTCGGGCCTCCTGCGCCAGAACGCCCCACCAGCCGCTCCGTCTTGCAAGACGTTGAATAAGTATTTCAATTGCAAGCGGCGGTGACATGCCTTGCATCCGAAAGCGGTGCCCGGGCGTAATGGATGGGCATGGCATATGGGAGACCCGGCGCATGTTGATGTCCAAACTCGCGCAACGCAATCTGATCTTGAAACTCGAAGCCGCTCCCGTCGTGACCAGCGTCATTGCCATCGCTCGACCCGCCTCCGAAGTGTTTGAATATGTATCCACGCCGGCCTCTTGGGCGCGGTGGCATCACGCCACCCGCCCGGTTCGTGAGGTCTCCGAGCAACCGCTGGGGCTGGGGCAAACCGTGCTGGAGCATGTTGGTATGAGTGGCCGCCGCTTCCAGGGTCGCTGGACGGTGTGCGCCTGCGAGCCGCACAAGCGCTGGGCGATTGCCACCGACACACCGCATGGCGTGGCCCGCATCACCTACCTGATCAGCGCCGAGGGCACCGGTTGCCGCTTGGAACGCAGGCTGCAGTTCCGCTCGAAGCACTGGCTCTGGCGCCTGTTCGACGCCAATCTGAGCCGGTGGATGCTGGAGCATCAGGCGTCGCGTGCGCTGCGACGGCTCAAGGCCCTGCTGGAAGCGCGATGAGTGTTTCCTGGCCGCGTCTGGCCGCCGGCGCGGCACTGCTGGCCTTCAGCGGCTATGCGCTCGCCATGGGCTGGCTCTATCTGCGGCAAGAGCAACTGCTGTTCCAACCCGATGTGCTACCGGCCGATCATCGCTTTGCGCTCGGCGACGACGTTCATGAACTGAGCCTGGAGGTGCCCGGCGCGCGCCTGTCGGCGCTGCACCTGAAGCTGGCCCGGCCCAAGGGTCTGGTGTTCTTCCTGCATGGCAACGCCGGCAGCCTGCAGAACTGGTTCGTCAACATCGACTTCTATCGGCGGGCCAACTACGACTTGTTCATGCTGGACTACCGAGGCTACGGCAAGAGCACCGGGCAGATCGACAGCGAGGCCCAGCTGCGCGCCGATGTGCGCATGGTCTGGGAGCAGGTGACGCCGCAGTACAGGGGCCTGCCTCGCGTCATCTACGGCCGCTCGCTGGGCACGGGCCTGGCTGCCGGCCTGGCGGCCGAGGTCGGGCCGGAGCTGACGGTGCTGGTGTCGCCCTACAGCAGCATGCAGGCGCTGATGCGCGAGCACTTTCCGCTGGTGCCGTCGGCCCTGCTGCGCTATCCGCTGGACACCGGCCGCGCTGCAGCGCAGATTGGCCGGCCCTTGCTGCTGGTGCATGGCACGCAAGACCCGCTGATTGCGCCGACCCACAGCGTGGCGCTGCGGGCGCAGGTGCCGGCCGCCAGGCTGGTCTATATCGAGGGCGCGGCCCACAACGATGTGCACGAGTTCGACAGCTATTTGAGGCTGTTCTCAGAGACGCTGGCGGCGCTCTAGGTTTCGATTCTAGGGGGACACCTCAGCCGTGGGGTTGACCACCCCGCCTGGCCAGTGACATAAACAGGGCATCTATCGTTGCTGGAGACACTCATGCATTTCAAGAGCCTGCTAATGAGCACCACCCTGGGCCTGAGCGCCCTGTCGGCCCAGGCCGTCACTGCCTACAGCCAGGACTTCGAGTCCGGCGTGCTGGGCGCCGAATGGTCCGGCGCCGGCGCGATACAAGGCAGCCAGGGCTTGAGCGCCTTCGGTTTCGGCCAGCAGCACTTGAAGAATGATGGCAGCAGCACCACGCAGCTGAACCTGACGGGACTGGCCCCGCACACGACGGTGACGCTGAGCTTCTCGCTGGCGCTGTGGGACAGCATCGATATCGGTGGTGACCTGTTTCAAGTCGCGGCGGACGGCAATTTCCTGTACAGCAGCACCGACTTCGGCAACTACTTCCCGGGCGACAACATCTCCCACGGTCCCGGCGTGCACATCACCGCGCCTTTTACCGACTTCAGCACGCCGAACTACGGTTACAACTCTTTTCGCGACGCGGCGCAGGCGGTGACGTTCACCTTTGCCCACACCGGGTCGACCTTGCAGGTCAACGTCCAGTTCCCGAACACCCAGGGCGCGCCGGATGAGGCTTTCGGCATCGACAACGTGATGGTGCTGACAAACGCGGTGCCAGAACCGGGTACCTACGCCTTGATGGTCGCTGGCCTGGGCCTGCTGGCTCTGGCCCGCCGACGCCGCCGTTGAAGTCAGGCGAAGCCAGCAAAAAACTCCGCCGCGGCGGAGTTTTTGTTGGCGAGGAAGGCGTTCACGGCTTCTTCAGCAGGATCTTCTTGACCCAGCCCTCGCCGCGGCCCGACTGGACCTTCAAGAAGCCGTTGCGCTCCT
>Ga0187842_1000780_pt1 | contig 15216 bp, 19 predicted proteins | sample SpaLakP09_SKY_41_FD_134514 | JGI IMG/M metagenome (GOLD analysis project Ga0187842, IMG submission 134514) | Oligotrophic lake water microbial communities from Sparkling Lake, Wisconsin, USA - SP09_SKY_41 | ecosystem: Environmental > Aquatic > Freshwater > Lake | place: USA: Sparkling Lake... | reverse complement strand
CATCGAGATGTTCTACAATCCGAAGCGTCGTCACGGATTTAATGACAGGCTTTCGCCAGCAGAGTTTGAGCGAAGGCATTTTGAACGACTCGCGGGTGTCTAGCAGACTCGTGGCGATTCACTGCGCTTAGTCGGAGACCTGAACCGCCGCTTCTTCGTGTGCCGCCTCGATGCAAACATGGAGGCAAGTGAAGTCTCAGGTCGTCAGTTCGATCTCGAGCCACTCGGCTACTGCAAAGCGAACCGCACGCAGATTATCTCGGCGGCTCTGACGTTGATTCGCGGCTACATTGCTGCCGGCTGCCCTCGTGTATGCGATGGGCTGGCAAGTATGGACGACTGGAACAAACTGGTGCGCTCAACGATTGTCTGGCTGGTGCAGCAAGGTCTGGCTCCGGGCTTTGTCGACCCGAAGGAGGCTCTCAAACGTGATTCGCAAGATGACCCAGAAGCAGCGAAGCTGGCCGGGTTGCTGGTCGGCATTCAGGATAGCATCGGCGTAGGCAATCGCTTCACCGCTGCAGAGTTAATTAGCGAAGCGACTATGGGCTTCGACAATTCGGACGAGCACACCCGCAGTCTGGTTAATCTGGCTGCGGTCATTGATGAGATCGCCGGTGAGCGTGGCAAAGTAAACGCTCGCCGGCTCGGTCGCTGGATCGAGAAACACGCAGAGCGCATCATGAATGGGCTGCGCGTGATCCGTGATGGCAAGGCCCGCACCGGGGCGGCGTACTGGAAAGTCTGCAGCGTGTAGTATCGTAAACGTGCAGGATAGGCGTAGCGGGAAGTAGTTCAACTGCTACGCCCGCGAAACATTCGAGCTGCAGGGTTTGCAGGGTTTGCAGGGTTTGCAGGGTTTGAATGGTTGGTTTAAATCTAGACAATAAATTTAGCAGTGCTAAATATACTACCTAGACGGAGATCAGCCTCACAAACCCTGCAAACCCTGCACTTTTTTTCTTAGATGCTTCGCTCTATCTCGCCTCAGCCACATGTGCTGTGGATCACCACGTCACACTATTACTTCAGTGACGAAAACCGTACCCTAGCCGCACCGCAATATCCCCTTCTCACAAGCACACCAACCAACGCTGCAATTGCGCCGGTCTTGTTGTCAAATCAATTTGTGATGTGTTTGAGCACACGAATCGCTGCTTATGCATGCCTCGCTTGAAGAAGAGCTAGGAGGATAAGTTGTACTTCCCAGTGGCCTATTCAGCCAACTACTGATCGGCGTCCCGCCAGCACATCGACCAAAAGCACCAACGGCGCGCTAACGGCCAAAGCAGGCATCAGCGCTAGACATAGCAGCGCAGTCACACTCCATCCTGCACCAATCGCACGCCATGCCTGTGGCGGTACCACTGGCAGACTTAACCGGCCTGCTTTGCGACGTTTGAAATACATCCACCATCCGGACAGTAGGGAAAACAAAACCCCAAGGCCGAATATCAGCAGTACGGCCTGATTCCACCAGCCGAACTCGCCACGATGGAAGGGAATGCCGATGGCTGTGGCTTTGCCGAACGCCGTCTGTTGCTGCCAGTCCGAGACATAGAGCGGCTTGCCAGTGTAGGCATCAAGCGCGGCCTCGAAACGTAACGTGGGCCTGTCACGATCCGCCATAGAGACGCGCCAGACACCCAGTGAACCGCGCGGTGCAGTCAATTGCAAACTGGCTGGCGGAGCAATGCGGCGAGCTGCATCGAGAGCACCTTGCCAGCCTAGCTGTGCATCGCCGGTCTTAGGCTGGGAGCGCAGTCCCGACGGCATTTGTGGAGGTGCCTGCCCGGCCAGATCGCGCAGCACTCTGACCTCCGCGCCGGCATACTTGCTCCACGTTAGGCCTGTAGCAAGGATGATCAGACTAACTAGACCCAGCGCCACGCCTGCAAAGGTATGCCACTCGCGCCAGAATCCACGTCCTTGCAGACCAAGCCGAGGCCAGCCAGCACTTGGCCACCACAAAGCGACTCCCGTAATCAACATCACCAGCATCCAGCTGGCACCCAGCTCAATCATCCAGCGCCAGCCTTCGCCCTGCAGCAGACGCGAATGCAGACGCTTTGCCCACTGGCTGAAGCGCTCGTCATTAGCTAGCGTGCCGAGAATACTGGCGTTAGCCGGGTTGACATAAACCGTCACTGTGCCGGCAGGCAAGCCAAAACCGGAGGGCTTGCGAGTAGCAGCCTGAACATCTGCTCTGCTGGCGCCCGCCATCGCTGGCGCTATCGGTGCCTGATCAGCGCCATGCTGGGCACCGTGATGATGCGCGTGCGGATCGTTGGTGCCTTCGCGCGGAGCGAAGATGACTTTGAGCGATACGTCGTTTGCATCAGGCACTACCACCTGCTTCAACTCAAGACTGGCCGGAGCTGCGGCCTGTGCTGCGGCAACCAGTTGATCTAGCGATAGAGCGCGCGATACTGGCACCACCTGCTCCATATGACCATAGAGGGATTGTTCTATCTGTGGCGTGAAGACATACAACAAGCCAGTCAGTGCCGCAAGCAAGGCAAACGGTGATGCAATCAGTGCCGCCCACCAGTGCACACGCCAGAACAACGCAGCACGGGCAGCGCGCCCGCTAGCTTTTATCCGATCCTTTTGCGCCATCATTGTTTACCTCCATAGGTGTAGCTAAGGCCCAGCATGATGCTGCGTGGTGCGCCGGGCGTGTACTGGTTCTGCGTGTTAGGCGTATAGCTACCTACGCCCGAATACGAGCTGCTGGCCGAGTCTGCGTAGCGCTTATCAGCGAGATTACGTGCCTGTAGCCAGGCCTCCCAGCCTTGACCCATGCGGTAGTTCGCGCGTAGATTGAGGAGGCCATGGCCACCATAACGCACCGTATTGGCGTTATCCATCCAGTAGCTGCCCTGATGTACAACCTCTAGGGCAACACGTAGTCCACTCATAGGCCGAAACCCCAGTTCAGCCGACGTCATATCACGCGGCGCCTGTGGCATCTCCTTGCCGCTGTAATCGAGCGTGGGCGATACGCGATAAGTTTCGTAGCGGTGGCTTGCCAGTGAGGTACCAAAGCGCGCATCGAACTGCTTGCCGTCATAATTCAGCCCCAGTTCCAGCCCCCGACTGCGGGTGCGTCCGGCATTGCGATTTTCGCTAGTGCCGGGTGTTACGGTATAGCTGACGATGGTGTCTCGTCCGGTCAAACGATACAACGCTGTATCCAGATGCAAAGCACCATCGAGAAAAGCCAGCCGTAAGCCTAGTTCAGCGTTGCGGAAGGTCGCAGGATGCAGATCTGGTATTCCGGTTTTCCCATACAACTGGCTTACCTCCGGAGGCGTGAACCCATCACTCAGATTGGCATAAACATTGGCATCCGTCCCCAGCACATAGCTAGCGGCTACTTTGGGACTGAAACGCGAGAAATTGCGTTGTTCGTCTGGGGCACCGTAGTTGGTACTTCCCTGTGGCGCTAGATGGTTATGATAGTCATAGGATATTCGGTCAGAGCGTCCGCCAGCTACGATCCTCATACGATCAAGGGGCGTGAATTCGAACTGCCCGAACCATGCAGTGTTAGCGATGTCGGTTTGATAATCACGCACGCCAAGTGGTTGGCTCGTGCTTGCTACGGTATAGCTTACATAGCGCCCAGTTGCGAGGTCGCGTACGATGGCAAGGTTGTCGCTCACATATGGGTTATCGCTGCGATCAATGTAGACTCCTCCGATCAAGCGAGCGGACAGCCATGCAAACTCCTGCACGTGCTTAAGATCGATACCATGCGAATCCACATGGTTATCATTTTTCGAGCCTTTACACGCCGTACCGATGCAGCTCCCGATACCGTACGAGGGTATCTGTGCATGGTCATTCCGTCGTCCGAACACCGTGAACGCCGTATTGCCACCTTCGACCGTATCGCCCTCCCACGCCGCAGTTACCCGCGTCGTCAGATCGCGCCGGTAGGTGAAGGTATTAATACTCTTGCCCGGATTGCTCCGATAGTCGTTCTCGAACAGGCTCCCAGTCATACCTGCATCCAGATCCGTATGCACCAGCGTAGCGCGCATGGAAGAGCGCGCACTCAGCGCATAGTCTGCGCGCAGCGTATAGGAATCCTTGCTGCCATAACTATATTGCTGCCAATTGTCGCGGTCGCGCCGCATGCTGTAGTGCGAAAAGCGCAAACCGAAATCACCCCACGTATCGCTGGCGGCGCTATCGTAACGACTATACCCAGTCGCTGCTTCATGGCGCACACCGATACTGGCATACGGCGTACGTGATGGCGCCGCTGTCAGTACATTAATGGCGCCACCTACCGCATTGCTGCCATAGAGCGACGAGGCCGGTCCTTTTACCACTTCCACCCCGTTCGCGCCGCTCAGATTCATCTCATTCAGCGAGTTGTGATTAAAGACCCCCAGTGGGCGGATCGGAATACCATCTTCAAGGTACTGGTAGACGGCGTTCGTACTGATAGGCTGACGGATACCCATACTGTGCTGCTCGTTACCGAGGTCGTTCCAGTACACACCTGCAACGCGGTTTAGCACATCACCCATGCTCTTGGGTTTATCGCGTTGCAGTGTCGCCTGATCGATCACGCCTATCGCACTGGGCGTTTCGGATAATTTTGTCAGCGTGCGAGCGCCGCTGACCACCACAATGTCCATGCTATCGTCCTCGTCAGCATAGACATTGACTGAAAAGGCAGACAGCACCGCCAATGACAAGATGGACAGTGTTAAAGCTGGAGAAATTTGTTTCATCGATTAGTACTCTTTTCAATTTGTACCCATTGCATGGTCGGCTCATGGTCAGAGGCGCAGCAAAGGATGTAGCTATCCCACAGGCCTAGCGCGATAATCGCGGCGATACAGGCGCAGCGGAACGCAAACAGCACCAGTCGAAGACTGGTGAGTCGGATAAAGGGGGGCATAAGGCCTCCGGTTCGGTCGAATTCAGAGCCCGGCGTCAAAGCCCGAGCGGCAAATTACAACGAATCAGGCCAATACAGGCGGTGCGCGCGACTGGGCGGGTGCCCAGACAAATTGCGCCTGTGGCGCTTGCAGAAACAGGCGGGGTACAAATGCAAGCCGAGTTATTTGGTGAACCAACGCGGCTTGTGGAAGAGAAGGCAAGGCAAGATCGATATGCAGTGCGCAGTAAGGACAATCCATTGCGGTACGATTATCTGCTGGTTGGCCTCCATCAGCGGTGGAGTTAGTCACTTTCACCAACTTGTTACCAGCAACGCTACAGATCTCTATCCATTCACCCGTACTACGGGAGCGCGCGATGGTGGGAGCCATCACCGCGAACAATATAGCCATCACAGCTAGCCATAGCGCAATGCGATAAGTTGTACGGGGCATATTCATTACTATTAGTTTAGCATGAATGTGGTAACAAAATAGCCACATGGTGTTTAACCATCCAGCTGTGGGCTGAGACGCTGCAGATACCCCATCTGCCACAGCCCGCTGGCGACCACCTTGAAATTGATTAAGAGCTCAAGAGAGTGTGGCGAGGCGCAGATTTAAGCAATTGCGAAATATCCGACCTATTAATAGAACAAACACCGTTTTTTTGTGGCATATAAATTCCCGTTCCATATGGCTCGCTAATGTTAAAAAACGACCGTTTTCTAACAGTACCTGAGATTTGGCAATTTCACCTGTTAAAAAAATAGGGATTAAACGTTTTAACACCCCCGCAATTTCTAACAGGGGTTCTTAACGCTCCGCAGGCGTTGATCCATCAGTTATCCGTAGCCCTCTTCTCTTCCGCAAAGAAATTTAGCATTTCGCTCGGATGTACTTTAAGCGTTTCGGCCAAAATACAAATATTAACCAAAGCAATATTACGCTGACCACGCTCGATACCGCCTAGATAGGAGCGTGCCAAACCGCTTTCTAGTGCCAGACGCTCTTGCGACCAGCCATACCGCTTCCGCAAAGTCACCAAATGAAGACCAAACAGGTGGCGAGGTTCATATTCCATTTAAACGGCCCAGAAAAATCAACCGTCAAAGAATAGGCAATTGACCTTTATGAATCGACGCCTCATAGTTACACGCACTATGAGTGACATTTTAAGCGAACCATTAAGCCACTTATCCAAATGACTCTTAAGCTGTTTTCAGTTCCCACATAAATGCAAGGAGAATGCCGTGAAACTTGTTATCGACGGTAAAGTAACCGCTGAACGATTGATCGATATATTAAGAATAGTTGCAGCTGAGCATGGTGACCGTGCCGAACTTGCTGGCTTCTACGAAACTACTATCGTTCTTAGGGCTTATGATAAAGACGGCCTGCCTATACAGGACCTCTACGAGCACGAACCCAACAGTCAGCGAATCTTTGAGACCCCACGTGGAGAGCCAAGACTGCCAGCTTTTTCTGAAAAGGGTCGCAAGTGGATACGCGAAAACTGGGGAACTGACGAAGAAATTCGAGCCAAACTAATTGCGCAGGGTAGAGCTCGAATCCTCGCGACACACAATGTAGCAAGGACCCAGGCTGAGATCAAATATCAGGTTTCTTGCGACCAAATTTCGCTCCCCGAGATCACCCCATAACCTCACAATCTACGAAAATGAAAATTCTCATCTTAACCTCCGTGTTGGTAGGCCTTACCTCATTATCTGGCTGTGGCACGCCATCGTACATAGTCAAGGCCGACCAGTATGCCAAACAAGGTAACTGTCCAGCTGCGCTTTATGTCATAGACAACTCAGGTATGTGGCTTGGCGACAAGTACTATATGATGGCAGGCGTCTATGAGACCTGTTTCCACAATCGTGTGGAAGCCATTAAATGGGCTACACTTTCCGCGAGATATGATGTGCAGCAGGCAAAAGATTTCCTTGCCCGTGCCGGTGCCCCGATTCCGAACGCTGACATCTACAAAAATGGAAAATCTGTTTCCTGTAACCGCAACCTCACTGGCGGAGTCACTTGCAGCGAGGGCTAGCACAATTCAGGACACGCTAAAATCCTAGTAAGAAAACGCCCCTGACTCAGTCGGGTACCAGCGAAGCCGGTAAGTACGGGTCTGAGATTACGGTAGGGGCGGACGGCACTGCTGCCGACAGGGCCAATGATACCGCAAGCCGAGCTAAAAATTTCTAAAAGTCTGCCTGGCGGCAAGCGGCAAGCTCATACAGGTGGCCCCATCTATTGCGTTTTACGTTGGGAAATACGCCCCCCACCCCACACCCCGCTTTTTGTTTACGCCAAAGCACCTATATGGTACCTAGCCTCCCAGGCGCGATGTGAAATTTCACGAAACCGATTGCCTCACAGGCAATCACAAGTTAACCTTGGCCTATGAACACTGCCCTATTCCTGATCGAATCCGAGTCCGAGTTCGCCACCGCCGAAGACGCGGCGGCCTACGACCGCTGGTTCCGCGACCAGGTGCAAGCGACCATCAGCACCCGCACCCCTGCATTCCGCACGACCAGGTGATGGCAGAGATGCGCACCATTATCGCGGCTAAGAAGGCCAAGGCCCTAACAGGCGCACCGGCTTGAGCATTGCCAACCAGCACCAACAGGAGCAAACAATGATTGCACTCAAGGTCGAGTCAATGGGCGAACTTACCTACCTCATTTTGACCGATGAGGCTAAATGCATCTTGAACGTGAAGACCGGCGACACGCTGTACCCACCATAGCACTTTGTGGAGGTAGCAAAAGGATCTTTGACATAGAACCTCAAGTGCGGGCTCGAAAGCGATACCGTTTTCTGTGAGAAATGCTGCTGCAAAAAATCTTCCATGCGTGATCATTAGTTGTCGCGCGACCAAGCAAAGGCGGCAAGTTCGAGTGGCCTCGTCCAACTTCGAGCGATGCAGTGGCTCAAGCTTCTCTTCTACGAGCGCCTTTGCGCGCAAGGGCAAGCAATTCCTTGTAGGCTAAGACATAACAAGGAGCGTCCAACAACCGGCCAAGGACCAAGTCCAAAAAAGCCCTGACGCGTTTTGGCTGCGCTGTTCGGCTGCCATAGTAGACATGCAGCCGAATGTGATCGCTCACGAAAGGCAGAAGGACTGGAACCAACCTTCCAGAGCGGATGTGCTCGGCCGAAGAGAAGTTTGCGACCTGGCCGATGACCTGTCCAGCAAGGATGGCTTGCAATTCAAGCTCGGTGTCATTGGTTGACAGGGCGGGCTGGAAGTGGCGCTCTTCGACATCGCCATTCACCGACAGATACCAAGGCGCGACCTTCCCCGTCGCAGGGTGCTTGAATACGCTGCATCGATGCTTTGCTAGGTCTTCTATCTTCTTGGGCACGCCATGCCGTTCGAGGTAAGCAGGCGAAGCGCAAACGATGAGCTGGACCGGAAACAGCGATCTGCTGATCAGGCCCTCCTGCGGCGAAACGCCGATTCGAAATCCAACATCTACCCGATCCGCCACCCAGTCGCCTATGCCGTCATCAAGCTGCACTTCCGGTTGGATGCCCGGATATGCGCGGCAAAACTCATCCAGCAGTGGCATCAGAAGGCTTGCGAAGGATGACTTGGGGCCGACGATCCTCAGTGGTCCGGCGATCTCGTCTTTGCCCTCTCTTGCCATGGACATCGCCCGCTCCAAGGCAGCCACAGCCGGCTGGGCATTCTCCAAAAACCGCTGGCCCTCCTCGGTCAGGGCTAGGCTGCGCGTAGTGCGGTGCAGCAGGCGCACGCCCAGTCTCTTTTCAAGTTGGGCTATGGCTTGCGCGGCGGCCTGAGGCGAAACGTCCTGCGCCAAGGCCGCTTGACGGATGCTGCCTAGCTCGACCGCCTTAGCAAACATTGAGATTGAGCGCAATTCGTTGATGGACATGTTGTTTCGGCCAAATGCCGGCTCGTGGATATGAAGCTGTCAGTATCAACAAAAACCTGCCACTCATGCAAGTGATAGGCATCTATTCAGTTGAAACCAGCTTCGATAAAGTTCACCTCAGGTCGACAGCCTAGCCCCGAAATAGGAGGCCTCTGCCGGACATCTCCGCAATTCGCATCAACTGAGGAAACATCATGAAAGAACAGGTAATCGTCATCATCGGCGCGGGTGGCATAGGGCTCGCGATCGCCCGCAGGCAAGGCTTCGGAAAGACAGTCCTGCTTGCAGATCACAACGAGAAGACGCTCTACGCCGCTGCGAAGGCATTGGAGGAAGCGAGCTACCGCGTCGTCACGCAATCCGTGGATGTGTCCTCACGCTCTTCGGTGAAGTCGCTGTCCAACATGGCACAGTCGCTGGGAGCGGTGGTCAATGTCGTCAACACCGCAGGCCTTTCGCCCAATATGGCGCCGGTCGAACGCGTCCTAGCAGTTGACCTCTATGGCGCCGCCGTTGTGTTCGAAGAATTCGAACGCGTGATCGCTCCTGGCGGGGCTGCGCTCATCATTTCGAGCATGGCCGGCCACATGTTGCCGGCGCTGCCTCCGGAACAAGACCAAGCGCTCGCCCTCACCCCGGCAGACGAATTGCTCGCCCTGCCATGCCTGCAACTTGATGCCGTGCCCAATTCCATGGTCGGCTACATGACGGCCAAGCGCGCCAACATCCTTCGCGTGCAAGCCGCCGCAATCACTTGGGGCGCTCGCGGCGCTCGCATCAATTCCATCAGCCCGGGGATCGTCGCGACCCCCTTGGCCCAGCATGAATTGAGTTCGCCCATTGGCGACGGCTACCGCGCGATGATCGCTGCCTCCCCCGCCGGCCGCATGGCGACGCCGGAAGAAATCGCCATCGCCGCCGGTTATTTGCTGGGTTCCGACGCAAGCTTTGTAACTGGAAGCGACCTGCTTATTGATGGCGGCGTGATCGCCGCGATGCGAGCCGGCAAGCTGGCCTCGCCGGCCTGAACCCTTGGGCAGGCAACGCAATTCTCCAACGGAACCAGAAGCAATTTCTTAACTCCACGAGCGAATAGGAGCGTCCCATGAAAGAAGTCGTAGTAGTAGTCGGAGCTGGGCAACTGGGCCAAGCCATCGCCAGGCGCGTCGGGGCAGGAAAGCATGTAGTGCTCGCCTGCCTGGGACAAGAGGAGGCTGACGCGGCGGCGAAGGCTTTCTTCAATGCTGGGTTCGCCGCGACCGCAGCCACCGTGGATGTCAGCTCGCGGGCCTCGGTCGCCGCGCTGGTGGATAAGGCTCGGCAGCTCGGTCCCATCTCACGCCTGATCCATGCGGCCGGCGTCTCGCCCTCCCAGGCCCCCATCGAGGCGGTCTTGCGCGTGGACTTGTATGGCACGGCCCTCGTGCTCGAGTTGTTCGGCGAAGCCATGGCGCCCAACGGCTCGGCGGTGGTCATCGCATCCCAGTCGGGACACAGGCTGCCAGCACTCCCCCCCGAGCAAGACCAAGCCCTGGCCCTTACCCCCACCGAGGAGCTGCTCGGGCTCGATTTCATCCAGCCCAGCCAAATCCGCGACACGCTGCACGCCTACCAGCTATCAAAGCGTGGCAACTCCCTGCGCGTCATGGCCGAAGCCGTCCGTTGGGGAAAGCGCGGAACGCGAATCAACACCATCAGCCCCGGCATCGTCATCACGCCGCTGGCCAATGATGAATTGAGCGGACCTCGCGGCGCCGCCTACCGCAACATGATCGAAGGCAGCCCCGTGGGTCGGGCGGGCACCCCGGACGAAGTCAGCCAGGTCGCAGCCCTGCTGATGGGGCCCGATGGCGGCTTCATCACCGGCAGCGACTTCCTCATCGATGGCGGCGTGACTTCCGCGTTCCGTTTCGGAGAGCTTGCCCAACCGGCTCCACAACCCGCAACCAACCATTGATCGAAGGGGCATCGAAATGAAAATACGCATTCTTGGAAATTCCGGACTTGAAGTGTCGGCCCTTGGCTTTGGGTGCATGGGGCTGAGCTACGGCTATGGGGCGGGCCTGAGCAGGTCCGACGGCGCGCAGATGATTCGCGCCGCATTCGAGCGCGGTGTCACCTTCTTCGACACCGCCGAGGCCTATGGCGCCCTGAACGAGGAGATAGTCGGTGAAGCGCTGGCTCCGGTTCGCGACCAAGTCGTCATCGCCACCAAGTTCGGTTTCAAGAATGGCCATGTGGGCGATGGGCTCGACAGCCGCCCAGAGCGCATCCGCTCGGTCGTCGAGGCCTCCTTGAAGCGGCTTCGCACCGACCGCATTGACCTGCTTTACCAGCACCGCGTCGACCCCTCCGTCCCCATGGAGGATGTGGCCGGAGCCGTGAAGGAGCTAATCGCCCAAGGCAAGGTCCGGCATTTCGGACTCTCCGAAGCCGGCGTCGAATCCATCCGCCGCGCTCACGCCGTCCAACCGGTCGCGGCGTTGCAAAGTGAATACTCGATGTGGTGGCGCGAGCCGGAGCGCGAGCTGCTGCCGCTGCTGGAAGAGCTCGGCATCGGATTCGTACCATTCAGCCCGCTTGGCAAAGGCTTCTTGACCGGCTCCATCGACCAAGGCACCTCCTTCGCGGACGACGATTTCCGCAACACCGTGCCACGATTCGCCGCCGAGGCGCGCCAAGCCAATCAGACTCTGGTTCAGGCGATCAAGGGCATTGCCGATGCGAAGGGAGCGACGCCCGCGCAAATCGCGCTCGGCTGGCTGCTGGCCCAAAAGCCGTGGATCGCGCCTATCCCCGGGACCACCAAGCTGCATCGCTTGGAAGAAAACCTCGCGGCTGCCGATCTCGATCTCAATTCGGCCGACTTGACTTCGATCCAGCAAGCGCTGGCCGACATTCAAGTCGTCGGCGCTCGCTACTCAGCCGCCCGTGCCGCCCTAGTGAACCGCTGAGTCTCCCGATCAAGGAACCAAGACCATGACCTACCATGTCAAAAGCTACGCCGCGCACGCCCCTACTGGCCCCCTTGGCCTGTTCGAATTCGACCGCCGCAGCCCACGAGCGGACGATGTCGTCATTGAAATCCTCTACTGCGGCGTGTGCCATTCGGATGTCCACAATATCCGCAATGACTGGGGCAATGCAAAATACCCCATGGTGCCGGGGCATGAAATCATCGGGCGTGTCCTAGAAGTCGGCTCTTCGGTCGCCAAGTTCAAAGTGGGTGACCGCGTAGGCGTGGGCTGCATGGTGGAATCCTGCCGCCATTGCAAGGCGTGCGGCAAGGGCTGGGAGCAGTATTGCGAAAATGGAGCGACCTACACCTACAACCACAACGATCCGATCGATGGAACACGCACCCATGGCGGATACAGCGAAAAGGTTGTGGTGTCCGAGCGCTTCGTCCTGAAGGTTCCCGACACGCTCGACCTGGCCGGTGCTGCGCCATTGCTGTGCGCTGGCATCACCACCTACTCGCCGTTGCGCCATTGGAATGTAGGCCACCGCAGCAAAGTCGCCATCGTCGGCCTCGGTGGCTTGGGTCACATGGGGCTCAAGCTTGCGAAGGCGATGGGCGCTCATCTGACCTTGTTCAGCCGGTCTCCAGGCAAGGAAGCCGATGCGCGACGCCTCGGCGCCGACCGCATCGTCATCTCCACTGACGCGGGCCAAATGGCAGCCGTGACGGGCCAATTCGATCTGATCATCGACACCGTCCCATACAAGCACGATGTGAACCCCTACGTGCCCACACTAGCCAGCGGCGGGACCATCGTGATGGTGGGCTACCTCGGACCGCTGGACAACTTCAACACCGGCCCATTGGTATTCAGCCGAAAGGCGTTGGCAGGATCGCTCATCGGCGGAATCGCCGAGACACAGGAGATGCTGGACTTCTGCGGCGAGCATGGCATCCACTCGGACATCGAACTCATACGCATCCGGGACATCAATGAAGCCTATAAGCGGTTATTGAAGGCGGACGTGAAATATCGCTTCGTAATCGACATGGCTTCGCTCAAGAAGGCCCAATGAACTCCATCTCCAACGACATCTCGCCTGCAAATTCCCACGGCTTGGCGATCGCCAGCGCGTCTGAGCGAAGGACGGTGGGCGTGCAGCCAGAAAATTTCACCGGCCCGGCTCAGCTCGAAATGCTGTTCTCCCCGGAAGGGCCAGATCGAGCCTCTGCTGGCTTGGTCACATTCCCACCTGGCGCGAGGACGCACTGGCACAGCCATCCTCTGGGGCAAACCTTGATCGTCACGGCGGGCTCGGGCCGCGTGCAACGGGAGGGCGGCCCCGTACAAGACATTGGCCCGGGCGATGTCGTGCGCATTCCTCCCAACACCAAGCATTGGCATGGAGCCGCGCCGGATCAAAGTATGTCGCACATCGCCATCCAAGAGGCGCTCAATGGCAAATCCGTAGACTGGCTGGAGCCGGTCGGCGATCACCAATACCTAGCCTATGCCCATGACCAAAGGAGTCCATCTTGAAGCGGATTCTTGTGATTGGCGCTCACGGGCAGATCGCCAGGGTGGCGACGCAGTTGCTCTTGGAGCATAGCGATGTGGAGTTGACCTTATTTTTGCGCCGATCGAGTCGTCTGCGCGACCTGGCCCAACACCCGCGCGCGCACGTCGTCGAGGGAGACGCCACGGACGCCGCAGCTTTGGAGTGGACCATGCAGGGACATGACGCGGTCTATGCCAACCTGTCGGGCGCGATGGGCAGGCAGGCCCGCGCCATTGTCAAAGCAATGCAGGCAACCCGACTCAAGCGCTTGGTGTTCATCAGTTCGATGGGCATATATGACGAAGTGCCGGGCGAAAAGGCGGGCGGCGTGCTGGACCCATATCGGGAGGCGGCCGTCGTCATCGAGACATCGGACCTCGACTACACGATCCTGCGCCCAGCTTGGCTCGATGATCAAGATGTCGTGGCCTATGGGATCACGCAAAAAGGCGAGCAATTCCGCGCGGCTGGAGCGACGGTGTCTCGGCGCAGCGTAGCGGACCTTGTAGTCAAAATCTGCCTGACTCCCGGACTGCACTCGCGGGAGAGCCTTGGAGTTCACCGGCAATAAGTCAATAAACGGGGTAGCTTTGCACGAGCAAAAATGGAAGCGAAAACAACCTTGATTTCACCATGGCCAGACGGGGCAGGATAGCTCTGCTGAAGCAGTTCCAAATCGATGTCGAAGGCGATAGCGTACGTCATGACATTGTTGATGGGCGAACATAGAGTGGGTTGAGTCGCTGCATAGTAGCACTTGTCATACGTTGATTACGGACATCGTACAGATCAAGTGCTGCTTCGGGCACTGCATTTTATTTGACCACAGCTCTCGCGGTGCCGCTGATTGCTTCTTGCTCCGAGTTGCGATCAGGTGCTCAACCATCTGCGGCGACAGCCCCATGGCGGTGAGCTGAGTTGGATGGCACCGGGTGACGCTGCGATGTCCTCAATGCTGACCTGCATGCCCGCCGTGAACGTCTTGCAGCAGATCCGCTTGGGGTCTGGCTTAACGGCGCGTTCATTGCATAGGCGGGCTAGTCCCAGCCCTGCTGGTGGTGGCGGTCATTCTTCTAGTCTTTCCACCAGCCATACAGGCGGTAGCCACTGTGTGCTGCGACAGCGCCGAAGGAGAACATGACCAAGTCTTCCATGAAGTCGTTCATGCTGCTACAGCCTCCGCGTCAATAGCATAGCGCTGGGCCGCAACAGACGCCCCCACACCCGCCTCTTCCAAGAATCCGTCGACAGTAGCATGGATGATATTGCCTTGCCACGTAATTGTGAAAAAGCAACTAAATTTACTTCCACCAGTAATAGCCGAACTCGGCCGACGTTGGTCTGAATAGCATCCTGTCTGCAAGTAAACTTCACGATTTTGAATATTGGCATCAAAGCCGTCACCATTTAGCAGCTAAGGGCTCCCAGCGATTCGCCAAGACGAATCCGTCGGAGCCAAACGTGAGCCCACGAGCCTTGGGAACATTGGAGCTGCCCAAGGAAAAGCGCGGCGCCAGAAGCATCTTCGACGACATTGCCGACGACGGCGACTGAGAAGCATAGGAGCGTCGCCGCTGATCCACTCGCAGTTGGAGACAATCCATCCTCATTCCTAGACCGAAACAGTAGAACCCGGCGCATGCTCAGACCAGGCCGCCCTACGCCGGGTGACTCGTACTTCGCAATGTGGGTTAAAGTGTGGGTAGGATTTTGGAATAAAAAAAAGCCCTTGAAAATCAAGGGCTTTTTTAATGTACTGGCGGAGACGGTGGGATTCGAACCCACGATACAGGTTTTGCCCGTATGCTTCCTTAGCAGGGAAGTGCCTTCGGCCACTCGGCCACGTCTCCTAGTCGATTACTCAACTATGTCTGCTT
>Ga0187842_1000779_pt1 | contig 15223 bp, 7 predicted proteins | sample SpaLakP09_SKY_41_FD_134514 | JGI IMG/M metagenome (GOLD analysis project Ga0187842, IMG submission 134514) | Oligotrophic lake water microbial communities from Sparkling Lake, Wisconsin, USA - SP09_SKY_41 | ecosystem: Environmental > Aquatic > Freshwater > Lake | place: USA: Sparkling Lake... | reverse complement strand
TTCACCCTTTTCAGATCAATTTGATCATATAATTATAGAATCTATGGGTGGTTCAGGTGATAATGATGTTGAAAAGGAAGATAAAATAATAAAAAAAATATCATCAGTAACAATAATAAATAAATAATATTTCGGTGAAATGGAAAGTCAAAAAGTTAAATTTTTAATATTTTTACTCAAGACTTTTTTTATCTTTTGAAAATTGGACAAATATAAATGTCCAAAAATGAAAAGAGAAATTACTTTATGCCAAAAACGTGTTTTGACAGCATAATGAAATTTTATGGTCTCATCGCTTAAAAAATATTTTTCAATTTGTGATGATATTTTTTTTTATTTAAATTAAAAAAATGGGTTTAGAAAAATTTCTATATAATAATTAGCAATGATTAGCAATAAAAATATGCCCGTTTTATGCCTCAAATATTATTGTGCAAATTGCGACTATGGAACATCTAAAAAAAGTAGTTTTAATAATCATTTAAATAGTGTTAAACATAAAAAATCAATATTTAGCAATCAAATTATGCTCAAATTATGCTCAAAGTTTATTTGTCAAAGTTGTAATAAAGAATATAAGGATAACTCCGGATTATGGAGACATAAAAAAAAATGTAAAATTATTATTTCAAAACACCCTGAAGAAAAAGAAATTGTTAATGAAATATCACAAGAAACAATTTTAAACATTCTCAAACAAAATAGCGAACTTCAACTAATGCTAATAGAACAGAATAAAACTATTATTGAGTTGTCCAACAAAAATCAAACAGTTAACAGTTACAATACAATTACAAATAAAACATTTAACCTACAATTATTTTTAAATGAAACTTGTAAAGATGCGATGAACATAATGGATTTTGTTGATTCAATACAATTGCAGCTAAGCGACTTAGAGAATGTTGGAAAGTTAGGTTATGTAGAAGGCATTTCTAACATTATAACATCAAACTTAAAAGCTCTTGATGTTTCTCAAAGACCCGTTCATTGTGCAGATAAAAAGAGAGAAGTATTATATGTTAAAGATGAAAATAAATGGGAAAAGGAAGATGAAACTAAAAACAAAATAAGAAAAGCAATAAAAAGAGTAGTGACAAAGAACCAAAGATTAATTCCAAAATTCAAAGAAGCTCATCCAGATTGTGGTGAATATTATTCTCTTTTTTCTGATCAATATGATAATATAATTTTAGAATCAGTTGGAGGTTCTGGCGACAATGATAATGAAAAGGAAGATAAAATAATAAGAAATATATCATCAGTAACAACAATAAATAAGGAATAATATGGAGAATAAAAACATTTAATCTGTAAAGGTGTATTCACATATACTACAATATCTTATATTGACACTTTTATCAGGTGTAATGTCTATTGTATCTTCTATAATTTGATGACAGCATAAATTGTATATTATGTTATTTGTTCTTTTTTTTAATTCTTCGATGTGATTTTTTGTTTTAATAAAAAAATTTTTATTATTATTATTATTTGTTTGTTCTAAAAATTCAAAATAATTTTTTTCTGTATTAACACTATAATCATTAAATTCATCATAACTTAATATTATATATTCTAAATTTCTGATGACTTCGTCATATTGTTTTTTCCAAAATAAATAATATTTTAAACTCATATTATTTATTATATTTATTAAATTTATTTTAAATTGTTTACTTATAGATATAAATTACGCCATGTTTCCGTTCCATCTGTATCTCGTTTAATTAATTTATCAACAATCTCCTTGGAAACATTAAATGGAAATTCCACTTTTAAAGACATTTCGTTTTCAAATAAATTAGAACCAGGTTTCATTAATCTATATAAGTTTAATTTTGTATATATAATTTCTAAACAACGTTTTAAATTTCTAACACCATCTTCTTTATTACAATGCGTATCAATTATATGCCCAATAACTTCATTTTGTATAATAATTTCATCACTATTAAATTTAACTTGTTCTCGAATTTTTGGAAGCAAATAATCAGTGGCTATAACAGTCTTTTCTTTTGAAACATATCCTTTAGTTTTTATTCTATACATTCTATCTTTTAAAATACTATTTACCTTATTTTCATCATTATAGCTAAATATAAATAAACATTTACTTAAATCAAAATTTATTTCAGAAAAATATTTATCGTGAAATTGTGAGTTTTGCGATGTATCTGTTAAGTGAGTAAGAATGCCTGCTATTTCTTCGCCTCTTGGTGTATCACTTATTTTATCGAGTTCGTCAAAATAAATTACAGGATTCATACACTTACTATCAATTAATATCTGAACAATTTTCCCCCAGGTACTTCCTTCATAAGTGTAGCCATGACCTTCTAAGAAACTGCTATCTGTAGCTCCTCCTAGAGCAATAAATGCGAAAGGTCTATTTAAAATTTTACTAATTCCTTCTTTTACTAAACTTGTTTTACCAGTTCCTGGAGGTCCGTGAATAGCAATAGCGGTTCCAATTGCCTTTGGATTAGTTAAGAGTTGACCTAGCATTTGCATAATTTGCATTTTGGCGTCATTTAATCCATAAACAGCTTGATTTAATGTTTTTTGTGCGTTTTCCATAAATTCGTGACATTTATCGATACCATCGTCAATGCTAATTGGTAAACCATCGTATTTATTAAATGGAATACGCATAAATGTATCTACCCAATTTTGAATTTTATAAAATTCGCCGCTGCCAGGTTCCATATATCGCAGTGAATTAACTTTTTTCATTGCGGCTGATTTAAATTCTACAGGTATAGAAGATTCAAGTAATGTTATTCTATATGGTTTTTCAATTCGGGTAATTTTATTAATTTCTCTTAACTCTTTAATGATTTTTTTTTGATTATCCACATCTAATTTATCGTAAAATGAGAAATCGTTCATTTTATTTTTATCTCTTATGTTTTTTCTAAAAATTCTCATATTTTTATTTTTTTGCTTTTTTATTTTTTTATCTAATTTTTCTTTATTTATTTTTAAATCCTTTTCATATACATCGATGCATTTTTGTATAGATTTATCATTTGGATTTAGTAATAACATATTTTTAAGTTGTTCAAGCATTTCATTTGATTTAACCTGATTTTGAATTGTACTATTTTTTTCTTCGATTATTTTATCCTTATTTTTTTCTTCGATTATTTTATCCTTATTTTTTTCTTCGATTATTTTATCCTTATTTTTTTCTTCGATTATTTTATCCTTATTTTTATCTTTAATATTTTTATTGCTATTTTTAGATTTTGTAAATGGTTTTTTCTTTTGAATTGTTTCGTCATCATCTGTTGATACATCTTCATCTTCATCTTCATCTTCACTTGTTTCATAATCTGAATCATCAACATAATCTGAATCATCAACATAATCTGAATCTTCCTCTTCTTCATTTAATCCTCCGATTGTAAATACAATATTTATTTTTTTGCCCTTATTTGTTTCATCTGTATAATCGTCATCGTCATCATCGTCCTCGTCATCATCGTCCTCGTCATCATAATCTTCATAATCATCATCGTCATCATAATCACTTGATGTATCTTCTTCACCTAATGATAATTCGTCGTCATCTGACAATTCTTTCTTTTTAGGTTTGTTATTTTTAATATTTTTTTTTAATTTTGCTTTATTTTCTGTATCATGAACTGATTCACATACATCAACATCTTCATCTGATAAGTCAACCTTTGTATTTTTTTTAGATTTTGTATTAGTATTTATCTCTTTTTTATTTTTATCATTAATATCTCCAATAATTTTTTTTAATTTCTCTCCAGATTTTATTTTATTATTTATATGTTTTGATGGGAATATATTTGATAATAATTTTCGATATTCATGTACATCCATATCATCATTATCGTTTTCGCTATCATTATTGCTATCACTATCTGACTCTTGAATTTTTTTCTTTTTAATATTCAATTCTTGTTTCTTAGAACGTTTAGATTGTTCAGTTTTAGATATTTTAGTTTGACTATCACGTGTCATTGTTTTATATTATTATACATTATAAATTTAATTCTAAATTAAAATCAATTTTATTTATATAAAAAATAAATAGAGATTGAACATATAGTTAAATAATTATGAATATATTATTTTTAATTAAAAAAAAATGATTTAAAAAAGAATATAAATGTATTATCTTATAATATAAAAGATGAATAAGTTACAAACTTCAAATAACGTTTCAAAGGTAATTGGTATTCAATTTAGTATTTTATCCCCAGATGAAATTAGAAAAGGGTCTGTTGCTGAAATAACCAGCAGAGATACATATATAAATAATAAACCAGTAATAGGGGGATTATTTGATCCAAGGATGGGTGTTTTAGAACCAGGACTTATTTGCCCAACAGATGGTCTAGATTATATGCGAACACCAGGATATTTTGGTCATATTGAGTTATCAAGACCTGTATTTTACATTCAATACTTAAGCACAATTTTAAAATGTATGAAATGCGTGTGTTTTAAATGTAGTAAACTGTTGATAAGTAAGGAAAAATATAAGCAAGCCTTAAAGTTGCAAGGAGACGCTAGATGGAAATATGTGTTTTCATTATGTACGAAAATAAAGCGTTGTGGTGATGATTGTGAGGATGGTTGTGGTACTTTACAGCCAAATAGAATTCGAAAAGAAGGGCTTGCTACTATCTTTGCTGAATGGAAAGAAGTTTCTGGTGATGAAAATGAACAAATTGTCATTAAGGTTACGCCTGAGATGGTACTTAAAAATTTCAAAAGAATATCTGATGATGATGTAACATTTATGGGTTTTAGTCCTGTTTACTCAAGACCTGATTGGATGATTTGCCAAGTTATGGCAGTTCCTCCTCCATCTGTAAGACCATCTGTTAAACATGACGCACAACAAAGATCAGAGGATGATTTAACTCATATTTTGGTAAATATTATTAAGACAAATAAAACTTTACAAGAAAAAATTCAAAACAATTCGCCTGCTAATATAATTGATGATTGGACTACAGTTTTGCAGTATTACGTAGCAACTCAGGTTGACAATAAAATTCCTGGTGTTGCTTCTGTTGCTCAGCGTTCGGGTAGACCATTGAAATCAATAAAGGACCGATTAAACGGCAAAAGTGGACGTATGAGAAGTAATTTGATGGCTAAACGAGTCGATTACAGTGCACGTTCAGTAATTACCGCCGATCCGAATATTTCAATTCGTGAATTAGGTATTCCTATGAAAGTTGCTAAAAATATTACAAAGCCTGTTTCAGTAAATAAAATTAATAAAGCATTCTTAACAAAATTAGTTCAAAATGGTCCTGATGTTTGGCCTGGAGCTAAAATGCTAGAGAAACTTAATGGTGAAGTTATCACATTGCGTTATTATTTAGATAGAAATTCAATTGTTCTTGAAGAAGGCGACATTGTACATCGTCATATGATGGATGGTGACGCCATATTATTTAACCGTCAGCCTACACTTCATAGAATGAGCATGATGTGTCATATTGCTCGCATTATGACACGTGGTGATACATTTAGAATGAATGTCGCCGACACAAAACCTTACAATGCGGATAAACAATCGGCGACTTTATAAGTCGCAAGCCATCATTGTTCGCAACAGGGAACATTAAAAGTGTGCTATTCCCTAGTAAATAAAACAATAACACTTGAGGCAAACAACTTAAATAAAAAACATAATATATAAATATGAATGATACTAAACCTGAAATTGTCGCGTCTAAAATTTGCTCAAAATGTAAAGAAATAGAAAATATTGATAAGTTTAAAAAAATTGGAGCAATTTGCTCTGAATGTAATAATTCCAAAAGACGACAAAAATATAAAAATGATGATGAATATAGAAAAAATATAATAAAAAAGGTATGTGAATTAAAACATGAAAAAGCAATTGAAAGACAAAAAATAAAAGAAGAACAACAGAATAAAATAGGAATAGAAAATAAACAATGTAAATATTGTAATGAAATTAAACATAAGGATAAGTTTCGATACAATCGTTTAAAATGTAGAGATTGTGAAAGAGACGAACCTGCTGAAAAGTTTAAACGTTACATAAGAACTAGAATTTATAATTGTTTAAGAAATAAAAATAAAACTAAACACTCAGTAGAGTATTTAGGTTGTTCTTCTGTTGATTATTTTAAATGGATATTAACTCATAATAATAATTGTGTTTTGGAAAATCACGGTAAAGAATGGCATATTGACCATGTAATACCTATATCAAAATTTGATTTAAATAATGAGGAAAATCAATTAATAGCTTTTAATTGGAGAAACACTATGCCTTTGTCGTCTAGGGAAAACTTATCAAAAAACAATAAAATAATTAAAGAGCAAATTGAAACGCACTGTAAAAAACTATTAGAATATCATTTAGAAAACAAACTTGAAATGCCTCAAGTATTTATTGATTTATTTGCAAAACACCTTGATGCGGGAAACCCCTTAGAGCCTTCACTACCACCCTAATTTGGAAACAAATAAAGGGGAACTCGGTTAATAGCCGAACCCAAAGGTAAAAATGTGAAGGATTGGGCAATCCGCAGTGCTACTTCCTAACTCCATTATGGTAAGGATACGGAAGGCATTCAGAGACTGAACGGGTGTTGGTTCATAATGAAGGTCTAACCAACCTGAGTGAGCTTAAGATACAGTCCGACGTCATTGGAAACTCTGACGAGTAATCGTTTGATGGCGATGAAATGAATTTACATATGCCTCAGGATCCTGAGGCAGAAGCAGAATTAAAAAATTTAGCGGCAGTTCCATATCAAATAGTGAGTCCTGCAAATAATAGTTCTATTATAGGTATTTATCAAGATTCTATGCTTGGTTCATATCAATTCACAAGACCAAACCTTAGATTTTCTCCTAGTGATGGTATGAATTTATTGATGATGTTTAACAATGTGAATGAACACAATTTATTAGAAGAAATAAAGAAAGACGGAGGTCTTACGAACTTTGATATTCTAAGTCAAATAATGCCTCCTCTTTCAATGAAATATAAAACAAAAGCATTTAAAGATGATAAAGATGATTTTAAAACATCTAACGCAGTTTTAGAGATAAATAATGGTAAATATATTCGTGGTCAAATAGATAAGAGTGTAATGGGCGCGAGAACAAAAGGATTATTACAAAGGGTTTGTAATGATTATGGTAATATGGCATCATCAAAATTTGTGGATGATTTACAGAATGTAGTGACTGAATATATGAAATCAACCGCATTTAGTGTTGGAATAAGTGATTTAATTTCTGATAAAAAAACTAATGATGAGATTATTCAAGTTATTACAAATAAAAAGGTTGACGTAAAAAATTTAATAGATAGTGTACAAATAGGCATATTTGAAAATAGTACAGGAAAAACAAATGAAGAAGAATTTGAAACACAAGTAAACAGTATTTTAAATCAAGCAACATCAGAGTCAGGCAAAATTGGGTTAAAGAGTTTAAACAAGGATAATAGATTTGTTATAATGGTAAATGCGGGTTCAAAAGGTTCAGATTTAAATATTTCTCAAATGATTTCTTGTTTGGGTCAACAAAACGTAGATGGTAAACGAATCCCATATGGGTTTGAAAACAGAACTCTACCACATTTTACTAAATATGATGATACACCAGGCGCTCGTGGTTTCGTTGAAAGTTCATATATAAACGGATTATCGCCTCAAGAATTGTTCTTTCATGCTATGGGTGGTCGTGTAGGTCTTATTGATACTGCTGTAAAAACATCTTCAACCGGTTATATTCAGCGACGATTAATTAAAGGTCTTGAAGATTTAATGGTATCATACGATATGACGGTTAGAACAAATAAAAACAAAATTGTACAATTCTCATATGGCGATGACAATATTGACACTACAAAAGTTGAAGATCAACAAATACCAATTGTTTCAATGAGCGCACAAGATATTTACGCACATTATCTAGTTCCTTCAGAAGCAGGATTTACGAAAACTTTGAGCAATATATTCTTAAAAAATGTGTTAGCAAGATATAAAAAACAAAATAAAGAGTATATGGTTAAAGCTCAAGAATATATTGATATGATGATTACTAACCGCGAATCATTAATTAAAAATGTGTTTAAAAATAAAAGCGACACAAATGTAAGTTGTCCTGTTGCTTTTGCTTACATTATTAATAATATTAAAGGACAATGCAACATTACAATATCATCATTAGTTGACATCACATTATTTGAAACGTGTCAAATGATAGACGAATGTTTCGTTAACTTAACAAAAAATTATTACACGCCTCCTACAGAATTGTTCAAGACTTTATTCTACTATTATTTGTCACCAAAAGATTTATTAATAGTTAAAAGATTCAATAAATCCACTTTAACTTTATTATTAGATACTATCACAATTAATTATAAAAGAGCGATTGTTTCACCTGGTGAAATGGTAGGAATGATCGCTGGACAAAGTATAGGTGAGGTATCAACACAAATGACTCTCAATACATTCCATTTTGCAGGTGTTGCTTCTAAATCTAATGTAACTCGTGGTGTTCCTAGAATTGAAGAAATATTATCGTTATCAAGTGATATTAAAAATCCTTCACTAAGTATATATTTAAAACCTGAGGATGAGAGAGAAAAGGAAAAGGCACAAACAATTATGTATATGTTAGAACATACTAGATTAGAAGAAATTGTAAAAATAATTGAGGTATGCTTTGATCCTGATGATTTAAATACAATGATTAGTGAGGATAAAGATACAATTGAACAATATAAAGCGTTTGAAAATATGGTAGCTGAATGCTCTGAAGGTTCATTACAAAATGACGAAAATGAAAAATCTAAGTGGATAATTCGAATGGTTATGGATGCAGAAGTTATGCTTGAAAAAAATATTACAATGGATGATGTAAATTATACATTAAAGAACTGTTATGATGAACAAATAAATTGTATATATTCTGATTACAATTCAGATAAACTTATATTTAGAATAAGAATGAATGAAGTAATTAAGGCTGGAAGCAAAAGAGGAGGTCAAAAGAAAACAAAAGTAAATCCGTTAGACCAATCTGATCAAATTTATATATTAAAAAATTTGCAAGAACAACTTCTTAAAAATGTAGTTTTAAGAGGAATTAAAGGAATAAATAAAGTAATTCTTAGAAAAATTATTGATAATATTGTATAAAATAATGGTATTTATAAAAAACAAGATATTTGGGTTCTTGATACAATTGGTACTAATTTACTAGATGTTTTAGGACTTGATTTTATTGATAATAAAAGAACAACGAGTAATGATATTGTAGAAATTTATAATATTCTTGGAATTGAAGCAGCAAGGCAAACAATTTATAACGAATTGGTTGATGTTGTAGAATTCGACGGAACATATATTAATTATCATAACTACAGCGTTTTAGTTGACAGAATGGCTTCAACTCAAAAATTAATATCAATATTTAGACACGGAATTAATAATGATAATATTGGACCAATAGCTAAGGCATCATTTGAAGAGACACCAGAAATGTTCTTAAAGGCAGCTAGACATGCGGAGCTTGATACATTAAAAGGAGTGTCTGCTAATGTAATGTGTGGTCAAGAAGGGTATTTCGGTACAAGCGCGTTTCAAGTAGTATTAGATATTGAAGAAAGTACAGCTTTAGAAGCAGCCAGCGAATATAAACCAATCAATGTTGAAGCTGAAATTGATAAATTCTTTGGAGCAGTTGAAAACATAGATGACCCTTGTAGTATTAATAAAATAACAATACAAAACAACGTAATTACAATTCAAGAAGAAGATATGGGTAAGGATAATAACTATAATCCTGGATTTTAAATTCAAATATAAATTTACATATTATAAATAATATATTAAATGTAATTTTATATCTCTAATTATGGCTACTTATAGCTTAATAATAAAAAATATTATTAATACTGAAAATACTATTTTTTCAGTAAATTATAAACCAGATGGTATTGACAATAATTTAAAAATTATTTTTACAATTTTTTTAACTAAAAAAATTAATATTTTAAATAAATATATTTTTTTTAATGAAACATTAGAATCTTTCTTAATTAAAAATATTAAAGAAAATGAATTTATCAACTATTTTTGTAAAATTCAAAAAGTTTACAATGTATTAAATAAATTAATATACCTTTATAAATACAAAAAGGCTAAAATAATTGTAAATACAGATATGGGTTTAAATAATTTGAATATTAATGGCAAAAACGTTATTTGCGTATTTCATAATAATTCTAAATATTTGTTTCACTCAAACGATTTAATTAATATTATAAATTCTTCATTAACATATTCACAATACTTTTTTTGTCAACCGCAAAATATAAAAAATCCATACAATAATATTCCTTTTAATAAATCTACTTTATATAATATTTATTTTTTTATTAGATATAAAACAGATTATTATCCAGAATTATTTTTTAAGTTTTTTAAGTTAGATTTTAATTTAAGTTTATTTAAAAAAAAATATGAAAAAATTTTAATTAATTATTCTATAAATAATTTTGTTTATAAATCTCCAGCTAATATTTTAGTAGATGAAATTAACGATATGATTGATTATTTTAACACACAATGTCGGATTCAACGTCTTAAAAATAAAATTAGTATTGATGCTGATTTTCCAAAAAATAAATTGATAAAAATTATGCGTCCATATTTATTAATGTACATTGCAGCAGAGCACGTTTATATTCAATATTCTAGAAGCAACACATTTTTTCTTTTTGAAAAAAGCTTATTAATGTTTAATATTTTTAATCCACAATTTGGTAAAAAAAAATATAAATTTTTAAAAAAAAATACGAATGATTTTAATACATATATATATGAAAAAATTATTGAATTTGATGAAAGACACATTCCCTTTTACAATAAATGTAAAAATAATTTTCTTTTTTTAACAGACCATTTATCGTACGAGGAAGATGACTCGTAATTTATTTATTAATAAAACATAATAACTAATAATTTAATATTATTATGTTTACATATTATTTTCACTCTTTTATAATGAACTTGAATTCTCTACAATTATTAATTTCTTATTTTTATTTATTTTGGCAGTATTTTTTCTATTACCTTTTATTACTAATTTTTTTCTTGTTTTTTTCTTAGGTTTTAATATATATTCTTCAGGTGATATTTGAGAACTTTCTTCTATTATAAAATTCTTTTTCTTTTCTTTTTCTTGTTCAATCTTTTCTTTATCATCTTCTGTATCATCATTTTCAATCTTTTCTGTATCATCATTTTCAATTATAAGTCTTACTGGTTTTTTCTTTTCATATTTAGTTGTTGGTGGCTTTGTAAAATTATGTAAATAATCTTCGATTGAAATCTTATTATTTATAGCACGTTTAATTATATCAATGCAATTATCATTTAAATTTTCAAGAGAAATAAAACTATCATTTTCGTTTGTTTGAATTAATTTATAACTAGGAACCTTTTCTGGTCTAAATCCAGGTATAACAATAAACGCAAATTTATCATTTACATCACCATAACCAACAAATTCGTGTTTTTCATATTTAGTTTGCAAAATCCACTTTTGACAAATAAATATTGTTGGTATTTCATATTTTGTAATAAGTAGCCATAAATCAAATGTAGTTAAAAAATAATTTTCGGTGTATATTAAATTCACAAATGTTAATGTTTCAGAACGAACCTGATCACCAAGAGTTTTCTTACCTTCTATAATTAAAATATCTACTATTTTATCATTATAATTTCCTAAGTATTTTTTATATTCTTCAAACAATACGTTCTTTATATTATTCACTGTTAACTTTTTACCTGTTTTTATTTCGATTAAATCAATAATAAAAATAAATGTACAAAAATTAAAATTACTATATTCAATTTCACTATAATTTTTAGGAAAACAATTTCTCCATATAACTGATTTTATATATTCGTTTTTAGTTTTTTGGCATTTTTTATCATTTTTTCTTCCGATAGCGTGATCAAGTGATCGAATTTTATTATCGTATACCTGACTTATAATTGGTTGAACTTCATCATAAGAATTATGTTTGATATATTTATTTGTAACGGTAGGTATTAATGTTTCAAAAAAATCTTGAGTTAATAATGATTGAATTAGTATTATTTCATTATCTCTTAAGTTATAACTGGTATTTCCAAAAGATAAATATATTTGTGGCTGAAACATAAATGTCTTAATTCTATTATATCTAATTAATTCATCAGACATTTTACCATAATAAATAGGTTCATTAATTTTACTTGTTATAAGATTTTTTTCAGGAAGAATTATATTACATTTACCATTTTCAGTAACGACACATAAATTCGGTGTTGCTGCGCAAGCAGATTTTTCTTTTACTATACAGGTAGAAACATCACTAATCAATTTATAATAGTTCTCATCTCCGATAAATTGTATTTTATCTTTTACCAATTCACGAAGTAAATTGTCTACATTTTGTAGTTTTTCAGAATAAATAATATATTCTTTTGAAATTTCATTCTCAATTTTATCTCTTATTTTTACATTTTCATAATCATTAATTAAAATTCTAATTGTGTTTCTAAACACATTATAAAAACTGGTTTCTAGTCTAATTTTTTTTATATAATCAACACGTTCAACATCAACGTCTTGTTGAGTTGTAAATTGAATTTCGCTCGCGACCATAGGTTTCGCTTTATAATTAATAATATAATTATCATTACCTAATGATGGAATATCTAATTCTGGTTCAATTTCATCCAATCTAATCGGTTCTGATATTTGTATGAATTGATTTGTATTTGTTAAAATACCTACAATATGCTCATCTTCAACAACTTTAAAAGCAGGCTTGCAATAAATATCTGATTCCATTCTACGTTTTTTACTTCTTTTATCAAGTTTATTTAAAAATTGCATAGTATTTTTATATGTATTCCATAATGTTAAATCCGTCATTAATACAAAATCTAAGTCTTTTTTAAGCGTTTCATTCAAAGCAGACGGATAACAAGGAATAAAACCACTTTTTATTGATGGTGATGGTTCTTCTGCAATTACACCAATTACTTTGTTATTAAAGTTTAAAACTAATTTTTTTACTTTATATCTATATTTATCTAATTTTTGAATTAAATCATAAAGTATCAACGGTCTTTTTGCTTTATATACATTTGGCATACTATCTAAAGGTTTACAAATTAAATTAAAAAATGGTTTTATTATTTCCTTAAAAACAGCTCGTATAGTTTTTGAAAGCTGAGGATCATATTCTTTAAACTCTTTTGAAATAAAAATCTTTTTATTATTTGTAGAGTATGAATATATTGGTTCATAATAAAACCCATCCTTAATTAAAATAATAGTTGGTTTTCTAGCTTGATAAAATTCTGTTGAATAATGATTAGTTGGGCATAAAAGTTGCACATTATTAGTTATATCATCTTTTGGAAGGTTAAATATAACTAAATTTACACCACTTGGTAATAAATATTTATTTGGCATGCTTATAATATCCCATAAATAAGTATGATCAATTAAAGCGTCGTCATCTTTTAAAAAATCTGTAAAATTTTCATATGCTGATATAACCTTTGAATAATATGCGACATCTTCCTGTTTATTTATATTAATTTTTGAAAACAATTTTGTATTTTTATATTTATTTATATCAATCTTTCTATTTTTATCATGAAAATCTATAACTAAATTGCCATTTTGATATTTGATAAATGTGTCAACTGATATTGATTTTATTATACGTTCCCTCATCTCTTTTATATTTAAAATTTTAGTTATTTTATCTGTAAGTTTATTTTCTTCATCAACAACTCTTTTTCCGAAAAAAATAATATCACTTATACACGCAATAAACGATTGTTTATTATTAACTTCCACACCGTGTCTAAGTAAGCAAGGATAATTGTCTTTTATATTTGTATTAGTATTACTTATTTGACAATCCACACTTGATTCATGAAGCATTGTTTGCATTTCAACAGGTAAATACCCCCATCGACCATTATCAAGAGGAAATTTATTAGGACCTTTAATATATTCATCTTCTTCTTTATATTCTTCTTCTTTTTTTTGTTTAATAATATTTTTTTTATCCTCATTGCCTTCATAACATTTTTCGTTTGCTTTAATTCTACCTTCTGTGTTATACTTGTCAAAACAACAAGGCAAACAAAGACCTTTAGGATGTGAATCAGGTATTAAACCTGGATATTTCTTGTAATCTTTTTTACCTGGTTTAGGTTGATAAAATTCATAAATGTAATAACCTGGTTTTACATTCTTCTCGCCTTTTGGTAATACTTTTCCACAAGTAGGATGAATAAGTTCTTTTTTTCCATCTTTTCCAACAACCTCTTTTAAATCTTTTGGATCAATAAATGAATTATTTTTTAAACACCAATAGCGAGGGCAAATATAATTATATTGATTTTTTTTATTAGAACCGTATTTAATTACATCTTCATCTCTTAAAAATCCAGGATTTTCTTTTTTTATTTTATCGAGCTGTTCATCTGTTAAAATTACAGGTTGTCTCCTTAAATTTGAACTGCACGTTCTTGTATATGAATTATATTCGGGCGTATCTTCTTTTAAAATTAAAATGGGGTCTTTTTTCTCTATAAGAGTTTGAAAATAATATGGTTTATTTAATTTCATTCCATCAATATTTTTTATTTCAATTTCTTCATCTGATTCTTCCGATTCTTCAGATTCTTCGATTTCTTTATCTTTATTATTATTATTAGATTTAATAATCTCTTCACTTAAAACATCAAATGACTCTAGTTTTGCTGGAGATTTTTCACTTGAAATACTTTTATTATATGATTTATTAGATTTGATTGATGGGGATTTAACAATTCCTTCACTTAAAACATCAAATGACTCTAGTTTTGCTGGAGATTTTTCACTTTCTTCACTTTCTTCACTTGAAATACTTTTATTAGATGATTTATTAGATTTGATTGATGGGGATTTAACAATTCCTTCACTTAAAACATCAAATGACTCTAGTTTTGCTGGAGATTCTTCATTTTCTTCACTTTCTTCACTTTCTTCACTTTCTTCACTTGAAATACTTTTATTAGATGATTTATTAGATTTGATTGATGGGGATTTAACAATTTCTTCACTTAAAACATCAAATGACTCTAGTTTTGCTGGAGATTCTTCG
>Ga0187842_1000775_pt1 | contig 15259 bp, 11 predicted proteins | sample SpaLakP09_SKY_41_FD_134514 | JGI IMG/M metagenome (GOLD analysis project Ga0187842, IMG submission 134514) | Oligotrophic lake water microbial communities from Sparkling Lake, Wisconsin, USA - SP09_SKY_41 | ecosystem: Environmental > Aquatic > Freshwater > Lake | place: USA: Sparkling Lake... | reverse complement strand
GCCACAGTCCCAGCGACTGCGCCACGGAACTGGCAACCACCGCGTCGTCAATAATGGACTCGTCTAACGCCGCGCCGATAGCCCGTTCCAGCAGGCTCACTGCATGCTGCTCCGACTCACTGCTGGACAGTTCCAGCAGTACGTACTGGGCGTACCCAGCTGCGAACGGCTGCGGCAAGGCAGGGAACTGCTGCGCCACCAGTTCCAGACAGACGCGCGACATCAGTTCGAAGCCAGTCAGGCTGGCACCGCAATAGTCCTGCATCAGCTTGAGCAGCTTCAGCGCCTGTTCTGGCGTTTCCATGGCGGCCAGCGCCGTGATGCTGGCTCGCGGCTGCGGATACAGCTTGAGTACTGCGCCGGTGATGACACCCAGTGTGCCTTCGGCACCAATGAAGAGATCGCGCAGGTCGTAACCCGTATTGTCCTTGCGCAGTCCGCGCAGGCCGTCCCAGATTTCGCCCTGTGGCGTCACGACTTCCAGTCCGAGGCAAAGTTCGCGTGTATTGCCATAGCGGAGAACCGCGGTGCCGCCGGCATTGCTGGACAGGTTGCCGCCTATGGTGCAACTGCCTTCCGAGGCCAACGAAAGCGGGAACAGGCAGCCCTCGGCCGCTGCCGCCTGCTGGATCTGCGCCAGTATGCAGCCTGCATCCACCGTCATGGTGCGGTTGGCGACATCGATTTTTCGGATGCGATTGAGCCGGCCCAGCGACAGCACCACCGCCTGGCCCGAACTATCGGGCACGCTGCCCAGCACCAGCCCCGTGTTGCCGCCCTGCGGAACAAGCGGCACCTGATGGGCGGCGCAGGCTTTGACCACTGCCGCCACCTGTTCGACGCTGGCGGGGCGCAGTACGGCCAGTGCCTTGCCGCTGAAACGTCCGCGCCAGTCATTCAGGTAGGGCGCCATGTCTTGCGCCGTTTCCAGCACATAGGCCGTACCCAGCAGCGCACGGCACTGCTCCAGAAACGCGCTCATGGAACGGTATTTTCCTTGACCTTGGCCAGCAGTTCCTTGGCCATCTGCTTGGCTGCTTTTTTATACGGGCGCACATACATGATGGCGCAAACGAAGTAGACCACGACGATAATGGCTTCGCCCCAGCCCAGCCATGCAGACAGCTGGCCGCGATCGCTCCAGCCACGCACCACGCCTTCGGTGAAATACAGCAGGATCATCATCGAAGTCCACTGCAGCGTGTAGACGTCGCGCTTCCACACGCCCACCAGCGGCAGCAGCAGCGGCGCAGCTTTGAGCGCCAGCCAGGAACCGCCGGGCTTGAGCGGCGCCAGCGCCAGCTCCCACGCCAGACACCAGAAAATCAGCGTTATGAGGCTGCCTATGGCACCCAGATGGAAGAATTTCTGCAGTCGGCTTTCCATAAATGGCTTCCTTATTGCGGCGCATGCAGCTTGACGGCGGTTTCGGCCAGACGCCGCCCAAGAGCTATCGCCAGTTTCTTTTCGTCGTCGCTGAAGGTTTTCTTACCATCGAGCCCGGCCCAGTGGCTGGCACCATACGGCGTACCGCCGCTCGCGGTGGTCATCAGCTCGGGATGGGTGTAGGGTAGGCCGAGCACCATCAGGCCATGATGGAACAGCGGTATCATCATCGACAGCAGGGTAGATTCCTGTCCGCCGTGCAGACTGCCGGTGGAGGTGAACACGCAGGCGGGCTTGCCGGCCAGCGCCCCGGATAGCCATTGGGTGGCCGTGCCATCCCAGAAGTATTTCATGGCGGCGGCCATATTGCCAAAGCGCGTAGGCGAGCCGACGGCAATGCCGGCACACTCCTGCAGGTCCTCCGCTTCCACGTAGGGCGCGCCCTCGGCAGGCACGTCGGCCTCGGTGGCCTCAGCCACGGTGGACACGGCGGGAACCGTGCGCAAGCGGGCATCGCAGCCCGGTACACTTTCGATTCCCTGTGCGATCAGCTCGGCCAGTTTGCGGGTTGCACCGTGGCGCGAGTAAAACAATACGAGAATAATCAGATTAGCTTGGTTCATCGGCGGTATTATAGGGCGCTTTGGCGGATAGGAACGCGAGTTCCCCGTGGATTTTGGTTTTTATACATGTCTGAAAAAATAATACGTCCTGTTTTCCAGTATTTGTCGCGTACTTGCCTGTCCGGCATAGACACCGTGCGGTCGCTGTCGTGGGCGGAAGTGCGCGATCTGTTGATGTTCGCCCGCCGCCGCTTGCGTGAAGAGAGCGTGCCGCAAGTGGCCGGCAGCCTGACTTTTACCACCGTGTTTGCGGTGGTGCCCGTGCTGACCATCGCGCTGGCCATCTTCACCACCTTCCCCATGTTCAATACCTTCCGCGCCTCGCTGGATGCGTATTTTGTCCAGAGCGTGATGCCGAAGTCGATTTCTAGCACCATACTCAACTACCTGACCATGTTCGCCTCCAAGGCCACGCGCCTGTCGGCGGTGGGCGCGGTGGCGCTGATTTTGACGTCGGTGGCCATGATGGGGCAGATCGAGCGGGTGTTCAACCGCATCTGGCGCGTGCGTGCCGAACGGCGCTGGGCCAAGCGCATACTGGTCTACTGGGCGCTGATTACGCTGGGTCCTTTGCTGATCGGTGTGTCGCTGACGCTGTCGTCGCATGTGTACATGGCCACCAGTGATCTGATCGGCGACATTCCCGTCATCGGTGCGCTGATCTATGCCTTGCTGTCGCTGGCGCTGTCGACCATCACCTTTACGCTGCTGTACATCGCCGTGCCTAACCGGGACGTGGACTGGCAGGATGCAGCCTGGGGCGGGTTGGTCGCTGGTGTGGCGTTCGAGGTGGCCAAGCGCGGTTTTGCTGTCTTCATTACCCAGTTCCCGACCTATTCCAAGATTTACGGCGCACTGGCTGCTCTGCCGCTGTTCCTGCTGTGGGTGTATGTATCGTGGATGATTACCCTGTTTGGCGCCCTGCTGGTGGCTGCCCTGCCGGTGGTGAAATACGAGCGCTGGTGGCATGAGGCGCAGCCGGGCGGCGAATTTGTCGATGCGATGGCCATCCTGCGTGTGCTGTATGTGGCGTCGGTCTGCGGCGATACGGCGCTGGTGAGTTCGGGGGCGATTCGCATCCGCACCCGGCTCGGCTTCGATGAAATGGACAATCTGCTGGAAAAAATGGTGGGCGAAGGCTGGGTAGGCCGCGTCAAGATCGACGTGCCGGCGCGGGTGCAGTGGGGCAAGCGGGTGAGCGATGGCGGCGATCACTGGGTGCTGCTGGCGAACATCAACAAGCTGACGCTGGCCGAGGTGTACCGCCTGTTTGTGTTTGCCGGCATGCCGATCAACGCCGGGGTGATCAATGATAGCGACGACGAGCGCGATATTCAGGCGGCGCGCGACGCTGCTTCGCTGGCGCGCGTGGTGGAAACAGCAGTCGAAGCAGGTCTGGGCAAGACGCTGGGCGAACATTTCGGCCCTATCGACGCCCGCTAATTCGCCAATACCGCGAAGCGCAAATACCCGGCGCTCTGACTCAATCAGCGCGCCGTGTAGCGCCTGCTGGTTCAGGACTGCATGAAGTCCAGCAGGTGATCGAGCACGGCGTCCGGTTGCTCGCTCATCAGCGAATGGCCGCAGTTCACCGTTACGGTCTTTGCATGGGGGATGCTGCTGGCCAGCAGCCGTGCTGATTTCGGTGGCGTCATCATATCGCGTGTACCGCCCAGCAGCAGGGTAGGGCATTGCACTGCCTGCGCTGCAGCTTCGCCGTTGGCATACTCGTTACAGGCCGTGAAGTCGGTAAAGAACAGCTGCTGCGGATTGATGGCCGACATGCGCTGCATCAAACGCTGCGCCACGCCTGTGGTATTCATGCCGGGGAGCGCAGCGCGTCCCGTCAGGTTGGCATGCGACCAGATGTTCACCATGTCGATGGCGCTGGCTTCGTCGCTTCGGGCCGTCTCCAGCAGCGCGGGCGAGACTTTCATGGGATAGGTGCTGCCCAGCAGCGCCAGACGGGTGACGCGTGCTGCAGCCTGATGGCTGGCCTCCAGCGCGATCAACGAACCCATGCTGTGACCGCACAGCGCCGCCTGCTGTATGCCTGCCGTGTCGAGCAGGGCCAGCAGCCATTGCGCCATGGCGGGTACCGAATCCAGCGCGGCACCGGCACTGCGGCCATGACCGGGCAGGTCGACTGCCAGCACGGCATAGCCATGGTGCGCAAAATAGCGGCTCTGCAGCGCCCATACGCTGTGATCATTCTGGGCGCCGTGGATGAATACGATGGCCGGCAGGCTGATATCGAGCGTCTTGCCGCCCGTGTAGCAATAGGCGGCCTGTCCTTGTACGTCGAGCAGCATGTCAGCCTCCCTTCTGCGACGGTTTCAGGGCGCGCGCCAGATCTTCGATCAGGTCATCGGCGTCTTCCAGCCCCACCGACAGGCGCATGGTGCCTTCGCTGATGCCTGCCCGCGCGAGTTGTTCTGCCGGCACGCGGAAGTGAGTAGTAGAAGCCGGGTGGATCGCCAGCGATTTGGCGTCGCCCACGTTGGCAAGATGGGAGAACAGTTGCAGGCTGTCGATAAATCGCTTGCCTGCCATACGCCCGCCCTTGAGATCAAAGGTCAGCACCGCGCCGCAGCCTTTGGGCAGCAGGCGCTGTGCCAGCGCGTAGTCTGGATGCTCGGGCAATTCCGGATAGGCGACCTTTTCTACCGCATCGTGTGCCAGCAGGAATTCCACTACATTGCGGGTGTTGGCGACATGCCGGTCCATGCGCAGACCCAGGGTTTCTATGCCCTGCAGGATGGCGAAAGCATTGTGCGGGCTCATCACCGCACCGAAGTCGCGCAGACCCTCGCGTCGGGCGCGCAGGGCAAATGGTGCAACGGTCGATTCTTCGGCGAACACCATGTCGTGGAAACCCTCGTAGGGTTCGCATAGTTCGGGGAAGCGGCCAGACGCCTGATGCGCGGCCTGCCAGTCGAACGTGCCGCCGTCGACCAGCAGGCCGCCGATTGCCGTGCCATGGCCGCAGAGGAATTTGGTGGCTGAATGGAATACCAGATCGGCGCCATGGTCGAGCGGCTTGAGCAGATAGGGCGTGGTAAATGTGGCATCGACCATCAGTGGCAGATGCTGGCTGTGCGCCAGTTCCGCCAGCGCCGGAAGGTTGAGTACATCAAGTCCGGGATTGCCCAGCGTTTCGCCGTACAGCACCCGGGTGTTGGGGCGGATGGCCGCGCGCCAGGCGTCGAGGTCGCGCGGATCGACGAAGGTGGTTTCGATGCCGAAGCGTTTGAGCGTATAGGCCAGCAAGTTGTGCGAACCGCCGTACAGGGCGCGCGAGGCAACAATATGCGAACCCGCACCGGCGATGGTGACCAGTCCCAGATGCATGGCGGCCTGCCCGCTAGCCGTGGCGATGCCGGCCACGCCGCCTTCCAGCGCGGCGATACGTTCTTCCAGCACGGCATTGGTGGGGTTGGAGATGCGGCTATATACATGGCCGGCCCGTTCCATATTGAACAGCGCGGCTGCGTGGTCGGCATCCTTGAAAGCAAAAGAAGAAGTGAAGTACAGCGGGGTTGCGCGAGCGCCGGTGGCGGGGTCGGGCGCAGCGCCCGCGTGCAGGGCCAGCGTGTCAAAGCCGGGGTAGTGGGGGCCGCTCATGTTGTCTCGTATGAGTTGTTGGTATGCCCGGCATCGTACTCTGAATTACGCATGGACGACAGCACTGCAACAATGTTGGGAATTGATTATTGAGAGCGCTGGATTTTTTGCTGGGCATAGGCTACATTCCCTATACGGCGGATATAACCATAACGCTTAATTCAGCTCATAGTCAGCCCATAGTCAGCCCACAGTCGATAGGACGGTTCCCATGAAAGTCTCGGAAATTCTTCAGGTTAAAGGCAGCATTCTTTACACCATCAATCCTGACCAGCAACTGTCCGAAGCAGCCAGCATCATGGCGGAAAAAGACATCGGTTCGCTGGTGGTGATGGAGTTCGGCGATCTGGCTGGCATGCTGACCTTTCGCGAGGTGCTGCGTGCGCTGCATGAGAACGGCGGTGCGGTGGGTAGCGGCACCGTGCGCAAGCATATGGACGATCACCCGATCACCGTGACGCCCGATACGGAAGTCAACGAAGTGCGCCGCATCATGCTGGAGAAACACGCGCGCTATCTGCCCGTCATGAACGCTAAAACCATTCTCGGCGTGATCTCGTTCTATGACGTGGCGCGTGCCGTGCTGGAAGCCCAGAGTTTCGAGAACCGCATGCTGAAAGCCTACATCCGCGACTGGCCCGGCGAGACCGCCGAACACGCTGCCGACTAAGTATGCCGGCAATGGCTCCGGCTAGGAGCTTGGCGCTAGAACGAAAAGCCATGCATTGCATGGCTTTTTTATTGGTCTGAACGGGCGCCGCTACTTTCTCAGGCTGCGCCCTGCAGTGCCTCGTTGCTGAGCCAGCCGTTCAGGGCGTCGGCTGTCATCGGGCGGGCAAACAGGAAGCCCTGAGCCAGCGGGCAGCCCAGTGCATGCAGTATCTGCGCCTGGCGTTCGTCTTCCACGCCTTCGGCAATCACGGCCAGACCCAGATTGCGGCCCAGTTGCACCACCATCTCGGCGATGCTGCTGCCGCGTGCCGAGCCGGTAATTTCCGTCACGAAGGCGCGGTCTATTTTGAGCCGGTCGATCTGCAGGCGCTGCAGATACGACAGCGAGGAGAAACCGGTGCCGAAGTCGTCGATGGCAATACTGACACCGGTTTGTTTGATCTGGGCCAGCATCTTGATCAGCAGGTCAGGCTCTTCCATGGCCATCGATTCGGTGATTTCCAGTTCAACGAATTCGGGCGGTGCGCCTGTTTCTTCCAGCGCTTTGCGCAGCATTTCGAGGAAATACGGATGGCGGAACTGTACTTGCGAAACGTTGATCGACATCATGAAGTCGGTGTGACCCGCCTGGTGCAGCGTGACCAGTTCCCGGCAGGCCGTACGCAGCACCCATTCGCCCAAGTCGATAATCAGGCCCGAATATTCGGTGATGGGAATGAAACGGTCAGGCGAGATGAACTTTCCGTCCGGCGTCTGCCAGCGCAGCAGTGCTTCGGCGCCTTTGGGACGGCGCGTCTCCAGATCGATTTGCGGCTGATACACGACGAACAGTTCGTTCTGGCCGAAAGCCTTGCGCAGCGCGTGCATCATGCGCACCCGCTCGCGGATTTCCACGCCCATCGAACGGGAGAAGTAGTAATGGCCCGCGCGCTGCTGGGTTTTGGCACGTTTCAGTGCGATGTCGGCGTCCTTCAGCACGTCGACTCCGCTGCCTTCGTGTTCGCCCAGTCGGACCAGTCCCAGCGTGGCCGAGAGCTGCACATCTTGCCCGTCGATGCTGAACGGACGCTGGAACAGCATCAGGATATTGGCCGGATTGACTTGCGAAGAATCGCCCAGCACGCAGAAAATATCGCCGCCCAGACGGGCCACCGTGAGTGCCTCGCCCAGTTCCGTCTGCAGGCGGCCGGCCACGGCCACAAGTAGCGCATCGCCGAAGCGGTGGCCCAGCGCATCATTGGTTTCGGCAAAGTGATCAAGATCAACCAGCGACAAGGTGGTTTCGTCGCGGATGCCGCTAGCCAGCGTGGCGTCGAGTATCTCGATCAGACGGGTGCGGTTAGGCAGTTTGGATAGCTGGTCATAGAACGCGGCCGTGTGCAGGTGGCTGACCAGCTCCACGTTATCGAGGCCAACGGCAACGTTGGCGCAGAAAACTTCCAGCAGGCGTTCGTCGATTTCTGTCGGTGCCCTGGTGACATCCAAAAAGGCAACAAAATCACGGCTGGCTTTGCCGGCGAAGTACAGCGTCACATAATCGGGACCGTAGATATTCCGGCCTTGCGCCAGCGTCAGTTCCATGGCGTCGTGAATACGCGGATCGGAACGTACCGTGAGCGTGGTGTTGTCGAATTTGTGGTACTGGCCGATGGTCGCCATCACCATCAGTTCGCGGCAGCCGTCCTCCGGGCATTCGAGCACGCACAGCACGCCGCTGCCTTCCTGACCCAGCAGTTCGGCAATCTGGTTCAGCACGCCAGCGGCGAAATTATGCACGCCATGCAGCGACATGAGCTGGGTACTGGCCCGCACAATCTGGCTCAGGCCACGGCGGCTGTCGTTAATCTTGCGGATCTGCTCGTAAGAACGGATGGCGGAGGTCACCGTCGTAAACAACTTGATCCGCGTCAATTCCGATTTGGTCTTGTAGTCGTTGATGTCGAAATCGCGGATTGCATCGATTTCCGGTGCGTAGCCCGGTTGCCCGGTACGCAGGATGATGCGCACATCGCTCAGGCCCAGCGTTTCGCGGATATAGCGCACCAGATGCAGCCCGGCGTCGTCCTGCTCCATCACCACGTCGAGCAGGATGACGGCAATTTCACTTTCGGTTTTGAGCAGTTCACGTGCCTGTGCGGCGGAATAGGCATGGACGAATTCCAGCTGCCGGTGCTGCATGTCGAGGTTGCCCAGCGCAAAGGTGGTGGTCGAATGGACGTCTTCGTCGTCGTCGATAATCATGACCCGCCATACATTGCGCACACCCGCGGCAACGGGCGTTGCAGGATGCTCTTCTAAGAATACCAGATCGTCTTGATCGTCCTTGAGCGGATCAAGTGGTGAGACCGGTGGGGGCATGTGTCGCTTCTCCAGGAATGCTTGGTGTTCTTCGGTTCAGTATATAGTGAATTGTCAAAAAGAATGCACTTTTCCTACGCTTTTACACCTTGCCTGTGGGGCGCCGTGCAACGCTGTTGAATTTTCTTGCATCATTAGGGATTCTACCAAGGAAAAATTGCTACGTGGAAATTAATTGCGAGGTAGGGCATAGAGAGGCTCGGGCTGGTAGAATACGGAATTCTCCACCTTTTTCCAAAGATTCTCTTCCTATGTCCGGCAATACTTTTGGTAAATTGTTTTCCGTTACAACCTTTGGTGAGTCGCACGGTCCGGCCATCGGCTGCGTGATCGACGGCTGCCCACCGGGGCTGGCACTGACGGAAGCCGATATCCAGCCGGAACTGGACCGCCGCAAACCCGGTACCTCGCGTCACGTTACCCAGCGGCAGGAATCGGACACGGTAGAAATTCTTTCGGGCGTGTATCAGGGCGTGACCACGGGTACCCCGATTGCACTGTTGATCCGCAACGAAGACCAGCGCAGCAAAGATTACGGCAATATCGCCGAAAGCTTCCGTCCTGGCCACGCAGATTACACCTACTGGCATAAATATGGCGTGCGCGACCCGCGCGGCGGTGGCCGCTCGTCGGCTCGCCTGACGGCCCCCGTGGTCGGCGCTGCGGCGATTGCCAAGAAATGGCTGCAACAGCAGTACGGCACGGTGTTCAAAGGCTGCATGAGCCAGCTGGGTGACATCGCTGTGCCGTTCCAGGACTGGTCGCATGTGCCGAACAATCCCTTCTTTGCGGCCAGCGGCGATGCCGACCTGATAGCACGCATGGAAGCGGCGATGGATGCACTGCGCAAGGATGGCGATTCGATCGGCGCACGCATCGAAGTGATCGCGCAGAATATTCCCGTAGGTCTGGGCCAGCCGATCTACGACAAGCTCGATGCCGACATTGCCTACGCCATGATGGGTATTAATGCTGTGAAAGGCGTGGAAATCGGCGCAGGTTTCAAGTCGGTGGCGCAGAAGGGCAGCGAGCATGGCGACCAGCTGACGCCGCAAGGCTTTATCGGCAACAATGCCGGTGGCGTACTGGGCGGCATTTCGACCGGGCAGGACATCACGGTCTCGATCGCCATCAAGCCGACTTCATCCATCCGCACGCCGCGCCAGTCCATCGACAAGGATGGCAATCCGGTGATGGTGGAAACCTTCGGCCGTCACGATCCTTGCGTCGGCATACGCGCTACGCCAATTGCCGAGGCCATGCTGGCACTGGTACTGATGGACCATGCGCTGATGCACCGCGCCCAATGCGGCGACGTCAAGGTGCACACGCCTAACATCGCGCTGTAAGCGGTGCCGGCCCAGTCTTTCAGTTTCGCCTTATTCCTCTTCTGCTACTACGCGCACGCGGGAACCTGGTCGACCTACGCCACGCTGTTCTTTGCCGATCACGGCATGACGGTGGCGCAGATCGGCGTGCTGATGTCGATGATACAGGTGCTGCGCATAGTCGGTCCCAACGTGTGGGGCTATGTCGCTGACCACTACGACCGCCGCGTCACCGTGCTGCGGGTGGCTGGCTTTGCAGCACTGATAGGTTTTTCGGGTTTCTTCATCGGCTCCACCTTTGCCCACTTCATGCTGGCCATGGTGGTGCTGAACCTGTTCACCAGCGGGCAGGCGCCTATCTGCGAGGCGCTGATGCTATCAGAAATGCGCGGCGACCTGACTCATTATGGCCGTATCCGCATGTGGGGCTCGATAGGCTTCATCGTCGCCGTCTCCGCATCGGCCTATGCACTCGATCACTACGGCATCGTCGCGCTGCCCACTATTGCGGCGGGCCTGCTGGTGCTGACCATCGTGGCAGCGTTCCGGCTGCACGATGTGCCGCGCCACCGCCACAAGGATGCACCGCTGCCGTTGCTGACGCTGTTGCGGCGGCGCGAAGTAATCGCCTTCTTTTGCTCGACGGCGCTGATGGTGGCGGCCCACACTTCGCTGTACACTTTTTATTCCTTGTATCTGGAACGTAATGGCTATAGCAAAACGGTGATAGGCGCCATGTGGTCGCTCGGGGTGCTGGCAGAAGTGGCGCTGTTCTACTTCCAGGCGCCGCTGTTCCGGCGCTGGCGGCCCATGCAGCTGATGTATGTGACGCTGCTGCTGGCGATGGTGCGCTTTGTCATGATAGGCATGGCGGCACATTTGCTGTGGTTGCTACTGGTGGCGCAGTTGATGCACGCCGCGACGTTCGCACTTCACCACTCATCCTCTGTGATGACGTTGCAGCGCTGGTTCTCCGGTCCCTTGCAGGCACGCGGGCAGGCTCTCTACATGAGTTTGTCGTATGGCATAGGGGGATCGCTCGGCGGCCTGTTCCTTGCCCAGTGGTGGCAGCAAGCGGGGCCTGCGTCGGTGTACTACGTGGCGGCATTGCTGTGCCTTTTGGCGCTGGCGGCTGCCATGCTGTCGGCCCGCTGGCAGCAGCGCGACGGCCACTAGGAGATGGCCGCGACAGTGTGGCGCATAATTGTGGCTAGTTGGCGCCGCTAAAGCAGTCGGCCAATTTGGCCCAGTGACATGGCCGTGGCCATGCCTGCACTGCCTTACTTGCCGACCGACTCCTGCTGATGCCGTTTCAGCACGGCCCGCACCACCAGCGCGCGCATATCGTTGAGCAGGCCGAACTCGGTCTGGCTCAGCTCGATAGGGGGGAAGCTATCGTCCCAGTCGCCATACAGGAAGCCTGCCGACTGGCCGTTGGCAGACAGCGGCAGAATCACGAAGCTGTGCGCGGCGGACAAGGTGTCGCGCCACCAGTCCGGCAGCTTGGCGGCGAACTTGGCGTCGCGCGCATTCTCGATGAAGATCACGCGGTCGCTATTGAGTGCAGCGTGGAATACATTCGGCTGATACGCATCTTCGAACACCAGTTTGGGCAGGATTTCACGGATATCGTTGCCGAAACCGATCTTGGCAGCATACTGGTTGTCCTTGCGGTTGCGTACGAAGGCCAGCGCGCGTGAGAATTCCAGTCCCTTGAACACGGTTTCCAGCGCAATTTGTACCATCTGGCCAGGATTGGCCGTATGGATCATGTCGCGCATGTCGGCCAGGCCACTGAGCAGGATCTTGTTGCCGGCATCGCGCTGGCGGGTACGGGCCAGCGCCTTGGCGCGGCGTTCCGCCGGCTTGGACAGCGGCGCGATGGTCAGATCATTGGCCGCTACCACTTTGGCCTGTTCGATCGCTCCCATCAGTTTTTCCGGCAGCACGCCCAGCATGGCCGAATAGGCATCTGCCAGTTGCGCCACCGCGGCGGCACCGGCCGCATCGTCATTCCACAGCGATTCGGCACAGGCGGCGGACATGGTGGACAGGCCGGCAATCCAGTCGGACGAACTGATTTCGCTGCCCGGCTCAGGCGGCGCCAGTTTGCGCATGCCATTGATCAGGCCGGCAGGGAGTCCCCAGTGCAGGGCGGCAGCATGGCCGATTTCGTCGAGTCCCAGTCCCAGCAGTTTTGGGGAGATCATCTCTACATCGCAGTTTTCCTGTGCCGCACTGCGCTGGATTTCATGCCAGCGCTCCGGCATGTAGTAGGTGAGCATCATGCGTCCCAGCGTATGCAGCATGGAACAGACTACCGCTTCTTCACCATGGCGGCTTTCTGCCGTGTTGGCAATCTGTTGGGCGACTATCCCGGCCAGCACGGCCTTTTCCATTTCCACGTGCGAAGCCGTGGCATCGGAGGAGGCGCCAGACAGTTCTTCGATCAGCTTCAGGCCTAGCGCCAGATGGCCGATAGCGTCCGTGCCCAGTACCTGCACGGCTTTTGAGACCGTGCTGATATGCTGGCCAAACGCAGCATACATGCCGCTATTGGCCAGGCGCAGTACCTTCTGGGTCAGCACCGGGTCGGACAGCACCGTGCGCGTCATGTTGAATTCCTGCTCATCCTCGCCGCGCATGGCACCGAGGATGGAGCTGATGGCCTTGGCAAAGCCCGGCATATCGCCGCGCCGGCGCGTGCTCTCCCACAGCGTGGCCAGGGTAGCGTCACCCAGCGCATTGCCTGTGCTACGGATATTCATTTGGCCACCTGCCGCAGATCAGGTTGCAGTATCTTCAGGTGCATGCTCTCGCGCAGGGCTGCCATGGCGATATTGGCTGCCATCGGCTTGCCAGTCAGGTAGCCCTGTATGTACTGGCAGCCGCGCTTCTGCAGATAGGCAAGCTGATCTTCCGTTTCCACACCTTCCGCGACCACCGATAGATCAAGGTGCTTCGCCAGATCAAGCACGGCATTGCAGATGGCTGCGTCTTTTTCCGAACTTGGCAAGTCGCGGATGAAGGTGCGGTCGATTTTCAGCACCGAGATCGGGAAGCGCTTGAGATAGGCCAGCGAAGAATAACCGGTGCCGAAGTCGTCAATCGCGATGCGCGCCTTGCGTTCGGCCATTTTGGACAGGATGGACTCGGCATGTGCCGGGTCGACCATCAGCGTGCCCTCTGTAATTTCTAGAACCAATTGCTCACCTTGTAAGCCGGAGAAGGCAATCGCATCATCCAGCACGTCCAGAAATTTGTCATTGCGGAATTGCCGCGGGCTGATATTGACAGAAATGTAGAGCGGGCGCTTGGCCACTTCCTCAAACTGTTTCAGCTGCACGCAGGCGGCTTTGAGTGCCCACGCACCCAGCAGGTTGATTAGCCCGTTGGTCTCGGCAATAGGAATGAAACGCACCGGCGGCACCATGCCCAGGGTCGGATGCTTCCAGCGCATCAGCGTTTCGAATCCCTGGATCTCGCGTGTGTGTGCATCGACGATAGGCTGGTAGAACAGCAGGAACTCGCCTTCGCGCACAGCCTGGAACATGGCCGCTTCCAGCGAAATATCGTGCTCCGGCGGGCCCGACTGGCTCGGGCTGTACACCACGCAGCGCGCTTTGCCGGTCTCTTTGGCGCGCGACATGGCAACATCGGCCAGCGCCAGCAGGCGGCCTTCTTCCTCGGCATGCTGCGGATACACGGCGACCCCCACCGATGCGCCCACGTAGATGGTATGGCTGTCGATCTCGAACGGCGATTGCAAAGTGGCAATCAGCCGCCCGGTCACCAGTTTGATTTGCGCTTCCGTGGCAGTGCCGGGCAGGATGGCGACAAATTCGTCGCCCCCCACGCGGGCCAAAGTATCGCTATCGCGCAGGGTCTTGCGCAGGCGGCTGGCGGCGGTGCGCAGCACGGCGTCGCCGACCGGATGGCCGAGGCCGTCGTTGACTTTCTTGAAGCCATCCAGACCTATGCAGGCGACGGAAAAACTTTGTCCTGAACGGCGCGCATTGGCGATCACCATACGGATGCGGTCCGACAGCAGCAGCCGGTTAGGCAGTTCGGTCAGTGCATCGTGGGTGGCCATGTGGCGCAGCCGCTCTTCGGTGGCGCGCTGCTGTTCCATATTGCGGCCGATCACCAGCAATTCTTTAAGACCTTGCTGGTTGGCATAGCAGGACAGGCGCAGTTCGAACGGAGTGTCGCAAGACGCGCACTTGACGCGGCTTTCGAACAGGCGGCTCTGTTCGCTGGCCAGCACCTCGGCCAGTGCCGTCAGCAGGGCAGGGCGGTCGTCTGCAGTAAGTAGTTGCACCAGCGAGGTGCCCGTCAACGGCGCTTGTGCGGCGATCAGTTGAACGGCGCGGCGGCTGGCAAACAGTATCTGTCCTTCCGGACTGACGCGGAATACAACGTCGCCAGCCTCCTCCATGAGGTTATCCAATTCATGTCGCGGAGACGGGACGGGAATACTGGAGTACATCGCGTGATTTTAATCTTTCAGTTTTTATGCCGGTAAGGCGCCAGCACAAGTAAGGCTACACCAAAGCGCAATGTATCACTGATAGCGGGGAAATCACATGAAAAATGACAATATCTTTCAGACTTTTTTTGTTTTCCTACAATCAAGCTGAAAAAAACGTCGCTCAGAGTGAAAAATCACCTTTTCGGGGCGTCCTGGGGACGATTTTTAGCGTTGGAATTTACGGTTTTTGTATTGAGTGAAAGTTACGAATAGTTGTTCTGGACAAACTTGAGAAACTAGCCGTTCAGTGCGATGGCGGACTGACAGAAATAGCGGCTTTCGATCCGTACAGCCGTGTCAAAATCGACCTGCAAACTTTCGGCCAATGCGCACAGGATGGCGCGTGCGGCAGCTGTGGCGCCGTCGGCGCGTGCGCGCAGGCGTGCCGGAGCCAGCTGGAGGAAGGCCAGATTGCCAGCACTATCTACGGCACCGCCGGGCAGTAGGGGGCGTTTCTCATCCCAGGGTTGAAGCGGCGGGCGCGGCATCGATGCAGCCCGTAACAAGGACTGTTCCAGTTCGGGGGCATCGCTGGCTGCCCCGTGAAGCAAGCCCAGCTCCAGTGCTATGCTACTGTCCAGTTCAAACCCGTCGAGTAGCAGGGGAAGTGCGGCCTGCAAACCAAGCAGACGTGCCGTACGGACCAGCACGCCGCCGCATGGGGCCAGGCCCGGTGCGGCGGGCCGCGGGTGAATAAGGGCTGTGCCGAGACTATAGCGGCGGTGGCAGGCAAGTGC
>Ga0187842_1000774_pt1 | contig 15262 bp, 11 predicted proteins | sample SpaLakP09_SKY_41_FD_134514 | JGI IMG/M metagenome (GOLD analysis project Ga0187842, IMG submission 134514) | Oligotrophic lake water microbial communities from Sparkling Lake, Wisconsin, USA - SP09_SKY_41 | ecosystem: Environmental > Aquatic > Freshwater > Lake | place: USA: Sparkling Lake... | reverse complement strand
CTCATCCACACCGGCCAGCTCGAAACGCAGCAAGGCCTGGAAGGCATCCAGCCTGGCGGCGACGTTGGCGGCATCCTGCTGCGGATAAGCCACGACAGCCTGCGCCTCACGCGCCAGTGCATTACGGGCGGTACCGCCGCTGAAACTGATCAGACGCAAATCGGTCTCTGCCTGCAACTCACGCAACAAGCGAATCAGAATCTTGTTGGCGTTGCCTCGTCCCAAATGAATGTCGGCTCCAGAATGACCGCCTTTCAGGCCACGCACCGACAGCGCGCTCACTGCGTAAGCGGCAGGCAGCTCAGTAGTTTGATAATCGCGGGTAACATTGACATCGACACCGCCGGCGCAGCCCATATAGAACTCACCCCACTCCTCGGTATCAATATTGATCATCATGCTGCCTTGCAGCAGGCCAGCTTCCAGGCCAAGCGCCCCGCCCATGCCGGCCTCTTCATCCAGTGTCATCAACACTTCAACCGGGCCATGCGGAATATCCTCACTAGCCAACACGGCCAGCCCCATGGCGACGCCGATGCCATTATCCGCGCCTAGCGTGGTATTTTCCGCCACCAGCCAGCCATCCCGCAGCACGGGACGCACCGGATCCTTGAAAAAATCGTGTTCGGTACCGGCATTGGCCTGGCACACCATGTCCAGATGCCCCTGCAGCACCACGCCCACCCGGCTCTCGTTACCCGGGGTAGCCGGCTTGCGCACAATCAGATTGCCTGCCGCATCCACAACGGTCTGCAGGGCACGCAGCTCAGCCCAACCCTTGAGATAGTCACGCAGTTGCTGTTCATGCTTGGAGGGACGGGGAATCTCGCACAGCGTCTGAAAATGCTCCCAGACCGCCTGTGGCTGGAGTTCGGCGATATTGACCACAATGTATCCTTTGTCTTGACGTGCTGATGGGCATATTACGTCGCCATCATCGATGAAACGTGGCAGAGACTGTTGCATACAGCCCTGTTTTGTACACAATCGACTTTATCATGCTGGCGACGCGGGGTCATGCTGCAATGCAGCCAGAGCGCGACAAATTAATGCCCAGGAGAATGGCAAGCTGGGTACAGGACCGATCAGCAGCAGAAGGACCATGGCTGCTCGACACAGCAGCCGGAAGGAATCAAGCATGGGCTGCATTCCGGTAAACGGGATGCAGCCCATGCCCGGAGGAAGGATCAGGCCAGAGCCAGCTGCGGGCGGGCGCCCACCTGTGGGAGCGGACGCATGTAATGATCCAGCAGCAAGCGCATGAACTGATGGCTCTTGCAAATGGCATTACGCAGCTTGGTGATGGTTTCCTGGCTGGGTTGCAGTCCGACCAGGGTAACGATGATTTCCAGCGCTTCCCACGGGTGGGCATCGTCATACTTGGCATGCAGCTTCAGCCACTTCATTGCCTTGGCGCGTACTTCTTCGTCAAACAGATTGGCATAGCGATCTTCCGAGCAAACCCGGGCCGACCACTCACCCGTCGCGCCTTCGATGGCGTAATTGGTAGCCGCCATGGCCACTGCCAGTGATTCACGGTCACACACCTGCCAGCACCATTGGCTCAGCGACAGCGTCTCCAGCGCATGCTGGTTGTGCAGCATGGCCTGGATATCCACACCTGATTCGGTCGCCCAGTTGACCCAGTGATCAGCATGATTCTGCTCGACCCGAATATTGCGGATCAGGTAGCGCCGCGCCATATCATGCCCTTCGCCTTGTCCATAGCGGATTTTCAGCAAATTCATCGCCATGTACTGGGGAAACTGATCGATGACCGGCCAGCCGCCGGACAGGAAGGCCTTGTGTATGGAATGCTCCAGCCGTGCTTCCTTCATCTGGGTGAACAAATCGTGCTCGACTACCTCGCTTTTAAAGCGATCGCAGTAATGCACCATCTCCTGCGTCCACTCCGGGTAGCTGGCAACTTCCATCAAGGGACCGGTTCTGACAAATTGATGCTGGTCTTTCATTCTGGACCTCTTTCTCAATTGTGGGCCTGTATCACTCCCCGCCTGGCAGGTGGTGCAAAACCGACTGCGGCCTGCCATGCAAGGGAGGGATGAAAGGAGCGGGTTCGCCAATGAAATACCCCTGGGCGTAATCCACTCCAATTCTTTGCAGCTCCGCCAGGATTTCTGGCGCACTGACGAATTCGGCAATGGTTTTCTTGCCGGTGACATGACCAATATGGTTGATCATCTCCACCATGGCCCGATCCACCGAGTCGTCCACCATGTCTTTGACAAAGCTGCCATCAATCTTGAGGTAGTCGACCTGCAAATGCTTCAGATAGGCAAATGACGACATGCCCGCTCCAAAATCATCCAATGAGAAGTGGCAGCCCAAACCTTTCAGTTCGCTGATGAAGCGCGTGGCCTGCTGCAGATTGGAAATGGCACTGGTTTCGGTGATTTCAAAACAGATCATTGCCGGCGGAATGTCATAGCTGACAAACTGCCGCCGGATAAAATCAAGGAAATTGTCATCACACAGCGTGGCACCTGACAGATTCACGGCACAGACATCAATCGACCTATCCCCCAGCGAACGCATGTTCCACAGGGTTTCGAAGGTCTGGCGCACCACGATGCGGTCGATATCCGGCATCAGGCCGAAGCGCTCGGCCGCAGGAATGAAGGAAGCTGGCAAGATGATGTTGCCATGTTCATCGCGCAGCCGCAGTAGCACCTCGACATGCCGACCGGCACCCTTGACCACCGGCCGCAACGGCACGATTTCCTGACAGTACAGACAGAAACGCTCTTGCTCCATGGCGGTACGCAGACGCTGTACCCAAGCCATTTCTACCGAACGCACCGCCAGCTCGGTGTCTTTCGAACTGTAAAGCTGGATACGATTGCGCCCCTTTTCCTTGGCCATGTAACAAGCGATATCCGCAGCTTGCAGCGCCTCGGCCAGCGTGGCACCAGCTTCCCCAAGGAAGACCATGCCGATACTGGCACTGATGGAGAAAGGAATGCCTTCCCACTGGAAGCTGGACTGCTGCACGGCGCGCCGCAAGCGGTCAGCCTTGTCCAGCGCCTCGTCCACCCGGCAATCTTCCAGCAAGACGCCGAACTCGTCGCCACCCAAGCGGGCCAGAACATCGGACAGACCCAGCTGCTCCTGTAGCACCCGGCACACCTGGCGCAACAACTCGTCGCCTGCCGCATGGCCATTGGTATCATTGACCAGCTTGAACTGATCCAGATCGACAAACAGCAGGGCATGCGATGTTTCCGTCACCATCAGGCGGCTTAGTGCGCGCGTGACCCGCTGTTCGAATTCGCGCCGGTTATACAGGCCGGTGAGCGCGTCATGCGCAGCCTGCCAGGACAAATGATTGATGTATTGCTGCTCGATCGATTTGTCGTGCAAGGCCAACACCAGCCCGTCCACCTGCCCCAGCGAGTTGTGGATAGGTGCAACCACCAGTGAAATCATGTGACTGCTACCATCCAGCCCTTGCAGGCGCAGGCTAGGGTAAGTTTGCTTGTTTTCACACTTTGCCCGCAGCTGACTGGTGGTAATCAGGTCCATGCTGCTGCCGGAGAGGTCGATCATCGAGAACACGTCTTCGAAATAACGACCGATAGCCCCTTTGCCCGCGCCGCCGACCAGATGAAGTGCCACGGCGTTGAGGTAGCGCAGCTTGCCGGAGAGATCAATGGTGACCACGGCATCACCAATCGAATTAAGCGTGGTTTCCGCCCTTTCCTTTTCCGCATGCAACTCGGCCTCAAAGCGGGCGGACTGGCGTAGCAAAACCTGCACCTGCCGTACCGTCAGCAGCAACAAACCGGCCCCCGCCAGCAGGTTGATCGACCACAGCAGGCTAGTGGCAAAGCGGGAACTCTCACCCAGCACTTCAGAGAAGGATCGTGCTGGTGCTTTCAGCTCTTCATTGATGTCCGCAATACGGCGACTGAGCACCATCAGCTCATCTTCACCGATATAGCTGCGGGTAAATCCGTCATGCAGCCTCTCGGCAATACCGGAAATTTCGACAATGTAGCTGTCACCGATTTCCCAATAATGAATGGCCTGACTCAGATAGCTGACATGGCGAAACCACAGGAAAGCATTGATGACATTGGCGATATCGTCAGGATGGTTGCCGCCTTGCAGCAGCCCCGCTCTGGCCTGTTGCAGATCGGGCTGCGGGCGATCCAGCGCCAGCCGTGCCTGGCGATCCCCCAACTGGATGGCAATGGCCGCCTTGTAGGCCTGGAAATCCTGCTCCGAACGGCTGCCGGCATAACGCGTCAGATAGTAGATGGCATCTTTTTGCGCCTTCGACCACAGACCTTCCCCGCCTACATAGGCACGGATGGTGGACAAGGCATTGAAGCTGAAGGCACTGATCAGCAACAAGGCGCCCACAATAGCGACAAAGGGCCAGACTACCCGTATCAGCCTGCGGCTGCCGTACGCACTCATTGCAGACATTGCCCCCCGCTTACTGCATTGCTCATTTATGGAATTATCATCCACACCGGGTCATTTTTACCACAGATAGCATGCCAAGGCATGCCGTCGCTGTCAGCTGATGCGGCCAACCACCACCCATCGCCATCAATACCCATGGCAAACAAACAGATGCTCGCGACACCGTGCAGACAAACCGCCCGGCATACGTCATGGTGCTTATCGATTATTCCTGATATTTATTACTAATATTTAAATGTCAATTAAACAAACTGTCAATATCAGGCAGCTTGCAAATGGCATAGCCATCTAATAGGTATAGCCCGATTTGGCACAAGTATTTGTAACAAATACACTTTTCCCATGCACAATGAAAAAAGCTGCCGAAGCAGCTTTCCACGTCACAACAGGTCATGCACAGTTTCTAAGAAGCCAGCTCACCAGCCTGCTGTTCCTGTTGCAGGTGCCACATTTCTGCATAACGCCCGCCATGTTCGATCAGCTCACGGTGGGTACCGCGTTCCAGCACCCGGCCATCTTCCATCACGATGATCTGGTCGGCATCGACGATGGTGGACAAGCGGTGGGCGATGATCAGGGTGGTGCGATTGGCCGAGATGGCCGCCAGTTCTTGCTGGATAGCTTTCTCGGTACGCGAATCCAGTGCGCTGGTCGCCTCGTCAAAGATCAGGATGGGCGGGTTTTTCAGGATGGTGCGGGCAATGGCCACCCGCTGTTTTTCGCCGCCGGACAGCTTGAGCCCGCGCTCGCCCACCTGGGTGTCGTAACCATCAGGCAGGCTCAGCACGAAGTCGTGAATATGTGCCGAACGCGCCGCTTCCATCACTTCTTCGCGGCTGGCATCGGGCCGGCCATAGGCAATGTTGTAATAGATGCTGTCATTAAACAGCACGGTATCCTGCGGCACGATGCCGATATGGCTGCGCAGGCTATCCTGTCGCAGCTGACGGATATCCGTGCCATTGATGCTGATGCTGCCACGACCCACATCATAAAAACGGAATAACAAGCGGGAAAGAGTGGATTTGCCGGCACCGCTGGCACCCACCACCGCCAGCGAGCTGCCTGCCGGAATCTCGAAATTCAGGCCATGCAGAATGGTGCGCTTGCTGTCATAGCCAAACTCCACGCCAGCAAAACGGATGCTAGCCTGTCGCGTGTCCAGCTGCTGCGCAGCGGGTGCGTCATCCACTTCCTGATTGGTGGACAGCAGGCCGAACATGCGTTCGATATCTGCCAATGAATGCTTGATCTCGCGATAGACAAAGCCCAGGAAATTCAGCGGCGCATACAGCTGGGTGATGAAGGTGGCCACCAGCACCACATCGCCAACCGTCATGCTGTGATTTACCACGCCACGCGCCGCCAGCACCATGATCAGGGTAACACCGCTGGCAATGATGATGCCCTGACCGGCATTGAGCATGGACAGCGATACCTGGTTCTTGATGGCAGAGGCCTCCCAGGCTGCCAGATTGCGGTCATAGCGCGCCTCTTCATAGCCTTCGTTATTGAAGTACTTGACGGTTTCGTAATTGATCAGCGCATCGATGGCCTTGGCATTGGCCTTGGAATCCAGATCATTCATGCTGCGGCGGAACACCGTGCGCCACTCGGTCACCAGCAGGGTAAACACAATGTAGATGGCAATGGTGGCCAGTGTTACCGCAGCAAACTCCCAGGCATAGCGGCGGAACAGAATGGCCGACACCATGCCGATTTCTAACAGTGTGGGCAGAATGTTGAACACGGTGAAATTGAGCAGGAAACCAATACCCTTGGTCCCGCGCTCGATGTCGCGGCTCATGCCGCCGGTCTGCCGCTCCAGATGAAAACGCAGCGACAGGCGAAACAGGTGCTGGAATACACTGCGCGCCACACTGCGCACCGCGCCCTGGATGACCCGGGCAAATACCGCATCACGCAGCTCTCCCAGCACACTGGAAGTGAGCCTGGCCAGGCCATAGCCCACCAGTGCCATCACCGGTACCGCTAGCAGGGTGGCCGGTACGGAGAGTTGGTCGACAATGTCCTTGAGATAGAGCGGCACCGTGACTGCCGCCACCTTGGCCAGGATCATGCAGGCCAGCGCCAGCATTACCCGGCCCTTGAAAGCCCACAGATAAGGCAGCAGCGTTTTGAGGGTTTGCCAATCGTTGCGGTTGCCGGGAGCCGGACCACTATGGGTGAAGCGCATGGAAACTACCTGTCGGAATGCCGGCCAGAGCCGGCACGAAAAATGAGCAAAGCCGCCGACCGGCGGCTGCGAAATGTATCCGAGCCAATCACGGAAGGCATCAGTGCAGCACGCGCGGCGCCACCAGCGTCATTTCGGGAATGGTGACATCGAACCGCTTGCCGTCGTCGGCCAGCATCTGGTAGCTGCCCCGCATGGAGCCATACGGTGTCTTCAGGTGGGTGGCACTGCTGTATTCGAAGGACTGGCCCGGCTCCAGCCGTGGCTGCTCGCCCACCACGCCCATGCCACGCACTTCCTGCTCCTGATTATTGGCATCGACAATAATCCAGTGGCGGCTGACCAACTGGGCGGGTTCGCTGCCGGTATTGGTCAGGCGGATGCGATAAGCGAACACGTAAACATCGGTCGCCACATTGGACTGTTCGGCGATGTAATGCGGTTCGGCCTCCACCTCTATCTGGTAGCTTTTATCTGGCATGGTGTTTTCCTTGTGCTGTTGTACTGCATTTTATCCCGCCTTTGGCCTTGGGCGCGGTAGAATAAACGCCATTTCATGACCCCATCCGTGTTTGCAAGGTAGACCATGCGCGACTTCCGTATTGCCCCCAGCCTCCTTTCCGCCGATTTCGCCTGTCTGGGCCAGGAGGTGCGCGATGTCATCGCCGCCGGAGCCGACATCATTCACTTCGATGTCATGGACAATCACTATGTGCCGAACCTGACGGTTGGCCCTCTGGTATGTGAAGCCATCCGCCCGCATACACAAGCCCCCATCGACGTGCACCTGATGGTGAAGCCGGTGGACAGCCTGGTGCCGATGTTTGCCAAGGCCGGCGCCGACATCATCACCTTCCACCCGGAAGCATCCGAACATATCGACCGCACCCTGGGCCTGATCAAGGAATCCGGTTGCAAGGCTGGCCTGGTATTCAATCCGGGCACTTCGCTGTCCTACCTTGATCATGTCATGGACAAGATCGACATGGTGCTGATCATGTCGGTGAATCCGGGCTTTGGCGGCCAATCCTTCATTCCGCATGCGCTGGAAAAAGTGCGCGCCGCACGCCAGCGCATCGATGAGTATACCGCCAAGCATGGCGGCGAGATCTGGCTGGAAGTAGACGGCGGCATCAAGGTCGACAATATTGCCGCCGTCGCGGCTGCCGGGGCCGACACCTTTGTCGCCGGCTCGGCCATTTACGGCCAGCCGGACTATCAGGCGGTGATTGCCGCCATGCGTGCCGAACTGGCCAAGGTAGCCTGATGCAAGCGGCCATCGTCACCGGCGCCTCGCGCGGGCTCGGTCTGGCACTATGTGCCGAGCTCCTGCAGCGCGGCTTTGTGGTGGTGGGGCTGGCCAGACAGCATAGCGAGGCGTTTCGCTTGCTGGCTCGGCAATATCCGCAACAGCTGCATTACCTGCGCGCCGACATGGCCGACAGCCCCGCCCTGCACGGCCTGCTGGCCGAGGCCTTGCAACTGCTGCCCATGCAAGCCGTACGGCAATTGCTGCTGATCAATAATGCCGGCGTGGTCATGCCCATCGCCAGTGCTGGCTTCTACCCGACAGCCGAGTTGACGCAGGCCATCGCCATCAATCTGACTGCTCCCATGCTGCTGACCGACGCCTTGCTGCGGCTGAGCGACGAACTGGACTGTCAGCTACGCATTATGTGCATCTCATCGGGTGCGGCGGTAAAAGCCTACCCCGGCTGGGGCGTCTACGGCAGCAGCAAGGCCGGGCTTGATCACTTCTGCCGCCATGTGGCGGAAGAGCAGCAAGCCTGCGCCAACCCGGCGCTGATTGCTGCGGTTTATCCCGGCGTGGTGGATACCGACATGCAGGCGCATATCCGCGACAGCGACCCGGCCCAGTTCCCCAACAAGGAACGGTTCGATGCCCTCAAACGCGAAGGCGGCCTCAGCACACCACAGCAGGCCGCCCGCCAGTTGGCCGAGCATCTGCTCAGCGCAGACTTTGGCCATCAACCCGTACTCGACATCCGCCATTTGCCGGATCAAGCCCAGAACTGACACCCTAGCCCTGATATCGTATGAATCTGAAACACATCAAAGCCGTTGCCTTCGATCTGGACGGCACCCTGGTTGACTCCATTCCCGATCTGGCCGCCGCGGCCAATGCCATGCGCCAGCATCTGGGCCTGCCGGCCCTGGCCGAGCTGCGCATTCAAGAGCACGTCGGCGACGGCATTGCCAGCCTGGTACACCGCGCCATTACCGATGAGCGCCACGGCGTGGCCGAAGCCACACTGTGGGAACAGGGCTTCAGCTTTTTCGTGCGCTACTACCACGAGCACCTGAGCGACAACACCAGCGTCTACCCCGGTGTGCGCGATGGCCTGGGCCTGCTGCGCGCCTTGCAACTGCCACTGGTGGTGGTTACCAACAAATCGGAATACCTGGCCGTGCCGCTGCTGCAGCAACTGGAGCTGCGTGATGCCTTCAGTCTGGTAATCGGTGGCGACACCCTGGCCGAGAAAAAACCCTCGGCCCTGCCGCTGCAGCATGTCTGCGAGGTGCTGGGCATCAACACCAGCGAACTGGCCATGGTGGGCGACTCCGAAAACGACATCCTGTCGGCCCGCGCTGCCGGTGCAGCCGCCATCGCCGTCAGCTATGGCTATGCTGATGCCAGCACGCTGCAGGCCGATCTGCTCATCGGCAATCTTGCCGAACTGTACGATTTGATGAAAAATAACTGACCACTACAACATTCAATACGGATTGCATCTGCATCATGACTATCCTGCCCGCACCGGCCAGTTGGCGATGGCAACGCTAAGCCACACCCTGTTTACTTCTTTCGCTTTCCATCCGGTTTCAAGGTAGCTCACTCATGACGCATGACACATTCGACCAGCTGGCCGCAGCTGGTTACAACCGTATTCCGGTGACGCTGGAACTGTTTGCCGACCTGGACACCCCCTTGTCGGTTTACCTCAAACTGGCCAACCAGCCCTACTCCTACCTGCTGGAGTCCGTCGTAGGCGGCGAGCGTTTTGGCCGCTACTCCTTCATCGGCCTGCCTGCCACCACGCGCCTGCGCGTCAATGCCAACAAGGTACAGGTAGAGTACGGCGACAAGGTGATCGAACAGTTCGAAGGCGATCCGCTGGCTTTTATCGAAGCCTTCCAGCAGCGTTTCAGCGCCCCACCGGTAGAAGGCCTGCCGCGCTTTACCGGCGGCCTGGTCGGCTATTTCGGCTACGACACCATCCGCTATGTGGAAAAGCGTCTGGCGGCCACCCGCAAGCCTGATGCCATTGGCACCCCGGACATCCTGCTGATGGTGTCGGAAGAACTGGCGGTGGTGGACAATCTGTCGGGCAAGCTTTATCTGATTGTCTACGCCGACCCCGCCGTACCCAATGCGCTGGCCAAGGCGGAAAGCCGGCTCGGCCAGCTGCGTGCCCGCCTGCGCGAACCGATGGATATTCCGCTGTCGCTGCCCTCCCAACCCAGCAAGGCGGTGTCCGAGTATGGCCAGGAAGAATTCAAGCAGGCTGTCGCACAATGCAAGCAATACATCGTGGACGGCGACATCATGCAGGTCGTCCTGTCGCAGCGCATGCAGATGCCCTACAGCGATTCACCGCTGTCGTTGTATCGTGCCCTGCGCAGCCTGAACCCCTCACCCTATATGTTCTTCTACCACTTCGACGATTTCCATGTTGTCGGTTCCTCGCCGGAAATCCTGGTACGGCGCGAACAGGAAACGGTCACCGTACGCCCGATCGCCGGCACCCGCGTGCGCGGCAAGAACCGCGAGGAAGACGAAGCACTGGCGGAAGAGCTGCTGGCTGATCCCAAGGAAATCGCCGAACACGTCATGCTGATGGACCTTGGCCGCAACGACATCGGCCGCGTCGCCAATACCGGCAGCGTCAACATCACCGACAATATGGTGATCGAACGCTACTCGCATGTGATGCACATCGTTTCCAGCGTGGAAGGCAGCGTCAAACCGGATGTTTCCAATATCGACATTCTCAAGGCCACCTTCCCGGCCGGCACCCTGTCTGGTGCACCGAAAGTGCGGGCCATGGAAATCATCGACGAGTTCGAACCCACCAAACGCGGCGTCTATGGCGGCGCCGTGGGCTACCTGGGCTTTAATGGTGACATGGACCTGGCCATCGCCATCCGCACTGCCGTAGTCAAGAACAAGATGCTGTACGTGCAATCCGGCGCCGGCATCGTGGCCGACTCGGTCCCCGAATCGGAATGGCAGGAAACCCAGAACAAGGCCCGCGCGGTGATTCGGGCCGCCGAATTGGCCCAAGCCGGGCTGGATGCCTGAGCAGCACCTCCGGCAACAGACATAACAAGCCCCGCAGCCATACTGCGGGGCTTGTTTTTAATCTGGGCTGACGGTGAGGCCGCACACTTGCCATCAAGCGTAAGCGCCTGCGCCCCTGGTGATAATCACCATGCAACAACAGCAACAAGGTGGGCAGCAGCAGGAAAAAAGCGGCCACCCCAGCCAACCGAGCACTGCCTGGCAGCTTCAACCATAGCAATGCGTACGGCACTGACGATAATCGCTGCTCAGAATGATCAGCAGCAAGAAGATCACCGGCAACGACACCAACGGCCATGCAATCAGCCGGAACAACAGGATATTAAAACCGGCAAACCATGAATCCTGCATCAGCAATACCCAGCACGCTGCCGACACAAGACTCACCATGACTTTATTCACACAGACAAATAAAATTTCGTTCCAGGAAAAATCTTCCAAACCGAGATAAAGCATTTTGTGCAACAGGCTGCCAATCAGATAATAGATCAGCACATCCAGCAAAATATATACCTGCCAGATCAAATCACTCCCCAGCAGATATGCCCTGCATGCAGTGCATAGTATGGCAACCAGCATGACAGGCCATCCGCGCCGCCAACCAAGCAGCACACCAGCCATATACACATAGTCATTGGCAAGATACAGCGTGATACGCAGGGAATAAAACAGCGCCAACGACAACAGCAATGAAATCAATACCATCACAATCAACAAGTATTGCTGATATTGCTCAGTTCTTTCTGCGCAGCGCATGCAAGGCATTTGCCGGCAGCATTGCATATATCCGCGCCGCAAACAGCGCCAGGCCAATAACAGCGCGGCAACATGCATCAAGACAAAGGGAAAGTGCTGCAACAAGAGATGCAGATGGTAGCGCATGGTGGAAAAAATATCGGCAAAGCTATACATCAGACACCTCAATGTAATATTGGCGGCACGCATGCGGCACCTGCCCGGCCAAGCCAGTCAGCCCGGATAATCTGGCCGGAAGACTGCTCTGTAGTGGCTGGCATTTGCTTGAGCAATACAAGCCATCGGCTTATGTCGACATCCCCTGCCAGCAAAACAAGGCCAACCAATCTAACAAGCTGTTCCGCCCCATATAATAAGAAATTACTTAGATTGACCGGGCACAGCACTTCCCGCCAGCAGCCATGACGAATGCTTGCTGTTTGCGCGGGCCGCCAAGCGGGTATAATCAGCCTGCCGCTCCTGGCCTCCACCCCCCACCCTGACTGCCTGACAAGGGCAGCCGCCGGGAATGGCCGACCTCAAGAGAATCTGTTTACATGACCCGTTCGCTCAGTACACTCCGCACCCTCAGCCTTGCCCTGACACTTGTCGCCGCCCTGCCCGCACAGGCCGGCAATAACGAAGACCTGCTTGCCGCCCGCGAGGCCTACCGCAGCAACGACCTCGGCAAGCTGGCCAGCATCGCCAGCGCCATGCCGGCCAGCTACGCACTGCACGACTACCCGTCCTACTGGCTCACCCTCAAAGCACTGGACCGCGACAACGATGGCCAGGTAATAGGGTTTCTCAATAGCGTACGCGATGGCTGGATGCCGGAAAAAATCCGCAATGAGTGGCTGAAAAAGCTGGGCAAGCGCGAAGACTGGGGCAACTTCAACGCCGAGTGGAAAAAGCTGCCGGAGGATGCCCGGGATGAAGAATCCATCTGCTATGGTCAATTGCAGGATGTGCGCCAGGGCAAGAAGCCGGATGACCTCAACCGTTTTCTCGAGATGCGCCCGGCTCCGGATGGCTGTAACCAGTTGCTGACTGCCGCCGCCGCACAAGGCCAGCTCTCCCAGGACTGGCTGTGGCGCCGGGTGCGCCTGTTGCTGGCCGGCAATTTTGTCACACAGGCACGCCAACTGGCTGATGCCACCAATTTGCCGCTGGACAATGCCGCACTGAATAATCCGGCGGCTGCCAGCCCGGCCAGCCCCGGCGGCCAGGAAGCCATCCTGAATGGCATCGTCAGCAAGGCACGCAGTGACAGCAATGCAGCAGTCAGCCGCCTGCTGGCAGTGGAAGGTTCGCTGAGCAAGGAGCGCAGCGGCTTTGCCTGGGGACAGCTGGCCTTGCTGTCGGCACGCAAGCAGCTGATGGCGCAGGCACTGCAATGGTATGCCAAGGCTGATCCGCAGCAACTGACCGCCGAACAATGGGAATGGTGGGCACGCGCGGCCTTGCGTGGCGAGCAGTGGGCGCAGCTGGAACAGATCACCCGCGCCATGCCGGCAGCCGTGGCCAGCAAGCCGGCATGGCAATACTGGCGCGCCCGCAGCCTGAAGCAACTGGGCCGTGGCAGCGAAGCACCGGCGCTGTTTGCCAAGGCCAGCATAGGCCATCACTACTACGCCTTGCTGTCGCTGGAAGAACTGGGCAATGCGCTGTCCACCCCGGCCAGCAAAACCGGCCCCAGCGCTGCCGACATCAGCGCCATGCGCACCAATCCGGCCATCCAGCGCGCCCTGGCCTTGCTGGACATCAGTAATAGCTTTGGCAAGCCGGAGTTGCGCAGCGATGCCCAACGCGAGTGGCGCTGGGCCATGCGCGGCCGTAATGACATGGAGTTGCTGGCCGCAGCGGAAATCGGCCGTCGTGAAGCGTTTTACGACATGGCCATCTACAGTGCCGAGCGCACCAAGGAAGAACACGATTATTCGCTGCGCTACCTCACACCCTATCGCGACATCACCCAGCGTTACGCCCGCCAGCTGGATGTGGACGATGCCTGGGTCTATGGCCTGATCCGCCAGGAAAGCCGCTTCATCATTGCCGCCCGCTCCGGCGTGGGGGCTTCCGGCCTGATGCAGCTGATGCCGGCCACCGCCAAATGGGTGGCCAAGAAGATGGGGCTGACCAGCTATTCGGTCACCGATATCGACACCAATGTGCAGCTGGGCACCTGGTATCTGCGCTATGTCCGTGACAGCCTGTCCGGCAACGAAGTCATGGCCACCGCTGCCTATAATGCAGGGCCGGGACGCGCCCGTGCCTGGCAGGATAGCCGCCCGCTGGACGGGACCATCTATGCTGAAACCATTCCCTTTAGCGAAACCCGTGATTATGTGCAGAAGGTCATGGCCAATGCCGCTTACTATGCCAGCACATTCGGCCATGCCAATATTTCGCTGAAGACCCGCATGGGCACCATTCCGGCACGCTGAACCACAGCAGCACAAGGAGAAAGCAATGCAAGATCGACGTATCTGCCTGATCGGCGGCAGTGGCTTCATCGGTAGCTATATTGCAGAACGGCTGGCCGAACAGGAAGCCGCGCTGACCATTGCCACCCGCAATCGCGACCGTAACAAGGCGGCACTGATTGTCCTGCCCAAGACCGAAGTGGTTTCCACCAATGTGCACCACCCGCTGGCCCTGCAGCAGCTGCTGGCCGGCCACGACACGGTGATCAGCATGGTGGGCATCCTGCATGGCACGCGCAAGGCCTTTGAACTCGCCCATGTCGAGCTGCTGGACAAGATCATCGCCAGCTGCCACAAGCAGGGAATACGCCGGCTGCTGCATATCAGCGCACTGGGCGCGGATGCCAATGCACCCAGCGACTACCAGCAAACCAAGGGCATCGCCGAACAGCGACTGCGGGAAAGTGGACTGGACTGGACCATTCTGCGGCCGTCGGTGGTATTCGGTCGTGGCGACAGCTTTCTCACCCTGTTTGCCGGTCTGCTCGACAAGCTGCCGCTGCTGCCCTTGGCCGGAGCCAATACCCGCTTTGCCCCGGTCTGGGCCGATGATCTGGCACGCGCCGTGGTCGCCTGCCTGCAAAACCCGCACAGCGTGGGCCAAAGCCTCGATCTGACCGGCCCGCGCAGCTATACCCTGGCCGAGCTGGTGCGCTATGTCGGCCAGCTGCGTGGCACACCGCGCCCGGTCATCGGCCTGCCGCAAGGAATTGCCATGCTGCAAGCCGGACTGATGGAGCTGCTGCCCGGCCCCACCCTGATGAGCCGCGACAATGTGCGCTCACTGGCCGTGGACAATGTCAGCCCGCAGCCCTTCCCCAGCGCCCTGCTCGGCTTTGCCCCGACGCCGCTGGAAGTCGTGGCGCCTCAATACCTGGGCCAGGATGAATTCAATCTGATCCTGTCTGATTACCGCAGGGAAGCCGCCCGCTGATGCAGCTCTATATTGTCGGCGGCGCCGTGCGCGACCGCCTGCTCGGCCTGCCGGTCAAGGACAGGGACTGGGTGGTGGTGGGAGCCAGTGTCGAAAGCATGTTGCAGCAGGGCTATAAACCGGTAGGCAAGGAT
>Ga0187842_1000773_pt1 | contig 15276 bp, 11 predicted proteins | sample SpaLakP09_SKY_41_FD_134514 | JGI IMG/M metagenome (GOLD analysis project Ga0187842, IMG submission 134514) | Oligotrophic lake water microbial communities from Sparkling Lake, Wisconsin, USA - SP09_SKY_41 | ecosystem: Environmental > Aquatic > Freshwater > Lake | place: USA: Sparkling Lake... | reverse complement strand
CCAGCCAGCGCGCTGGCTGGTCTTCAGCCACACTGGCAGACACCGGCACTGCACTGGCCCACTGCTGCGAGGCCAGGCCATATGGCGGCGCGGCGGCCGGCTGCAACTGCTGCCAGCTTTCGTACAGCGCATGTGCGGCTTCGGCATCGCGCGGCGGAAACACATCCGAAGTCCAGACGCGGCCACGCGCCGTATCAGTGTATTGCAGCTTGATTCCATTAACGCTGAGAGCACGTGCGGCGGCCAGCCCGCTCGGTGCCGATACCTGCATGCCATGCCACCAGTGGGGCGCCTGCCAGTTTGCCGGTGCAGCTTCCGGCCGGTCCCAGATTATCAGGCTGCTTGCCGGGCCAGGAATTTCAACCACGCGCAAGGGCTGAATGCTCTGACCGGGGGCAGAGCCAGCACTGGCAAAGGCGGCCAGCAAAGCGCGCCACAACGGAGCGCGCTCCGGCGTGGTCGCCAGCACGATCTCCTGCGGCGGCAGCGTTGATGCAGCAGCGGCGCTTGCACCGGAAGTCGTCTTCAAAGTCACGGCATGGGCAAACTGCGGCGGGTGCGCCGGCATGGCGATGCGCTCGGCACGGCCGACGATCAGCACACGCGCCGCAGCACGCCATTCGCGTTCGTGCGCCGCCAGCCAGTGCAGGGGCTGTTCAGGCAGATCCAGCCGCTGCGCCTGAGCCATACCGGCAGCATCGATCTGCTGTTGTGCCCAAGCCGGATCGGCCCCATGATCGAGCAGCACCGTATCGCCCCGCCACGGCAGGATAGTGGCCGCCAGCCATGCCAGCAAGGCCACCAGCAGCAGGCAGCGCACTACCAGCAGCAGGCGGTCACGCCACTGCCAGATCCGCAGTTGCTGCGGCTCCGCTGCGGGCAAGAATCTGGCCGTTGCCAGCGCTTCCGCTTTCAGGCGCTGGCGCTTCTGCCGGTGCCACCACCAGGGCAGCAATAGCAGCGGCAGGGCCAGCCACCAGTATGGGTAGGAACTGACGATCATCGGCCACTGCCTCCCGCTGCACGCAGCCAGGCGCGCAGCACTTCCACCACAGGCTGCTCGATGCAGGCCTCTCGCTGCACAATATCGCTCTGGCGGCAGGCCCGTACCACACCATCGAAATGGGCGCGGCTCTGTTGGCGATAACTGGCGCGGTCTGCACCGCTGAGGCGATGCAGGCCCGTACTGCGTTCGGGATCACGGTAAGCGCTGCCAGCGCGGAAGCTGGCGTCCACTTCGGCCTGGGTGCGCAGCGTCAGCAGGCGTACATCGTGGCGCATGCGGCGCAAGCGCTGCAGCGCTTCGCTCAGCGGTGAAGGCCAGTCGAGGAAGTCGCTGGCCGCAAAGATCACGCTGGGGCTGCGGGCAAAATGCAGATGGGATTTCAGCACTTCACTGCTGGGCAAGCCACCTAGCGGCTGTGCCTTGTTCAGTTGTGCCAGCACCCGCTGCAACTGGCGCGGACCGCGTGCGGCGGGAGTGAATTCCACCTTGTCGCCGCTGCAGATGACGAGGCCGAATGCATCGCCCTGCCGCTGCGCGATCGCCGCCACGCAGGCCAGCACAGTGCGGGCAAACCACAGCTTGTCGATGCCGTTAATCTCGCGGCTGGGTTCAGCCATCGAAGCCGTGGCATCGAGCCACAGCCAGACCGCTACATGGCTATCGCGTTCGGCTTCACGGATAAAGTAGCGGTCGGCGCGGGCCAGCAGCTTCCAGTCCACGCGGCGCCATTCATCGCCGGGCGCATATGCACGGTATTCGGAAAACTCCACGCCGGCGCCGCGCTCGCGGCCTGCATGAATGCCGTGCCCGAGTCCGGCCAGCACGTGACGGATCACCAGATCCAGATCACGGGTCTGTGCCATCATGGCCGTCGTGGGAGCCATCGTTTGCGTCATCACTGCTGCGCTCTTGCCGTTCGCCGGTATGTCATCGCTGCGCTTGCGGCCCTATTCAGGACGGATATGTTCGCGCAAGGCCAGCAGAATCTCGGCAATGGCAATGCCGTCCGCCTCCGCCTCGAAGTTGCGCAGCACGCGGTGCGCCAGCACCGGCAGCAGCATCTCGGCGATATCTTCGCGCGTTACCGCCAGCCGCTGGTGCATCAGGGCGCGCGCCTTGGCTGCCAGCACCAGTGCCTGCCCGGCACGCGGCCCGGCGCCCCAGCCTACATGCTTCTGCACGGCCGGCACGCTGCTCAGTGCCGGACGGGTAGCGCGGATCAGCCGCGTGGCATAGGCCAGCAGGTGGTCGCCGATTTCGATATCGCGCACCAGCTGCTGCAAGCGCAGCAGCGTGGCCACATCCATCACCGGCTCGGCATCGCGCAGCCCGGTATGGGTGGTGGCCGACACCATGGCGATTTCCTCCGCCTCGGTCGGGTAACCCACATCGATGCGCAGCAGGAAGCGGTCCAGCTGCGCTTCCGGCAGCGGATAGGTACCCGCTTGCTCGATCGGGTTCTGAGTAGCCAGCACGAAGAACGGCTTGGGCAGGCGGTGGGTGCGGCCGGCAAACGTGACGCTGCGCTCTTGCATGGCTTCCAGCAGCGCCGACTGGGTTTTCGGCGGAGCGCGGTTGATCTCGTCGGCCAGCAGCACCTGCGTGAATACCGGGCCTTGCTGGAAGCGGAACTCGCGCTTGCCGGTGGCATGGTCTTCTTCCAGTATCTCGGTGCCGACGATATCGGACGGCATCAGATCCGGCGTGAACTGCACGCGGTGGAAATCCATATCGGTGGCTTGCGACAGCGATTTCACTAGCAGGGTTTTTCCCAGCCCCGGCACGCCCTCCACCAGCGCATGGCCGCCAGCCAGCAGGCAGATGATCAGCGAATCGATGACGTTTTCCTGACCGATAATCACGCGCGCCATACTGGCCTTGAGCGCCGCGACCTTGGTACTCAGCGCACCGATTTCATTTTCGCTCCAGGCGATGGCACCTTCGGCCTGCATCAATGTAGACAAAATCAAGCTCCCAACGCGTATTGAATGATGTTCACGGCAAAGCGGGTGTTGTCCACCGCCAGCCAGCGCTTGTTGCGGAAGTCGTAATCCCACTCGCAACCGTAGTCCTTGTTACTGTATAAAAGCCGCACGCGGCCGCCGAATTCCACCGCCTTCAGATAGTCGTGCACCAGATCGTCGCCCCAGCCATTCAGCTCCACGCTGGTATTCGGTGGTCCATCGAAATGGAAGAAGCTCGAATACACGGCATGGTTATTCGGTATCTTGTGCAATGCCTTAGTCCCGAAGATGCGGCCAATCTCGGCTTCGAACGATTTGGCAAACAGGCCATCGATATCGTGGTTGCAGTCGTCCACGAACAGGAAGCCGCCGCCACGGATGTAGCGCTCCAGATTGCGCCGCTCGGCAGGCGTGAACTGCACCAGCTTGTGGCCGGCGAAATAGCAGAATGGCGCTTCCAGCATCTTGGGATCGGATAGCGCGACGATGCGTTCAACGGGATCTACCCGCAAGGTCGTGTATTCAACCAGCGAGTTGAGCACATTGCTCGGCATGCGGATATCCACATCCCAGTCGCCCGACTCGTAGGTCAGGCGGGTGAAATAGAAGTCGTAACTGGCCACGCTTTACCTTGCTGCCTCAGACTGCGTCCGACAGCGACGTGAAGTTAAAGTCGCGCAGCTTCATGGGCGGAATCAGCATCTGGAAGCGTACCTCGTCGCCGCCGATCACCACCGGCTTGCCCAGCTCGTCGATGTTGTTCAGCATCGATACCGGGCTTTCGTTGAAGCGGAAGTTCTTGATCGGGTGCTTGATTTTGCCGTTCTCGATGTAGAAGGTGCCGTCGCGGGTCAGGCCCGTTAGCAGCAGCGATTGCGGATCGACCATGCGGATGTACCACGTGCGGGTCACCAGCACGCCCTTCTTGGTACTGGCGATCAGCTCTTCGGTAGATTTGCCGCCGCCGGCCATGATCATATTGCCATGGCGCCCAAACGCCTGCTGGCCCTGTTTCGCGGCCCAGAAGCGCGTATAGTCGAGCGAGGCGATCTGGCCGCCCTTGATCACATCGGTGCGGCGCCGTGCCAGCATGGACGCGCTATCCCACGGCAGCACCGGCACATCCGTGTTCCACGGATCGGCCCAGACATTGACCTGCTCATCGAACAGCTTTTCACCTAGCCGGTTGCCGCCGCCCTTTTTCGACAGGAAGCTGCGGCCCTCGTCGGCCTGGCGCGCATCGAAGGCGCCGAACATGCGGCCGATAATTTCCGAGGTGGCTGCCGGTTCCAGTATCACCGTGTAGCGCCCCGGTTCCAGCGCCCTGGCGTCGACCGAATTGAGTGCTTTCTCGATAGCGATCTCGGACGCCTCGCGTGCGTTGAACAGCCGCGCATCGCTGGCCGCACGGGTAGCCCAGCCGGAACCGCGGCCATCTTCGGTACGGGTGGTGACGGTGAAATCCAGATTGCTGAAGGCCTGATGTCCAAACACGCCGTTCGAGTTGGCGATGGTTTCAAAGCCGGTGTTATCGACAAAAAATCCGGCAGCGACCAGCCCCTTCTTGCGGCAGGCAAGGATGCTGGCAGCGGCCACTTCGGCGCGGTATTCAGGATCGATGGCAGCAGTGGCTGCGCTGAAGGTAAAACTAGGCTGGTAGTCCTGCGCTTTAATGGCGGGCAGGAACTCGGGATTTTCCGGTGCCAGCCGTGCCACGTCTTCGGCCCGGCGCACGGCCTTTTCCAGCGACTGGTCATCGAACTCGTTAATCGAAGCCGTGCCCTGACGTTTGCCGAAAGCCACGCTGACGCTAAGCTGGGCATTCTCCACCAGCCCCGCCGTCGAAACGCTGTTGCGGGCATAGCGGATATTGCCCTGACGGCTACCGCCGATCTGCACGCGGCAATCGTCGGCGTGCGAATAACCGATCACCTTGTCGCAAATCCGTTTGGCTTCTTCCTGACTGAGCATCTTCATGGTTTATCCGATCTTGCGGGCAGTGTTGATCACATTGATGGCGTTGAAGCGGGTGGTGGACGAACCGTGCGAAACGGCGCTCACCTGGCTAGGCTGGCCTTTGCCATCGAAGAAGGAGCCGCCCATGCGCCAGTCGCGCTCGTCGCACAGGGCCGTACAGGCATTCCAGAATTCCTGCGTATTCGACTGATACGCCACGTCCTCGACAGGGTTGGTGATTTTGCCGTTCCTGATTTCGTAGTACAGCTGGCCACCGAACTGGAAGTTGTAGCGCTGCTGGTCGATCGAGTACGAACCTCGGCCGAGAATGTAGATGCCTTTCTTGACATCCTTGACCATCTCGTCGGGAGTGAGTTTTTTCTTGCCTGCCTCCAGCGATACATTGGGCATGCGCTGGAACTGCACGCTGCTCCAGCTATCGGCATACGAGCAGCCGTGCGATTCCTGCTCGCCGATGATGGCGGCCTGATCGCGCGTGGCCTGATAGTTGACCAGGATGCCGTTGCGGATCAGGTCCCAGCGCTTGGACGGCACGCCTTCGTCGTCGTAGCCCACACAGCCGAGCGAACCCGGGGTGGTTTTATCGGCCACGAAATTGACGATGTCGGAGCCGTACTTGAAGTTCTTGCTGCGCCATTTATCCAGCGTGGCGAAGCTGGTGCCCGCGTAATTGGCTTCGTAGCCCAGCACGCGATCGAGCTCGGTGGCGTGGCCGGCCGATTCGTGGATAGTCAGGAACAGGTGTTCCGGCGACAGCACCAGATCGTATTTGCCCGGCTCGACCGATTTGGCGGTCAGCTTTTCGCGCGCCTGGCGGCCAGCAGCGCGGGCATCCTCGATCAGATCGTAGGCGCCGTTGTACAGCGTGGTGACGCCGCCGGCGGCCGCAATCCGGTTGGCCGCTTTGACGTCGAAGAATTCATAGCCCATGCTGGCGGGCGACGACAGGCCGGCGCGCGTACGGAAACGGTTGCTGGCTTTATCGACCGCCGTTGCCGTCAGTGGCGACCATAGACGGTGGATATCCTGATCAATGTAGGAGCCGTCAGTGGAAGCGAAATACTTCTGCTGGTTGACCTGAAAAAGATTCGAAGCCATGAAGCTGGCGCCCGCTTCCAGCCCGGCCTTGTTGGCGGCAATCAGCAGTTCGGCTTTTTCCTTGATGGGCACCAGGCGCCAGTCTTTCTTGCATGGCGTGGCCCATGCCACTTCGCCCACGCCTTTGACGGGCGCCAGCAGCACCGGCTCGGTCTGCAGCTTGGCGTTGGCACGGGCAATCGCTACCGCCTGCCGCGCTGCTGCCGCCACCGAATCGGCCGTCATCACATTGGTGGCGCAAAAGCCGTAAGCGCCATCGGCAATCACGCGCACGCCGACGCCGGACGATTCCGTGTTGACGACGTTTTCCACGTTCAGATCGCGCGTGGTCAGGAACTGGTTCAGGTAGCGGCCTATGCGCACGTCGCAATAGCTGGCACCGGCCTGGGTAGCCGCGTTCATGGCCGCATCGGCCAGTGCTTTCTTGAATTGCCGCGCCATCGGGTTGAGCAGCTCTTCGGCGGCGATGGCATGGCCGAACACCGGAATCAGCAGACTGCCGCCAGCGGCTGCGCTTATCTTGAGAAATGAACGTCGTTCCACAATAACTCCCTGAAATGAAAACAGGGCCGGCATGGCTTCCGGCCCCGGAGACTACACTAGCTTAGACCGCGTCTGACAGCGACGTGAAGTTGAAGTCGCGTACCCGCATGGCCGGAATCAGCAGCTGGAACTGCGACTCGTCGCCCGACAGGATTTCCGGACGGCCCAGTTCCTCGATGTTGTTGAGCATCGTGACCGGGCTTTCGTTGAAGCGGAAGTTCTTGATCGGGTGCTTGATCTTGCCATTCTCGATGTAGAACGTACCGTCGCGGGTCAGGCCCGTCAGCAGCACCGATTGCGGATCGACCATACGGATATACCAGGTACGGGTGACCAGCACGCCCTTCTTGGTATTAGCGATCAGCTCTTCGGTCGACTTGTTGGTACCGGCCATGATGATGTTGCCGGGCGTACCGACGGCACGCTGGCCCTGCTTCTTGGCCCAGTAAGTCGAGTAGCCAAGATTGGCCACCTTGCCGCCCTTGATGATGTCCTGGCGTTCGCGCGCCAGCAGGCTGCCGGCATCCCACGGCAGCACCGCGACATCCTTGTCCCACGGGTCGGACCAGACATTGACCTGTTCATCGAACAGCTTTTCGCCCAGACGGTTGCCGCCGCCCTTCTTGGACAGGAAGCTGCGGCCTTCGTCAGCCTGACGCGCATCGAAGCCGGAGAACATGAAACCCAGCAGATCCGAGGTTGCGGCTGGCTCCAGAATCACCGTGTAGCGGCCCGGCTCCAGTGCCTTGGCGTCGACCGACTTCAGCGCCTTTTCGATCGCCACATTGGACGCTTCGCGCGCATCGAACTTGTTGACATCGCCCACGCTGCGCTTGGCCCAGCCCGAACCGCGGCCATCTTCGGTACGCACGGTAACGGTAAAGTCCAGCCCCGTGTCGCGCTGGAAGCCGAACACGCCTTTCGAGTTGGCCACCGCATTGAAGGTGGCGTTATCGCTAAAGAAACCGGCTGCTACCAGCTTGTTCTTGCGGCTGTTCTCGATGCTGTAAGCCGCCACCTGCGCGCGGAACTCGGGATCGATATCGGCCGTCTTCTGGAAATAGGTATCGCTGGCAGCAAACACCTGTTTGTCCGGGGTAGGCATGAACTCCGGATTTTCCGGCGCCAGCTTGGCCAGATCTTCGGCGCGGCGCACGGCTTTTTCCAGCGACTTGTCATCGAATTCGTTGATGGTGGCCGTGCCCTGCTTTTTGCCGAAGGCCACCGACACCACCAGCTGGGTATCCTCCACCAGACCGGCAGTAGAAACCGCATTGCGTGCATAGCGGATGTTGCCCTTACGGCTACCGGTGATGTTGACTTCGCACTGGTCGGCGCTGGAATAGGACAGGACTTTGTCGCAAATCTGTTTTGCTTCTTCTTGACTCAAATTCTTCATTTCGTGATCTCCGGGGCTTAGCCGATTTTGCGGGCAGTGTTAATGACGTTGATGCCGTTGAAGCGCGTCGTACTCGCGCCATGCGACACCACCGAAACCTGCGAAGGCTGTCCCTTGCCGTCAAAGAAGGAACCGCCCATGCGCCAGTCGCGCTCATCGCAGATGCCCACGCAGGCATTCCAGAACTCCTGGGTATTCGACTGGTAGGCCACGTCTTCCAGCATCTGGCCGATCTTGCCGTCCTTGATTTCATAGAACAGCTGGCCGCCGAACTGGAAGTTGTAGCGCTGCTGGTCGATCGAGAAGGAACCGTCGCCCACGATGTAGATGCCCTTCTTGACGTCCTTGACCATCTCGTCCGGGGTCAGCTTCTTCTTGCCGGCAGACAGGGAGACGTTAGGCATGCGCTGGAACTGCACACTGCTCCAGTTGTCGGCATACGAGCAGCCATGCGATTCTTTTTCGCCGATGATATGGGCCTGGTCGCGCGTGGCCTGATAGTTGACCAGGATGCCGTCCTTGATGATGTCCCAGCGCTTGCACTTGACGCCCTCGTCGTCGTAGCCGACGTAGCCGAGCGAGCCCGGAGTGGTCTTGTCGGCCACGATGTTGACGTGCTCCGAACCGTATTTGAATTTCTTGCTCTGCCATTTATCCAGCGTGGCGAAGCTGGTACCGGCGTAGTTGGCCTCGTAGCCGAGCACGCGATCGAGCTCGGTCGGATGGCCGACCGATTCGTGGATGGTCAGCCACAGGTGCTCCGGCGACAGCACCAGATCGTATTTGCCCGGCTCGACGGATTTGGCAGTCAGCTTGGCCTTGGCCTGCTTGCCCGCTGCGCGCGCATCCTCGATCAGATCATAGGACTTGGTGTACAGCGTGGTCACGCCGCCCGCCGCCTTGATCTTGTGCTCAGGACGGGCGTCGAGGTATTCGTAGCCCATGCCCACCGGCGCCGACAGGCCCTGGCGGGAACGGAATTTGTTGGTCTTCTGGTCGACCGCGGTAGCGAACACCGGCATCCACAGACGGTGCATGTCCTGATCGATGTAGGAGCCGTCAGTCGAAGCGAAGTACTTCTGCTGGTTCACCTGGAACAGCAGCGACTGCATGAAGTTGGCGCCGCCTTCCATGCCAGCCTTGTTGGCCGCGATCAGCAGTTCAGCCTTCTCCTTGATAGGCACGCTACGACAGTCCTTGACGATAGGCGTGGCCCACGCCACTTCTCCCACACCTTTGACGGGCGCCAGAATCAGCGGCTCGGTCTGCAACTTGGCATTGGCCTTGGCAATGGCGACCGCCTGACGGGCGGCTGCGGCCACACCGTCTGCAGTCATGTCGTTGGTAGCAGCAAAGCCGTAAGCGCCGCCGGCAATCACGCGGATACCGACGCCGGCCGATTCCGTGTTGACTACGTTTTCCACGTTCAGGTCGCGGGTGGTGATGAACTGGTTCAGATAGCGCCCTACCCGCACGTCACAGTAGGAAGCACCAGCCTGGGTCGCCGCCGTCATGGCGGTATCGGCCAGCATCTTCTTGAATTGCAGGGCGACTGGCTTGAGCAGATCTTCTGCCGCGATAGCACGGCCGAAAGCGGGCAACAGCATGGTGCCCAGCGCCAGACTACTTAAATTGAGGAATGCACGTCGTTCCATCGTATCTCCAGAGTGTCACAACTAGGTTGGGAAGACTGGCCTGCTTGGCCGCGGCTAGAGTTTGGCTCCGCCGTTTTCTACGTTCTACTGCACCTGACATATCCGCCGCTGTAATGGCCGGTAATGCAATCTTAGCGCCAGATTAAGCTGCGGTACAGGCAAAATATATGCCATCGATTGCAGGACGCAATCCGCCTGCACCAGCCCAATTTGGGCACTGCCGGTGTCCGCAAACTGTCCGCTCAGTGTCCGCACGGTGTCCGCCTGAATACCCCGGCCAGGCAAGTGGACAATGCTTGACCTTGCGCCAAGCTTGGCCGATCATCGCGCAGGATGCGCCACGGCGCGTCCCCTATTCCGTAACCCGAGGAGATTTCGCATGAAACGTTCCATCCTGTCGGCACTGGCAACCACCCTGCTGTTCTGTGCCAGCACCGGCGCAAGCGCTGCGGACGACGCGGCGCTCAAGGCGGCCATCGCCGCGCCGTCGCGTACGCCGGAAAATGTCGCCCGCGATGGGTACCGCCATCCCTATGAAACGCTGAGCTTCTTCGGCATCCAGCCCGGCATGACGGTGGTGGAACTGGCGCCCGGCGGCGGCTGGTACACGGAGATACTGGCGCCCTATCTGCGCGAGCGCGGCAAGCTAATTGCTGCCGGTCCCGATCTGGCGGCGCCAGGCGAAGGCGAACGCAAATCGGCCGAGCGTTTTCTGGCCCGCCTGAACACCAAACCCGAGGTGTATAACAAGGTGGCGCTGGGCGTGTTCGCGCCAGCGCGCGGCGCCTATGCCTTTGCACCGGCCGGCAGCGTGGATCTGGTGCTCACCTTCCGCAACATCCACAACTGGATGCCCACCGGCCCGGATAATCTGAACGCGCTGTTCGGCAGCGTTTACGCCAGCCTGAAAAAAGGCGGCGTATTCGGCGTAGTCGAACACCGTCTGCCGAACAGCCGGGAGCAGGATGCTTCGGCCAGCAGCGGCTATATGCACGAGAAGTATGTGATCGGTCTGGCCGAAGCAGCGGGCTTCAAGCTGCTGGCCAAATCGGAAGTCAACGCCAATCCAAAAGACATGGCCGACCACAAAGGCGGCGTGTGGGCGCTGCCGCCGACCTACGCCAACAAGGATGAAGAGCGCGCCAAATATCAGGCCATCGGCGAAAGCGACCGCATGACCCTGAAGTTCATCAAGCCCTGAAGCTATACACTAAAAAAGCTGGCGGCGCGGGCCGCCAGCCGTTCTGCATCGCTTGCCCTGCGGGCTATGCCGGGGTCATGGCCCCGCTTCGGCGGGCCGCACGCCGCCGGCGGCCATGGCTGCCAGATCGCTGCCCGACACCACATTCTGCACATTCAGCAGCAACACGAAACGGCCCTGTACCTTGCCTATCCCCTGCAGCATTTCGGCACGCACCTGCGCACCGAAATTGGGCGGCGCTTCGATATCGGCCGCGCCAATATCGAGCACGGCATTGACAGCGTCGACCAGTATGCCGATCACGAAAGGACCGTCGTCGCTGGCCACCTCCACGACGATGATGCAGGTGCGCTTGCTGATAGGACCGGGTTGACGATCGAGCCGGCGCGCCAGATCCAGCACAGGTACAGCGGCGCCACGCAGATTGATCACACCGCTGATACAGGATGGCATCTGCGGCACCGGCGTCACGCCCAGATATTCAAGTATCTCGCGCACTGCCAGTATGCCGATGGCGAACATGTCCTGCCCCAGCATGAAGCTCAGATACTGGGCCGAGCCGGCAGCCACCACGGGCTGGGCCGGCGCTAGCGTCAGGCTGCTCATGGCGGCCCCGCTCAGAATTTGACGAAATGCGACTCGTCAGGCTCGCTCATTTCCGCCATGCGGCGGTTGCTGCCCATGCCGCCGCCACTACGCAGCGAGGGCTTGCCGGGCCGGTGCACCACCGCCGCACGCACCATGCGCGTGCTGCCGGCCAGCTTGAAGAAGGCCATGGTCTGCTGCAGCTGTTCGGCCTGCGAGCTCATTTCTTCCGCCGTCGCCGCCAGCTCTTCCGAGCTCGAAGCATTCTGCTGGGTGGTCTGGCTCAGCTGGGTCACTGCCGAATTGATTTGCCCGACACCGGCCGACTGTTCTTCCGACGCCGCCGTGATTTCCTGCACCAGGTTCGAAGTGCGGCGGATATTCGGTACCATCTCGTCAAGCAGCCGGCCGGCTTTCTCGGCCAGTTCCACACTGCTGGAGGCAACCTGTTCGATTTCCTGCGCCGCCACCTGGCTGCGTTCGGCCAGCTTGCGCACTTCCGCTGCCACCACGGCAAAGCCCTTGCCATGTTCGCCCGCACGGGCCGCTTCGATGGCGGCATTCAATGCCAGCAGATTAGTCTGGTAGGCGATATCGTCGATGATGCTGATCTTCTTGGCGATCTGCTGCATCGCTGCCACCGTCGACTTGACGGCCTCGCCGCCTTCGGCAGCTTCCAGTGCGGCCTTGCTGGCGATACCATCGGTGACGCGGGCATTCTCCGTATTCTGCGAAATCGATGCCGTCATCTGCTCAACCGATGCGCTGGTTTCCTCGGTACCGGCAGCCTGCTCGCTGGCGGCCTGCGACAGCGACTGCGCCGTGGCGCTGACTTCTTCGGAAGCGCTGGCCAGTGCTTCGGCGCCGTTGTTGACTTCATTGACGACATGCGAGAGCTTCTCGATCATGCCCTTCATGGCAGCCAGCAGACTGGTGGTGTCGCCGTCTTTCAGCTGCACATCCGCGCTCAAATCGCCGTCTGCCACCTGACGCACAATTTCGGCTGCATACGAAGGATCGCCACCGAGCTGTCTCATAATGCCGTTCAAAATAAGCAAGCCGACGATCACCATCAGGCCCAGTGCAACGCCCGAACTCAGATACATCATCCGCATCGCGTGGGTAGACTGTACGTCGGCCAGCTTGACATCCTCCACGGCGTAGCCGGCATTCAGGTCGACCAATTTCCCCAGACTTTCTTCAGCATCATGGAAGGCGACGCGATTTTCCTGTATCAGCTTATGCAGTTCGGGGAACATCTCTTTGCGTTTTGCTGGTTCAGCCCGTGCGATCTGGCCGGCGATTTCATTAATCTGAGCATCGCGCCCTTTCCACACGTCCCACTGCTTGACGAACACCAGCCAGACCTTGGCTTCTTCCGTCTCCTGCGGCAAAGGCTCATAGATCTTCCAGGCTTTGTCTATCATCGCCATAATTTCAGCTTTACGCTTCAGCTCATGTGGCAGGCTATCGATTTCGTCGGGATAGGCCGCCACCAGATCCATGGCCCGGCTAGAAGAACGAATAGCCGTCTGCCCCTCGTTAATTTGCAGCAGCGCCTGTATTGAAGGCAAACGGTTCTTGCCGATCTGATCGAGCGAAACGGCATCCCCCTTCAGGCCATTAAAGGCAAGGATGACCACCACCACCAGCGCCAGCACGGAGATCGTCAGCAGCGCGATCAATTTTGTCCGAACCGTTAAAGTCGAAAACATAGTGATTCCCCTCAGAGTTGAAACCAATTGAATATTTACGTCTGCTCCGCCAGCGCTTTCAAACGACGGCGGTCATGCTTGATCCAGCCCACCAAATCCTGCGCCGGCATTGGTTTTGCCAGCAGATACCCCTGCGCCATATCGCATCCCAGCTTGCCCAACAACTGCCAGTCTTCCATCAATTCCACCCCTTCGGCTACCGTGGCCACATTCAGACTGCGCGCCAGGTCCAGCGCGCCTTTCAACACACCGAGCCGGTTGGGCCACTGTGCTGCGCCATTGACAAACGCGCGGTCGATTTTCAGCTCCGTGAACGGGCAGCGCGCGAACTGCTGCATGGACGAATAGCCAATGCCGAAATCATCCATCGCCAGGCCGTAGCCCATCAGGCGCAAGCGCCCCATATTGGTCAGCGCCTGCGATAGCTGGCGCATCACCGCCGTTTCCGTCACCTCCCATACCAGCGCGGAGGTCGGCACACCGGACGTATCCACCAGCTCCGTCAGGCGGTCGATAAAACTGCGCTCGGCCAGATTTTCCGCCGAGAGATTGATCGACACTGTCAGCGGCGGCAGCCCGGCATGCTTCCATTCCGTCAGCCGCTGCAACACCTGCTCCACGATCAGCAGCGTAAAATCGATCATCAGCGGCGTGCCTTCCAGCGCGTCGATAAAGTGCAGCGGCGCCAGCACACCGCGCTGCGGATGCTTCCAGCGTGCCAGCGCTTCCAGCCCGCGCAAGTGGCCATTCGAGATAGCGATCTTGGGCTGGAAATACGCCACGAACTGTTTCTGTGCTATGGCCTGCTGCAGCAATTCGGCACTGGGCCGCTCCGGCTGGGTGCAGGCTGCTCTTGGTTCGGTCTTGTTGCCGGCACGTGCCAGCAGCATGCCCAGCGCATCCCGCTGCACCGGTTTCAGCAAAGTACCCAGCAGGTCGATATGGCCGTCCTCGAAGCTCATGCCTTCCACTATTTCCAGCAAACGCGGATCGCGCGCGCTGACCACTATCAGATAGCGCGCCAGACAGCGTTCGCGCAGCTGGCAGGTCAGTTCTATGCCATCCATGCCCGGCATTTCCAGATCGGTCAGCACCAGAAAAGTACCGAGCTCGCCAAAGCGCTCCAATACCTGCAAGGCTTCGTTGCCATCCCCTGCTTCCAGGATCTCGCCAAACTCCAGCTGGCGCAACAACCCGGCCAGATAGCCGCGCTGCACCGTGCTGTCCTCCACCACCAGCACGCGCTGGCCCGCCCACGCCCGTGGCGGCGGGTTATCCAGTGCAGCATCGCTCGTGGTCTGGTTCATCCGTATCTCCGTCAATAGGACAGCTGCTGCAGAATTTCACGATGGATCAGATTCAGCGGCATCGACTTCTCCACGGCGCCGCGCTTGACGGCTTCTTTGGGCATACCGTACACCACACAGCTGGCTTCATCCTGCGCCACCGTACGCGCGCCGGCCTTGAGCATTTCCAACAGCCCGGCAGCGCCGTCGTCCCCCATGCCGGTCATAATCACGCCCAGCGCATTGGCGCCGGCCGCCCGCGCAGCAGAGCGGAACAGCACATCCACCGAAGGCCGATGCCGGTTCACCAGCGGCCCGTCCACCACTTCGACAAAATACTGTGCACCGGTACGGCGCAGCAGCATATGCTTGCCGCCCGGCGCAATCAGCACCTGCCCCTGCAGCACGCGATCGTTATTGGCCGCTTCCTTGACCCGCACCTGACAGACGCTGTCGAGCCGCGCCGCAAACGCTGCGGTAAATTTTTCCGGCATGTGCTGCACCACCACAATGCCGGGTGATACCCGCGGCAGCGCTGTCAGTACCTCTTCCAGCGCCTGGGTCCCGCCCGTCGATGTGCCGATCGCCACCACCCGTTCAGTCGTGGTGGTCATGGGACGGCTATCGAGCGGCGGCAGCACCGCATCGGCATTCAACTTGGCCGTCACTGGCGGTGGTGCGGGACGGTTCGCCAGTTTGCCCACGCGCGCACCAGCGGCGGCGCGCACCGCTGAAATCAATTCATCGGCGCTGTCATGCAGGAACTGCTTGAGGTCCAGCCGTGGCTTGGTAATAATCGCTACTGCGCCAGCGCTGAGTGCCTCGATCGAAGTCAGGGCGCCCTTTT
>Ga0187842_1000769_pt1 | contig 15289 bp, 18 predicted proteins | sample SpaLakP09_SKY_41_FD_134514 | JGI IMG/M metagenome (GOLD analysis project Ga0187842, IMG submission 134514) | Oligotrophic lake water microbial communities from Sparkling Lake, Wisconsin, USA - SP09_SKY_41 | ecosystem: Environmental > Aquatic > Freshwater > Lake | place: USA: Sparkling Lake... | reverse complement strand
GCTCGGCGCCATCATGGCGCAACTGGCGGCGCAGTCGTGGCAGCTTGCGGCGCATCGCTGCAGTTGCGCGTCGTCGAAGCCGGCGCAATCCTTCGCGCAAGCCTCGCAGGCTTTCGCGCAGGCGTCGCAAAACACGGCATGAATCGGCGATCCGCGCATCATGGAGGTCGCGGTCGCCTGGCAGAGCTCGGCGCAGTCCAGGAGCAGGGCGATATGGGCCGGGGCCGCCTGGGCTCCGCCCTTCTGCAGGCTGTATCGAGATGTCTCCACGCACAGGCGATGGGTGGCGACGCACGCATCGATGCAGGCCTGTGGGGACATGCCCGGCCCCATCGGGCCTGAGCCCATGGCCATGGACTGGGCGCGGGCGACGCCGGCGCCGAGCCCGGCGACCGCCAAGCTGGAGTTGAGGATGTTGCGACGTTGCATGGTCTGGCGAGCATCTCCTTGGTGATGGGCCCTTCGGTCCCATGCCAGACCGTGCCGGGCGTCCGCTGCATGGCGGCGAAGACGTGCAGGTTCTGGTGGCGCCGTTCGTGACGCTCGATTTCCTCGCGGAAGACGAATTCCTCGGTGGACCGCGCCCCATAGAGAAAGAAGATGTCACCCGGCCATGGCGTGTCGGTGGGATACCGCAGGACAGACATCATCGGCGTGATCCCGACGCCGCCCGCGATGAGGACGATGCTGTCGGCGTCGGTCCCCACGAAGGTGAAGGCGCCGAAAGGGCCGGAGACATTGACCAGGTCTCCGACCTTCACATGATCATGTAGAAACCTCGAAATAGCGCCCTGCTCTTCGCGCTTCACGGAAAGCTCGACATAGGCGCGCTGTGTCGGTGAGGAAGCGATCGTATAGGATCTGCGCGCTTGCTTGCCAGACTCGGGCTCGACCTCGACCTCGACCTCGACCTGCAGAAACTGCCCGGGAAGGAAGTCGAAAGGCAGCCGATCGGCGGAAGGATCGGCGAAAGCGGAATGTCAGGATGGTGGGCGTCTCGCGGATGATCTGCACCACGCGGAGCGAACCCTTCCAGCTGGTCGGCTTTCGCAATGCCGCTCCGGCTGGACTCGGGGCGTTGCTCAAGGCCATCGCGCCCTAGGCTTTTAGGGTGTCGGGGGCGGCTGCAGCCGGCGGAGCCGGCGGCCCAACTCTTCGGTCGTTTCCGGCTGGGACAGAACCGGGAGTTCCGGAAGCCGTTGCGGACGTCGGCCCACCCGCAACGAGCTTGCGGATGCGTTGCAGACCGAAGAGCTGAAGGCCAATGAGGCTGGCGCTCACGAGCGCGAGAAACAGCATCAGGAGCAGATGGGACGGCGAAATCCCAAACGGATGGGCGGCGTGCTCACCCGACAGGATGGTTCCGACCGAAAGCTGCGTCCGAAACCAGTTGGTCGCGACGGCTGGTCCCGAGGTCTCGCCTTCGAGGGCGCTCTTGCCGGCTGCGCCGCTGGCGTAGAGATCGGAGCCCTCCCGAAGTTTCCGGGCGATCGCGGCCCGCTCATCCAGGCTTTCGGCCTGCATCGCCTCGGCGGAACCCTCGGCCGCCAGGACCATCCCGCGATACGCCCGAGCGTCGGCCTCAAGCGCAAGCGCTTGGCGGGCCTTGGGTGAGAGGCTGGGCAGGCCGAGCAGCCGCGAAAAAAGAAAAGAACGGACCATTGTACTGGCCCGGCCCGCAACAACCCGCCTGCTTATTCATCTTCTCCATCATGGCGCCCATGCCTGCCATGCCCGCCATCGGCGGAGCCTGCGCCGCATCCGGCGCGGGCATGGCGGCGGCTGGCGCGAGGCTGGTTTGCATCGTATCCGGCGGCGCTTGGGCGGCGGCGTGATGCGCGGCGTGCTCGTCGGCGTCTTGCGCAGCACCGCGCAACACGGGCGACGTCATCAGCAGCGCCACCAGCAGGAGAGCACGGTCGAGAGCTGTTTCGGCATCCCCCTCTCCGCCGCGGCTTACATGTCTTTCATTGGCGCGGGCGGACTGTCGGCCGGCGGAGCGGCGTCCGGCTTCGAGCTTCCGGCCCGCATCTGGGCATGGTCCATCGCCTGCTGATGGTGGCGTTCCATGGCCTCCATGTCGCTCTCGGGGCGGTCGCCCGTCGCCGCATCGGCGGCGGGGGGCGTCGCCGGGGTCGGAGCGGCTGCGGCGGGCGCGCCGCTGCTGGCGGCGGTCGAGGTGGTCGAGGCGGCCGGCGCCGTCGCGCCGCCGGCGGCGTTGTCGCGATTGCATCCGCCGAGCGCCAGCGCGGCCATGACAGCGACGCCGCCGAGCAGTTTGAAATGCAGGTTGCGGTCGGTTCTCATTGGTAGGATTCCTTTCCTGGGCATGGACGGCTCTACCGGACCCGCCGCGCGGGTCCGGTAGAGCCGGTTATTGCGACGACTTCAGAATTTGACGGCAGCGGTCGTGCGACAGGTTCATGGGGTTGGGACCTTGGCCCTTCATCTCCGCATGGTCGTGTCGGGCGGCCAGGCCCATGTCGCCTTCCATCGCACGACAACTGGCGATCTGACTTTCGGTCGGCGGAGTCGTCGCGCACGCGCTGAGAAGCGTGGCGATAGAGAGGGCGGCAAGCGTGAAGGTCTTCATGGTCGCTCCTTTAATGTTGGGGGCACAGTGCCCCTCGGGTCATTTGGTCTGGTCTTGCGAGGCCGGCGCGCTGGGTCTGGCCGAGATGAAACTCAGGATGGGGCAGTCGCTGGCCGGGGCCTCGCCCGGACACGCCGCCGCGAGGCTCTCGAGGATCGTCCTGATCCGGTTGAGCTCATTGACGCGCGTCTGCGCCTGGCGAATCTTGTCGCGCGTCATTGCGAGCACGGCCGAAGCCTGGGCGGTATCCGAGGCCTGGAGGGCGAGAAGCTCCCCGGTTTCGGCGAGCGTGAAGCCCAGATCTTGGCCCGAGCGGATGAATTTGAGTCGGAGTAGGTCGGCGTCGCTATAGAGGCGATAACCCGCGACCGATCGACCTGGCGCCGGGAAAAGGCCGGTTCGTTCGTAATAGCGGATGGTGTCGCGACTGACGCCGGCGGCGCCGGCGAGGTCGCCGATCTTGAAGAATCCCATGGCATCCGGCCCTTCTGCAGGGTGGACCGTGGTCCAGGGTCAAGCGAGGCATGTGGTCCGCCCGGAAGTTCCCGAACAGACACGCCGCGATGCCCTGGACCGCGAAGGCGGGAGCGGACCGAGCCGCCCCCGATACATCACTAGCGGCGAAGCTCGACGAGGTCGTTCTTGGCCGGCTTGCCGTCGGTGACGCGGACATGGGCGAAGTGGTCATCGAAGACATGATCGATCGTCACGTGCCCGACGAGATCACGGCGATAGGACGGACCTCCCTTGCCCGGGCCCGGAGCGGCCTTGACGCGATAGACCTCCAGGCTTTGGCCGACCTCGGCCCCATCGGCCTTGCCGATGCAGATCACCGTACCGGTCTTGTCGGTGTCGACGATCGAGCCGCGCATGAAGAAGGTGTGGCCAATGCCCTGGGCGAGGACGGGGGTGGCGGACAGCAGAGCAATGCCGGCCAGAGCAGCGAGAACGGTCTTTTTCATGGTGGTCTCCTTTCAGGTTGAGCGCCGCGAGGGCGCGGAGGGAAGAGCTTGTCTTCGTCACTAGGAGTAAGGTCCAAGGTCCCGGCCCGGCATACGTAGATGCCACACCTCGTATTTGTACGAGGGTCTGTTCAGGGGGCGACGGCGGGCCTCGACCGACCTTCAGGCTGCTTTCGCTGGCGATTGCAGCGCGGCTGGCAACGGGCGCGACTGCAGGTCAAGCTCCGGGCACGAGCCCGAAATGGTCCGCGGCGTCGCCTCTCATCTGCTGCACGCACCGGTGGGCGGATGGCGCCGCCAAGCGAGGCGTGCGTCGGCCGAGGCCCTTGGCGGGCGGCTCGTCGCTGATCCACCCGCGCCACCGGCTAACGTCCCTACCTTCGGGTGAGATCTCGAACCCCATCTTGTATGGTCCCTTGGTCAGGAGCCGCAGCCCTTCCGTCGTCAACGCCTGATGACGCCAGCGCGTGGCGGCGCTAGGGTGACGCCATGCTGAGACACGCGCTCGCTTTCCTGGCCGCCCTGGCCCTCGCCTTCAGCCCGCTGGTGGTCAACGCCGCCCAGGCCGATTGCGACATGACGGGCATGGACATGGGCGCGATGAGCATGGCCATGCCCGCGGCCGCCACGGCTTCGGACACCGCCCAGGACCCTTGCTGCGACCATGGCAAGGCGATGTCGGCCAAGGACTGCGCCAGGGCTTGCGCGACCAGTTGCGCCTTGGCCGTCGCCGTACCCGGGGAGAGCGCGATCGACCATTCGGCGATCGCCTACCGGATCGAAACACGCTGGTCCAACACCAGCGGCCAGGCCCATGATCCGGGCCAGGAAGATCCGCCTCCAAGATCGTTGATCTGACGACCGGCCAACCGCCGGTCTGACGCCACCGCGCCCTCCGTCGTGCGTCTTCGCACGCGGTCCGACGGCGCGGTCGCTCGCCCGTTCGCGGGCCTTTCAGATCACGATTTCAAGGACCGATCCCATGACTCTGCGTCACACCCTGCTCGCCGCCCTGGCCGCCGGCCTGACCTTCAGCGCCTCCGCCGCCCTCGCCGCTTCCTTCCCCGCCTGCAGCCATCTGCGCACGCAGGCCCCGCCGTCCAATCCCAAGGACGTCTTCCGCACGGCGGTTCGCGTCTGCGACATGCCGGCCGACTGCGGAATGACGCCCGCCAAGGCCGGCGCGGCCCAGCCCACCGCCGCCTCGCCCCAAGGCTAGGGACCAGCCAAACCCGGGCGGCGGGCGATCCCCTCCCGTCGCCTGGACGGCCGGCCTCGGCGGGGCGGCTGCAAACGCTCCGCCGAGGCATCCCGTCCACCTCTTCGCCGACGTCGTTCGCACGATCCGACAGGACCCCTTCATGCGTCTCATCCTGCTTCTCGCGGGCCTTGGGCTGGCCAGCGCCGCCCAAGCCGGCCCGCTGAGCTTCGAGGCCGCCCAGCGGCTGGCCCAGCAATCGCCGGCCCTGGCCGCGACGGCGGCCGATCTCGATGCGGCCAAGTCCCAGGGCAAGGCGGCGGGCAGGTTGCCCGACCCCAAGCTGCGCGTCGGCCTGGACAATTTGCCAATCTCCGGTCCACCGGTCGGGACCTTTGGCGGCGACAGCATGACCATGGTCAGCGTCGGCCTGATGCAGGACCGGCCCAGCGCCGCCAAGCGCGAGGCCGCGCGTCAGGCCGCTCGGGCGGAGATCACGACCGCCGGCACCCGCCAGGCCCTGACGGCGCGCGAGACGCAAGTGGCCGCGGCCCTGGCCTGGATCGACCTGTTCTACACCGATCAGAAGCTGGCCGCCCTGGCTGCGGTCGAACGGGCGATCACGCCACTGCGCGACACCGCGCCCACCGCCGTCACCACCGGAGACGCCCGTCCGGGCCAAGCCCTGGAAGCGCAACAGAAGCTGGCCGCACTGGCCGATCGACGCAGCGAACTACTGGCCGATAGGGCCCGCGCCGCCGCCGAACTGACCCGTTGGACCGCCGAGCCTGGACCTCAGCCCATCGGGCCGGCTCCGGACTTTCTCATCAACGCCGTGGCCCTGCGCGCCGGCCTGTCAGACCATCCTGCCCTCCGCGCCCTGGACGCGGCGCGCCAGACGGCCGGCGCCCAGTTGGCCCAAGCGCGCGCCGAAGCCCATTCCGACACCAGCTGGGATCTCGCCTACCAGAAGCGCGACGGCGCCTATGGCGACATGGTGTCGGTCGGGGTGACCTTCGGCTTGCCGCTGTTTGGGCAAGCCCGGCGCGAGCCGCTGATCGCGGCCCAAAGCGCCAGGATCCGGGGGGCCGAAAGTCAAAAGGCCGCGGGCGAGCGCCAATTGCTCGCCGCGCTGGAGACCGACCTCGCCGACCACCAGATGCACCACGAACAGTTGGCCCGCGCCCAGGAAACCTTGGCGCCGCTGGCCCAGCAACGCGCCGACCTGGAGACCGCCAGCTACGCCGCCGGGCGCGCCGGCCTGACCGACGTGCTCGCCGCCCTGCTCGACCTGGCCGAGACCAAGCTTTCGATCCTCGACCGCCAAGCCCTCGTCGCGCGCGACAGCGTCAAGATCAACCTGACCTACGGAACCGCGTCATGAGCCGCGTCACGACCTTCTCGACCCGACCCCTGATCGTCGGCGCCGCCGCCATCGCCCTTTTGGCCACGGCCGGGGGCTATGGTTTGGGCCAGTGGCGCAAGGCGCCCGCTCCAGCCGCGGGCGACGCGCCTGGCCGTAAGGTCCTCTACTGGTATGATCCGATGGTCCCTGCCCAGCGCTTCGACAAGCCGGGCAAGTCGCCGTTCATGGACATGCAGTTGGTCCCCCGCTACGCCGACGACGGCGCCGGGCCGAACGCGCCCGGCGTCACGGTCGATCCGCGCGGCGCCCAGACCCTGGGCATGCGATTGGCCCGCGCCGAGATGACGTCGCTCGCCTCCAGCTTGACGATCCCCGGATCGATCGAGTTCAACCAGCGCGACCTGGCTATCGTCCAAACCCGCACCGCCGGCTTCGTCCAGCGCGTCTATGGCCGCGCGCCCGGCGACATAATCGCGGCTGGCGCGCCGATCGCCGACCTGTTCAATCCCGATTGGGCGGGCGCGCAGACCGAATATCTGGCCGTGCGCCGCATCGGCGATCCGCGCCTGACGGCTGCGGCGCGCTCACGCCTGGGCTTGGCCGGGATGAGCGAACCCTTGATCGCCGCGGTCGAGCGCGGCGGCAGGGTCCAGCCGATCTCCACGGTGCGCGCGCCGATCGGCGGGGGGCTCCAGACCTTGGACGTCCGGGCCGGCATGAGCCTGACCTCGGGCCAGACCCTGGCGCAGATCAGCGGCCTGTCGAGCGTTTGGCTGATCCTGTCGGCCCCCGAGGCCCAGGCCGGGCTGATCAAGGTCGGCCTGGCGGTTTCCGCCCAGTTGGCCGCCTTTCCGGGCGAGACCTTCAACGGGCGGGTCAGCGCCATCCTGCCTTCCGCCCAGGCCGACAGCCGCACCCTGCAGGTGCGGGTCGAACTGCCCAATCGCGGCGGCCGGCTGCGGCCGGGCATGTTCGCCACGGCCAGTCTTGGCGGTGACGCGTCGCCAGTCCTGACCGTCCCCAGCGAGGCGGTGATCCGTACAGGCCGGCGGGACCTGGTGATGCTGGCCCAGGGCGGCGGCCGCTACCAGCCCGCCGAGGTCCGTGTCGGTCGCCAGGCCGGCGATCGGAGCGAAATCCTCGCCGGCCTCAGCGCCGGCGATCAGGTCGTGGCCTCCGGCCAGTTCCTGCTCGACTCCGAAGCCAGCCTGGCCGGCTTGGAACCCCGGCCGCTGTCGGGCCAAGCGGCCACCGGCCCCGCCATGGAAGCGCCCGCACCGGTGATGAAGCCCGCCCCCAGCGCCGCCAGGTCGCTCTTGCAGGCGAAGGGGCGTATCGAGGACATCACCGCCGATACGATCACCCTGAGCCACGGCCCGGTGCCCGCGATCGGCTGGCCGGCCATGACGATGACCTTCAAGCTCGACCCGCCAAGCCTGGCTCGAGGATTGAAGGCGGGCGACCAGGCGGCGTTCGGCTTTGAACAACGTGCTGACGGGCCCGCCGTGCGCAGCCTTCGCCACGTGGAGGCAAGCCGTTGATCGCCGCCGTCATCCGCTGGTCGCTGGCCAACCGCTTCTTCGTGCTGCTCGGGGCCCTGGTCCTGTTGGCCAGCGGGCTTGTGGCGCTGCGCGAAACGCCACTGGACGCCCTGCCCGATCTCTCCGACGTGCAGGTGGTGATCCGCACGCCGGCCCAGGGCCAGGCCCCGCGACTGGTCGAGGATCAGATCACCTACCCCCTGGCCACCACCATGTTGTCGGTGCCAGGCGCCAAGACCGTGCGCGGCTACTCGTTCTTCGGCGACAGCTTCGTCTATGTGCTGTTCGCCGACGGAACCGATCCCTATTGGGCCCGCTCGCGGGTCCTGGAGTCGCTGAGCCAAGTCCAAAGCCGGCTTCCGGCCGGGGCCCGACCGGCCCTCGGTCCCGACGCCACCGGTGTAGGCTGGATCTTCGAATACGCCCTGGTCGACCGAACCGGCCGCCATGACCTCAGCCAGCTTCGATCCTTGCAGGACTGGTTCGTGCGCTATGAACTGAAGACCCTGCCGGGGGTGGCGGAGGTGGCCAGCATCGGCGGCATGGTTCGCCAGTACCAGGTGGTGCTCGACCCACGGAAATTGGCGGCCTACGGCGTCACTCACCAGGCCGTGGTCGAGGCGCTGAACGGCGCCAACCAGGAAGCCGGCGGCTCGGTCGTCGAGATGGCCGAAGCCGAATACATGGTGCGGGCCAGCGGCTATCTGAGCAGCCTGGACGACTTCGCCGCCGTGCCGGTCAAGACCGCGGCCGGCGGCGTGCCGGTCACCTTGGGTCAGGTCGCCACGATCCAGATCGGGCCAGAGATGCGCCGAGGGGTCGCCGAGCTCAATGGTCAGGGCGAGGTTACCGGGGGCGTGGTCGTGCTGCGTTCGGGCGACGACGCCCGCGCCACCCTCAAGGCCGTGCAGGACAAGCTGAAGACACTTAAGGCCAGCCTGCCCCCCGGGGTGGAGATCGTCACCACCTATGACCGTTCGGGCTTGATCGACCGCGCCATCGACAACCTGAAATCCAAGCTCTTAGAGGAGTTCATCGTCGTCGCCCTGGTCTGCGCGCTCTTCCTTTGGCATCTGCGCTCGGCCCTGGTGGCGATCATCGCCCTGCCGCTCGGCGTGCTGGCCGCTTTCATCGTGATGCGCGTCCAGGGGGTCAACGCCAACATCATGTCGCTGGGCGGCATCGCCATCGCCATCGGGGCCATGGTCGACGCGGCGGTCGTGATGATCGAGAACGCGCACAAGCATCTTGAGCGCTGGACGCACGATCACCCCGGCCAGACGATCGGCGACAAGGAACGCTGGGACGAGATCGCCGCGGCCGCCGTCGAAGTCGGCCCAGCCCTGTTCCTGAGCCTGCTGATCATCACCTTCTCGTTCATCCCGGTCTTCACCCTGCAGGGCCAGGAAGGGCGGCTGTTCGCGCCGTTGGCCTTCACCAAGACCTACGCCATGGCTGCGGCGGCCCTGCTGTCGATCACCCTGATCCCGGTGCTGATGGGCTATCTGTTCCGCGGCAGGATCCCGGCCGAGAACGCCAATCCCATCAACCGGGTGCTGAGCGCGATCTATGCGCCGGCGCTCGACTGGGTGCTGGCGCGCCCGCGAACGACCTTGGTCATCGCCGCCCTGGTCTTCGCCACCACACTGGTCCCGCTGTCGCGGCTGGGCGGAGAATTCATGCCGACCCTGAACGAGGGCGACCTGCTCTACATGCCCTCGGCCCTGCCGGGCCTGTCGGCGGCCAAGGCCAGCGCATTGCTCCAGCAGACCGATCGGCTGATCAAGACCGTGCCTGAGGTCGAAAGCGTGTTCGGCAAGGCCGGCCGCGCGGAATCGGCGACCGATCCGGCCCCGCTGGAGATGTTCGAGACCACCATCCGCTTCAAGCCGCGCGACCAGTGGCGTCCCGGTATGACCCCGGAAAAGCTGGTCGAGGACCTGGACCGCACGGTGGCGGTTCCGGGCCTCTCCAACGTCTGGGTGCCGCCGATCCGCAACCGCATCGACATGCTGGCCACCGGCATCAAGAGCCCGATCGGGGTCAAGGTGTCGGGCGCGAACCTTGATGACCTCGATCGGGTCGCCCAGCAGATCGCCCAAGTCGCCAAAACCGTGCCAGGGGTCAGTTCGGCCCTGGCCGAGCGGCTGACCGGCGGGCGCTATGTCGATGTCCGCATCGATCGGGCCGCCGCCGGCCGCTATGGCCTCAACATCGCCGACGTCCAGGCCATCGTCTCGGGCGCGATCGGCGGCGAGACGGTCGGCGAGACCGTCGAGGGCCTGGCCCGCTATCCGATCAGCGTGCGCTATCCGCGCGAGGTACGCGGCGATCTGGAGGCCTTGCGAGCGCTGCCGATCCTCACCCCATCCCTGCAACAGATCACCCTGGGCACGGTGGCCCAGGTGGTGATCAGCGAAGGGCCGCCGATGCTCAAGAGCGAGAACGGCCGTCCGACCACCTTCGTCTATGTCGACGTGCGCGGCCGCGACCTGTCTTCGGTCGTCGCCGATCTGCAGCGGGCGGTGGCCAAGGACGTCAGACCGGTCGCCGGCGTGACCATCAGCTATTCGGGGCAGTTCGAATATCTGCAGCGGGCGGTGGAGCGGCTGAAGATCGTCGTGCCAGCGACGCTGCTGATCATCTTCGTCCTGCTCTACGTCACCTTCCGCCGCTTCGACGAGGCGGCCCTGATCATGGGCGCCCTGCCCTTCGCGCTGACCGGCGGTTTCTGGGCGCTCTATCTGCTGGGCTTCAACCAGTCGGTGGCCACCGGGGTCGGCTTTATCGCCCTGGCCGGGGTCTCGGCCGAGTTCGGGGTGGTGATGCTGACCTATCTCAAGCAGGCCTTGGCCGAGCGCCAGGGTGTTCTGAGCGACGCCGACCTCAGCCAAGCGATCCGCGAGGGCGCCTTGTTGCGGGTCAGGCCCAAGGCCATGACCGTGGCGGTGATCCTGGCGGGCCTGATCCCGATCCTGATCGGCCACGGCGCCGGCTCCGAAGTGATGAGTCGGATCGCCGCGCCGATGATCGGCGGCATGCTCAGCGCGCCGCTGCTGTCGATGTTCGTGGTGCCGGCCGCCTATCTGTTGATCGAGCGTCGGCGGCGCCCGCGTCACGGCATCTAGGTCAGAGGGAGGGTGGGCGCGATCTACGCCCGCCCTCTCGTCTTAGGCAGGCGTCACACGGTAGCCCGCCGCCGCGACGGCGGCGGAGACGACCTCCGAGGTCGCGCCGGTGTCGATTTCGAGGCTTCGGCCGGCCACGTCGGCGCGAACCGCGGCGCTGGCGTCAACCCCGTGAACGGCCTTGGTGACGGTCGCGACGCAGTGGCCGCAGGTCATGTTCTCGATGGTGTAGCGAAGCATCTTGCTCTTCCTTGTTCGACTTCGCTGCAACGGATGGGGCTTCCCATCATGGCAAGGTCAAGGGGCTCCTCGCCGAAATCCTGGCCGAGGGATCGGCCGGGGTCGGCGCGTATCTCTCCGGCGCAGGACGACCCTCTCCGGTCGATCCGCACCGACAGGAGACAAAACCGATGAAGACCTTCCTCGCCGCCGGGGCCCTGGTCCTGGCCCTCACCGGACCCGCCCTGGCTCAGTCCGACATGAAGATGGGCGACATGGCGGGCATGAAGCACGACGCCGCGCCTGCCCCGGCCAAGCCGGCCGACGGCCAGGGCGTGATCAAGGCGATCGACGCCAAGGGCGGCACGGTGACCCTGCGGCACCAACCGATCCCGGCGCTGAAATGGCCGGCCATGACCATGAAGTTCAAGGCCGCTCCGGACGTTCTCAAGTCGTTCAAGGTCGGTCAGGCCGTCAATTTCAAGCTCAAGCCGATGGGCGCTTCGGCCGAAGTCGTGGCGATGTCGGCCAAGTAAGGCCTCGGGACGGTTCGCCCGGCGCATCAACGCGGCGGGCGAACGGGTCCGGCGGCTGGCGACGGCGCTGCGGCGCGCGGTGGATCGGCGACCTTGAGGTTGACGCTCGCGGCCTTGGTCGGTTCGCCCACGGGCTGAAGGGTAAAGGCCAGCATCCAGTCGCCGCTGGTCGGCAGGTCGGCCCGAAACCTTAGCAGCCCATAGTCGAGCGAAGGCTCGAAGAAGGCCGGAAACACCGCAAGGCCGCGCCCCGGGGCCATGCTGACCGTGGCGTCGCGCGCCGACATCTGCGGCATGATGCGGCCCTGTTCGACGGGAGTGACCTTCACCAGGATGATCTTAGCCACGCCGCGCGTCAGGTTCGGCGAGGCCGCCTCGAACTTGTAGTCGGCGGCTTGGGCGGCCAACGACCCCGCCAGCAGGCAGACGCCCGAAAGCCAGGCCAGGACCCGCTTCACCGAAAGCCCCGCGATGGAGCCGGCTCGCGCCGAGGCGGCGCGCCCGAACCGAGGTCGGCCAGGATCGGGCAGTCTGGCCGATCATCGCCCGCGCAATCGCGAGACAGGTCACGCAGCGTGTCGGCCATGGCTCGCATCTCCACGATCTTGGCCTCGAGCGCCTGGACATGCCGATCGGCGATCGCCTTGACCTCTCGGCTGGGCCGGACACGGTCGCGCCAGAGCGACAACAGGTGAGTGATCTCCTCGACCGAAAACCCCAGCGAACGGGCACGGCGAATGAACCTCAGCTCATTGACCTCGCGCTCGCTGAAGCTTCGATAGTTGCTGTCGGTGCGGCCGGCGGGCGTGATCAGTTTGATCTGCTCATAGTAGCGGATCATCTTGGCCGAGACCCCGGACGCCTTGGCCGCCTGTCCGATGTTCATGCGTGAGCGTTCCTTGGCTTGATCGCAGGCAGGGGCGAGGTGAAGGCGCGCAGACGCAGGGCGTTGGACAGCACGCTGACGCTGGACAGCGCCATCGCGCCGGCCGCCACCATCGGCGAAAGCGACAGACCGAAGGTCGGCGCGAGCGCGCCCGCCGCCACGGGGATCAGGACGACGTTGTAGCCAAAGGCCCAGACCAGGTTCTGGCGGATGTTGCGCAAGGTCGCCCGGCTCAGCGCCAATGCGTTGACCACGCCGCGCAGATCCCCGCCCATCAGCACGACGTCGGCGCTTTCGATGGCGATGTCTGTCCCCTGCCCCATGGCCAGGCCGACATCGGCGCTGGCCAGGGCCGGCGCGTCATTGACGCCGTCGCCGACGAACGCCGTCGCGCCATAACGGGAGCGCAGCGCCGCGATCGCATCGGTCTTGCCCTGAGGCAGCACCTCGGCCACGACCTCGTCGATGCCGAGGATCTTGGCGACCGCCTCGGCGGTGCGGCGATTGTCGCCGGTGATCATCGCCACCTTCAGCCCCTGGGCGTGCAGGGCGGCGATGGCGGCTGGCGCGGTTTCGCGAATGGGATCGGCCACCGCCAGGATCGCCGCCAAACGCCCGTCGATCGCCACATAGAGCGGGCTCTTGCCCGCGTCGCCCAGGCGCGCGGCGTCCCGCGCGAAGGGCCCGACGTCCAGGGCCAGACCCACCATGTAACGATCGGCGCCGATCTCGACGCGGCGCCCCGACACGATCCCTTGCGCGCCGAACCCGGGCGTCGAGGCAAAATCGCTCAATGCGCCGAGCGTCGCGCCTTCGGCCTTGGCCGCGGTGACGATGGCCTGGGCGATCGGGTGCTCGGAACGCGCCTCGACCGCCGCCGCTAGGCCCAGGACCTCGCCCCGGCCGAACCCTACCGCGAGGATCAGATCGGTCAGTTCGGGCCGGCCTTTGGTCAGGGTGCCGGTCTTGTCGAGCGCTACGACCTTGGCGTCCTGCAGCGCCTGGAGGGCTTCGCCGCGACGGAACAGAACGCCCAGTTCGGCAGCGCGGCCGGTCCCGACCATGATCGAGGTCGGCGTGGCCAGGCCCATGGCGCACGGACAGGCGATGATCAGCACCGCCACCGCGTGAACCAGCGCCAGGCCTAGGGCGGGCGGCGGGCCGAACACCAGCCAGGCCAGGAAGGTCGCGACGGCCACGGCGATGACGGCGGGCACGAACCAGGCCGTGATCTTGTCGACCAGGGCCTGGATCGGCAGCTTGGAACCCTGCGCGGCCTGCACCATGCGCACGATCTGGGCGAGCAGGGTGTCGCCGCCAACCTTGGTGGCCCTGAACTTCAAGGCGCCGGTGGTGTTGACCGTGCCGCCGACCACCAAGGCCCCGACGGCCTTTTCGACCGGGATCGGCTCTCCCGTGATCATCGCCTCGTCGACGAACGACACCCCATCGACAACGACGCCATCGACCGGAAGACGCTCGCCGGGACGGACCAGCACCAGATCGCCAGGCAGAACCTCGCCGATGGCGATCTCGACGGCCTGGCCATCACGTTCGACCCGCGCGGTCTTGGCCTGCAGGGTCATCAGTCGCTTGATCGCCTGGCTCGTCGCGCCTTTGGCCCGGGCCTCGAGCCAGCGGCCCATCAGGATCAAGGTGACGATGACCGCCGCGGCCTCGTAATAGACGCCGTCCGTCCCGGCCGGCAGCAGCCCCGGCGTAAAGGTGGCGACCAGCGAATAGGCGAAGGCCGCGCTCGCACCGAGCACGACCAGGCTATTCATGTCGGGTGTCAGGCGCAGCAGATTTGGGACGCCCTTGCGATAGAAGCGAAGACCAGGTCCGAACAGGACGACGCTGGCCAGCGCCAGGCTGATGAGCCTCCAGGCCTGCTCACCGAGCGTCACGGCCAGCAGATGGTGGGCACCAGGCACGAAGTGACGGGCCATCTCGACGACGAAGAGCGGTGCGGTGGCCAGGGCGGCGATCAGAACCGCGCGCTTGAGGCCGGCGATCTCCGCCTCGCGCGCCTTGGCTTCTTCGTCGACGGTGTCGGCATCAGCCGCTTGCGCCAAGCTCGCCGTGTATCCCGCCTCGGCGACCGCCGCGATCAGTGTATCGGGATTCAGAGCGCCGCGCGCGCCGCTGACGCTGGCCCGCTCGGTGGCCAGGTTGACCACGGCGCGTTCAACCCCAGGGGCTTTGAGCAACGCCCTTTCGACGCGCGAGACGCAGGATGCGCAGGTCATGCCGACAATGCGAAGATCGATCGTCTGTTCGACGAGCTCGTAGCCGGCCTGGCGGATCGCAGCGCCGATCGCGATGGGATCGCCACCTTCGACGTGAACCCGTTCGGCCGCGAGGTTGACGCTAGCGGACGTTACACCCGGCACCGCGGCAACCGCCATTTCGACCCGTCGCACGCAGGACGCGCAGGTCATTCCGACCACGGGCAGGTCCAGGATGTTGGGATTTTGGCCGGGCATCGACTGTCTCCTGTTCTCGATGCCCAGCGTTGTGATCCCTCCCATCATGGGAAGGTCAAGGCGGTGTTTGGCGACGCCTCAAAGGTGTACGCGCCGACCCAAGCCTTCCCCTCATCGGAAGGTTTTCGCCAGCCACGAGAGAACTCGTCAAACACAAGCGGCGGGATCAGCAGAACTTTCGCCACAGGCTTACAGTGATTGGAATGTTCCACGCCAAATAGGCAGGTCAATCTTTGGCAACGAATACCTTCGCCTGTTGTTCTAGTCGGGCGACCGGCGCCGCTCCTGGTGCGACGGGTCAACAGAAATCGGGAAGGCGAAATAGATGCGCAAGATTTTGACCGCGTTGTGCGCGGCCAGCCTGCTCGGCGCCG
>Ga0187842_1000763_pt1 | contig 15377 bp, 13 predicted proteins | sample SpaLakP09_SKY_41_FD_134514 | JGI IMG/M metagenome (GOLD analysis project Ga0187842, IMG submission 134514) | Oligotrophic lake water microbial communities from Sparkling Lake, Wisconsin, USA - SP09_SKY_41 | ecosystem: Environmental > Aquatic > Freshwater > Lake | place: USA: Sparkling Lake... | reverse complement strand
GCGCGGCGCCGCGCGCATCGGCCACATCCAGATCGAGATCGACGACCACCTCAGCACCGCCGCCCTGCTGCGCCAACGCTGGCTCTACGGGGCGACCGTGGGTGGCCAGCTGCTGGTGTCGCTGGCGCTGGTGCTGTGGCTGCTGAACTCGCGGCTGTTCCGCCCGCTGCGCGTTCTGGGCGGCTTTGCCAACGACCTGGCGCAGGGTCGTTTCAACGCACAGCTGCAGCACACCCGCCAGGATGAGATCGGGCAGCTCGGCGGCCACCTGGAGCACATGCGCGACGCGTTGCAGCAGCAGTTCGACGCCCAGCGCGCCCTGATCGATCGGCTGCGCGGCATGGCCGAAACGGTACCCGGCGTCGTCTTCCAGCTGCGCCTGGCGGTGAACGGCGAGTTCGCGTTCGCCTACGTCAGCGAGGCGGTGCGCGAGTACTTCCCCGTCGGCACCGCCGAACTGAGCCTCAGCGCCACGCCCTGGTTCGAGCGCATCCACCCCGATGACCGCGCCGCCGTGCGCGAGAGCCTGCTGGCCTCGGCGCGCAGCCAGAGCCCCTGGCAGCAGGAGTTCCGAACGCCGCAGGCGGACGGCGCTGAGCGTTGGATCTACGGCAACGCCATCCCGCAGCGCGAGGCCGACGGCGGCATGCTGTGGCATGGCTTCCTGACCGACATCTCGCGCCAGCGCCGCGATGCGCTGGAGCTGGAGCGCTACCGCCACCACCTCGAGGAGCTCGTCGAGGCACGCACGGCCGAGCTGGCAGAGGCCTCGCAGGCCGCGCAGGCCGCCAGCCTGGCCAAGAGCGCCTTCCTGGCCAACATGAGCCACGAGATCCGCACGCCGATGAACGCCATCATCGGCCTGACCTACCTGGCCCAGAGCGACGCCGTCGAGCCCGTACAGCAGCAACGCCTGCAGAAGGTCGCCAACGCGGCAGAGCACCTGCTCAGCGTCATCAACAACGTACTGGACTTCTCCAAGATCGAGGCCGGCAAGGTGCAGCTGGAACAGCGGCCCTTCACCGTCGACGAGGTGCTGGACAACATCGCCAACATGACGACGCAGAGTGCCGCCGCCAAGCGGCTGCGGGTGGAGACCGACATCGCGCCGGCCCTGTCCGGCCGCATGCTGCTGGGCGACCCACAGCGCATCGCCGAGGTGCTGCTGAACTTCGCCGGCAACGCCGTCAAGTTCACAGAGAGCGGCTTCGTGCGCCTGGCCGTGCAGCTGGACGGCGATGCCGTCGGCACCAGGCTGCCACTGCGCTTCGAGGTGCAGGACAGTGGCATCGGCATCGCGACCGAGGCGCAAGCACGGCTTTTCCGCGACTTCGAGCAAGCCGACAGCTCCACCACGCGCCGCTACGGCGGCACGGGCCTGGGGCTGGCCATCTGCCGCCGCCTGGCCGAGCTGATGGGCGGCCGCGTCGGCGTGGACAGCCAGTTGGGCAGCGGCAGCAGGTTCTGGTTCACGCTCAGCGTCGACGTCGCGGCCCAGGCGCCTGCCCCGCCGGCCATCCAGCCGCGGCCGCATTCGGTGCGTGAGCGGCTGGCCGAACTGGCTCGCAGCCAGCCGCTGCGCATCCTGCTGGCGGAGGACAACGCGGTGAACCAGGAGGTCGCCGTGGCACTGCTTGGCAGCGCCGGCTTGACGGTGGACGTGGCCTCCGACGGCCGCCAGGCCGTCGACATGGTTCAGGCCGGCAGCTATGCCCTCGTGTTGATGGATGTGCAGATGCCCGTCATGGACGGCCTGGACGCCACCCGCGCCATCCGCCGCCTTCCGCAGGGCGCGGCGCTACCCATCCTGGCCATGACGGCCAATGCCTTCGACGAGGAGCGCCAGCGCTGCCTGGAGGCTGGCATGGACGACCACGTCGCCAAGCCCGTCGTCGCCGAGCAGCTGTTTGCGACGCTGTACGACTGGCTTTCTGGTGCTCGCACCACGGCCAAAGGTCGCGGCGCCTGACCAGGCTTACTGAGACTCTTTGATGAGGCGGCCGGACCCGGCCTGCAACGGCCGCGCGTTCATCGGGTACAGCCGCGAGAAAACACCGATCTGCTGGGCCGTCAGCGGCACCGGCTGGCGCAGGACCATCCACAGTACGCCCTCACTGCATGGCGGCGTTGTCAGCGAGCCCATGTAGGTGGCATAGCCGCGCTCGGCAGGCAGCAACTGGTTGAGGTCGATCTGCGCCTGGGCCTGCAAGGCCTCGCCCTTCTCCAGCGGCAGGTTGGCCCAGACGGTCTGCAGCAGCGGCTGGGGCTTGTTGTCGGCACCGCGCTCCAGCAGCACGGCGACAACAGCCAACCTGCCCGCCGCATCCTTGTGCACGAGGTGCGCCGACATGTCGAACTGCTTGCCGTTGATGCGCTCCTCGCTAGGCCGGTGGAAATGGAACTGCAAGAGCTCATAGCGCCGCCCCAACACCGTGAGCCCGTTGCCCGGCGCGACGTTGACCTGCACCGTGTGGCCGTTGTCCAGGACCGAGAAGCCGCTGGCGCGGTAGTCAAAATTGATCGGCTCCAGATCGACGGCGATGCCGTCGCGGATGTCGATGGGGCTCTGGCGCGTGCCGACAGCGCAAGTCTTGTTCTCCGGCGCCAGGCCGGCCCAGTGCTCGGGGCCCAGGTCTCCCGTGTAGCCCCAATGCACGTGCTTGTGCGGCTCGGCCTTCGCCTGCTTGGCGGCCGCCTTGGTCACCGACTTGGCTGTGGCGGCGCCTTCGCCCTTGGTGGACAGACGCTCCGCCAGCCGCTGGCGCAGCAGCTCGACCGGCTCCTTGCCGTCCTGGGCCTGCGCAGCCAGCGCGAGCAGGCAGACGGTGAGGGTCAAATGCTTTTTCATGGTCATCACACAGTTTCGGCCACTCGCGCCCAGGCTTGAGCGCGTGCGGCGTCAGAAGCGCTACCTGGACGTCGGCAAGCCCACTGCCGGCCACGTGCCAACAGTTGAACAACGGGAAGGCGACCTGCTCGGCAACGCTACGCTGACCAGCAGCACCGCCGCCGCCCATGCCAGCTCGCACAGCCGCAGCAAGCTCAAGGCCCGATAGAGCGCCTGACGCCGTACCAGGCCACCAGGCCCACGCCCATCAGCGCAGCCGACGTCAGGGCCAGGGCGATGGTCGAGTGCATGACCAGGGGCACGAGCACGCCGGCGACCAGGCCGTTGGCCGCCGAACCGATGCACGCGTGCAGCGACGAGGCCATGCCCCGTCGCTCGGGCGCCTGGTCCAGCACCAGCAGCGTGACGACGGGCACCATCAGCGCCCAGCCGAACGAGAACACGCCGATCAACGGTAGCGCCCACCAGGCGCTCAACGGCGCGAACAGGTTGAGCGCCACGTTGACGATGGACACCGCCACCATGATGCGAAAGCCCCGCATGATCTGGCGCTGCGGCGACATCTTGCCCGCCAGCCGACCGCTCAGTGCCGCGCCCACCATGATGCCGCCGATGGTGCACAGGAAGAGCCAGAAGAACTGCGTCGCCTCGAAATGCAGGTGCTCGCCGAGGAATACCGGCGACGCCAGCACGTAGAGAAACATGCCGTTGAACGGCACGCCGCTGGCCAGCACCAGCATCAGGAACTTGGGGCTGCTGCACAGCCGCCGGTACTCGCGCATCAACGCCGGCACATTGAAGGGCTGCACCATGTTCGCGTGCAGCGTCTCGGGCAGCAACCGCCAGTTGGCCACGAACAGCACCGTGCCCACGAAGGTCAGGAACCAGAAGATCGAATGCCAGTCGGCGTGCACGAACAGGAAGCCGCCCACCATGGGCGCGATGGCCGGCGCGACGCCGAAGAAGAGGGTCACCTGGGACATGACGCGCTGGGCGTCCGCCGGCGGGAACATGTCGCGGATGATGGCCCGCGACACGACGATGCCCGCACCCGCCGACATGCCCTGCACCGTGCGCCAGAAGACGAGCTGGCCGATGGAGCCGGCTACGGCGCAGCCCAAGCTCGCCAACGTGAACACCGTCAGGCCGATCAGCACCACAGGCCGGCGGCCGAAGCAGTCCGACAGCGCGCCGTGGAATAGGTTCATGACGGCAAAGCCGAACAGGTAGGCAGACAGCGTCTGCTGCATCTGCACCGGCGTCGCATCCAGCGCCGCCGCAATGCCCGAGAAGGCCGGCAGGTAGGTGTCGATGGAGAAGGGCCCGATCATGCCCAAACCGGCCAACAACACGGACAGGGCCCAGCGGGGCGCGCGCCAGAGGCGGCTGGCTTCAGGATTCATCGGGGGCGGTCGGGTAGACGAGCAGGGGCCACGGGTTGCGGCTGCAGGCCAGTGTATCGACGCCATTTCGCCGTTCGCGTCGCGGGGTTGACGCCCACCAGACCAAGGGCCTGAAAAAAGAGTGAAGCAAGCCGATAGGCCGGATTCTGTGCACCGCCCTCCCCGTGCGGGTTGGGCGATGTGACCGCCATTCCTCTGGGCCAGGACTCACGCCCTGGCTCGGTGCCACCTACCCGCCAGCTCTGCGAGCCGCATCAACGCTGGCCTACTTGGTGTTGCTGCGCGTAGAGATTGCCCGTTGCACCCGACCCCGTGAGCTGCGCTCACGGTCCCGCAGGGCGAACCCTGCACGTTTGGTCGACTCGTCTCTGTTGCTCTGATCCTCGGCTTTCGCCGGGCAGCCGTTAGCTGCTACGCCGCTCTATGCAGTCCGGACCTTCCTCCAGGGCCATGTTTCCATGGTCGCCCCAGCGGCGGTCTGGCTTGCTTCACGCCGCAGATTGTCACCGATGCGCTGCCGTCGGCATCACGGCACCAGGAAGTCGCCGATCTCGCAAGGTGCCGCGCCGCGCGGACCGCAGCGCAGCGTGGTCAGCGTCGCGCCGCCGTTGCTGTAGCGCTGCCAGCTGCCGTCAGGTGTCTGCTCGGCGGCGCCATCCGCCTGCCAGGCCGGCAGCAGCTGCGCCTGCGTCGCGGCCACCCAGACACGCAGGCCCATACCTGGGTTGGGCGAGTCATCATCCAGGTCGACGCCTGTCTGCCATTGCACCCGCTGCGTCGGCCACTGCGCGTAACGGGCGCCCGTGAGCCGCACTTGCACCTGGGCGTAGCGCCGCACCTTTCCGCGCGCTTGCGACTGCAGTTCGCATTGCCAGCCGGTCAGCGTCACGTGGCCGCGCAGCCGCGCCGGCAATGGCGGCAGCACGCGCGCCTCGGTGCAGCGCTGGCCGCCCTGGTCCGCCGCGGCCGACAACCACGTGTTCAACGCGACGGCATCCGCCTGCTCCGGCTCAAGTTGCAGGGTCGCCAAAGCGACGCCCGGCACCGTCAGCAGCAACGCGGCGCATCCACGTTTTGAAATCATCCCCATCCGCCCAGCATAGGCCGCTCGGCGGCTAGCATCCGCACCACGCACAAGGAGCCCACCCATGAAAGCCACCAGCATCCTCGACACCATCGGCAACACGCCCCACATCCGCCTGCAACGCCTGTTCCCCGGCGCCGAGGTCTGGATCAAGTCCGAGCGCGCCAACCCGGGCGGCTCGATCAAGGACCGCATCGCGCTGGCGATGATCGAGGACGCCGAGGCCCAAGGCCTGCTCAAGCCGGGCGGCACCATCATCGAGCCGACCTCGGGCAACACCGGCGTGGGCCTGGCCATGGTGGCGGCGGTCAAGGGCTACAAGCTCATCCTCGTCATGCCCGACAGCATGAGCGTGGAGCGCCGCCGGCTGATGCTGGCCTATGGCGCGAGCTTTGACCTGACGCCGCGCGAGAAGGGCATGAAGGGCGCCATCGCCCGCGCCAAGGAGTTGCTGGAGCAGCACCCCGGCTCGTGGATGCCGCAGCAGTTCGAAAACGCCGCCAACCCGGCCGTGCATGTGAAGACAACGGCGCAGGAGATCCTGCGCTACTTCCCCGATGGTCTGGATGTGCTGATCACCGGCGTCGGCACCGGCGGCCACATCACCGGCTGCGCCCAGGTGCTGAAGGCCGCATGGCCGCAGCTCAAGGTCTACGCGGTGGAGCCGACCGCCTCGCCCGTCATCAGCGGCGGCCAGCCCAGCCCGCATCCCATCCAGGGCATTGGCGCGGGCTTCATCCCGGCGGTGCTGGACACGGCGCTGCTGGACGGTGTCATCCTCGTTGAGGCCGAGGCGGCGCGTGAGTACGCCCGCCGCAGCGCCCGCGAGGAAGGCCTGCTGGTGGGCATCTCCAGCGGCGCCACGCTGGCGGCCATTGCGCAGAAGCTGCCCGAACTCGCGCCCGGCGCGCGGGTGCTGGGCTTCAACTACGACACGGGCGAGCGCTACCTGTCGGTGGATGGCTTCCTACCGCAGGCCTGAACAGCCTGAGACCTACTCCCCAGCCTCTTCCGCCTCGAAACCGTCGTTGTCCTTGCGCGCCTGTCGCTGCAGTTCCGCCTTGAGCGGCTTCAGCGACTCGATCAGGTCTTCAGGAGGCTTGGGCGAGGCCAGGCGCAACGCGGGCGGCGGCAGGCTGGCGAGGTAGGGCGGGCCGAACACGTACTGCTGCTCCTGGCGGCCGCCGATCTGCAGGCCCAGGCCCAGCAGCAGCAGGGCCGCGATGCCAACGCTGAGCGTGCGCCGCGCGCCCGGCCAGACGAGGCGGGCATGCCAGGCGATCAGCGCCGCGCCAGCCAGCGGCAGGGCCAGGCCGTCAAGGGCCATCAACCTCGGCAGCGACAGCGAATAGGCCACGGCCGGCAGCAGCCATTCCAGCAGTTGCAATGCGACGGTGACCAGCAGCACGCGGCGCAGATGCGTCGTGAACGGGAAGCGGTGCTGGAAGATCTGGCTGGCCAGCGACCACAGTCCCGCCCAGCCCAGCACGAACGCCAGCGGGCCGAGCAGCGGTGCGGCGTAGTCGACCCAGCGCGCGCCGGGGTCGGACTCGCTCCAGCGGTCCACCCACTGGAAGAACAGCATGGCGAGGATCAGCGCCGGCAGCAGCGCCCAGTGGCGCACAGGGTGCACGACCAGGGTCTGCTCGGGCGCGAGTGCGTCGGCACTGGTGCGCAAACGCAGCGCGCTGCCGGCGAGCAGGAAGGCGCCGCCGGTGGGCAGCGCAGCCTCTTCGCCTGAGGCCAGGCGCTTGCCGGCGACCCAGCCGCCGTTGCGTGTATCCAGCAGTTTGAGCACGAAGCGACCATCGGCACCGGCATGCAGCTCCGCATGCTCGGCGGCGATGTGGGCGTCGTCCAGCACGATGTCGCAAGCCGGCGAGCGGCCGATGCGCACCGGCCACTGCGTGACGCGCTGCACGAGGGCGACGCGGCCGTCGCGGCCCAGCAGTTCGACGACGGCGGCGGCGGGCACGGCGGCGGAAGAAGCGACGGGCATCACTTGGCCTTCGAGCTGTTCGTCCACGCGAAGCCCTCCAGGTAATGCGCCGCGAGCTTGAGCGCGTTGTCGAAGCTGACGCCACGGGCGTCAAAGCGGCCCAGCGCTCCCTGCTCTGCGGCGTCCACCGTCGTCACGAGCACGCTGAGGTCGTGCAGGCCGTCGAGCTTGCGGTAAGCCCGCAGGCAGACCACGGCGCGCAGCGGCAGGCCGTCGCGGTCGACGAACTGCTCCTTGCAGTGAGCCGCGGTGCGGGACTTGTCCGACCCGCCCAGGCGTTCATTGCGAAAGCTCTTGGAATACTGGCGCGCAAAGCGCAGCGCGCCGAGGTTGGCGCCGTCATAGGCTTCGTGCGACATGTCCAGCCAGCCGGTCTGCAGGTTGCCGCCGACGAACAGGGCGTGGTCCATGCGGCATTGCGAGCGCTCGAACTCCAGGCCCTTGGTGTCGGCCGCCGTGCTGCTGCCCCAGCAGCGCATGAAGTCCTGCTTGGGCACCGGCAGGCGGTAGCGGGCATGGTTGGCGCTCTCCCAGGGCAGAGCCAGGAAGCGCGTGACGAGTTCGTCCTGATAGCGAGTGAGCTGGTCACGCAGCCGGCTCCAGGCCGCCGTGCGGATTGGCTTGGCGGCCAGGCTGCGCTTGACGATGGCCTCTGCAAACTGGCCGGGCACCAGGAAGCTGACCTGCTGCGCGAACAGCATGGTCGACACATTGACGCCGACAACGAGGCCCTCTTCGTCCAGCACCGGGCCGCCGCTCATGCCGGGGTTGATGCCGCCGGCGTAGTAGATCAGCGGGTCGAAGCTGCGCTCCACCAGGCCGTTGTAGTTGCCCTCGACGACGGCGAAGGCAACGTCATGCGGGTTGCCCATCGAGTAGATGCGCTCGCCCTTGGACAGCGGCTGGCTTTGCGGGCGGAACATCAATGCGCCGCGGCCCTTGAGGCCGCCACCCTTGCCGTCGTCCACGGCGCGCAGCAGCGCCAGGTCGCGGCGAGCGTCGAAGTCCAGCAACTCCAGCGCGCCGCCCTGGCCGTCGGTCGTGGCGTAGCGCAGCCGGTAGCTGTCGGGCTCCAGCGCGAACTGGCTGATGACGTGGTAGTTGGTGACGACATGGCCGTCGTCGCTGACGAGAAAGCCCGAGCCGACGGAGGCCTGGCTGTCCTGGGTCTTGAGCAGCGTGCGGATCTGCAGCAGCTGGCTCTTGCTGCGCTCGTACAGGCGCCGGGCGCTGGCCGAGACGGTCGGTGGCGGGGCCGGTTGCGCCTGCACGGCGCTCGCAGGCGGCGCTGGCACAGGCGGCGGGGCTTGCGCAGCGGCCACGCAGACCAGCCCGGCGAGGGCGAGGCCGACCAAGGGCTTCAAACAGAACTTCATCGACAAACGGCACCTCCCAGGTGGGGCGCCGATGCTAGCCGCTTTGCGTACAGCGCCCGGTCGCCTGCCCGCAAAGGCCGTGACGCAATCGGCTGCCGGCGCGGGCCAGAGGTCAGCCGTGACCGAAGCGCACCTGGTTGGGCGTCTTTTCCGGCTGCAGCTGGAAGGCCTTGGGGTGCTTGCGGAACAGCTTGGTCGACGGCGCCGTCTTGGGCAGCAAACCCGCCTCCTTCAGTGCCTTGGCAGCGGCACCGAGGTCGTGCCACTGGCCGTCGGCGAGCTTGGGCAGCAGCGCCAGGATGGCGTTGATCTCCTTGGCGGCAGCCACGTTGGCGTCGACCGGGGCCGGTGGCGCGGCGGCACGCTTGGGCGCCGGCGCGGGCTTCGCCAAAGGTGCTGGTGCCGGTGCAGTCGCTGTCGCGAGCATGGGCGCCGGGGCCGGCACGGCGATCGGCGTTGACGTCGGCGCTGGCACCGCAGCCGACTTCTGCGCCGGGGCGGCGGCCTTGGGCGGCGCAGCTTTCCTAGCGGTGGATCGCGCGGGCCGGGCGGTCTTCCTTGCCGGCTCGCGCTTGGATGTCGACGACTTGCCGCTGTCATGGGCCAGCTCGTTGAACTGGTCGTAGATCTGGATGACGCCGTCGCCCGTCTTGCCATGCTGGCCGAAGCCGCGCAGCCAGGCGCCCTTCTCGCGCAGCCTCAGCACCAGCGGCGCGAAGTCGCTGTCGGACGACACCAGCACGATGACATCGGGCTGCTCGCTGATGGCCAGGTCGATGGCGTCCACCGCCATGGCAATGTCGGTCGAGTTCTTGCCGATGGCCAGGTTGACGATGGCACGCAGGCCCAGGCGCTTCAGAAAGCCCTGGTGGTTCTGCGCCTGCTCGGCGTTGCAGTAGGCGCGGCGGATATGGACGGCCTCGTAGTCCTTGAAGCACATCTGCAGGGCTTGCTCGATGACGTCGGTGGCGACGTTGTCGAAGTCGACGAGGAAAGCAACCTTCTTCATGCGATGAGTTTCCAGTTCAGGGTTTCGCCGCCGCGCAGGGGCTTGAGTTGAGCTTCGCCGAACGGCACGGCGCTGGGCAGTGTCCAGGGTTCGCGCTTGAGCGTGACGGTGCCGGTGTTGCGCGGCAGGCCGTAGAAATCGGGGCCGTGGTGGCCGGCAAAGGCATCGAGCTTGTCCAGCGCACCAATGCCCTCGAAGGCCTCGGCATACAACTCCAGCGCCGAGACGGCCGTGAAGCAGCCGGCGCCGCAGACCGAGTTCTCCTTCAGCTGGGCCGCGTGCGGCGCGCTGTCGGTGCCGAGGAAGAACTTTGGCAGGCCCGAGGCCACGGCCTTCAGCAGCGCCTGGCGATGCTCCTCGCGCTTGAGCACGGGCAGGCAGTAGTAGTGCGGACGCAGGCCGCCGGTGAAGATGGCGTTGCGGTTGTAGAGCAGATGCTGCGGCGTGATGGTGGCGGCGGTGAAGCGGTCGCTGTCCGTCACGTACTGCGCGGCTTCCTTGGTCGTGATGTGCTCAAAGACGACCTTCAGCTCCGGCATCGCCGCGCGCAGCGGCTGCATGACGCGCTCGACGAACACCGCCTCGCGGTCGAAGACGTCGATGTCGCCATCGGTCACCTCGCCATGCACCAGCAGCAGCAGGCCCTCGCGCTGCATGGCTTCCAGCGTCGCGTAGGTCTTGCGGATGTCGGTGACGCCGGCATCGCTGTTGGTCGTGGCGCCGGCCGGGTAGAGCTTGAGGGCGACGACGCCGGCGTCCTTGGCGCGCTTGATCTCCTCGGCCGGCGTGTTGTCGGTCAGGTAGAGCGTCATCAGCGGCTGGAAGTCGCTGCCCTCGGGCAAGGCAGCCAGGATGCGCTCGCGGTAGGACACGGCCTGCGCTGCGGTCGTGACCGGCGGGCGCAGGTTGGGCATGACGATGGCCCGTGCGAACTGGCGCGCCGTGTAGGGCAGCACGCTGGCCAGCGCCGCCTCGTCACGCAGATGCAGATGCCAGTCGTCGGGCCGGGTGAGGGTGAGGATGTCGGTCATGGGGCGCGATTGTCGTCCGGCCGATGGCTGGCGGATCGCAGGGCCATGCATCCGCGCGATGGGGTCGCCGCGTATAAACGAACGCCGCCAACCCCTGGAGATGCCATGGCCCGCCCTGCCCTCACGTTCGCCACGATCACCGCCGCCGCACTGCTTGCCGCCTGCGCCACCATGGAGCCCGTAGGCCCCTTGGCCAAGGAGACGATCTACGCGGTGACGACGACCAACCAGCTCGTCCAGTTCAACGCCGGCCAGCCGCAGAAGACGCTGTCCACCAAGGCGCTGACGGGCCTGGCCGCCGGCGACACGCTGCTGGGCATCGACTATCGCGTCGCCAAAGGCCAACTGTTCGGGCTGGGCGCCAGCGGCCAGCTGTACCGCATCGACACCAAGACCGGTGCCGCCAGCGCTGTGGGCACGCCCGTCGGCCTGCCGGTTGGCGCAACCGAATGGGGCTTCGACTTCAACCCGACCGTGGACCGCATCCGCGTCGTCAGCGACAGCGGGTTCAACATGCGGCTGCATCCCGACACGGGCGCCGTCGTCGACGCCGAACCCAACACGCCCGGCCTGCAGTTGGACGGCCGGCTGGTATTCGACGCCAGCGACGTAAACGCAAGCAAGCCGGCCAGCATCGTCGCGGCGGGCTACACCTACAACAAGGACAACGACAAGATCACCACCAACTACGCACTGGACGGCCGCCAGGGTGTGCTGGTGCATCAGGGCAGCAAGGAAGGGGTGCAGCCGCCTGTGTCACCCAACACGGGCCGACTGTGGACGGTGGGGTCGCTGGGCGTGGGTTCGTTCGAGAAGGCGACGCTGGACATCTCGGACCTCTCCAACGCGGCCTATTCGGCGATCACCTCTGGCGGCAAGTCGGTCTGGTACCGCATCGACCTGGCCACCGGCAAGGCGACGCGCATCGGCACCGTCGCGGCCGGGCCGGTCGTGGGCGCGGCCATCGAACCCTGAGCACAAGCCCGGAAATGAAAACGGCGGCTTGATGGCCGCCGTTTTCCATTGGTGACGCGATGTCAGTGCTGGAGGATCTTGGCCAGGAAATCCTTGGCCCGAGGCGACCGGTCTTCGGGCTTGTTGAAGAAGTCGCTGCTGCTGCAATCCTCGATGATCTTGCCCGCGTCCATGAAGATGACGCGGTGGCTGACGCGCTTGGCAAAGCCCATCTCGTGCGTCACACACATCATGGTCATGCCCTCCTGCGCAAGCTGCACCATCACGTCCAGCACCTCGCCCACCATCTCGGGGTCCAGTGCCGAGGTAGGCTCGTCGAACAGCATGACGATGGGGTCCATCGACAGCGCCCGCGCGATGGCCACACGCTGCTGCTGGCCGCCCGAGAGCTGACCGGGGAACTTGTCCTTATGAACCGTGAGGCCCACGCGGTCCAGCATCTTCAGGCCACGCGTCTTGGCGTCGTCGGCCGAGCGCCCCAGTACCTTGATCTGGGCGATGGTCAGGTTCTCGGTCACCGACAGGTGCGGGAACAGCTCGAAATGCTGGAACACCATGCCCACGCGCGAGCGCAGCTTGGGCAGGTTGGTCTTGGGGTCGGCGATCGAGATGCCGTCGACGACGATGTCACCCTTCTGGAAGGGTTCCAGCGCGTTCACCGTCTTGATCAGCGTCGACTTGCCCGAGCCCGACGGCCCGCAGACGACGACGACCTCGCCCTTCTTGATGGACGTCGTGCAGTCGGTCAGCACCTGGAAGCTGCCGTACCACTTGGAGATGTTCTTGATGTCGATCATGGTGGACTCGGCTCAACGAATGATGGCGATCTTCTTCTGCAGCTTGCGCACAAGCTGCGACAAGCCGAAGCAGATGACGAAATAGACGACGGCGGCGACAAGATAGGTTTCGACCGGACGGTTGAAGTTCTTGCCCGCGACCTCAAAGCCCTTCAGCAGGTCGTACTCGCCGACCGCGTAGACCAACGACGTGTCCTGGAACAGGATGATGGTCTGCGTCAGCAGCACCGGCAGCATGTTGCGGAAGGCCTGAGGCAGCACGACGAACCGCATCGTCTGGCCGTAGGTCATGCCCATGGCGTAGCCGGCATTGACCTGGCCCTTGGACACCGACTGGATGCCGGCGCGCATGATCTCGGAGTAGTAGCAGGCCTCAAACAGCGTGAAGGTGATGAAGGCCGACGTCTGCCCGCCCAGCGGCCCCAGCAGCTTGGGGATGAGCAGGAAGAACCACAGGATCACCATCACCAGCGGGATGGAGCGCAGCGTGTCGACGTAGAAGGCCGCCGGCACCGACAGCCACTTGTGGCTGGACAGCCGCATCATCGCCAGCAGCGTGCCCAGGATGATGCCGCCGACCATGGACACCAGCGTCAGCTGGATGGAAAACCAGAAACCCTTGGCAACGAAGCTCTGGATGACCGCCCAGTTCAGGAAGGAATAGTCGAGATTGAGCATCACTTGGCTCCTGCCTGGCCAGGGATGCGCACGCGCGCCTCGATGAACTTGGCGACGCGGTTGATCGCGAACGCCGAGATGAAATACAGCGCCGTGACGGGAGTGAAGATCTCCTCGAAGTGCGAGGTCTCTTCAGACGCCTGCTGCGCGAACTGCGCCAGTTCGGGGATGCTGACCGCAAAGGCCACGGCCGAGTTCTTGACGATGTTCATGCTCTCGCTCGTCAGCGGCGGGATGACGATGCGGAAAGCCATCGGCAGCAGCACGAAGCGGTAGGTCTGCGGTAGCGTCATGCCCACCGCCAGGCCCGCGTAACGCTGACCGGTCGGCAAGGTCTTGATGCCGGCCTTGACCTGCTCGCCGACCCGGGCGCTGGTGAAGAAGCCCAAGGCGAAGACGATCAGCACCGACGGCGGCAGCGCCTCGCGCAGGGTGGGGAACAACGCCGGCAGGACGTGGTACCAGAGGAAGACCTGCACCAGCAGCGGGATGTTGCGGAACAACTCCGTCCACGCCTCCCCGAAGCGCACCAGCCACTTGTTGGGCGCGGTGCGGATGATGCCGATCAGCGAACCCACCACCAGCGCCAGCACCAGCGCCAGCAGCGAGACGCTCAACGTCCAGCCCCAGGCACCCAGCATCCATTGCAGATAGGTCTGCTCCTTGCCGCCGGGGCCGAAACAGCCGGCAATGGCCTCCCCGGTGGCGGTGTCATTGCAGTAGAACTGCCAGTCCCAACTCATGGCCTCTCCTCAAGCCTTGTCCCTAAAGCAAAGCGGGTGCCAGGCACCCGCTTTGCGTCGTTCAGGTCAACGCGCGATTCACTTCTTCGCGGCGTAGTCTTCCATCGGCTTGTCGTTGGGGTTGGCCCAGGCGTCCTTGGTCGCGGCAGACAGCGGCAGGCCAATCTTGGTATTGGTCGGCGGGATGGGCTGCAGGAACCACTTGTCGTAGGTCTTGGCCAGGTCGCCCGACTTCATCTGCGCCTTGATGCTGTCATCCACGGCCTTCTTGAAGCTCGGGTCGTCCTTGCGGATCATGATGGCGATGGGCTCGACGTTCAGCACCTCGCCGACGATCTTGAAGTCCGCCGGGTTCTTGGAGGTCGCGATGTTCTTGGCGAGGATGGAGCCGTCCATCACGAAGGCATCGGCGCGGCCGGAGTCCAGCAGCAGGAAGCTGTCAGCGTGGTCCTTGCCGTAGACCTCCTTGAAGTCCACGCCCGTGGCGCGCTCATGCTTGCGCAACGTCTGCACCGAGGTGGTGCCCGTCGTCGTCGCCACGGTCTTGCCGTTGAGCTGGTTGATGGCGGTGATGCCGGAGTTGGCCTTCACGGCGATGCGCACCTCCTCAACATAGGTCGTCACGGCGAAGGCCACATCCTTCTGACGGGCGGCGTTGTTCGTCGTCGAACCGCATTCCAGGTCGATCGTGCCATTGACCATCAGCGGGATGCGGTTGGCCGACGTGACGGCCTGGTACTTGGTTTCGAGCTTGCGGCCGAGCTGCTTTTCCAGGTCGGCGACGACCTTGGTGCAGACGTCGATGTGGTAGCCAACGTACTTGCCGTCACCGATGGTGTACGAGAGACCCGAGGACTCGCGAACACCCATCGTGATGACGCCGCTGTCCTTCAGCTTCTTCAGCGTGTCTTCGGCATGCACGGCGGAAACGCCGGCCAGCAAGGCTGCGACGAGCAAAACTTTCTTCATGGAGACTCCAACAACAGGTAGTGAAATCGATAGCAGCCCTGAGCAGACCACGCCGCGCACTCAGCCCAAATACGGGTTTTCACGATCCATGCACAGCTGCAATGACCTCATGCCGCCGACGCCAGATAGTCCCACAGCGCCTGCGCTGCCGGCTTCTGCCGGCGCGACGCCTCGGGCCGCTCCCGGTAAATGCGCAGCTCCATGCTGACGCTGAACGTCCCCGGCGCCGCTGCCGGCACCAGGCGGCCGCCGGCCAATTCCTTCTGTACCGAGCTGGCCGGCAGGAACGCCAGCCCATGCCCTTCGACCGCCATCGCCTTCAGGCCCTCGGCCATGTCGGTCTCATAGATCGCGTCCAGGTTGAGCGCGCAATCGGCCTGCTTGACGATGAGCTCGACGATGCGCCCCAAATAGGCGCCGGCGGCGTAGCTCAGGAAGGGAATTTTCTGGCCCGGCCGGCCGGGC
>Ga0187842_1000761_pt1 | contig 15403 bp, 14 predicted proteins | sample SpaLakP09_SKY_41_FD_134514 | JGI IMG/M metagenome (GOLD analysis project Ga0187842, IMG submission 134514) | Oligotrophic lake water microbial communities from Sparkling Lake, Wisconsin, USA - SP09_SKY_41 | ecosystem: Environmental > Aquatic > Freshwater > Lake | place: USA: Sparkling Lake... | reverse complement strand
TAATAAAAGAACCTGTTGATACGTTTAAGACTGATGTATTTGTTGTATTCGCCTTTAAGTTATTGATGGTTAAAGTAGACGCATTAATTATCGATGTGTTTGTCGTTGTCGCTTGAATCGTCTCAATTGTTCCGGTTGTAGAATCGAAAGTCTCTGTACTGAAAGAGGTTGACTGTAAATCAATGATTTTTGCGGAAGAGGCATTAAAGATTGATGTGTTTGTTGTACTTGATTGAACGTTAGTGATCGTTCCTGTCGTCGATTGAAACGTATCTATAGCCCCGGTTGTGGTCTGTAAACTAAGGATTGTTGCGGTAGAAGCATTAAAGAGTGAGGTATTTGTTGTAATTGCTTCCAACTGATCTATCCTTCCAGTTATAGATTGGAGGGTATCGATAGACCCAACAATGGCCTCTACATCAAGGACTGTTACGACGGAAGCATTAAAGATGGATGTGTTTGTTATAGAAGACCTAAGAGTATCTATGGTTCCAGTTGTAGTTTGTAAATTATTTATTTTTGCAGTTGATACGTTTAGTACTGACGTGTTTGTGATAGACGAATGAATCGTATTCATGGTTCCCGCGGACACATTTAAAACCGATGTATTTGTGATAGATGAATGAATCGTATTTATGGTTCCTGTGGAGACATTTAAAACCGACGTATTTGTACTTTTTGCAATTATTAGATCTATGGTTGCAATAGAAGAATTAAAGACCGACACATTTGTGGTCAAATCCGATATTGCATTACCTATAAAATTATTTACCCACGCGGTTGTAGGAACACTTGAAGAATTATCCAAAATTGATAGTTGAGTTGTTATTTTTGGATTTATTAAAAAAGTTGCCGACGTATTTATAGTTAAACTAGAGGATAGATTGTCTGACCCGATTGTTACTCTAGAAGTAGAACCAATTTTTAATTCAGACATGGATGTTATCTGATCGACATAAGTAATTGAAGCGTTTAAGATTGAAATATTGGCTGTGGATATATTTACGACCGACGCGTTTGTAGTTCCGACCAAGACGGTTCTTGAAGTATCTGAACCGATCCGCAATGCGCCAGAAGTAAGTTCGCTACCAAATATTAAATCAGCAGACGGAACCGAAGGCTCTATCGTGTTCGTGCTTAAGTTATTTACAAATATTCTAGTGGAATCTATATAGTCCGTGTTTAGGTTCACTATATCTATATTTCCAAACAATTCAATTCTTTCTGCTAATAATTTTATTAATCCCGTTGTACCCGAACCGATTTGAACACCTCCCACGACTAACTGACTGCCGATAATGATGTCTTGAGTATAGATAGAAGGTTCTATAGAATTGGTATACAAGACGGTAGTACTTATGTTATCGGTATTTAAGGCCGCAGACCTTAAGTTTGGTATATTTGTCGTACCGTTTATTTGAATATTATTAGAATTTAGGGTGATTGATTGGGACTCTGGAGAACCCATGGTAAGGGTTCCAATTAAATTTTGTCCAATTGTCAGATTAGTTGATTTAGCCCGTATCGTAGAGACCGTTATAAGCGACGCGTTTAACTCCGATACATTTCCATTTGTTGCGTTCAAAACCGAGACATTTCCAGTAGATACGTTTAACACGGATACATTTGCGTTGTCTGTATTTATGATTGAAATGTTTGCGGTGCTAATGTTCATAAGCGATGCGTTTGTAGGACCCAAAGTAATATATCCAGTAGTGGTGCCAATCGTCATTGAATCCGGCGCGATTATCTTATTCACGGTTAAGGTAGACGAATTTATGACCGACGCGTTTGTAGTTCCAAGTAGGGTAGTGGACGAGTTTAAAGATCCGACTATCACTTTTCCGGTTGTTAAATTGGAACCGATGCTAATCGATCCGGTTGTTAAGTTGGGCGCCACCTTCAGTTCACTTTTTTCAGAGTTGATTGTGTTCACGGTTAGAGTAGACGAATTCAATACCGAGACATTGGTGGTTCCAAGTATTTTATTGCTAGAGTTTACATTTCCGACGATTACGGAACCTGTAGTCAAATTGGATCCTACTTTGATTGAACCGGTTGTTAAATTATTACCAATCGTTAATTCCGATGTTCCGGCGAGTAGTGCGTTGACCGTTGCAACCGAAGCGTTTAAAATACTTGTATTGGTGATAAAAGAATTCACCTCGGATACGTTTATGATTCCCGCGTTTAAAAGGGACGAGTTTGAAACCGACGCATTTAAAAACATGGTATAGACTCTTTCTGAGATAAAGTCCGAGACATTTACATTTGAGACATTCAAACTTAGGGTGTTTATAGAAACGACATTTAGAGTGGTTGTGTTTGTAATTTCTGCATTTATGATGGACACATTTGCTGTGGAGACATTTAATTCAGAAATATTTGAAATGGACGAGTTCAAACCTGTTATGTTTGCTTGGTAAGCGTTCAATTCCAAAACATCACCTTTAGTTGTATAGGAGTATAACATATTTCCCGCGGACACATTCAGAAAGGAAACATTTTCTAACTCGGAATACAAAACCGAGACATTTTGTACGGACGCATTCAGTTCCAACACATAGGCAAGAGATGCATTTAATCCTGTTGTATTTGTTAGATAAGAGTTTAAATTCAAGGCATCCGTTCTAGTTGTATAGGAGTATAAAAGGCTTGCGGAAGAGACATTCAGAAAGGATACGTTTGCTCTGGATACATTCAATACGCTCGTATTGATCGTCGAAGAATTGATGAAAGAGACATTGATCCTGGACGCGTTCAATACGCTCGTGTTGATCGTCGAAGAATTGATTAGAGAAACATTGATCCTGGATACATTTAATACGCTCGTATTGATCGTTGAAGAATTGATAAAAGATATGTTTATGATCGATGCATTCAACAAGGTTGTGGTTGTTAGATAAGTATTTAACAAAGAAACATTTATGATCGATGCATTCAACAAGGCGGTATTGGTTATATAAGTATTTAAATCCGATACATTTATGGTCGACGTATTCAATAAAGAGGTATTGGTTATCTCCGAATTTAAAAAAGAAATATTTATGCTAGACGCATTCAATATGGCGGTTGTTGTTATATAAGTATTTAAAACCGATGCGTTTATCATCGATGCATTCAATAAAGAGGAATTGATCGTCGAAGAATTCAACAACGAAGCAGTTATGGTCGATGCATTTATGGTCGATGTGTTTGTTGTCTCCGAATTTAAAAAAGAAACATTTATGGTCGGCGCATTCAATAAGGACGTATTGATGTCTGAAGCACGGATCAAAGAAATATTTGCAGTTGAGACATTTAGTTTAGAAACATTAATAGTATCAGACCTTGTCTCGGATACATTTATGGTCGAGGCGTTTAAAAGATTTATGTTTGCGGTTGGAATATCAAACACTGCGAAGGAGAACGTATCCGCTTTCAAAAAAGAAAAAAATCCAGAGGAAACATTTAATTCTGAAATATTTGCCTTTGATGTAATAAGAATGGAAACATTCACTTTACTTGCGTTAAGGACTGAAACATTTAAGTTGGTGTTTATAGAAGAAAGAGTTAGCCATGAAATAAAGGTTTCCCTATCATTTATATAGGTAAAACCATTCGAATTTATAGTTAGGGTCTCTAAATTATCCAAATTTTGAAAACTATTAGACCCATAATTGTAAGATTCCATTTATTTATCACAATACTTTTAATATGAAAAAAAAAGTTGGAAGTTAGAACATGTAATTATAGTACTCTTTTGCATTACGGTCTGCCTTGCGCTGCGCCATCACCCTTGCCTTTTTCATACAAATTTCAACCAAATTCTTTCGATTTTCAACCTTTTCCTGTATAAACTCCTTGACATTCATTGGTACTTCCTTTTGACGAACGAACTTCTCTCGGTTCTTCGTCTTGCAACCTACCTTTTCAAAGACCGTCTTTGCACATTTCAGTTTGTTCACCTGCTTAACTGGCTTTGCGCAAAGAGGCTTGAAGACTGGTTTAGCGATGTTCATGATAGAGTTCATTTTGTTAATGTTTCTAATACTTAATTTATGCATTCAATTTTTTTTAAGTTTTTTAACTTTTCAAAAGTTCAAAAAATAATCTTATTTGTAAAAATTGACGTATAAATATTGGATTGTATTATAGTATAACTATGGCGAACCTTTGCAATATTTGTTGTGAGAACCTTGTCTCGGCCGTGACCTGCCCGTGCTCTTTTGTATGCTGTCGTAAGTGCGTACGGACCTATCTTTCCGAACAAATTTCAGAGGCACATTGTATGAAATGTAAGGAGGCGTGGTCCTTTGACTTTTTAGAAGAAGCGATTGGAAAAACATATTTAAACACGGATTATAAGAAAAGCCGGGCAAGGGTTTATTTAGAGTTTGAAAAAACACAACTGGCTCAAACCCAGGAACAAGCAGCCAAGTATTTGAAAGACGATGTTTATCAAAAGAAGATTGCGGAAATGCGCGCCCAAAACAAGGAACTAAGTTGCGGAACCTTTGGATGTACTCATTGTATCGGCGCAAAATACAAGGCGATTTGGTGTAAACCGTGCAAAGAAAATACCGTTCATACACATAATATGCGTTTGCTAAATAAGTTTCAACAAAATAAATTATACGCCGATGGCGGCGAGCACATGTATCGCTCTTCAGATCATAAGAACCGGTTTCAGTGTGAATGCCTTTCGTACACATTGGACGCCAATCTTACGTGCAGTTGCGGAAAAAAATATTGTTATGATTGTTTAAGTTTGCTACAACCAGATCCCCAAAATCCCTTTAAGATGAAATGCGAAACTTGCAAGCCGCTTTGTATGTGTTTAGAATATAAGTGTGATACATGTATTATTGCCTCTAACAATTCACTCATTAATTATTACCAAGATATGATACACGAAAAGGTGCAAGTAGAAAAGAAATCATTTATTATGCGGTGTCAAGTAGATAATTGTCAGGGATTTCTTTCAACCCAATATAAGTGCGGTCTGTGCAAAACGAGTACTTGTCCTACGTGCTTTGTTGTAAAAGACGAGGGTCACGTCTGCAATCCAGATGATGTCTCGTCCGCCAGAATGATACGCGAAGATACCAAGCCTTGCCCGACGTGTACGACCCGAATCTATAAGATTGACGGATGCGATCAGATGTGGTGTATAGAGTGTAAGACCGCGTTTAGTTGGAAAAGCGGCGAGATTGTCAATGGCAAAATTCACAACCCACACTATTATGAATACCTAAGAAAAACTCAGGGCTTTGTTCCGCGAGCAGATAATCCGTGCCAAGATGTTCAAACGATGCAATACCTAAGAAATTTCTTTACCAAACATAGAACCACACAAACCAGATACAATCCCGTGTTTATCTTGATTGAACGCAGTACTTTCCAGTTGTATCGTTTTATGGAAGAGTTGCGTATCTATGAAGCGAACCGACACGAAACGTCGCTTGTAAACAATCGGATCCAGTTCTTAATCAATCGTATAGATGAAAAAAAGTTTAGTCAAGACGCTTTCATGTATTTTCAGCGCTCGGTACAGTATAGAAGATACGTGGAACTTATCACTATGTTGAGGGATGTAACGTCAGATTTATACGGTCAAATCGTGGAACAATTAAAGGGCATTGCAAATCTTGAAAAGACCTGGACCAGTATTCAATCAATATTCCTTCAGATTATAAAGGTTTGTATCTACTTTAACTCGCAGCATATTAAAAATCCATTTACAAGTATTCGCGAAGATCATACAAAGGTCTATGTAGAAATGCATAGTCACGAGAATGTTAGTAAGGTGGAACTTGTAGAACTAACCGATTTGAATGAAGAGTGGATTGGTACAAAACAGAACTTTATTTACTTCCGATACTATTAGTTCACAATTTCATTATGTTTACACATAAATTCAAAGTACTCTGGCTTCAACCATTTATCAGGAAATTGCGTGAAACTCTTCCCGCGTTTCAGATGTCCTCTTCCATAAAATAATTTTTCTTCCAATTCTTGCACCATTGACTCGGGTAGCAAAGAGACTGGAATATGTTTCACTCCTTTGTACGTATAGCGGTTATAGGATGGGTCCGAATAGACAGGCTCGCGCGGCCAAATCTTCTTTGTGATAATACCAACACCAACCAGTTTATTTGTACTATTATTCATTTCTAAAACATACAGATCCTTATAAGGGTGTTTATCACTTATTGGAACAATAGCGTTGTAAATACAGGCAACGTTATTGTTTTCTCTGAACCGCAAATTTTCCGCCAAGGTTTCATTCGTGAATCGTGTCGTGAGGAAGGTCATTTTTTAAAGAATAAAAATGCTTAAAAATAGATTCAATTATTCATTTCATCTTTCATTTCATCTTTCATTTCATCTTTCATTTCATCTTTCATTTCATTTAACCAGTGCCCGATTTCTTGCTTACACGGTAAATAATCAAACACATATTTTTCATAGAAATTCATACGAATCGTAAAGGATTTAATAATCTTTTGTACGATAGGTAATTTCAAAAACTCAAAGTATTCCGGATCAAACACATATTTGTCTCGGCCTGCCAGGCCATAAACCCCCTGATCCAGGATCGGGAAGGGACACGACTTGTGTAGAAGAATGACCTTGGCCTCTCCTTGGAACAAACCCGAGACATCGCTTTCCACTCCGTACAACTTTCCGTTTTTATAGGTTGTTAAAATGGGGAATTTTTGAGTTGGATTTTCTATAACAGTACCTTTTATTTCGGTTGCAACCTTAAAGCAAGTCATAGACTTTTTAAAACAATTTCGGCTTTTTTGTAATAAACCCGCATTCTTGGTCGGGATACACAATCCAGGGCTCAAAGTAAAAGGGATAAACTGCTCGTCGTAAATCATAAACGAGGGCAATGGTTTAAGTTTTTGAAGAATCACATAACAGATCGGAGTCTGGCCATTGTAGCCAAATAGTTTATTACTTTCTACACATGAATAACACCGAACATATAAAATACGATGACTAGTAAAAAGTTCATAAATACCAGCCTTATCAGGCTTTAACCATATACACGGCAAAATCATCGCCATGATTCCACCCTCTTTCAAACGTTCAAAACATCGTTTCACAATATCAGGCCAAATTGTTTTTTGAGCGATCTTCTTGGGTGTAGGAGAGATACCGTTGCCAATTGTCTCCACTCTAAATGGCGGGTTTCCTAAAATAACATCGTAGGTTCCAAGTGGCTGCTCAAAGAAATCTCCTCTAAAGATAAAGTCCGGCAGTTCGCCCATCGGAGACAATTCACATCCTGAATACGTGCACGGAAGCGGGTAATTTTGGAAGAAGCGATTGTCCCCGACGCCGGCTTCATAGACGCTTAATCCAGGTTTCAAAAAGGGTCCAAGGAGAGAATAGATTTCTTGGATGAGACAAAGAGGTGTTAGGACTCTTCCTAATATGTCTTTGGCTGACATTTGTATTTCAAATTATAAAAATTTTATGCATTTATAAGCATAAGTCCGTAAACAACAAGACCATAGACTACGGTGTGGAGCAAAAGAGCAGAGGTACCCTTTGTCTTAAAGATAGAACCAGTAATAGCATACACCTGGGGCGAGGCAATGATAAAAAAGAGAAGAGCGGCTTGCAAACTGTAAATAATACGGGGGTCCATTATAAAAATACATTATATTATTTTTTTATCTATTTTATCAATATGAAAAGATAAAAACATGACGGGTGGTTCTAAAAGATGGATTCCTTTATTGAAATGAAGATAATTTGTTTTGTTAATTCCTCCATGATTCATAATTGTTTTTCCATAGACATTCATATTTCCTCCTACATCAACACTGTAGATTAATACAGGATCCATTTTGGTTGTATGAAAAGTATCATTATACACAATAGGAATTTTATCGGTAGTCAAGATAACTTGGTTCATTATATTATACGATTAAGTTTTTGAATAAAAAAATAATGTAATAAATAAATGGGTAATATAAATAGTGTACCAGAAGAATCTAATATATTAGATCAAGTCAAAAATAAGGATTACAGTGTGATATCTATCAATGAGAAATCCGGCGCCCTGCCCGAGAAAAGGTGGTTCCGAACACCAAATAACGAGAATCGCGATACCTTAAATAGAGCGAGTCGTATAACCGTTTCAGAATTAAAAAACATAAGAACTCTAGATGGTACTGGTGCGTGTACACCTCTTCCTCCCTCTATCGTATTAAGTCCAGGAAATACAATCAATAAAAATATATTTGTCTCAACCGTACCGGGGCAACACATTCGCCTTTATGCAGATAGTAAATGCAGAATAAGAGCAAATGAAGAGGAATATGGTGCTTTTAATCCGCCCAGAGATAATTTATTTTTACCAAATTATACTGGAAAAGATACAGAATTTGCGATTGTTCCTTATCAAAAGTATCAAAATGCGCATTATTATAGAATAACGGACCAGTTATGGAACACGCCAAATTTACCGCAATTTTATATTAAAAAAAAAGAGGACCCTCATTATCCTAATTACTATCAAAATAAGGTGTTTGTAGAATACGCGGATGGAGAACCCTCTGTTTGTAGAGAAATGCCAACAAAAAAGCCCGAGGATTTTCCAAATTATAGTTTAGACTATTATTTTCAACCCAAGGATACAGATTCAAAAAATGGTCGCGAAGTAGGAGTAGACCGTTATGCTGATGCAAAAAACCCAAAAAATGCTGCTAAAAATACACCCATTACCATTTTTACAGATGTATTTAAAGATGAAGAGAAGAACATTATCAGAGATGTAAGTGGTAACCCTTTTTGTGCAAATGTTTATACACCTTCTATTATAAATGGAGGGTTTAAACTGAAAGACGGAAATGATAAAGAAGTTACTTCAGAACAACATTATCGTTATACTCCTGTACCTTATACAAAAATTGTTAACTATGGAACAAGCGTTGCAAATAAATCAAATAGCGCGTATTATGAATTAAAAAGTTTGCCTGGTATATTAGATTAGATCCTTAATATTTGCAGGCAATTCTTCTATTTGTGTTTGATAAAACACTTCAATCTCTCGCATGTATGGAATATCCTCCTTTGTAAGAAAGTTAACCGCCAGCCCCTTTCGTCCGAACCTCCCGGATCGTCCTATGCGATGAATGTAGTTTTCGCGGTTCAAAGGCACGTCATAGTTGATGATAAGAGATACTTGCTGGATATCAATCCCGCGCGCCAAAAGGTCCGTACTAATGAGAACCCGACTAGACCCCGACCGAAAGTTCTGCATAATTTCTTGTCTTTCTGTGTGAGTCAAGTCGCTATGTATCGCCGAAACGACAAAATTATTTTCCATCATTTTTTCTTTTAGTTCATCCACCTTTTTACGAGTGTTGCAGTAAATAATAGACTGATTAATGATCAGTGTCTCGTATAAATCAAAAATAGTTTCTAGTTTCCATTCTTCATCAATCGCAATGTAATATTGTTTGATACCTTCAAGAGTCAGTTCATTCTTTTTAACCAGAATGGAAAGCGGATTTTTCATAAATCGCGCGGAAATATCCATAATATCTTGCGGCAAGGTTGCGGAAAAAAGACACACTTGTGTATTAGGTATTACTAAAAATAGTTGTTGGATTTGTTCTTTAAACCCGCGAGACAACATCTCGTCTGCTTCGTCCAATACGATATGTTTAATGGTTGTTACAGAAAGATTCTTTCTACAAATCATATCGTAGACACGTCCCGGAGTTCCTACCAAGATTTGGATGCCTTCTCGTAAGATACGAATGTCTTCTGAAACTGCGGTCCCGCCAATGCAGCAATGAACGGTATATTTGGTATATTTATTCAAGGCGCTAATTACGTTATGAATCTGCCCGGCCAATTCGCGAGTGGGTGCTAAAATAATTGCTTGACACGAGACAATGCTAGGTTCAATGAGTTGCAAGATAGAAATAGAAAAGGTTGCGGTTTTTCCTGTCCCGGACTGGGCCTGGGCGATCAAATCATTTCCTTCAATAAAGGGCATGATTGCGCTTTGCTGAATCGCGCTAGGGCTTTCAAACCCATAAGCATAAATACCCCTAAGGATATCTTCTTTTAGTTTCATAGAGTCAAACGTTTCTGTCATTCCTTTAATATTTGAAAAATGTTTATATCATAAAATTGAATAAACCAATAATATTAAATACCTTATAAAATGCAACCCTTTATGAAAGAGTGTTTGGAAGCAGGGGTGGACGAGGCCGGGCGCGGCCCCCTCTTCGGCCGAGTGTATACTGCCGCAGTAATTCTGGACCATACGTTTGACCATTCGCGCGTAAAAGACAGTAAGAAATTTACGAGCAAGAAGAAGATAAAAGAAGCATCGGATTATATCAAGGAACACGCGGTTGCGTGGTCAATTACTTATGCAGATGAAAAGGTGATTGACGAGATCAATATTTTAAAGGCTACGATGAAATCCATGCACGAATCTATTCTGAGTCTTCAGAAAAAGCCAGAGCATTTACTCATAGACGGAAATTATTTCAAACCGATCGTCCAAGTGATTGACGAGAAACTGGTACACATGCCGTATACATGCGTAGAAAAGGGAGACAATACCTATACAAGCATCGCGGCTGCCTCTATCTTAGCCAAGGTGGCGAGAGATGAATACATTCTTGATTTGTGTGAAAAACATCCGGAATTGAAACAATATGGGATTGATAAAAACAAGGGATACGGTGCAAAAGTACATATGGAGGCCATTAAAAAATACGGGATAACGGAGTGGCATCGCAAGAGTTATAAACCGTGTAAAGGTTTCACGGAAAAATAATCTAAAAACGTATCTCTAAAATATGTAATGGAAACAACGTGCAAGTTTGTGGGAAGCAGAGGGCTTCTAAAGTCGTGTGATTTTAAATCGCCAGATCCGAGGTCAAGTTGTCCTAATGATATTCAATATTTAATAGACATGGTAAACAATCAGTTTGATAAAATGACGATCTATGTTTGTACCAATCTATTACCATTTTTTATTCAAGAAATTTTGAAACATATCAAACATAGGTTTATTCTTTTGACGGGAGATTCAGATTTTACGTTTGAATCCTTTATCCATATTTTAAACCCCCTTTTTGAAAATCCCTTATTGCTGAAGTGGTTCTCTCAAAACAATCTATTGCCTCATCCAAAAATAGAAGCCATGCCTATTGGTCTAGACTATCATACCATTTTAAACAACCCTGCTTGTAACTGGCGAATGTATGGCGAGGGGTCCCTACCCATAAATCAAGAGAATATTCTTCTGTCTATTCCAAATGTTCCTTTTTATGAAAGAATACCTTTAATTTATTCAAATTATACTCTACAAAATGATGCGTTTGGAGACCGTAAAAATGCAGAAAAGATATCTCAACGCCTTCTTTATAGGACCGGGGTAATGCCGCGGACACCGCTATGGAAAGATATGTCTCACTATGCTTTTGTTTTATCTCCAAGAGGAATGGGGATGGATTGTCATAGGACTTGGGAAGCGCTGTGTCTCGGCTGTATTCCGATCGTAACCTATCATTACTCTTTGTTCAATGACCTGCCCGTCTTGGTGGTAAAGGACTGGTCGGATATCACGCAGGAACTATTGGAGACAACGATCCAAGAATTTAAAAACCGAACCTTTTCATACGAGAAACTTACCTTGGCTTATTGGAATAATAAAATAAAGGAAATTTATAATGAGGTGTCCTAATGGTTCACGTAAAAATAGAGATGGACTATGTGTTTGTAAAAAGGGTTGGACCATGATAAAGGGTGTGTGTGTGCCAGATGTAGAGGTTCCGCCCATACGTTGTCCTACAAATTCTAAAAAAATAAGAGGTGTATGTGTCTGTAACAAGTCATATGAAAAGATACGTGGCTTTTGTGTTCCTAAAGGCTCCAACCCTTATAAAAGGATGGAATCCGCAAAGAAGATACAATCCGCGTTTCGTAGAAACAAACATACGCTACGAAGCGAATATTTAAAATATCATTGTCCGGAAAGTAGTGAGTGTTTGATTCTTGGAAAGAATCGTAAAGAAATACTTCAACTCTTTAACGGATTCAAAAACTTTGACTATTCCGATAAATTATTAATTCCAATAGGCGCGCCATCTTTGAATGGAGTCGTACACGAAGTCAAATTTAAACATAGAAATTATATCTCTTATGCTATACTAAAAACATCAAAGACTACAACATCCGATAATTTAATTTATGAATATTTTATGGGTTTATTTTTAAACAAAATAAATAACTTTTTACCAACCTTTTTAGAAACCTATTCCATCTTTCAATGCACTCCCGAATTTCATAAAAAATTAAACGAACCTGTAACGATAGAACCCGGTGATATTGTACCTCTTAATATAAGTAGTAAGAAACTTCTAAAAATGGGCTGCGTAAAACCCCAATACAATCAGATCATGATACAACACGTAAAAAATGCTGATTCCTTATTAACTAAACTGAAAGACCGAGACTTTTTAAAGAATGATTTAATGAATGTACTTTTTCAAGTTTATGCTGCGCTCTATTATTTACGCGGAAGGTTTACCCACTTTGATTTACACGCCAATAACATTCTTTTACAAAAACCATTTAAAACGGGTGTAATGGAATTTCATTTCGGAGACACGATATTTCACTCCCCGTATATTGTAAAAATAATTGACTATGGAAGAGCAGAATGTAAATATACTCCCCTTATATTGAGTGAACTTTGTAAAATACCTGAATGTAGTCCGGGGTGCGGAAAGACACAAGGTTTCAAACCTCATCAAAAAACAATAGACGAGTCTGAAGATGTTAACTTACTAAAAAAAATAGGGATCTTTATTCCAAAAGTATTAAAGTACGAGTTTCCTGCTGAAATAGCGCCTATTTTTAAATCGCAAACCCTAACAGAGTGTTACGATGCATTTTTAAAGGTAATAAGACCGGATAAGGAACCAACAGTAAATGGAATCTTAAAAATAGATCCCGAACTTAAAAAGAAATATAGTTTTATAAAATTGAATCCTAAATAAGTATTTGAATCCATTTTAAAAAATGATTCGTTCTTGTCTCTTGATGCCTGAATTGGGACTCGTCCGCGTGTCCAACTGTCCACTAAGAAACAAGGAATTTCTGAGACAAGCCAGACGTAAACGCGACATGCAAGCGTTCAACTGGCAACTCTACGAAACCGTTAAAAATGTAAGAAAATATAAACAGAAAGAATTCCTCCTTTTGCGAGCCTTAAAAGGAGTCTTGAATAAATTCCATCTCTACGAAACCTATATAGCCGATATGATTTTGTCTCACCTGAAAGAAATACCGATCCCTAAGTATCATACGATTACCTTGAAAGAACCGGACTTTTATATGAAATCCGTGACAATATTCGGTACTCTTAAAAAACTAGGATACACCGACGTCCAACTACCTTTAAAGGGATTAACGGACTTTGACCTGGAATTCTCTTTTGTAAAATCGGTAAAGTATGTCAGCCCGTCAATACAAGTCATTGTCCGCGATTTGTATAAGCATTTGAAGACGAATAACGTAAAATATAAATGGATGGTTATTAAATCCTATCTTGATTTTGCCTCGCCCAACTCAACCATCGACAAGGTTGATTATATAAATTTACTGTTTACTTATAAAAGATACGACCTTTTCATTTCCCATTGTTTACGGAATGTTTCGCTTTCGGTGGAAGAAACCAATATAATTGTTGCTTGGTGGGATCGTATCAAATATTCAAATAAAAATTGCGTATAAATATATTTTTAATACTTATTTAATGCTTTATAGTTCATCTTTATCGGGTAAAAAAAAGATGTGGAGTGTTTCGGTGGACAAAAATAAGATCGTGGTGCAACACGGTTTTATAGATGGTAAAATAACAACTACCGAAACGATTTGTGAAGGAAAGAAAAACACGACGGCAGAAGAGCAGGCTCAAAAAGAGGCAAAGGCCTTGTACCAAAAGAAGTTGAAGAGCGGTTATTATGAAGAAAATCAAACCGAAAAAAAGATATACTTTCCGATGTTGGCCCATGAATTTTCCGAGACAAACTATCCGTGTCTCGTCCAGCCGAAGTTGGATGGGATTCGGTGTGTTGTTTATAAAAAGGATACGATTGTCTTTCAATCCCGAAACAATACCATCTTTCAGCCTTTCCCTGAAATTGCAAAAGAACTAGAACCTTTTTTTATAGAAAACCCAGACCTTGTACTGGACGGTGAACTCTATCACCATACAATGGGGTTTCAGAAAATTACAAGTATTGTACGAAAACAAGATCACCCGGAGGTAAATCTTTTGCAATATCATATTTATGATTTAATATGCGAAGAGCCTTATCTTATAAGATACGAAATCATCCGTAACATAAAAGGTCCACATCTTTTTTGTGTGGAGACAAAGGAGGCCGATTCGCGAGAAAGTATTGAAAATTATCATACCCATTATACGAAACTTGGGTACGAAGGGGTTATGATCCGCGCGCCCTATGGGCTCTATCAAGAAAAGGCGCGGTCCAAAGACCTTCTCAAGTATAAGCATTTTAAAGACGCGGAATTCTTGGTAGTGGGCCACACCGAAGGTAAACATGGAATCCCCGTTTTTACGTGTGTAACGGGGGATAAGACGTTTGGGGTTATGATGAAAACGACTACGGCAATGAAACAAGAAATGCTGAAAAATGTAAAGGAATATTACAATAAGTATTTGACCGTAAAGTATCAGGAACTATCCGACGACGGTATTCCGCGTTTCCCTGTAGGCATTGCATTCCGATGCGACCATGTGCTCTAAACACTTTTTACAGCTTTGTTCTTTATAGGACACGATAAGATAAACGATAAAACTCAAGATAATAACACATAATATAATGGACAAACGATTCATTATATTATAGGATCATTTTATACCCAATAAAATGTTAAAGGTATAAAGGATAAATAAAAAGGTGACAAATATGGTTAACACGAAACTAAGCAGCGCGTTTATAAAGGGTATGATATCAATCTTGGATTTTACAGAATCCTTGCCGGGTAAAAATTTGCTTAAATATTTAAAATTCAACATAAGAAGAAGTATATTAAGTCCAGGTACAACGATATTTCCTATAATCGTGTTTATCAAATCTTTTGTAGCCAATGCAATAATCATGCCTGCGGCCACGCCAACCACATTATTATCCTTTATAAATTTCTTGAATTGGTCATAATTTATAGACATTTATATAATGAAAGATTAAAAAAATATCATTTTACTAGACTGGCGTCTGACTGGAGGCGGGATGATCGGTTTAAATTCTTCTTGAAACCGAATCGTTCTTGGTAACTCTACCGGCTCTGGTACAGGTTCTGGATTTGGCATAGAGTATTTAATAAAGGTAGGCTCTGG
>Ga0187842_1000755_pt1 | contig 15498 bp, 16 predicted proteins | sample SpaLakP09_SKY_41_FD_134514 | JGI IMG/M metagenome (GOLD analysis project Ga0187842, IMG submission 134514) | Oligotrophic lake water microbial communities from Sparkling Lake, Wisconsin, USA - SP09_SKY_41 | ecosystem: Environmental > Aquatic > Freshwater > Lake | place: USA: Sparkling Lake... | reverse complement strand
GGCACGCCGGCCAGCATTGATCTCTGGGGCCGGGCCACGGCGGTGACTCTCCATGACTGCTGGCCACCCAAGCCCTGAGCAGCGGGCCTTCCTGATCCACTTGCTGGCCGGCGCGCGCCGGCCGGTGCCGCGTGACTGGCTGCCGCTGCATCTGGGCGAGCTGGCCATTGGTGTGCTGGCGCCACAGCGTGTTGCGCCGTTGTTGGCCGTCTTGCCGGGTTGCAGCGTGCACGGCCGTCGTCTGGTCTGGTCGGCGCAAGACCTGGCTCCGGAACAGCGCTCGCAGCAGATCCAGCAGGCGGCGGAGCGCCTGCGCGAGCTGGGGCTGATAGTCGGCTGGCGCAACGAGGCCTATCGCTGCGAAGTACCGGTCGTCAACCCGTTGCGGGAGCAGGGCGCCGAACTGTTCCGGTTGGAGCGCGCAGCCTTCCGCTTCTTCGGCCTGCGCAGCCGGGCCGTGCATATCAATGGCCTCAGCGCCGAGGGTGGCCTGTGGTGCGGCCGCCGCGCGCTAAGCAAGGCCACGGACCCGGGCCGACTGGACAATCTCGCTGCCGGCGGCCTGCCTGCCGGCGAGGCCTTCGAGGCCTGCGCCATCCGTGAGCTGGGTGAAGAGGCGGGTGTGGCCGAGGCGCTCGCGCGTGGCATCGTCGCGGGTGGAGCGGTGCGCTGCACCCGGGTCGAGGCCGAGGGCCTGCACGACGAGGTCGTGCACATCTACAAGCTGGCCTTGCCTGCAGGCTTTCAACCGCGCAATCGGGATGGCGAGGTGGCCGAGTTCCTCCACCTGTTCGCGGATGAGCTGATGTTGCGCCTGCAGGCCGGCGAATTTTCCGACGACGCGGCCGCAGTCATCGCCACGGCCGGGGCAGAATGTCCCGATGGAACAAATTGATGTCGCGGTGATCGGCGCAGGCGTCGTGGGCCTGGCCGTGGGCTGGGCGCTCGCGCAGCGGGGCCTGGAAACCATCGTGCTGGAACGTGCCAATGCGATCGGCACGGGGGTGAGTTCGCGCAATAGCGAGGTCATCCACGCCGGGCTCTACTACCCGGCCGGCTCGCTCAAGGCCCGGCTTTGCGTGCGCGGCAAGGCGCTGCTGTATGCCTATTGCGCACAGATGGGCGTGGCGCACCAGCGTTGCGGCAAGCTGGTAGTGGCCACCGAGGAGTCGCAGCTGCCGGGCCTGCAGCAGGTGCTGGCCAAGGGCCAGACGAATGGCGTCGATGATCTGCTCTACCTCAGCCCGGCTGAGGCCCTGATGTTGGAGCCCGCGCTGCGCTGCGTCGGCGCCTTGCTCTGTCCATCGACCGGCATCATCGACAGCCACGGTCTGATGCTGGCCCTGCAGAGCGATCTGGAGCGGGCGGGCGGCATGCTGGCCCTGTGCTCGCCGGTCGAGGCCATCGTCACAGGCGCCCAGGGCCACCGGCTGCAGGTGGGCGGCGACGAGCCAATGGAGCTGCAGGCCCGCTACGTGATCAATGCCGCCGGGCTTTACGCGCCGCAGCTGGCCGGGCGCACCCAGGGCCTGGCCCCGGTGCACCAGCCCAGGGCCTATTTCAGCAAGGGCAACTATTTCGCGCTGGCCGGCCGGGCGCCGTTCAGCCGCCTGATCTATCCGGTGCCGCAGGATGCCTGGCTGGGCGTGCACCTGACCCTGGACCTGGGCGGACAGGCCCGCTTCGGCCCCGATGCGCAGTGGCTGCCCGAGGTCAGCGAGCCTGAGCAGATTGACTACACGGTGGACCCTCGGCGCGCCGACGGCTTCTACGCCGATGTGCGCCGATACTGGCCGGGCCTGGCCGACGGTGCGCTGCAGCCGGCCTACAGCGGTGTTCGGCCCAAGCTTCACGGGCCTGAGCAGAGCGCGCCGGACTTCCGGATTGACGGCCCTGCCGAGCATGGCGTGCCCGGACTGGTCAATCTGCTGGGCATCGAATCCCCCGGGCTGACCTGTTGCCTGGCGCTCGCTGACGAGGTGGTGCAGCGGCTGGGCGTTTGAGCCAATTGACAGGCCGGCGGTCACGCAAGCATGCTTGCGTCGCCGCATGCACGGCGGGCCGCGGCAATCTGCCCTGGTCACCGCGCCATGGCTCATACAACAGGGAGAAATGAATGAAATCGACGCATTGGTTCGCCGGGCTTGTGGCCTCGGCGGCGATCATGCTTGCGCCCTCGGCGCAGGCCTATTCCAGCCTCTACATCTTCGGTGCCAGCCTGTCGGACAGCGGCAACAATGCGGTGGCGCTGGGGGGCACCTTGCCCGCCGGCCAGTTCGCGGGTGGCGGCTGGTTCTCGACCATCCCCTATGCCTCGGGCACTTATAGCAACGGCCCGGTCTGGGCCACCAGCTTTGCTTCCTCGCTGGGGCTGAGCGCCGCACCTTCGCTGAAAGGTGGCGGCAACTATGCCTTCGGCGGTGCGCAGACCGCGGCCCCGGGCGTTGAGACGCCCGATGGCTTTCCGTACAGCCTGAAGCGCCAGACCGAGTTCTTCCTGGCAGCTCACGGCGACGTGGCGCCCAGTGGCGCACTGTACGTGCTGGAGAGTGGCGGCAACAACGCCCGCGAGGCGCTCAGCGCGGTGCTGGGGGGAGCCAATCCCTCCATCGTGATTGGCGCCACCGCGCTGCAATATGCGATCGACACCGGCATGCTGATCGACAGCCTGCAAGCCAAGGGCGCACAGAACATCGTGGTCTGGAACACGCCCAATCTGGGCCTGACGCCACTGGCCGCCAGCTATGGCCCGCTGGGCATGAGTCTGGCCAGCGATTTGAGCGCCAGCATGAATGCAGCGCTGGCCGCCCAGCTTCAGGGCCGCAGCGGCGTGACCCAGTTCAATGTCTTTGGTCTGATGACACAAGCCGCGCTGAACCCGGCTGCCTTCGGCCTCAGCAATGTCACCGATGCCTGCGGCTCGGTGCTGGGTTGTGACGCCAGCAGCTATCTGTTCTGGGATGGCATCCACCCGACCGCCCGTGGTCACGAGTTGCTGGCCGCGGGCATGCTGGGCGCGGTGCCGGAGCCGGCCAGCTACCTGCTGCTGCTGGCCGGCCTGCTGATGCTGGCCGCTGCGGCCCGCCGTCGCAGCCACTGAGCCGATCCGGCGCTTGCCCTTGAGTCGGCACGGGTGGTGGTCATGCCCTAGGATGAGGGAATGACTCTGCCCATGCCACTTACGCTTTCCGTTCTCGATCTCGTTCCCGTCAGCTCCGGTGGCAGTGCCTCCGCTGCCGTGCATCGCAGTGGCGAGCTGGCCCAGCTGGCCGAGCGCCTGGGCTACCGGCGCCTGTGGTATGCCGAGCACCATGGCATGCCCTCGGTGGCCAGCGCGGCGCCCGAGGTCCTGATCGCCCATGCTGCCGCACTGACCTGCACCTTGCGCCTCGGTTCCGGCGGCGTGATGCTGCCCAACCATGCGCCGCTGCGAGTGGCCGAGGCCTATCGCACCTTGTCGGCGCTGTATCCGGATCGCATCGATCTTGGTCTGGGCCGAGCGCCCGGCTCGGATGTGCAGGCCTCGCGGGCGCTGCGGGCCTTCGATGGCGAACAGTTTCCGCAGCTGCTCTCCGAGCTGCTGACCTGGTCCGGCGTGACGCCGCTGCCCGGCAGCCATCCGATGAGCGCGCTGAAGGCCATGCCCGACGACGCGCCCTTGCCGCCGATCTATATGCTGGGCTCCAGCGGCGCCAGCGCCCAGATGGCCGGCAGCGCCGGCATGGGCTACTCCTTCGCCAGCCATTTCAGCCCGACGCCTGCCGCGCCGGCCTTCGATGCCTACCGCCAGGCTTTCGTGCCCTCTGCACAGTTCCGGCGCCCGCACACCATCCTCGGCGTATCGGCCGTCTGTGCGCCGACCGAGGAGGAGGCGCAGTTCCTGGCCGCGACGATGGACCTGGCTTGGGTGCGCATACGCAGCGGCCGCTTTGCGCCGCTGCCCAGCCCCGAGGAGGCGCTGCGCTATGCCTATAGCGACGCCGAGCAGGCGCTGGTGCGGGGTTTCCGCCGCCTGGTGGTGGTGGGCACGCCCGCCTCGGTGCGCGAGCAGATCGCGGCCAAGGCCGACGCCTGCAAGGCCGACGAGGTGATGATCACCTCCAATATTCACAGCCACGCGGCGCGGCTGCGCTCCTATGAACTGGTGGCGCAGGCTTTTGGACTCGCCCCTCAGGCCGCCGGCACCTCGGCCAGTCCCCAGGACGCCAACGTGTAGTTGGCGCCATTGGCCAGGCCCGTGCCCTGGGCCACCGTGGTCTTGCGCTTGCGCACATTCTCCTGCCAGCGGGGCAGGGCGCTGTCGGCCACGGCATTGGCGAGCAGCAGGCGGCGCTGCGCCTCGGGGGCCGAGGCGGGCAGATTGGCCACCGCAGCAAAGGCATCCGCCTTGAAGCCGCCGTTCTGCACATGAACGTCGAAGGCCAGGGCGACACCCAGCTCGGAGCTCAGGCCCAGCTTGCGCGCCGAGGCTGCGGCGGGCACAAAGTATTTGTCAAAGGCGCGCTGCATCTGGATGCGCTTGATGGTGGGCTCTTCGCCGAGGCGGGCGAAGGCTTTCAGCCAGGCGTCCGGCACCCGTTCCTTGGTCGGCCCGTTGCTGATGCTGTCGGCCCAGGCGATCTGCTCTTTCAGCGGCTTGGCGCAGACGCCCAGCCAGACCGGCGCCAGATCCTGGAAGGTGCGCGCCAGCACGCCCGGGGCCAGCGCCTCGGCCTCCTTGGTGATGGCCTGCATCTCGCCATTGCTGAGCGTGAAGCCTATTACCCCCCAGGTCAGACCGGCACCATCGAAATTGCCCTGCACCAGGCCGAAGCCATGGCCTTCGAAGGCGGCCGTCAGGCCCAGGCAGCGCTCGTACAGCGAGGGCAGCGGGTCATGGGTCAGCTGCGCCCAGGTGGCCTCGTCCACCGAGCCGGTGACGGGCAGCGAGCGTTTTTCCTGCAGGGCCTGCAGCGCGGTGGTGGTGTTGCCGCCGAAGTCGCCATCGACGAACTTCTCGGCCGCGCCAGCAAAAATGCCCTGACGCAGCAGATCGGTCTGGATGCGGCGGGCAATCATGCCCTTCAGTCCCTTGGCGAAATAGACACGGCCCATGGCGGCTCCCGGCAGTTGGATGGCGCAATCTACGCCCCCGGGTGACGGCTGGCTACTCTGCTCTTTAGGGATACGGGGTCAGTAGACCTCGGGCACCAGCATCTGCGGCGGCACCGGCAGGCGCGCATAGTCTTCGCTGCGCTCGCGTGCGGGCAGCGTCACTGGCGCATGCTCGACCTCGTGGTAGGGCATCTGCGCCAGCAGATGGGCCATGCAGTTCAGCCGCGCCTTCTTCTTGTCCACTGCCTGCACCACCCACCAGGGCGCCTCGGCGATATGGGTGCGCTCCATCATCACTTCCTTGGCCCGCGTGTAATCCTCCCAGCGGCGGCGCGATTCCAGGTCCATCGGGCTGAGCTTCCACTGCTTCAGCGGGTCATGGATGCGACCCAGAAAGCGCAGGTGCTGCTCCTCGTCGGTGATCGAGAACCAGTACTTGATGACCTGTATGCCGGCACGGACCAGCATCTTCTCGAACTCGGGCACGCTGCGGAAGAACTCCTCGTACTCGTCGTCCGAGCAAAAACCCATCACCCGCTCGACGCCGGCGCGGTTGTACCAGCTGCGGTCGAACAGCACGATCTCGCCGCCGGCCAGCAGGTGCGACACATATCTTTGGAAGTACCACTGGGTGCGCTCGCGGTCGTTCGGAGCGGGCAGGGCGGCGACGCGGCAGACGCGTGGGTTCAGGCGCTGGGTGATGCGCTTGATCACGCCGCCCTTGCCGGCGGCGTCGCGGCCCTCGAAGATGATGACGGCCTTGTGCTTGCTCGCCACCACCCAGTCCTGCAGCTTGACGAGCTCGCCCTGCAGGCGGAACAGCTCCTGGAAATAGGCGCGACGCTCGCGGCGCTGTGCCTCGCTTCGCGCCGTGGCGGGATCATCGAACGCGCGGTCGTCGATCTCCATCTCCAGCTCTTCGTCATAGCTGTCGATCAGATCGGCCTGCAGGCGCTGCAGCATTTCGGCCTGCTCGTGGGCGTTGTCGGCGGGATTGAGGCTCATGGAACAGGAGCCTGCCTCAGGCCGGTGACAAGCCCATGACAGACAATGCCGGCCATGACGACGCCTGCCGCTGTGGATTTCTCTTTGGACCTCTCCGTCCCCTTGCCCTGCATCTGCCTGGCCGGCCCCACCGCCTCGGGCAAGACGGCGGCATCGCTGGCCATCGCCGGGGCCTTGCAGGCCAGTCGCCCGGTCGAGATCATCAGTGTCGATTCGGCCCTGGTCTATCGCGGCATGGACATCGGCACGGCCAAGCCCAGTGCCGCCGAGCAGGCCCTGGTGCCCCACCATCTGCTGGACCTGATCGACCCGCTGCAGAGCTACTCGGCGGCCCGCTTCGTGGCCGATGCCACCCGTCTGATTGGCGAGATCCGCGCCCGCGGCCACACGCCGCTGCTGGTGGGCGGCACGATGCTGTACTTCAAGGCCCTGTTCGAGGGCCTGGACGAGATGCCGGCGGCCGACCCTGCCGTGCGCGCCGAACTCGACGCGCTGGCACAGCGCGAAGGCCTGGCCGCCCTGTACGCCGAGCTGGCGCGGGTCGACCCGCCAACGGCCGCCCGGCTCCAGCCGGCCGACAGCCAGCGCATCCAGCGCGCGCTGGAGGTCTACCGCATCAGCGGCAAGCCGCTGTCGGCCTGGCATAGCGAGAAGCCTGCACGAACCACGCCTGCGCTGATTTCATTGGAGCCGCAGGACCGCGCCTGGCTGCATCAACGCATTGCCAAGCGCTTCATGCAGATGCTGGACATGGGCCTGGTGGGCGAAGTGAAGGGCTTGATGGCACGGGGTGACTTGAGCCCCGATCTGCCATCGATGCGCTGTGTCGGCTACCGCCAGACCTGGGAGGCGCTGGAGAGCGGCGCTGTGGTCGGCGATTTGTCAGGCCTGGCCGAGCGCAGCATCGCCGCCACCCGCCAGCTGGCCAAGCGCCAGATCACCTGGTTGCGCAGCATGCCGCAGCGGCAGTTGGTGCCCTGCGATGCACCGGATGCGACCGCGCTGGCGGTCGAGCTTGCAGTGACGGCCGCCGGGGCTTTGCCACCCTGATTCCGGCCCGGTCGCGATGTGCGGGATAATCGGCGCCGTTTTCATCCACATTCACCGGAGTCATCCATGGCAAGAGCCCCCCGTACCGAAGCCGAGCGCAAAGCAACCCCGCGTCCCGTCGCACCCAAGGGCGTGACCTTCACCGCCCCGCGCGGCCAGATGCGCAGCCTGGAGCGCGGTTCGGCGACGAACAACAAGAAGAACCCGGGCAAGCGCCCCAAGAAGGGCGGTTGAATCCGGCCTGCCTGGTTCTACAGCAGCAGCGGCGCCTCGGCGCCGCTATTTTTTTGTCCGCTCACTTCACGGGAATGGTCGTCGCTCTATCGACGGCCACCGCCGTCACGCTGTTCTGCGGCGAGCCCTCGATGACCCGGTCGGCATAGGTCAGATAGACCAGCGTGTTGCGCTTGACGTCGACCATGCGCACGATGCGCAGCTTCTTGAAGACCAGCGAGATGCGCTCGTTGAACACCTCCTCCTGCTGCGGGATGGGCTTGGCGAAGGAGATCGGCCCGACCTGACGGCAGGCAATCGAGGCCTCGGATTTGTCCTCCGCCAGGCCCAGGGCACCCTTGACACCGCCGGTCTTGGCCCGCGACACGTAGCAGGCCACGCCCTGCACCTTGGGATCGTCGTGGGCATCGACGACGATCTTGTGGTCGGGGCCGATGAACTTGAACACGGTATCGACCTCGCCGACGGTTTCGGCATGGGCCGTGGCGCCGATCAGGCAGCAGGCGAGGGTCAGGGCAAGACGATTCTTCACTGGGCGGCTCCCGGTTGTTGGTGGCAGCAAGCCTACCCGAATCGACCGAAGCCCCGGGGTCCGGGTGACTTGACGACCGTCAAGCCGCGCCCCGCTTGCTGTGACAGACTGCAGAATGACTCAAGCAGAGTTCAACAGGAGTGCATATGAAGATTCTCGTCGCCGTTGATGGCAGTTCGTTCACCAAGCGCATGCTGGCCTACCTGACGGCGCATGACGAATGGCTGGGTGGCACTCATGCCTACACCATCCTGCACGTGGTGCCCGCGATTCCGCCGCGCGCCGCCGCCGCCGTGGACAAGGAAACCTTGAAGGCCTACTACGACGACGAGTCGGAGAAGGTGCTCAAGCCCATCCGCAGCTTTTTCGCCAAGCAGGGCATCAAGGCCGACTACGTCGGCAAGGTCGGCCACGCTGCCGAGCTGATCGCCTCCACCGCCGACAAGGGCAAGTTCGACCTGCTGATGATGGGCTCGCATGGCCACAGCACGCTGGGCAATCTGGTGATGGGCTCGGTGGCCACCAAGGTGATGGCGCATTGCGGCGTGCCGGTGTTGACGATCCGTTAATCGTCAGCTGTTTGCCGCCAGCGCAGTCTGCAGTTCGTCGCTGCTGCGCTGCCAGCGCCCGTCCACCAGCAGTTCGGCCGGGCGGAACCGGGCCTTGTAGGCCATCTTGCGGCTCTGACCTATCCAGTAACCCAGGTACAGATAGGGCAGGCCCAGTTCGCGAGCCTGGGCGATCTGCCACAGCACGTTGTAGGTGCCATAACTGGCCTCGTCGTCGGGCTCGTAGAAGGTGTAGACCGCCGACAGGCCGTCGTTGAGCACATCCAGTATCGACACCATCTTCAGCACGCCCAGTGAACCATCTTCCGTCGGTTCGCGGAACTCGACCAGGCGCGAGTTGATGCGGCTTTGCAGCAGGAACTGGGTGTACTGGTCGACGCTGTCATGGTCCATGCCGCCGCCCACATGGCGGCTGGCCTGATAGCGCAGATAGAGCTCGTAGTGCTCGGCCAGAAAGCCCAGCCTCAGCACCCGTACCTGCAAGTCCTGATGGGCTCTTTGCGCACGGCGCTGGCTGCGCTTGGGCGTGAACTCGGCCACCAGCACGCGCAGCGGCAGGCAGGCCTTGCAGGTGTCGCAATGCGGCCGGTAGGTGAACAGGCCGCTGCGCCGAAAGCCGGCCGCCACCAGATTGGAATAGGTGTCGGCGTGGATCAGGTGGCTGGGCGTGGCCACCTGCGAGCGGGCCTGGCGGTCCGGCAGGTAGCTGCACGGGTAGGGCGCCGTGGCATAGAACTGCAGGGAAGACAGCGGAAGCTCTTTCGGATGCGTCACGGATAGGGCCTGTTCAAGGCAGCAGGCAGGGCGATGCCCAGATGCTGCCACAAGCGCGGCTCGAAGGCCCACTGCGGCGGCGCAGGCCATGGCACGGCCTCGGACAGATGCCGCTCGAACGCGTCGCGCGTGACCTCGAAGGCACCCATCGAAGCCAGGTGGCGCGTGTTCTGCTGGCAGTCTATCCAGGCAATTCCCGCCTCGCGGCACAGGCAGATCAGGGCCGCCAGCGCGATCTTCGAGGCGTCGCTGCGGCGGCTGAACATCGACTCGCCGAAGAACATCCGACCCAGCGAGATGCCGTACAGCCCGCCGGCCAATTCGCCGTCCACCCAGGTCTCTATGCCGTGCACGCAATCCCATTGCGCATAGGCGTCCAGCATCTCGGGCACGATCCAGGTGCCGTTCTGGCCCTCGCGCTGGGCACCTGCGCAGCAGCGCATCGTGTCACTCGGATCGCGATCGACCAGGATCTCGCAGCCCGGCGTGCGCGCAAACCGCGCTACCGTCTTGCGCAGCGAGCGCGACAGCTTGAAATGCGCCGTCTGCAGCACCATGCGCGGGTCCGGGCTCCACCACAGCACCGGCTGCCCCGGCCCATACCAGGGGAAGATGCCGCGCGAATAGGCCTCGCGCAGCCGCCACGGGCTCAGCTCGCCGCCGGCGGCCAGCAGGCCCGGCGCGTCGGAGTCCTGGCCCAACGCCTTGGCTGTGGGCGGGAAGGGCTCTTGCGGGTCTTGCAGCCAGGGAACCATGAAGCCGGGAGGATGGGAGCTGTGGGCGTGCGCTATGGTAAGGCTTGCCACGGGCGAGGACTTGGGTGCAGCATGACAATCCGGCCATCGACGAATCACTTTCTCAAGCACACCATGATCAAGCTCTACGGCATTCCGAACTGCGACACGGTCAAGCGCGCCCGCCAGTGGCTGGACCAGCAGGGCCTGCCCTATGAATTCCATGACTACAAGAAGGCCGGCGTGCCCGCCGCCGAGCTGCCACGCTGGATGGCCGAGCTGGGCTGGGAGCGCCTGGACAACCGCGCCGGCACGACCTGGCGCAAGCTTGATGAGAGCACCCGCGAGGCGGTGGTGGACGAGGCCAGCGCCGCGGCGCTGATGCAGGCCCAGCCCAGCGTGATCAAGCGCCCGCTGGTGCACTGGGCCGACGAGCGGCTGAGTGTGGGCTTCTCGGACCAGCTGTTCACCCACCACCGCCCACGGGTCTGAGCGACTGCTCGCCACAATATGGTGCGTGATCGGCACCAATCTCGGGCCTTGTGACTCGTTGTGGTGCGATTGACCGTCGATTGAGTGCCCTGTGTTGGGCATCGTTCTTGCTGTTCTGGTGCGTGCCGGCCTCATGTCGGTGCACCACCAACAGCAAAGGACGGTTGTGGAGAACTTCAAGCAGGGCGCAGATGCGCTCTTTATTCTGCTTGGCGCCATCATGGTGCTGGCGATGCATGCGGGCTTTGCTTTCCTGGAGCTGGGCACGGTGCGCAAGAAGAACCAGGTCAATGCCCTGGTCAAGATCCTCGTGGACTTCGCGGTGTCCACCATCGCCTATTTCCTGATCGGCTACACGGTGGCCTACGGCACGCATTTCTTCACCGGCGCCGAGACGCTGGCGGCAAAGAATGGCTACGAGCTGGTCAAGTTCTTCTTCCTGCTGACCTTTGCCGCGGCGATTCCGGCCATCGTTTCCGGCGGCATTGCCGAGCGCGCCCGCTTCGGCCCGCAGCTGGTGGCCACAGCGGTGATCGTCGGCCTGGTCTATCCGGTCTTCGAGGGCGTTGCATGGAACCAGGCCCTTGGCTTCCAGCCCTGGCTGAAGGCGCAGTTCGGTGCCGAGTTCCATGACTTCGCCGGTAGCGTCGTTGTCCACGCGGTCGGTGGCTGGATAGGCCTGGCGGCCGTGCTGCTGCTGGGCCCGCGGTTGAACCGCTACCGCAGGGATGGCGCCATCAGCGCCCATCCGCCATCCAGCATCCCCTTCCTGGCTCTGGGCGCCTGGGTGCTGGCGGTGGGCTGGTTCGGCTTCAATGTGATGAGCGCGCAGACGCTGGACAAGCTCAGCGGGCTGGTGGCGGTGAACTCGCTGATGGCCATGGTCGGCGGCACGCTGGTCGCCACGCTGCTGGGCCGCAACGACCCCGGCTTTGCCTACAACGGCCCGCTGGCCGGCCTGGTGGCTGTCTGTGCCGGCTCGGATCTGATGCACCCGGTCGGCGCGCTCGTCGTCGGCGGCGTGGCCGGTTTCATCTTCGTCAAGCTGTTCACCCTGACGCAGAACCGCTGGAAGATCGACGACGTGCTGGGCGTCTGGCCGCTGCACGGTCTCTGCGGCGCCTGGGGCGGCGTTGCCTGCGGCATCTTCGGCCAGTCGGCGCTGGGCGGCATCGGCGGCGTCAGCCTCTGGTCCCAGCTTCTGGGCACACTGGCCGGTGTGGCCTGGGCCTTTGTTGGCGGGCTGCTTGTCTATGGCGTGTTGAAGAAGGCGGTGGGCCTGCGCCTGAGTCAGGAGGAGGAGTTCGAGGGCGCCGACCTGTCCATCCACAAGATCGGCTCGACGCCGGAGCGCGAGGTCAGCTGGTAAGCTGGTCGGCTTCACCGCATTTGCACTCAGACGATCCATGTTCACCGGCATTGTTCAAGGCGTGGCCAGCGTGGCCGCCATCACCGACCGCCCCGGCCTGCGCAGCTTCACGCTGCAGTTTCCGGCGGGCTTTTGCAGCGGCCTGGAGATCGGCGCCAGCGTGTCCTGCGATGGCGTCTGCCTGACCGTCACGGCTCTGCATGAGGGTGAGCGCGCCGATTTCGACGTGATGCAGCAGAGCCTGTCGCTGACCACGCTGGCCGGGCTGGGCCAGGGCAGCCCGCTCAACGTCGAACGCGCCGCCCGTGACGGCGCCGAGATCGGCGGCCATCCGCTGTCGGGCCATGTGGACTTCATGGGCACGATCGCTGAAGTCCGCCGGCCCGAGAACAACCATGTTCTGCGCATCACCGTGCCGCCGCGCTGGATGCGCTACATCTTCGCCAAAGGCTATATCGCCATCAACGGCGCCAGCCTGACGGTGGCCGAGGCCCACCGTGAGCCGGGCAAGGCCGGATGGTTCGAGGTCTGGTTGATTCCCGAGACGCTGCGCATGACCACCTTCGGCGACAAGGTCGAGGGCGCGAGCCTGAACATCGAGATCGAGCGCCAGACACAAGTCTTCGTCGATACCGTGCGCGACGCCATCGACGAGCGCCTGGGCCCGCTGCTGCCGGCGCTGCAGGCCCTGCTGGCCCAGCAGGGCCTGAGCGTCGAGGACCTGGCGGAGCCGGTGCAACTGCCGCACGGCTGAGCGCTTCAGGCCGCGGCGGTCTTCAGCTTGCGATACAGCGTGTTGCGGCTGATGCCCAGCCGCCGCGCCGCCTCCGACAGATTGCCGGCGCAGGCCTGGACGGTACGGGCGATCAGCTGATCCGACTGCAGGCGCAGATCGGCATCGGCATCTACCACCTGCTTTGACGGCAGATCGGCGCTCAAGTCTTCGGTCAGATCGTCCGGCAGATGGGCCCAGCCCAGCTCGGTTTCATCCTCGGCCATCAAGGCGCAAGCGGTTTGCAGCGCGTTCTGCAGCTGGCGCAGATTGCCGGGCCAGCGATGGCCGGCGAAGGCGCGGGCCAGATCGGGCGCCAGCGCGATGCCGCGGCCAGGCGTGATGCGGGCCAGCATGGACGCACTCAGCGCCGGCAGGTCCTGGCGCTCGCGCAGCGCGGGCAGTTGCAGGCTCAGGCCGTTGATGCGGTAGTACAGGTCTTCGCGGAAGCGCCCGGCCTGCATCTCCTCGCGCAGCCGGCGGTGGCTGGCGCAGATCAGCGCGAAGTCCACCGCAACTGGCTTGCCGCCGCCCAAGGGAGTGACCTGGCGCTCCTGCAGCACCCGCAGCAGCCGGCCCTGCACGGCCAGCGGCATGTCGCCGATCTCGTCAAGGAACAGGGTGCCGCCTTGGGCCTCGCGTATGCGCCCCTGCGCGCCGTCGCGGTGGGCCCCGGTGAAGGCGCCTGCCCGATAGCCGAACAGCTCGGCTTCGATCAGGGTCTCGGGCAGCGCGGTGCAGTTGACCGCCACCCAGGGCGCGTCGCGCCGTGGGCCGCTGGCGTGGATGGCGCGCGCGAACACCTCCTTGCCGACACCGGTCTCGCCCTGCAGCAGCAGGGCGATGGGCTTGCCGAGCACGCAGCGGGCGCGGCTGATGGCCGCCTGCATCGTCGGGTCGCCGCTTTCCAGCTCGGCCAGGGCGTCGCGGTGGACGACCGTGGCCGGCTTGGGTGACAGCGGCGTGCGGCCTGGGATCTGGCGGCCCGGCTCGATGCGTGCCCAGACCCCGCAACCGTCGGTGAGTTGCAGGTTGCGCGGCACGCTGCTGGGGCGCAGGCACCAGCCGTGCAGCGTGTCGGTGTCGAGCGCCAGCACGCGGCCCACCATGATCTGGCCGATGTCCGTCTGGCGCAATCCTAAGGAAGCCAGCTGGGTCAGCGCCTGGGCATTGGCGCCTATGATCCAGCCCTCCGGCGATACGGCCAGCAGCATCTCGGTCAGGGTACCAATGCCCTCGGCCTGGGCATGCAGGCGCAGACGCAGACCGCCGCCGTGGCGGGTGTCGAACAGCCGGTGCTCGATCATCCGCGCGGCCGAGCGCACCAGGCCCAAGGTGTGCGGGTGGTAGCCGCGGTGGTCGCCCGAGACATCGAGCAAGCCCAGCAGTCGGCCACTTGAGTCGACGATGGGCGCGGCGGTGCAGGTCAGGAAGCCATTGCGGGCCAGATAGTGCTCGCCACCGTGCACGACCACGGCCGTCTGATCGGCCAGGGCGGTGCCGATGGCATTGGTGCCGCGCCATTGCTCATGCCAGTTTGCGCCGGGGCGCAGCGCGACGCGCTCGGCGCGGTTCACGAAGTGGGGGTCGCCGAGCGCATGCAAGAGCATGCCCTGCGAGTCGGCCAGGATGACCATGCTGTCGGAGCCGCGCGTCTGCTCGAACAGGAACTCCATCACCGGCCGGGCATGGCTCATCAGCTCGCGCTGTGCTGCCTGGGCTCGCTGCAGCTGCGCCGCCGAAGCGTGCGGTGCATCGGCCACGCGGCCGGTACTGGGAAGGCCGTAGCCCATGCTGCGCTGCCAGGAACGCAGCAGGCCCTGATGGTCGGGGCCATCGATAGGGGCCCCTGCCTCCAGCAATTGCCGTCGCGCCTTTCGCAGCCAGGCGGGCGTGGCGCGTGCCGCCACCGGTGATGCAGCCATGGTTGTCTCCAACTAGCGAAATTTTCTGCTTTCCATCGCAGCTTAGGTCGTGGCGGCAAGCCGGCAAGCGTTTCAGCATAGACAGCGCAGCTGACTGTCCTCTTTCGTGACAGTGCGCCGCCGTGGAACAGCGCAGTGACAACGCCGAACCGGATTTGCCTCCGGTTTGCGCCGTGAAATGCCGCTTTTCAGACGGAACAGCGCTGGCACAGGCCGTGCGAAGGGCGGGCAGGGGCAACCCTGCACAAACCACCCAACGGAGACAGAAAACACCATGCTTTACGCCAACCCGAACACCCCCGAGGCCAAGGTCCAGTTCAAGGCTCGCTACGACAACTTCATCGGCGGCCGCTTCGTGCCTCCGGTCAAGGGCCAATACTTCGACGTCATCACGCCCATCACCGGCAAGCCCTACACCCAGGCCGCCCGCTCAGGTGCCGAAGACATCGAGCTGGCGCTGGACGCTGCCCACAAGGCCGCGCCGCAATGGGGCCGTACGGCGGCCGGCGAGCGCGCCAACATCCTGCTGAAGATTGCCGACCGTCTCGAGCAGAGCATCGAGATGCTGGCCTACGCCGAGACGGTGCACAACGGCAAGCCGATGCGCGAGACCTTGAACGCCGACGTGCCGCTGACCGTCGACCATTTCCGCTACTTCGCCGGTTGCCTGCGCGCTCAGGAGGGGGCTCTGAGCCAGATCGACGAGAGCACGGTGGCCTATCACTTCCACGAGCCGCTGGGCGTCGTCGGTCAGATCATTCCCTGGAACTTCCCGCTCTTGATGGCAGCCTGGAAGCTGGCGCCGGCCATGGGCGCTGGCAACTGCGTGGTGCTCAAGCCGGCCGAGAGCACACCGATCAGCATCCTGGTGATGGCCGAGCTGATCGCCGACCTGCTGCCGCCGGGCGTGCTGAACATCGTCAACGGCTATGGCCGCGAGGCCGGCAT
>Ga0187842_1000754_pt1 | contig 15513 bp, 16 predicted proteins | sample SpaLakP09_SKY_41_FD_134514 | JGI IMG/M metagenome (GOLD analysis project Ga0187842, IMG submission 134514) | Oligotrophic lake water microbial communities from Sparkling Lake, Wisconsin, USA - SP09_SKY_41 | ecosystem: Environmental > Aquatic > Freshwater > Lake | place: USA: Sparkling Lake... | reverse complement strand
GCTGGCCTCGGATGCCGGGCGCGAGATCCTGTTGGCCGGCGGCAGCGCGCTCGATGCCGCGATCGCCGTGCAAATGGTGCTGACCCTGGTCGAGCCGCAGTCCAGTGGCATCGGCGGCGGGGCCTTCTTGCTGCATTGGGATGGCGCCAAGGTGCAGGCCTTTGATGGCCGCGAGACCGCCCCGGCTGCGGCCGACGAGAACCTCTTCCTCAAGCCCGACGGCAAGCCCATGCCCTATCAGCAGGCCGTGGTCGGTGGCCGCTCGGTCGGCACGCCGGGCCTCTTGCGCATGCTGGAGCAAGCCCATGCTCAACATGGCAAGCTGCCCTGGGCGCGCCTGTTCGAGCCGGCCATCCGCCTGTGCGAGCAGGGCTATGCCTTGAGCGGGCGCAGCCACAAACAGCTGGCCAACAATGCGGCGCTGCGCCAGGATCCGCAGGCCGGCGCCTACTTTTTTGATGCCCAAGGCCAGGCCCTCCCCGAGGGGACTCGGATGCGCAATCCGGCCCTGGCCGCCGTGCTGCGTCAGGTGGCGGCCGGCGGCGCCGATGCCTTTTTGAAGGGCACTGTCGCTCAGGACATCGTGCGCCGCGTGCGCGGCCATGCCAGCAACCCCGGCCTGCTCAGCGAGGCCGATCTGGCCGGCTATCAGCCACGCCAGCGCGAGGTGCTGTGCACGCCCTGGCGCAGCCAGCAGGTCTGCGGTTTCCCGCCGCCGTCCTCCGGTCATCTGACCGTGATGCAGATGCTGGGCATGATGCCGGCGCAGACACCGGCCCAGGCCTTCAGCGAAGGCGTGCCCAGTGCCGCCTGGCTGCATCGTTATGCCGAGGCCAGCAAGCTGGCTTTTGCCGACCGCGCTCAGTACATCGCCGACCCCGATTTCGTGGCCGCGCCCGGCGGTGATTGGCGCAGCCTGCTCGCGCCCGAATACCTGCAGGGGCGCGCGGCCCTGATCGGCCCGCGCAGCATGGCCAGCGCCGCCGCGGGCCAGCCAGCCGCTCCCGTGCGCGTGAGCTGGGCGCCCATGCCCGATCAGCCCGAGCACGGCACCAGCCACATCAGCATCATCGACGCGGCCGGCCGGGCCGTGGCCATGACCACCTCGATCGAGGCCGGTTTTGGCGCCCGCCTGATGAGCGACGGCGGCACCGGTCTGGCCGGCGGCTTCATGCTCAACAACCAGCTGACCGACTTTGCCTTGGCGCCGCGCGATGAGCAGGGTCGGCCGGTCGCCAACCGCCTGCAGCCGGGCAAGCGCCCGCGCTCCAGCATGGCGCCCACCCTGGTGTTTGACGCCAGCGGCCGTCGTTTGAACATGAGCCTGGGCTCGCCGGGTGGCCCGGCCATCATCCACTTCGTGGCCAAGACCTTGCTGGCCACGGCCGACTGGCAGTTGGATGTGCAGCAGGCCCTGGACCTGCCGAACTTCGGCAATTTCGGCGGGCCTGTGTTTCTGGAGCAAGGGCGTTTTCCGGCGGCCACGCGCGAAGACCTGCAGACGCGCGGCCATCGCCTGGTCGAGACCGAGTTGACCAGCGGTATCCAGGCCATCCAGCGCAGCCCTACGGGCTGGCTCGGCGGGGCCGACCCGCGGCGCGACGGCGCGGTGCGTGGCGACTGAGTGTTCAGGCGAGCGGCGCGCATTTGCTTACAGCCTGAGGATCCTTGTCGTCATCGGCCTGTCGCGTTCGAGCGTTGCTGAGGGCATCACCAGCCCCTCGGAGCTTGAACCATGTGGACCTTGCGCACTTCCGTTTTTGCCGGCCTGGCCTTGGGCCTGGCCTGTTTGGGGCAAGCCGCCCAGGCGTCCGACATCGGCGTGTCCGTGTCGGTCGGTCAGCCGGTCTTTTATGGCCGCATCGATCTGGGTTCGGCCGGCCCGGCGCCGCGCTTGATCTACAACGAGCCGGTCTGGGTGCAGGGGCGGCCGCAGCGCCATCACGAGCGCCAGCGTATCGAACCCTGGTACCTCTATGTGCCGCCTGGCCATGCCCGCCACTGGGCGCGCCATTGCGGCTACTACGGCGCCTGCGGCCGGCCGGTGTACTTCGTTCAGGAGGGCTGGTATCGCGAGGCTTATGGCCCGCGCCGTGGCGATGATGAGGGCTGGCGCTCGAGCCGCCATGGCCGGGACCACGACCCCCATCATGATCGCGGCCGCCACCGTGGCCACGGCGACGATCGTTGATGAAGTCCGCCGCCTAGCTCCGGATCGCGCGCAGCGCCTGCAAGCCGCGCAACAGCGGTAATGGCAGCGGCGGCGTGCGGCCGGTCAGCTGGGCGCTGATGGCCGCCTGCAGCGGCGGCAGCCGGCGGGCGATTTGCAGCACGCCCTTGCGCAAAAACCGGGCCGGTGCGCGCTCGTCGGTGAACAGATTCACCACCGCATTGGTGCCCTGGTAGATCGCCCAGGTGCGGCGGCGGTGGCTGTCGGCATAACGTTGCAGCAGCGCGGCATCACCGAGATCCTGGCACTGCGCATGGGCCGTGCCCAGGAGGTTTGCCAGCTTCTGCACCCCGTAGAGCCCGAAGTTGTAGCCATGCGCGGTGACCGGATGCATGCCCACGGCGGCATCGCCGACCAGGGCCAGGCGCCGGGTGGTGAAGCGGTGGGCATAGCAGGCCACCAAGGGGTAGAAGTGGCGCGGGCTGGCCAGGCGGATCTCGCCGAGGCGGCCTTGCAGCTGGGCCTGCACCCAGGCGCGGAAGCGCTCCGCATCCCAGGCCTGCATCTCTGCCGCGCGGTCGGCGCTGACGGTCAAGACCAGGGAGCTGCAGCCGCCGTTGAGCGGCAGCAGGGCCAAGGTGTGGCCATAGTGAAAACACTCCAGCGCGATGCCCTCGTTCGGCCCGCTGTGGGCCAGGCGGCAGACGATGACGCTGCGGCCGAAGTCGCGCATCTGCGCACCGATGCCGGCCATGCGCCGCACCGTAGAAAAGCGGCTGTCGGCGGCGATCACCAGCGGAGCACGCAGGCTTTCACCCGTGCTCAAGCGCACTTCGGCCAACTCGGGCGTGGCGTTCAGATTCAGGCCGCTGACGCGGCAGTCGGTGCGCAGCTCGATGCGGCCTGCGCGCTTCTCCACCGCCCGGTAAGCGATGCGCCGCAGCCAGTGGTTGGCCACCAGATAGCCCAGCTCGCCTTGGCCATCGGTGGTGCCAAAGCCCAGGTGCTCGGGCGCCTCGCCGTCGAAGACATGGGCGCGGCGCAAGGGTGCGATTTCTTCCGGCGGGAGCAAGGCCCATTGGCCCAGCGCTTCAAGCACGGCGCGACCGGGGTGGGTGAGGGCGATTTCGCGGCCGTCTTCAGCCGGATCTTGCAGGGCGTTGAGCGGTGCGGCTTCCAGCACGCAGCTGCTGATGCCGGCATCGGCCAAGGCACAGGCCATGCTCAGGCCGGCGGGGCCGCCGCCGACGATGAGCACGCGCTCGGTGTCAGCGGCAGTGGCCTTTGGAGGGGATGAAGGGGAAGGCTGGATCGACATGGGCACCCAGCCTAAGGCCGGGCTGCCGTCTCAGCCTTGATCGGGATCAGCGTTTCTTGTTGAGCGCCAGCAGACTCAGGCCGCCGATCAGCAGGAAGGACAGGCCGCTCCAGATTTCGTAGGGCAGGCCCAACAAGCGATAGGCCGCGGCCTCTTTGCAGGTGGCAGTGACCATGAAGACAAACGGCCAGCGCATTTCCAGATCCAGCGCCTCGAGCACGGTCTCGGCGAAGGTCAGCTTGCAGGTGTCCATCAGCGCGGCCACCTCATGCTGGTAATAGGCCGAGGCCAAGCCAGCTACAGCCAGCAGCAGCAGCCCCAGCAAGCTGGCTGTGCGCAGCGGCCGCTGGCGCTTGAACAACCAGCCCAAGAGGGCGACGGCGGCAATCAACAAAAAGATGCCACGCTGCATCACGCACCAGGGGCAGGGCTTGACCCCGAAGCCATGCTGGGCGATCAGGGCGAAGGCCACGGCAGCCAGGCTGCCCAAGCCGATGGCGGCCAGCGCCTGATCGGGGAACTTTGAGACCTTGAGGAACATCAGTCGGCTTCCACTTCCACAATCATCTCGATCTCGACGCAGGCACCCATGGGGATCTGCGCCACGCCAAACGCGCTGCGGGCGTGGGCGCCCTTGGCGCCGAAGACCTGGCCGATCAGCTCGGACGCGCCATTGGTGACCAGATGGTGTTCGGTGAAATCGGGGGCGCTGTTGACCAGGCTCATCAGCTTGACGATGCGTTTGATCTTGTTCAGATCGCCCACGGCAGCGTGCAAGGTGCCCATCAGATCGATGGCGATGGCGCGCGCGGCGGCCTGGCCGGTGGCGGTGTCGGTGTCGCGGCCCAGCTGGCCGACCCAAACCTTGCCGTCTTGCTTGGCCAGGTGGCCGGAGACGAAAACCAGATTGCCGGTGCGCACGAAAGGCACGTATGCCGCGGCGGGAACGGCCAGCGGCGGCAGGGTGATGCCCAGGGTTTCGAGCGTGGTGTAGACGTTGGGAGTGCTGTTGCTCATGGCGAGGCCGCTTTCTTATGCATGCTGAATTCGGAGGATCGCTGCGTGGGCGGGCGGCTGTGAAAGCGGCGCTGCCCTGGCTACGATCGGGTGGCGCGCATCCTACACCGAGCGGCCTGCCGCCCCCTTTCCTCAGGGCCGGGTGAGGCCCGCAGCGCGCGGACGCCGGAGCCTGTGTTTGTGATGCGCTCTCCCGCACTCGATGAATCCCCTGGTCCTGCTGGAGCTGTTCTCTGCCCGGTGTTCTTGGCCTTGCCGGTCTTGGCTTGGCTGGGCGGGCTGGTGCTGCTGCAGACCCAGCGCGAACTACCCGGTGAAGCTGAGTTCGCCGCGGGCCTGCTGGCGGGTCTGGGCTGCTGCGTCATGGTGGGCCGCTGGTGGGGCTTGCGCCGCGCAGCGCTGCTGTGGGCCGCCCTGGCGGGCTTGCTGCTGGCTTTCAGCTATGCCAGCTGGCGCGCTGAGCTGCGCTTGGCCGAGCGCCTGCCCGAAGCCTGGGAGGGGCGCGACCTGCTCTTGATCGGCCGCATCGATTCGCTGCCGGCCGCCACCCTGGGCCAGGCCGGCGCGCCTGGCTGGCGCTTTGAGTTTGAGCTGGAGTCCGCCCATGCCGGGCCGCTGGCCAGCGATCCACCGCTGCCCTTGCCGTCGCGCCTGCTGCTGAGCGCCTATGCCGAGCATGCCGACGCCGCGCCGCCGCCCCTGCGAGCAGGAGAGCGCTGGCAGTTGCTCGTGCGGCTCAAGCAGCCACAAGGGCTGATGAACCCGCACGGCTTTGACTACGAGCTCTGGCTGTTCGAACAAGGCCTGCGCGCCAGCGGTGTACTGCGCCCTGGCGGAGCGCAGCGGCGCTTGGCGGAAGCGCCTGTCACCAGCATCGACGCGGCACGCCAGCGCCCGCGCGAGGCCTTGCAGCGCCGCGTCGGCGAACCCAGTGCAGCCGGCGTGCTGGCGGCACTGAGCCTGGGCGACCAGGCAGCCATCAGCCGCGCCGACTGGGCCTTGTTCCGCGACACCGGCCTGAGCCATTTGCTCAGCGTCAGCGGCTTGCATGTGACCATGTTCGCCTGGGCGGCCCAGGGCCTGCTGGGCTGGGCCTGGCGCGGCAGTGCGCGCCTGTGCCTGCGTTGCCCGGCGCCCGCCGTGGCGCGCTGGGGCGGCGTGGTGGCGGCCCTGGCCTATGCCTTGTTTTCGGGTTGGGGCGTGCCGGCGCAGCGCACCGTCTGGATGCTGGCCAGCCTGGCCCTGTTGCGCAGCCTGGGCTTGCGTTGGCCCTGGCCGCTGGCTTTGCTGCTCTCGGCCTTGGTGGTCACTGTGGTCGATCCCTGGGCGGTTTGCCAGGCGGGCTTCTGGCTGTCTTTTTGCGCCGTGGGCCTCTTGATGGCGGCTGGTGACGATGAACCTGCGCGTGGCTGGCGCGCGCAGTTGATGGCCGGCTTGCGCAATCAGGCGGTGGCCACGCTTGGCCTGGCACCGCTGAGCCTCTTGTTCTTTCAGCAGCTGTCTCTGGTCGGCGTGTTGGCGAATCTTTTGGCCATCCCCTGGGTCAGTTTGGTGATCACGCCCTTGGCGCTCGGCGGCGCGATCCTGCCGGGGCTGTGGATCTGGGGCGCTTGGTGTGTGGAGCTGATGATGGCTTTGCTGCGCTGGCTGGTGAGCTGGCCGCTGGCGGTCTGGACGGTGCCGGTGGCGCCCTTGTGGGCGCAGGCCGCGGGTTTGGCGGCCGGCGTCTTGGTGGTGCTGCCTCTGCCGTGGCGTCTGCGTGCTTTGGGCTTGGCGCTGGCTTTGCCGCTGCTGTGGCCGGCGCCCGAGCGCCCGAGCGAGGGTGAGTTCGAGTTTCTGGCCGCCGATGTGGGGCAGGGCACGGCCGTGCTGCTGCGCACCGCGCATCACGCCTTGCTCTACGACGCCGGCCCGCAGTACGCGCCCGGAGTGGACGCGGGCCAGCGCGTGCTGCTACCGCTGCTGCGCGCGCTCGGTGTGCGTCAATTGGATCAATTGATGCTCAGCCACCGCGACAGCGACCATGTCGGCGGCGCCGCCTCGGTGGCGGCCGGCCTGCCGGTGCAGGGTGTGCGCAGCTCGCTGGAACCCGGCCATCCCTTGCACCGCTTGCTTCCGAACTCGCTGCCCTGTGACGCTGGCGAGCGTTGGGTCTGGGACGGCGTGCAGTTCGAGCTGCTGCATCCGAGCGCTGAGCAGGTCCGCCAGCAGCAGCTCAAGAGCAATGAGCTGTCTTGCGTGCTGCGTGTGCGCAATGCCTCGGGCCAGCAGAGCGCGCTCTTGATGGGCGATCTGGAGGCGGGGCAGGAGGCGGAACTGCTGCGCCGCCATCGGCCAGGGGCGCTGCGGGCCGAGCTGCTGCTGGTGCCGCACCACGGCAGCAAGACCTCGTCCACGCCCGAGCTGCTGGCCGCGGTGGCGCCGCGCTGGGCGGTGGTCCAGTCGGGCTATCGCAACCGCTTTGGCCACCCGGCCTTGCCTGTCATGGCGCGCTACCAGGCGGCCGGCATCGAGGTCTTCAACAGCCCGGACTGCGGCGCCTGGCGCTGGCGCAGCGAAAAGGAGGCGGCCAGCTGTCAGCGCCGGCTGGACCGGCGCTATTGGCACCGCCGGCCTTCGTCGATGGGAGCCGACCGGGAACCGGTAGGGCCGCCGGAGGCGGAACGAAGCGGCGAGGAAGACTAGGGTCGCTTGATTCTTGCTTTGTGCATGTCCTGTGTCACTTTGGGCATGGGAGTGGCTGGTGTAGCGTGGCGGGTGGCTTCATCGCGAGCCCTGATACTGCAAGCGCAGGCCGCTGCTGCGACTGCTGGCTTGTTCAAACTTGGTTTGTTCGATGGATCTGTCCTATTTGCTGTTCTTTTTTGCCGGTCTCGGTGCTTTCAATGGATTGGCGCTGACGGCCTGGTTGCTCTGGCGCCGGCCGGTCAGCCCCGCTCAGCGTTGGCTGGCCGCCGTGGTGCTGATGCTCAGTGTGCGCACGGGCAAGTCGGTGCTGTTCTATTTCTGGCCGGACATTGCCAAGCTGGTGCTGCAGATCGGTCTGTCCGCATGTTTCCTGATCGGCCCCTGCTTGATCGCTTTCGTGCGCGCCTGCGGCGATGCGCAGGGCGAACGCACGCGCCGGGACCCGATCTGGCTGCTGGCCTTGCTGACTCTGGTGCTGGGATTCGGCCTGCTCTACCCCTACTCGGTCCATACCGCCTTGTGGCAGGGGCCGATCTGGCGCTCGATCCAGTATTTCTGGCTCGCCTGCTTGCTGCTGAGCGCGGCCAGCTTGTTGCTTCTGTGGCGCCGGCCGCCGGCGATGGATGCGTCGGCAAGCGGGGTGACCGAGGCCGCACCGCTGGACTTTGGGACAGGCTTTGCCGCGGCCGTCACGGCCGGGGTCAGCCTGGTCTGGGCGGCCTACTTCTGGTCGGGCTGGACCTCCTACATCTCCGGCGCCTTGTCCTTCTCGGTGCTGGTTTGCCTGAGCATTGCGTTTGCCGTGTTTCGCCGGCCTGCAGTGCCGACGCCAGCCCCGTTCAGCGAGCCCTACCAGCAACGCAAGATTGCCCCGGCCGACGCCGAGGCGGAACTCGCGGCCTTGCATCGCCTGATGGCCGAAGAACAGCTTTACCGTGACCCCAGCCTCAGCCTGAACAAGCTCGCCAGGCGCTTGTCCATGCCGCCGGCCCGGCTGTCACAACTGCTGAACGACAACCACGACATCAGCTTCCGGCAATACCTGAATCAGCACCGCATTGAAGCCGCCAAGCAGCTGCTCGGCGCGGCGGGCCCTTCGTCCATGGAACAGGTCGTCGAAGCCTCGGGATACCTGTCGATGTCGACCTTTTACAGCAGCTTCAAGAAGGCCGAAGGCGCCACACCGGCCGCCTGGCGGCAGGCCAAATTGAAGGAGGCGGGCTCCTGAAACCGGTTTTTGGACTCCGGAAACCGATGCCAAGCTGTTGATTCACAAGTAACTTCAGCAGCATGGCGGCACTTTTCCACTCGGAGCTTGTCCATGCTGTTTTGCCTTCCTTCGTTCGCATTCTTCTGTCCTTTAGCTGCGCTGGCTCGGCGCCTCGCGGGTGTCGGGCTTTGGGGTCTGACCCTGCTTGCCAGTCTGTTTTTGGCTGGGGCGGAGGCCTCTGCTGCGGCACCGAGCGAGAGCGTGCGGGTCGCCGCGGTCATCCAGGACTACCTCGACGGCAGCTCTTACAACCGCAGCGAACAGCTGCGCCGTGCCTTTCATGCCGATGCCCGGCTTTACCTGAACGGCAAGGACGGCGCCATGCGGGAAGTGGGCATCGAGGAGTACGCGGCCTGGTTCAGCAAGTCGCCGGGGCAATTCAACGGCAGGGTGGGGCGTTTGCTGAATGTGCAGGTGGACGGGGACATCGCCAGCGCCAAGGCCGAGATCGTCATGGATCGCGAGCCCGCGCGTTTTGTCGACCTGTTCCTGCTGCGGCGTTTCGAAGGGCAGTGGAAGATCATCAGCAAGACCGCCACCCGCCACGCCACCCCCGCGCCCACGCATGGCCGGCAGGTGCTGCTGGTGGTGTCGAATGTGAGCAAGATGCCCGGCACTGCGCTCAGTTCCGGCAACAGCTTTGTCGAGCTGGTTCATGCCCATGCCCAGTTCCGCGCGGCAGGCTATGGCGTGCAATTCATCAGCCCCGAGGGCGGGGCTGTGCCCTTGGCCTATGTGGACACCAGCGATACAGAACAGCGATCGAGGGTCTATGACGCCGACTTCATGTGGGCCTTGGCCCACACGCGCAAGGCCGAGGAGGTGAAGGCCGAGGACTATGCCGCCTTGATGTACATCGGCGGCAGCGCCGCCATGTTCGGCCTGGCCGACAACCCGGCACTGCGCACCCTGGCGGCACGGCTCTATGAGCAGCAGCAGGCGGTCATTGCCGCGGTCTGCCATGGCAGCGCCGGGCTGGCCGAGCTGATGCTGGCCGATGGCAGCGCGCTGGTCAGCGGCAAGCGTGTCACGGGCTACCCTGACGCCTTCGAGAACAAGAATGCACCCTACTACAAGAGCTTCCCGTTCTCGATCGAGCAGCGGCTGCAAGAGCGAAAGGGTGTGTTCACGCAGGGCCCTCGCAATCAGTCTCATGTGGAAGTCGATGGCCGCCTCATCACCGGTATGAGCTGGGAGTCGACCCGCGATGTGGTGGCTGCCATCGTCCGGCAACTGGATGCCGGCAAACCCGCGACGGCCGATGCCGGCGCTGCGCGGCCCTGAAGCCCAGCACTTGTCTGTTACTTATGGTTTTTTGAAGCGGTACCTGAATCCTTTGGCCCTAGGTTTGACTCTAGGTCGGTGTCATTCACTTCATTTTTGGATCACTGCCATGGCAAACCTCTACTTCAAACGCAATCTTCCGGTCTGGGAACGCGGCTTGCGCCTGCTGGCTGCAGGCCTGCTCGGCGCCCTGGGCTTGGGCCTGGGTGGCCTGGTCAGCGGCTGGTTGGGCTGGCTGATGGTGGCAAGTGCTGCCACCCTGGGCCTGACGGCTTTTGTCGGGTTATGCCCGGCCTGCGCCATGCTGGGCCGGCGCAGTCTGGGCCCGCGTTCATGATCCGGGCCTCGCTGCCCCTGATCGAGGCAGCCACTCGCGGCGACAGCCTGGCCCTGGCCGAGCTTTTGAAGGTCTGCCAGCCTGACCTGAAACGCTTCGCCCGGCGCAGCTGTTCCAGCACCGAAGACGCCGAGGATGCGGTGCAGCTGGCACTTTGGCAGCTGTACCGCCGTGTCGGTGCCTTGCGCACCGTGGCCACGTTTGCCACCTGGCTGTTTCGCATCGTCGAACGCGAGTGCTACCGGCTGTACCGAGGCCGCAGCAAGGCAGAGTCGCTCGAAGACTTGGCGGAGCATGAGTTGCCGGCGGCGCTGGCGGTGCCCGCCGATTTGCGCGCCGACCTGGTCCGTGCCATGCAGCAACTGGCGCCACCCTACCGCGAGGTCCTGCTTTTGCGCGATGTGCACGAGTTGACGGCGCCCGAAGTGGCCGCCCAGTTGGGCCTGAGCCTGGCGGCCGTGAAAAGCCGCCTGCACCGCGCGCGGGCCCAGATGCGCGAGCATCTGCTGGCCAGTGACTACTGGTCGGAGGGCTGAGCCCCGCGGTCGGGCGGCGCGGCCTCAGCCGCGCCGCTTCAGGCGAATCTCGAACAGCGTTGGCCAGAGCTTGCCGGTGACGAAGAGGCGTTTGCCGGCCGAGTCCCAGGCGATGCCGTTGAGCACCTCGGGCGCTTCCTCGGGCCGAGGCTTGCGCGGGCCGAACTGGGCCGGGGCTGGCAAATGGCTGCGCAGGCCGCGCAGGTCGATCCAGCCGCGCACCTGGCCGCTGGCCGGGTCGATGCGGGCAATGATGTCGGCTTGCCAGATGTTGGCGTAGATCTCGCCGTCCACCCATTCCAGCTCGTTGAGCTGATCGACCGGCTGGCCCAAGGCGCGCACGGAGATGCGGCGCAGCTCGCGGAAGGTCTTGGGGTCGAGCACGCGCAGCTCGGCGCTGCCGTCGCTGAGGTAGAGCTGCTGGCCATCGTGGGTCAGGCCCCAGCCTTCGCCGGGCAGCTTGTACTCGCGCTTGGGCTCGAAGCTCTTGAGGTCGAAGACAAAGACCTTGTGGGTGGTCCAGGTCAGCAGGTACAGCTCGTCCTTCCAGGCCGTCAGGCCTTCGGCGAAGTGTTCTTGGGCGATGTCGCGTTTCTGTTGCACCTGGCCGTCTTCCAGACGCACACGGCGGATGCTGGAGCGGCCGTTCAGGCCCGTGCTCTCGAACAGCTGGCCGTCTCGGAACAGCAGGCCTTGGGTGAAGGCCGTGGGGTCATGGGGGTAGCGATTCACGATCTCCGGTTCGTCCACCGGCAGGGCCACGCGCTGCGCCTGTGCCAGCGGGCTCCAGCCTCCCAGGGTCAGCGCAGCCCCGAGCAAGGCCAAGCTCAGACCATGGCGAAACCAAGTGCGGCGGTAGGGCGGCAGGGCGGCAGGGGTCATGAGAGTGGTTCGATGGTTGAGATGAAGCCGGTGCAAGGTGGTGCTGTGCGCGGCGCCGCGCAGGCCGCAGTGTGCCTCAGCAGACGTACTGGGGCCGGCGGCACTGCCGCTGCGCCGGTGATCCACACTCAGTCCGGCAGCGGGCTCATGCCGTCAGCGCCGCCGCGGCGCGGCAGCTTATCGCCCGGCAAGGCCCCCCAGGGCGCGCCATCGCTGCAGAAGTAATGCCCGCTGGCGGAGGGCCAGTCCTCGACAGCCGGGCCGCCGGCCTCGGCTGAGAGCACGGCACCAGCTGGCACACCGATGATTTCGGGCATGCGTGCATCCACGGTGTAGAGGTGGCTGCCGCACCGAGCGCAGAAAAAGCGCTGGCCATTCGCCGTGGGCGTGTACTCGCGCAGAGCGGCCTGACCTTCGATCTGCACATCCTCTGCAGGCAAACTCAGCCAGGAACTGAACGCCGCGCCGCTGAGCCGCCGGCACTGATCGCAGTGGCAGTGCATGAAGCCACGCGGTGCGGCGCTGCAGAGGAGCGAGGCCGCACCGCAGTAGCAAGCGGCTCGCCAGTGGGACTTGTTCAAGGCGTGCTCTTCCTGTGCTTGCCTCAGCGCATGGCAAAGGTGATCTGGAACAGGTACTGCATCTTGCAGGGCTGGCCACTGCAGACGGCGGGTTTGAAGCTCGTGGCCATCAGCACGCGCGCCGCAAACTTGGCCATGTCGGGGTCGACCTTGCCATGGGCCGATACATGGGTGGCACGGCCTTGGCTGTCCACATCGACCAGCAGGTCCAATTCACCGCGAGCGCTGTAGGCCTCCATGCCTTTTTTGATGGCGTTGAACACTGGCAGCAGGCCATCGGCAGGGAAAGGCGGCTCGTCCCCTGGCTTCATGTCCTCGTACATGGACTGCAGGGCGGTTTTCTCTGCTTCATCCAACTCGGCGTAGCGACGATTCAAAGGAATCACCTTGGAAGTGGCCCAGACCTGCTTGAAACGGGTGCCGGTTTCGTCTTCCATCAAACTCATCTGTTTTTTTGGCAAGTCGGCCGCCAGCGTTGGGCTCAAGCCTGCGAGCTGCAGCAGCACGGCCAGGATCAGGCCCCGGCAGGCGGAGGTGCGTGTGTTCATGTGTTTGCTCTCCCGTATCGTTGAAGCTTGTGTCTGTCTGTCTGTCTGTCTGTCTGCCTGCCTGCCTGCCTGGGGCCTGGTTCGTCTCGCAGGTCCAGCCCGGCTGAACGCGATGTTCGCACAGCCCCGAAGCTGGCTGCTTGCGAAGTCCAGAGGCAAACGAACAGCATGGTCGCCCAGGGAGTGGAGTGCGCACAAGTAGTGCAGCACCTCAGCGGTCTGTATGGCCCAGCCGATCAGGCTGACAATCCAGCTTCTCTCAACTGCAGCACATTGCCTTCCGGGTCATGCCCGTCGCAGGCCCGGAAACCACGCATCTCCCACTCGCGCTCGGGGCCTTGTAGACCGCCACCCAGGGCACGAGCGCGGGCGCGCGCAGCGGCCAAGCTGGGCACCGGAAAAAAGAGCTTGAGGGCGCAGTCCTCGCGGCGCTCGGGCGGCGTGCTGATGCTGAAGGATTCCGCGATGGCGGGAGGGATGCCGTGCACCACCAACTCCATGCCGGAGTCCGCCCGCAGCACCCAGTGGTCGGCTGCGTTGTGCAGGACTTGCAGGCCGAGCACGGCCTCGTAAAAGCGGGCCAGGCGTTCGACATCCTTGGCAAACACCACCGAACCATAAGCGACGGGAACGGACATGGTTTGTGCTTTCAGAAAAGTCGTGAGGAGGGCGCTCAGTCAGTGGCTGCGGGCCGGATCAGCATGGCCATGCCTACCGAGCGCGGCGCGGTCAGCTTGAAGCCAAATTGGGCATAGAGCTCATGGGCCTGGCCGTCGGCGATCAGGCTGATATAAGCCGACTCGGGCAGCTCGGTCTCGATGTGCTTCATGATCTCGCGCATCACCCACTTGCCCAGACCGCGGCCTTGGTGGGCGGGCAGGACGGCGATGTCGGTCACTTGGTAGAAGCAGCCCCCGTCACCGATCAGGCGACCCATGGCCACGGTGTCGCCCTGATGCTGAATCTGTACGGCAAACAAGGTGCCGGCCAGGCCGCGGCGGGCGGCGTCCTCGGTCTTGGCGCTCAGGCCGCTGGCGCTACGCAGATGGCGATAGGTCTCGACGCTGGGCGTTGCCAGTTGGACGGTGTAAGCAGTCAAGGTGCTGCGGTTCATGGGCTGGTCGTGAGGGTGGTGCTTGCCGCTGCCGAGGCTGGGGGTGGTGTGAAGGTCTCGGGACCGGCAACCGTGCTCAACTCACAGGGCCAGCGCCGCTCCACACGGCGCCGGCGGTGTTCGCTGCACTCGCGCAGCAAGAGGTCCTGCATGCCGATCAGCAGCGTGACCCGAGACCGGTCCCATTGCCCGGTGATGCGGTAGCAGGCGACCCCGTCCACCTGTTTTGGGCCGCGAAAGCGCAGGCGCTGGAGCGCCAGCAAGGTGCGGCCTCCGGTCTCAGGGAACAGCAGACTCGCGATGGTGTGGGCCGCACCACGCGAGATGCCGGTGGCCGCCGCCACTGCAAAGCCGCGATCGTCAAAGCGTCGGCTCAAGGGCTGCTCTGCGGTCGGGTAGCCCAGGGTCAGGTAGGCCTCATCGGCCACCCAGCCCAAGCTGTGGTGGCTTATGTGGTGGCGCAGCGGCGGGTAGGGGTGAGGGCAGTCGAAGTCGAAACGGAAATCGCCCGCCGCGTTGCGTGCCGTGCGGAACTCGATGGCATACGGTTCGCGGCCCCGCCAACTCTGGACTTGGCCGCGGTCGGCGTATTCACTCAGGCTGGCATAGCGTTGCAACACGGCCTGCAGAAATTGCCGCGCGCTGACGTGGCCAGCGCTGCTGTGTTTGCCGCTGCTGTCGCTCATGGCTTTGTGCTTTCTTGCGCCTCGCGGCGCAGTTCGACCTGGGCCGGGGCCGCGTGCATCAGCAGGGGCGATTGCGCCCAGGACTTCGCTTGCGCAATTTCACGCTCCAGCTGCTCTCGCTCGGCGGCCAGCTCCTTGCTCCGTCGCCAGGCCAGGGCGCGAGCCTCGGCACTGTTGTCCTCGCGGCTCAGTTGTTCGTCCAGGCGCTTCTGGTCTTGCGCCATCACGCTCAGGCGCTCTTTCAAAGGCAATACACCCGACTCGACCGGCTGGTAGGCCTGCGCCGAGAACAGGCATGAGGTGGCGATTCCACAAGCAACTTGCTTCAAATTCATTTCATCCTCTCCCGCTGTTTCCTAGGGCTATCAGCGTCCCGCCGCTCGCATGCTGGCCAGCGCGCGACCCATCTCGATCACCGCGAAAGCGTAGTAGCTGGACCAGTTGTAGCGGGTCAGCACATAGAAGTTTTCCGTCCCGATCCAGTAGCTGGGCGCGGCCTCGCCATTTTGCAGCTCCACCACGGCGAGCAACCGCTTGGGCGGGTGTTCCAGCGCCGCTTCGCTCAGCTGGGCGCCGGCGGCCTGCAGGTCTTGCGCAGTGAACGTGGGTTTGATGTCGGGCGCCAGCAGGCGGGCGCGGGCGCTGGTGTCCACCGGCATGGCCAGGCTGTAGTGGGTGGGCAGGCCGCGCTGCCAGCCATGGCGGGCCAGGTAATGGGCGACGCTGCCGATGGCGTCGGACTGGCTTTTGATCAGGTCGATGTGGCCGTCACCGTCAAAGTCCACGGCATAGCGGTTCCAGCTGCCGGGCATGAACTGCGGCCAGCCCATCGCTCCGGCGTAAGAACCTTTCACCTCGGCAGGATTGAAACCTTCGCGGCGGCAAAGCTTGAGGAACTCGGCCAGCTCGCTGCGGAAGAAGGCACTGCGGTCGCTGCGGCCACTGGGGAACTCGAAGGCCAAGGTGGCCAGGGCATCCAGCACCGAAAAGCCGCCGGTGATCTGGCCGTAAAAGGTCTCAACGCCGATCAGGCCGGCGATCAACTCGGCCGGTACGCCGTACTCGTTCTCGGCCCGCGCCAG
>Ga0187842_1000751_pt1 | contig 15532 bp, 14 predicted proteins | sample SpaLakP09_SKY_41_FD_134514 | JGI IMG/M metagenome (GOLD analysis project Ga0187842, IMG submission 134514) | Oligotrophic lake water microbial communities from Sparkling Lake, Wisconsin, USA - SP09_SKY_41 | ecosystem: Environmental > Aquatic > Freshwater > Lake | place: USA: Sparkling Lake... | reverse complement strand
GTCTTGCACGGTGATGAGCAGGGCCACGCCGTCCGGTACCTCGGGGCGGCCCGTGGCCAGGCGCAGCAGCACCTGACCCTCGGATGTGAACTTGATGGCGTTGGACAGCAGATTCACCAGCACCTGCTGCAGGCGCAGTGCGTCGCCGCAGAGCTGACCCTGCGAGCCGAGCAAGGCGGCGTCGGCCCAATCGCAGATCAACGCGACGCCAGGTTGGCAGTGCAGTGGCCTCACCACATCCACCGCCTGGGTCACCACGTCCTCCAGGCGCAGCGGCAGCGACTCGATGCGCATGTGGCCGGCCTCGATCTTGGCCACGTCGAGCAAGTCGTTGACGAGACCGAGCAGGATGCGCGAGGCCTGGTCGGCCTTGGTCAACAGGTCGCGCTGCTCGGTCGTGAGCTGGGTCTGCAGGGCCAGCTGGGTCATGCCCATGATGGCGTTCATGGGCGTGCGGATCTCGAGGCTGATCTGGGTCAGAAAGCGGGTGTTGGCGTCCACGGCGGCCTGGGTCGCGGCGATGTTCTCCTGGGCGCGATCATGGCCGCGCCGCAGCGCCGCCAGGCACAGCGGCGGCACGGGCAGCAGCAGCAGGTTGAGGGCCAGCGCGGCGTCGAGGGCCGCGTTGGGCAACGCGCCGCTCATGCCGCGCAGGTTCAGCAAGAGGGCCAGTAGCGCCAGAAGCGCCGCCATGGCAAGCACTAGAAGGCCGAGCGTGACTTTGCGCTGTGGCATGTTGGGAGGCGTTGAACCGGCGGATTATGGGTGGCCGGTCGGCGCGAGAGTGGGGAGGATTCCACACCGGCGTGCTGCCCTGGGGAAAGCCTGGGGCAGGCGTCTGGTAAGCCACAGGACGCTGCGGTTATTCTGGCTGACCATGCCGCTCATCCTCGTCGTCGACGACCAGCCCAGCAACATCCACGCGCTCTACCAGCTGCTGGTGGATGAATGCGAGGTCTCCATGGCCACGAGCGGCGCCGAGGCGCTGGCCTACTGCGAACAGCAACTGCCCGACCTGGTCCTGCTCGACGTGCTGATGCCCGAGATGAGCGGCTACGAGGTCTGCGACCGCCTCAAGGCTGACCCGCGCACGCGCGGCATTCCCGTCATCTTCGTCACGGTGCAGGGCAGCGCCAACGACGAGGCCGAAGGATTCGCCCACGGCGCGGTCGACTACATCCCCAAGCCCTTCGTCGATGTGGTCGTGAAGGCCCGCGTGCGCACGCAGCTGGCGCTCAAGCTGGCTTCCGAAAGCTTTGCACGCTCTCAGATCGAGCTCTTCCAGCGCGACAAGCTGGCGTCGGTGGGTCGGACCATCTCGGGCATTGCCCAGGAGCTGTCGTCCCCGCTGGGCAATGCCCTCATCTCTGCCTGCACGATGCAGGACGACCTGGCTCACCTGCGCAGCCTCAGCAACGCCGGCAACATCAAGCGCAGCGACCTGGAAAAGCACTTGCGCGTCAGTGACGAAAGCGTGGGGCTGGTGCTGTCCAACCTCCAGCGCACGCTGTCCATCGTCGAGGCCTTCCTGCAGTCCACCGCCGACAACTTCGGTGACCAGCGCCGCAGCTTCTCGCTGCACGAGCTCGTGAATGAGGTCGTAGCCGGCCTGGCTGATGCGCTGCAGGCCCATCAGGTGCGCTGCGAGCTGGACTTGGGCGACGACCTGCACCTGCTGAGTTTTCGCGGCGCGCTGGCCAAGGTGGTGGGCACGCTCATTCAGAACGCCATCAAGCACGCCTACCGCGAGGCCGGCGGCGAGGTCCACATCCGGGTGCGGCCGCTTGGCACCGACCAGCTCACCATCAGCGTGCAGGACCATGGCGTCGGCATCGCTCCCGGCCTGGTGGGCCGCGTCTTCGACCCCTTCTTCTCGACGCGCTTCGGCCCCAACCGCAGCGAGCCGGGGCTGTACATCGTGCGCAACCTCGTCACCTTCGCGTTGGGAGGGCAGATCCAGGTCGAGTCCACGCCTGGGGTCGGCACGACGGTGCGGCTGACGTTGCCGCTGATTTCGCCCGAGGCGCGTCGCGCCGCTGGCTGACGCGGATCGAGGCAGGCCAAGACGATGCGGGTCCGGCACGCACTGCTGGGTGGCCTGATGCTCGTGCTGGCGCTGGGCCTGGTCAGCTGGCTGTGGCGCAAGCCCGTCAGCGGAGTGCAACAAGGCCCCATCATCATCGGCCTGATACACGCTCAGACCGGCCCGCTGGCCACGAGCGAGCGGCCTTTGGTGGCTGCCATCAGGCTGGCTGTGGACGAGATCAACCAAAGCGGCGGTCTGCTGGGCCGGCAGGTCGAAGTCCGCGTCGAGGATACCCGCTCCAACGCCTCGGCCACGGCCGGCGCAGCGGCCACTCGCCTCATCAAAGAGCAGCAGGCCGTGGCACTGTTCGGCTGCTGGTCTTCGGGTTGCCGCCAGGTGGTTCAGGCGGTTGTCGAAGCCCAGCATCATCTGCTTTTCTACCCCATGGCCCATGAAGGCATGGGACGTTCGCCGAACATCGTCTACACCGGCCCCACGCCCAACCAGCAGGTGCTGCCGGCTACCGATTGGGCCATGCAGCGCTTCGGTCGGCGGGTCTATCTGGTCGGCACCAATGCGCTTTTCCCAAGCCGCGTGAACGCCATGCTGCGCGACTTCATCCAGCTGGGCGGCGGCCAGGTGCTAGGCGAGCGCTACGTGACGCTGGCTGCAGCCGACGTGCAGGGGCTGATCGCCGACTTGCAGAAGCTGCAGCCCGACGTGGTGTTGAGCACGCTGAGCGGCGACAGCAACCAGGCGTTCTTTGACGGGCTGGTGGCGGCGTCGCTGGTTGACCTGCCGCTGCTGTCCTTCACGGCTGCCGAGCCCGAGATGCGTGCCTTTGGTGGGGGTCGGCTGAGCCGGCACTTCACGGCCTGGAGCTATCTGCAGTCGCTTCCCGGCCAAGCCAACGCGACCTTCCTGTCGCGGCTGCGGGCGCTGAACGGGCCCGACACCCAGGCCAGTGATCCCGCGATGTCGTCCTATGTCGGCGTGCAACTCTGGGCCGCAGCCGTGCGTGAGTTGGGCAGCACCCAGACCGATGCCGTCAATGCCAATGTGCTGCAACAGAGCGTCAGCGCACCGCACGGTTATGTGGCGTTGGACGCGCAGTCGCGCCGCCTGTGGCGCCCGCTGCGCATCGCCCAGGTGCGACCCGACGGGGAACTTGCCGAGGTATGGCAGTCGTCGCGCCACATCCGCTCATCGCCCTGGCCGGCTTTCCGTTCGACAGATCACTGGGCCGCCGTCCTGGCCCGAACGGAGGGGCGGCCTTGATATCCACGCCGGCGTCGGAATCGGCACGACCGTCATGGCGTATCGGCCCGGCGCTGCTGCTGGGCTTCGTTTTGCTGTCTGCGTTGCCGTTGGGCGTGATGGGGCTGTGGCAGCTCAGCAGCTTCGAGCGCAGCCTTCGCGAGACCGTCACGGAAGGCCTGGTGGCCATCGCGCGCAAGAAGGTTGCAGAGATCAACGAGTACCTCAGCGAGGTGCAGGTCGACGCCCAGGTCGTCGCCAAGGCTGCTGACACGCGCGAACTGCTCGGCCAGCGTCGTGATGCTGCCGCCACGCAGGTGTCGGTGGCCAACCGTGCGTTCTTCGCGCAGGTGTACGACACCGGCAAGTACGTCAACCTGCTGCTGGTGCAGCCCGATGGCCGCATCAGCTTTGCCATGAAACCACCGGCCGGCGCGAGCCCCGAGCTGGCGCGGCTGGACGGCGCGGCACCGGATGGCAGCGAATTGCTGGCGGCGCACCAACGGGCCATCGGCCGACTCGATGTGCAGCTCACGCCGACGATGCGACTGCGTGGACCGGACGGCGAAATGAAGCCCACGCTGTTCCTGGTGCACGCCGTCGTCGATGGCGACCGCGTGCTGGGCAGCATCGTCTTGCAGCTCGACATGCCGCGTCTGTTGACCTTCGCGACAGACCGTGCCGGCCTGGCACTGAGCGGTGAGACCGTGCTGGTCCAGCGCAGCGGTGATCGGGCCGTCTTCGTCAGTGACCCGCTCCGCCAGCCGGTGAAAGCGCTGGCGGGTGAGCTGGACCCACAGGCCCTCGATGCCACCCCCGCGTTGCGCGGCCTGCGCGGTGAGAGCGGCAGCGGGTTGGTGCGCAACTACGCTGGCGTGGAGGTCATTTCGTCATGGCGGCACCTGCCGGCACTGGACTGGGGCATTTCGGTCAATATTGACGCCGACGAGGCTCTGGCGCCGGCGCATGCGCTACGCAACCGGTTGCTCGGCGCGCTCGGCTTTGCGTTGATGCTGGCCTTGGGCCTGGCGCTGTTGCTGGGGCGCCGGCTGGTTGAGCCGGTGTCGCTGCTCAATGGCGCCGTGGCGCGCATCGCGGGGGGCGCTCTGGACGAGCGTGCGCCCGTGTGCGGCTTCCGCGAGTTCCGCGAGCTGGCCGGCAACTTCAACCGCATGACCGAGCAACTGGTCATCGAGAAGCAACTTCTGGAGGCGCGCGTGGAAGAGCGCACGCGCGCTCTGAACGAAAGCGAGCAGCGCTTTCGCGGCGTGTTCGAGCGCGCCCAGGTGGGCATTGCGCTGTGCGATGCGCAGGGCGTCATCCTCGACGTGAACGCGGCATTGACGGCCATGCTGTGCCGCACCGGCGAGGAGTTGCGTGGTGGCAAGCTGGCCGACCTGCCGGACTTCCGTCCCGGCCGCCTGCTGGGCAGCGAGCTGAGCCGGCTGGCCTCCGCAAGGCTGCAGCATGTTCGCTTCGAGCGCGGCTTTGCGCTGCCGGGTGGCGGCGAGCTGTTCGTCGACGGCAGTGCGAGCGCCATCCGCGACCGGCGCGGCCGCCTTGTGAACGTGGCTCAGATGCTGATCGACGTGACCGAGCGCCACCGCGCCGAGATCGAGCTGGTGCGCGCTCGCGTCACTGCCGAGGCTGCCAGCCAGGCCAAGAGCGACTTCCTGGCCAACATGAGCCACGAGATCCGCACACCGATGAGCGGCGCCCTGGGCATGCTCAACCTGCTGCTGCGCACCGAGCTGAGCCCGCGCCAGCACGACTACGCGAGCAAGGCGCGCACGGCGGCTCAGGCGCTGCTGGCCGTCATCAACGATGTGCTGGACTTCTCCAAGGTCGAGGCCGGCAAGATGGAGCTGGACCCGCACCCCTTCGAGCTCAGCGACTTCATGCGCGAGCTGGCGGTCATCCTGTCGGCCAACGTTGGCAACAAGGACATCGAGGTGCTGTTCCGCCTCGACCCGCGCCTGCCTGCAGCGCTGGTGGGCGACGCGACCCGGCTGCGCCAGGTGCTGCTGAACCTGGCTGGCAATGCGCTGAAGTTCACCGAGCATGGCGAAGTCGTCATCGCGCTGGTGTTGTTGGGCGAGCATGGCGACGCGCCCAATCGGCGAGCGCGCATCCGCTTCGAGGTCAGTGATACCGGCATCGGCATCGCGTCGGACAAACTGGAGCACATCTTCACCGGCTTCAGCCAGGCCGAGCAGTCCACTTCGCGGCGTTACGGCGGTACCGGCCTGGGCCTGGCCATCAGCCGGCGCCTGGTGGCGCTGATGGGCGGCGAGCTGCGCGTGGACAGCCGTTTGGGCGAGGGCAGCCGCTTCCATTTCGAATTGGGGCTGCCCGAGGCGCCTGCTGAAGCGCACGATGTGCTGCCGACGCGGCCCGGCCTCAAGGTCCTCATCGTCGATGACAACCCGATGGCCCGCGAGGTGCTGCAAGGCATCGGTGAGGGCCTGAAATGGGATTGCGACATGGCCTCCAGCGGCGAGCAGGCCCTGGCCCTGGTGCACCTGGCCGCCGAGCGCGGCGAGCCTCACTACGAGATCATCCTGATGGACTGGCGCATGCCGGGGCTGGACGGCTGGGAAACGTCGCGCCGCATCCGCGACAGCCACGAGTCCGACGCGCCGGTCATCATCATGGTCACGGCCCATGGCCGCGAACTGCTTGCCGAGCGCAGCGAGCAGGAGATCGCCAGCCTGGGTGGCTATCTTGTCAAGCCAGTCACGGCCTCGATGCTGCAGGACGCCGTGGCCGAGGCCACGCGTGGCGGGCCGCGTGCGCGCCGCAGCGAGGGTGGCTTGCAGCGCCTGACCGGCATGCGGCTGCTCGTCGTCGAGGACAACGGCTTCAACCAGCAGGTGGCGCAGGAGCTTCTGGAGGACGAGGGCGCCATCGTCACACTGGCCGGCGGCGGCGTGGAGGGGGCCCACCTGGCCGCCGTCACCGAGCCGCCCTTCGACGCCGTGCTGATGGACCTGCAGATGCCCGACATCGACGGCTTCGAGGCGACGCAGCGCATCCTCAAGCGCCGCCCCGCGAGCCTGGTCATCGCCATGACGGCCAACGCGATGGACGCCGATCGCCAGGCCTGCCTGGCCGCCGGCATGCGCGACCACGTCGCCAAACCGGTGGACCTGGAGCAACTGGTGGCCTGCCTGCGCCGCCACGTCAAGCCGACCGAGGCGGGTGTGCCGGCCACTGCCGCCCCGGCTCCGGCGCCCGTGCTGCTGGACCGGGCTGCGGCGCTGCAGCGCCTGGGTGGTCGACAGGCGCTTTACGACCGCCTGGTGACGTCTTTTGCACAGGACGCACCGACCGAAATGGAAGCGCTGCGCCGCCACCTGAGGCTGGGGGCCGCGCCCGATGCGGTGCGCGTACTGCACACCCTGCGCGGCCTGGCCGGTGCCGTCGGCGCCAGCGCGCTGGCTGAGGCAGCAGGCGCTCAGGAACAGGCTGTGCGCAGCCTGGCCGACGTTCAAGCCGTCGATGTCGACGCCCTTCAGCAGCAACTCCAAGAGGCTCTTGCCGCGCTGCTGCCGCCGCGACTGGAACGTGTAGCGGCGGAGGCTGGCGACCCGCTGGAGGCGTTGCGCCGCCTGCGCCAATTGCTGGTGGAGCGCAACATGCGCTCGGTGGCAGCTTGTGAGCAGCTGGCCGGCCAAGCGGACGCGCTGGGCCCCGAGTTCGCCGCGCTGTCGCTGGCTGTTTCCCGGCTGGACTTCGCCAAGGCCTTGAAGGCCTGCGACCTGCTGCTGGAAAACCTCAATCCACGCTGAAGTGAAGCCCAAAGGCAACCACAGAGGCGCGAAGACACAGAGGTCGCACCGAGGCCGCGTTTCTCTGTGCCTCTGAGTCTCTGTGGTTGCATTTCTGCATTCGCTTCATGCGTCGCACTGGCGCATACAATGAGAATCATTCTCATCAAACGCCTGCCCGCGAAGCCGACCTCATGTCAGAGCCGCAGCCTTCCAGCCTTGCCGCCGCCCCCGCCGGGCAGGTGCTGACCGTCAGCCAGGTCAGCGCGCCCGTGCATTCGCCGGAATGGTCGTCCTGGCTGTCCGACCTGGGCTTTCTGCCGGGCGAGGCGGTGCGCGTGCTGCGCCGTGGCGCCGACCGCACGGGCAACCTGGTGGTGCGCGTCGGCCAGTCGACGTTTGCGCTGCGGCATGCCGAAGCGGAGTGCATCGCCGTGAAGCCGCGATGACCGAGTCCGTCATCCACGTGCATCGCGGCGGCAAGCTCGTCGCCCTTGTCGGCAACCCCAACTGCGGCAAGACCGCGCTGTTCAACGGCCTGACCGGCAGCCATCAGAAGGTGGCCAACTACGCGGGCGTCACCGTCGAGCGCAAGGAAGGCCGCCTCATTTCGGGCGCTGGCAAGGCGCTGCGCCTGCTGGACCTGCCCGGCACCTACAGCCTGCACCCGCGCTCGCCCGACGAGCGAGTCACCTGCGACGTGCTGGCCGGCCGCGCCAAGGGCGAGAAGCGGCCTGACCTGGTGGTCTGCGTGCTGGACGCCACCAACCTGCGCCGCAACCTGCGCCTACTGCTGGCCGTGCGCCGGCTGGGCCTGCCCGTCGTCGTGGCACTGAACATGGCCGACCTGGCAGCGCGCCGAGGCCTCAACATCGACGCGCCCGCGCTGTCGGCCCAGCTCGGGCTGCCCGTGGTGCGCACCGTCGCCATCCACAAGGAAGGCCTGGACGAGCTGCGCGCGCTGCTGGACAATCCCGAGGTCTGGGAGGGTGCCGCCATCGCCCCGGCCGCCGAACCGCCAGTGGACGACCATGCGACGGTCAAGACCTGGCTGCGGGCGCTGGACCTCGACCACGAACTGCCCACGCTGCCCGGTGACCGCGTCGACCGCGTACTGCTGCATCCGGTGGCCGGCTCGGTCATCCTGGCGGTGCTGCTGTTCCTGCTCTTCCAGGCGGTGTTTTCCTGGGCCGAGACGCCCATGCAGCTCATCGAAGGCGGCATGGCCTGGCTGGGCCTGCAGGTGGGCCACTTCATTCCGGCCGGCTGGTTCCACAGCCTCATCGTCGACGGCGTCATTGCCGGCGCCGGCGGCGTTCTGGTCTTCCTGCCGCAGATCCTGATCCTGTTCTTCTTCATCCTCGTGCTGGAAGAGTCGGGCTACCTGCCGCGCGCAGCACTCCTGCTGGACCGGCTGATGGGCAGCGTGGGCCTGACGGGGCGCAGCTTCATCCCGCTGCTGTCCAGCTTTGCCTGCGCCATCCCCGGCATCATGGCCACGCGCTCCATCGCCAACCCGCGCGACCGGCTGGTGACCATCATGATCGCGCCGCTGATGACCTGCTCGGCGCGCCTGCCCGTCTATGCGCTCTTGATCGGCGCCTTCATCCCGAACCGCGACGTGGCTGGCTTCGAGCTGCAGGGGCTGGTGCTGTTCGGCCTCTACCTCGTTGGCATCGTCGGCGCGATGGCCGTGGCCTGGGTGCTCAAGCGCTTCACCAATGCGGGCCAGCTGGTGCGCCCGCTGATGATGGAACTGCCCAGCTACCACTGGCCGCACCCGCGCTCCATCGCCATCGGCCTGTGGCAGCGCGCGGCGATCTTCATCAAGCGCGTGGGCGGCATCATCCTGCTGCTGACGTTGGCGCTTTGGCTGCTCTCCAGCTTCCCCGCGCCGCCCGAAGGAGCGACCGGCGCGCCCATCCAGTACAGCATTGCCGGTTACCTGGGCGCCGGCCTGGCCAAACTCTTCGCGCCCATCGGCTTCAACTGGCAGATCAGCCTGGCGCTGGTGCCCGGCCTGGCCGCGCGCGAGGTGGCCATCAGTGCGCTGGGCACGGTCTACGCGCTGTCCGCCACGGGAGACGATGCTGCCCAGGCGCTGTCGCCGCTGATCCAGCAGACCTGGAGCATGGCCACGGCGATGTCGCTGTTGGCCTGGTATGTGTTCGCGCCGCAATGCATCGCGACGCTGGCGGCCGTGAAGCGCGAGACCGGCGGCTACAAGATGCCGCTCATCATGACCGGCTACCTGTTCGGCCTGGCCTACCTGGCGTCGTTCATCACGTACCGCGTGGCGCTCTACTTCGGCGGCTGAGGCGGGCGGTGAATCCCCGACCGGAATGGCGCAAGCAAGGTGCTATCCAACGACTGCTCTCGCAAGTGGGGAATTTCAGTTCAGAAGCGAGTGACCAGGCTCAACAGCCAGTCCGGCATCTGGCGGGTCAGCTGCGCTTCAATGAGGTGGTCGGCACCGGTCAGCACCAGCACAGCGACCGTGACCAGGCCCAGCCCCATCAGTTGGCGCCCCCGATGACCGGCGGCTGACAGGCGCTTGCGCTGCTGGCCCCACGCCGCGCGCGAACCGTAGGCCAGCAAGGCCATGGGCGTTGCGGCGCCGATACCGAAGGCGAGCATGGTGCCCATGGCCGAGAGGACGGTGGGCCCGGCGGCGGCGAGGGTGACGGCTGCGCCAAGCGTGGGGCCCACGCAGGGTGACCAGACCACGCCCAACAGCAAGCCCAGTAGCCCTTGGCCGGAGAGGGTGTCGGCGTGAAGACCGGACAACTTCGATTGCGCCCGGTCAGTGAGGGGCGCGAGCAGCTTGATGAACGCGCGGTGCAGCGCGGGGACCAGGAAGCTCGCGCCAAAACCCAGCATCAGCACCGCGCTGACGACGCGCAGCTGGCCGGCGGCCAGCCCGAGGCTGCCGCCGAACAGGGCCAGGGCCGTGCCGATCAGCGTGAACGAGATCGCCACCCCCGCCAGCAAGGCGAGCGGCCCCAGGCGCGCGGTCTGCAGCGCGCTGGTCAACACGATAGGGAGGATCGGCAGCACGCAGGGCGACAGGGTCGACAAGGCACCTGCGAAGCCGCTGAAAAGCAGGGTCATCATGGCCGGGTTCGTGTTGGGCTGGGTTTACAGCGACTTGCGGATGAACTCGCGCAGACGGTCCTTGTCGCTCACGCCGGCCATCCGTTCAACTTCAACCGAGCCCTTGGCCGCGATCAAGGTGGACTGGTATTTCACCTGCAGCATCTCGACCAGCGGCTTGTCGGCGTCGAAGTCGATCTTGAAGACCACCACGTTCTTGAACTCGGGCTCCTTCATCAACTCCTCGATGACCGGGCTTTGCTTGGCGCAAACCGGGCACCAGTCGGCGTGGACGTGCATGATGATGGGGCGCTTCTGGCCCACTGCCTGCTTGTAGGCCTCGGTGTCGGCTTTGACGATCTCGCCGGCATGGGCAGGGCCCGAAGCCAGGCTTGCCAAGCCGCCCAGAACGACGGAGAACGACAGTGCCAGCGTGGTGAGGCGGCGGCGGGTGAATGATGGGTTTGAGGTGATGGACATGGTGGTCTGGGTTTCGGATTGCGGGGAGCAGAGTGCCCGGCGCTGAGACCACAAGGGCATCAGCCGGGCGCTTGGTGCGGTGGGCTTGCTTGCACAAGGTGGCCGCGCGGACCTAGAGGTGGCGGTGGCGCCAAAGGATTCGGCGCATCGAAAAGAATTTGACGAAACGCGTTGGAAACTTTTTTGAATCCGCTGAACCCTTTTGCGCTTGGCCCGCCTCTAGGTCGAGGCCATTCACTTCAAGCCGAGAGATTCAAATGTTCTTCCTCAAACGCAACCTGCCCCATTGGGAACGTGCCGTGCGCATCCTGGCCGGTGCCGCCATTGGCTGGGCGGTTTACAGCGGCCTGACGACCGGCGTGGTCACCTGGCTGGCGCTGGGCACCGCCGCCACCCTGGTACTGACCGCCTTTGTGGGTTTTTGCCCCGCCTGTGCGATGGTCGGGCGCCGCTACTTGGAGAGGTGACCCATGATCCGTGCTGAAGCACATCTCATCGAGGCAGCCACCCGGGGAGAGCAGGGCGCGATCTCGGAGCTGTTGACGGTCTGCCAGCCAGACCTGAAGCGCTTCGCCCGGCGGACCTGCTCGACCACGGAGGACGCGGAGGACGCGGTGCAGATTGCGCTTTGGCAGCTCTACCGCCGCATTGGCGCGTTGCGCACGGTGGCCACCTTTGCCACCTGGCTGTTCCGCATCGTCGAGCGTGAGTGCTACCGGCTCTATCGGGGCCGCAGCAAGGCCGAGTCGTTGGACGAGCTGCTGGAGCACGACATGCCCGCCGCACTTGAAGTGCCCACTGATCTGCGCATGGACCTGATCCGTGCCATGGAGCGGCTCTCGCCGCCCTACCGCGAGGTGCTGATCCTGCGTGACGTCCACGAGTTGACCGCGCCTGAGGTGGCCGCCCAGATGGGCCTGAGCCTGGAGGCCGTAAAGAGCCGCCTGCATCGGGCCCGGGCCCATGTGCGGGAGCAGTTGATGGCCAGTGGCTACTGGACGGACGGTGGTGAGCCCGGTGAGCCACGGCCGCCCGCTGCCGACCCGCAACAGAACATCACCCGTTGAACGAGACCACTCATGTTTTGCAGTACTTCTGTTGCCGCCCACCTGCTGCGCGGCGCCGCCGCGCTCGCACTGATGGCTGCCGCCTTCTTTCTCAACGACCTTGGCCTGATCTGGTCCGTGCTGGCGGTCGGTGGCGCGCTGCTGTTGCTGCGCGGCTGCCCGATGTGTTGGCTGATAGGCTTGTTTGAAACGATGCGGCGAGACGCCGACTCTGGCGCCAAAGGACGAGGCGCGTGAGCTTCCTGAGGTCGGCAATGGCGTTCGCCCTCTGTGTTGCCGCGATTGCCGCGCTACCAGCCTGTTCTGGCGTTCGCTTGCAAAAGCCGGTTGAGTTCGCGAACGAATACCTGAAATCCAACCAGACCAAATTCCTCGCCGATTGCGATCGCCAGAAGGGGCAGCAAGCCGTGGACTGCAGGCGAAGGGTTCAAGAGGAATTCGGCGTGTTGCGCAAGAAGAACGAGGAGCTGCTGCGCTGAAACGCAAGTCCGCTGGCGCCGCTAGCGCACGGCTCGCTTCATCGGCCAACTCGGGGCTGTGACGAGTGCGAGCCTTTGATCAATCAGGGGAGCGGCCGCGTCGGGACGCTCGCGCTGCAGACCTCGATGTGCCCCGGGCTGTGTACGAACCAGCCGCCCCGGTAGCGCCGCGCGTCCAGCAGCTGGGTCCAGGTGGCGGACTCGGTCTTCAGCACCTGCAGCGCGGGCCGCTCTGCGGCTGGCACCTCGGCCAGCAGGCGGATGCGCTGGATGCCGGTGCGCAGCTCGGGCTTGTCGTAGAAGCCCATCGCCGCCGCGCCGCGGGGCAGGGCGGACAGCAGCTCCATGCCATTGAGCACCCTGCCGACGACGGTGATGTTCAAGTCCAGCCCGCGCGGTGCCTGGCCGATGACGACGTACAGCTCGCTGCCGTTGCTGGAGTCGACGGCGTCGCTGCGGCCGGCGCCGACCATGCCGTAGCAGTGCGTCAGCCAGGCCTTGCCGGCCTTGGGGTCGGCGGCGACCGGGAAGCCTTGAGCGAAGCCGGTGCGCGGCGCCCAGCCGTCCACGTCGGGCAGCTTGGTGAAGCCGGCGGACTTGCCGATGGCGTCGATTGGCACGGAGAACTCGGCGGGCAGCTTGGGTGACGCGCCAGCCGGCAGTGGCCGCGCCTTGGCGGCGTCTTCGCCATCGGGGTCGCCCCACTGGGTGACGAAGTTGTCCTGCACGCGCAGGATGGACAGGCCGTCCCAGTAGCCGCCCCGGGCCAGCGCGCGGATGTTGGCGGCGTGGGCGGGCGCAAAGCGCGGGGCAAGCTCGATGAGAACCTGGCCCGAGGCGAGTTCCATCAGCAGCGTGTTCTCCGGGTCCAGCGCGCGCCAGTCGCTGGCTGGCGACGCGGCCAGGATCTCCTGGGCGGTCTTCTTGGGAGTGGGCTTGGCGGCGGGCCTGGGTGCGGCCAGGGCGGAGGACAGCAGGCCGGCGGTGGCCAGCGCGATGGCGATGTGTTTCATGGGCGCTCAGCTTAGCGGCCCTGGACCGCCGCGAAAACGTCAGGACGGCGGCAGGAAGCGCCCCAGCTCGCGCGAGCGCAGCGCCTGAGCGACGCGCGCTGCCAGCGCCTGTGCTGCGGGCGTCTCCTGCTCGGCGCGGCTGCCCACGCAGCCGTCACCGCGCAGGCAGGCCAGCCAGACCTCGGGGTCACGCTCGTCGCAGGCCATGCCGAACTCGCAGGGCAGCAGGCGCAGCGCGGCCTGGGCGGTGGCGCGGCTGGTGTCGTCGTCGAGGCGCTGGCCGTCGAAGTAGAGCGTCGTCAGGCCGCCGATGCGGCGCAGCAGCAGGCGCTCGCCCAACTCGTCGAGCAGCAGCGGGTCGGGGCGTGCGAACACGGCGCTCAGCAGCGCGGCGTCATCGAGGTCGGATTGCTGAACGGCCAGCAGCGGGTCACCGGCCACGGGCTCGTCGGGCGAGACGTTGACCAGCGCCAGCCACTCGGCCTTGGAGAACTGGCCACAGCCGGCCGCGAGTGCTGCATGGCGAGCCACGGCGCGCTGGTGCCGGGCGTTGTTCAGGTCCGGTGACTCGGCGCCTTGCAGGCCGGCGACGGCGGCACAGCGCCGCGCAAGTGCGCGGGCGTAGAGGCGGCCGCCCTGGGAGGGGGCCGCCAGGGCCGCTTGCAGCGTTGCGCGCATGTCGGAATCGGGCGCCGTGAGCAGACCGGGCAGGTCCAACGCCGGCCTTGCCGCCGGCTCGATGGGCGCAGGGCGCGGCGGAACCGCCGGCCGCTTGGCCGGTTGCGCCGCCGGTGCGACGGCAGCCACCACCGGGGTGGGCGCCACAGCCTCAGCCGGCGGCCCCCACCAGGCCCAGGACACCAGCGCGACACCGACGACCCCGAGAAGCAGGGCCGCCGGCGGCGCGATCACCAGACCGCTTGCGGCCATCCGTCCGATCCCCAGGTCACGTTGCCGATGAACAGCACCGGCGCGCCGTTGTTGTTGGCGTCGTAGGCATGCCAGGCCATCACCGAACCGTCGGCCAGCAGCGACTGCCCGCCCGGGCCCTTGAAGCGTGTGCCGCTGCTCGCGATGACCGTGCCCCCGCCCGACAGCATGGCCACGCCGGCCTTGTCGACGTAGGGGCCGGTGATCGACGTGGAGCGGCCGACGACGACGTAGTACGTGCTGCTCGCGCCCTTGCAGCAGGCGCCTTTGGAGGCGAACAGGTAGTAGTACGTCGTGCTGCCGATGGCTTTCTTGACGACGAAGCCGTTCTCGATGCCGTTGGTCGAGTCCTTGGCGATGTTGACGATGCCGCCGCTCGGCGGCTTCAGATTCGTCTTGCTGACCCGGGTGATGTGGATGCCGTTCCAGAACGAGCCGAAGACGAGGTAGGGGTCGCCGTTGGCGGCCAGCACGAAGCTGGGGTCGATGGCATTGAAGGTGTCGCCGGACTTGGACGTGATGATGGCGCCCTGGTCTACCCACTGACCCGCTGCGATGCCGCCGGCCGAGGTAGCCAGCCCGATTGCCGACTTCTGCGAATACAGGCTGGACACCGCGTAGTAGCAATAGCCCAGGCCGCTGTACTCGCCGCAGCCGGGCGCCCAGACCATGGCGGTCTTGTTGGTGGGCAGGTAGGTTTTCCACCAGGCCAGGCCGCCGCTGAAGATGGGGCCGCCCTGTGTCCACGCCGTGCCGTTGCTGGAGTACTTGACTCCGATGCCGCCGTTGTCGGTGGTCTCGAACAGCCACCAGGTCGAGCTGGTCTTGTAGATGTGGGGGTCGTGGGTGCCGATGGCGCCGGTCAGCGTCCAGGGGGCGGCCTGGGCGGGAAGCAGTGCGGCGGCGAAGGTGCAGCCGAGGGCCAAGCGCACAAGGCGCTTCAAGTTCAGGAACATGGGCTTGTCTCCGGTCGTTGCTGTTGCGGCCGTCTCTTCGGACTGGCCTGAAGGAATTAAATATGACTATTCAGGCCATGCAATCCCGTGGTAACGCCGATTCTGAAATCCGTATCGATTAAAAGTATTACTAAAGCTTTTTGGCCGGAAGCGTTTACAGCGTGACCGGGTTGGCAGCGCGGGCAGGCCCGGGCGGCTTCCTACAATGCCGCGATGCCCGAGACCGCTGCCCAGAATTCGCCAGACCTGCAAGATTTGCCCTTCGTCCACCTGCGCATGCACACCGAGTTCTCGGTGGTGGACGGCACGCTGCGCACCGATGACGCCGCCGATGCTGCAGCTGCCGATGGCCAGGTGGCAGCGGCCATCACGGACCTGGCCAACCTGTTCGGCGGCATCAAGTTCTACAGCGCGATGCGCAAGAAGGGCGTGCAGCCCATCCTGGGCGCTGACTGCTGGCT
>Ga0187842_1000750_pt1 | contig 15585 bp, 18 predicted proteins | sample SpaLakP09_SKY_41_FD_134514 | JGI IMG/M metagenome (GOLD analysis project Ga0187842, IMG submission 134514) | Oligotrophic lake water microbial communities from Sparkling Lake, Wisconsin, USA - SP09_SKY_41 | ecosystem: Environmental > Aquatic > Freshwater > Lake | place: USA: Sparkling Lake... | reverse complement strand
GCGTATTGTTGACAACGGACGGGTGGCAGAGCGGTTTAATGTACCTGACTCGAAATCAGGAGTAGGGGTAACCCTACCGTGGGTTCAAATCCCACCCCGTCCGCATTGTTAAACAACGATTTATGAAGAAAAAAATTGCTTCGTGACAGATTCGTGACAGCTTTGGGGTTGTGACGACCACCAAATCAGAAGATTCCGGTTCAATTCAGATCTCCAGTGGAGCCGTTTCCGCACGCATCTTTTCGGACAAAGACGGCTGGTACACGTTGGCCTGGTATGTCGGGATGGAACGGAAACGAAAAAGGTTTTCCACTATGTCGGCCGCACGGGAAGAGGGCCGCAGAATTTTAATGAACCTCAGTCGTGGCCGCTTGGATGCGGCTTCCGCTGCGATGACCGACATCGAACAGCTCGCCGCCGCCAAAAAGATTTTAGCCAATCTTGATGTGACGATGGAGACGGCAGCGTATCAGTACGCCCAAGCCAAAGGGTTGGTGGGAGATCGAGATCTAGTGGAGTACATCCGGGCCCATGTGAAGCGTGAGGACAATTTAAAGCCTTGGACGATGCCGGAAGCTCTTGATCAACTTCTGGATGAGAAGGGGAAGTTGAATCGTCCGATCGATTATCTGTCCGAGATCCGGAAAATGCTAAGGCCCTTCGTGGAGTTTTATTCCGGTCCTGTGATCACCCTGACCCGTGATGATGTGGAGCGCTACATCAGCCGTGGGTTCAACCGAAACGGGAAGCTGGAGAAGATCAAACTCCTGCTCAACTTCTGCCGTGGCAAAGCACTTCCAAGAAATGAGTCCACCGTTGCCGATGACATTCCCAAGGAAGTGATCTTCAAACCACGGGAGACGGAGATCTTCACTCCGGCTGAGGCGAAGACGATTCTGGATGCTGCAAGACCGGACGAAGTTCTTTGTATTGCGTTAGGGCTTTTCGCCGGGGTGAGGACCGAGGAGATTGCCCGGATGGACTGGAAGGATATCCGCTTAAGTCGTCGTCAGGACGAGTCGGTCGTGGAAATCACTAAGGTGGTGGCCAAAAAGCGACTGCACCGGCGTTTAATACCGATTTTACCCCCTTTGCGTGCCTACTTGCAGAAGTTTAAGCCACCTACTACGGGTAAGATCAGTCCGGTGAAGACTCTTTCGGATCGTTTTGAATATTTGGCCAAGCGGGTAGGGATCGAATGGAAGCATAACGGCCTTAGGCACAGCTTCGGCTCATACCGATTGGCGGCCCTCCAAAACATTCATCAACTCAAAGAAGAGATGGGAAATAGTGAGGCTATGATCCGTCAGCACTATCAGAAGGCAGTGACACGTGCAGAAGGCACCAAGTTTTGGGCGATTCGGCCTTAATTCCGCCAGAAAGAGTTATCAGCTTTCTCGCTAATATCTGTGCGATTCCGAACATAAGTCGGAAAAAGATTAGCTACTTTGCGGAACAAAAAATCTTTCGGATGCGGTGATTATTCGTATCCGCTACAAAGACGTTTCCTGCTGGGTCCACCGCAACACCCAGTGGATAGCTGAATTTGGCTGATTTGGCATTTCCGTCACCAAATCCATCTTCACAACCGGCAAGGGTCGATACTTTAATCTTCCCGTCTTTGGTTGATATTACGCGTATTCGGTGGTTCCAATAGTCTGCCACATAAATGTTACCGTCCGGACCTACGGCCAAACCGTGAGGGGCAGCGAATCGAGCCTTGGATCCCGAACCATCTACGCATCTGATTTTCTCCATTTCGTCGTTAAAATCATATTTCTTGCTACCAGACAAAGTTATAACGGAAAGCCATCCCTCTAGTGCTTTCAGCATGCATATCCGACTGTTATTAGTGTCGGACACATATAGGTTTCCATCGGAATCCAGTGCTACACCCGCGGCGTTCAATCCTTCGGTGATGGAATCAATGGTGGCGATAGTTGATACCATTCCCTCGGGGTTGATCTTCCGAACACGGTGGTCGGCAACAAAGACGTTTCCTGAAACGTCCACCGCTACTTTGCTAGGGTAAGAAAACTTTGCGTTTGTGCCTGACTTATCTACATGACCCTCGGATCCGCACCCCGCCACTGTTGTCACGTTAGCCGAATTTTTATGAAAAGTGATTTTGCGGATTCTGTTATTTCCGGTGTCCGCTACGTATAAGTCTCCCTCCGATCCTAGGGCCAATCCTTCGGGCTTTGAAAAGCACGCCTTTTCGGCTTTTCCATCCATATAACCCTCCTCAAAGCCTGCCAGGGTGGTGACTTTGCCATCCGAGGAGATTTTTCTGATCGAATGATTATTTGTGTCAGCGACATAGCAATTGCCGGATGCATCGATAGCTACGTCTCTTGGGGAGGCAAACTTTGCATCGGCACCTGCCCCGTCGGTGAATCCTGCGTCTTTGCCTCCAGCGAGGGTGGTTACTTTAACTGTCTGAGCTTTGCTCAAAGAATTGCCCTTCATTTGTTATCAGAAACTAGCTAGTAAATATAGCGCAACCAGAATTCCGTAATTTAGCGTAATCAGCATCTTTTTCAGCCTCTTGCAAAAGTTTTGGATTACCCTCAATGGCCTTGAGAAGGTATTCCTCGGCTGTAACCAGACTTCCATTTTTAGATGCGTAAGCACCAATATTGTATTGAACATCTGGGTCTTCCAGAATTTGGGCAGACTTTTCGCATCCCTGAGTTGCCGCAGAGAGAAGCCATCTACATCCTTCCTCATCCTCTTGGCCACCCAATAAAGCCCAAGCCAAGTTATATTGAGCTCCTCTATGACCTTGCATCGCCGCAAGTCGAGTCCACTTCAGGCCTTCCGCTCTTTCATGGGGATCTGCCTCGCACCCAGTATCGAAAGAATTTCCGAGATTATATTGTGCATCAACATACCCTTGGAGTGCGGACTTCTCCAGCCAAGCCCTTCCTTCGGTAAGTTTTCGAGCTTCATCATAGCCACACTCCTCCCCTTGGGTTAAAATATAAGTCCCACGGACGAACTGGGCTCGGGCATCACCTTTTTCAAGTAGTACGTCAATTCCGTTTCTTAGCTCTTCTGGAGTAAACCGTTCATTACTCATATTAAGAATATTCTAGTGATTAAGATATAATAACGGCAACTATTAAAAACCTAACTTATACTGGCTGAAACAAATAAATCTAATTAAGAGTAATTCCACCAAAAGTAGAGATATGCGGCGATCTGCCATGCCTTCCAAGTCGTTAACGATTGACCCTCGCCGTCACAGACCTGAAAAAAGGAAAACAGAATATGGCTTTGATAAATGGGAAAGCCCCTTTTTCAGGCAATGATCTCGTTAGGACCCGACGAGCAAGCCTCGGTTGGCACAAAAATATTGATGTCATGGTTTCTTGCCCTCGACTATTGCTTTGACCGCGGCTGAAGAACCACGAACGACCTTAACAGGAAACTGCTTTGGGTAGACTGATCTTGGGTAAGTCTCACTAATCTCATAACGATCCGACCCGGCGCTATTTACTGGGCGGATTACGTAGGAGGGAAACTGCTCGTAAAAAATTGAGTTATTGAAGTTCCGGTATACATAGGTCTCCTTTCCTTGTTGGCGCATCGTGTATGAAGGAAACTGCTTTGGATAAACCGATTGTGGGAAAGTTTCGATTATCTGGGTCTCTTCAGCAGACAAGGGGTGGCATGCCAGACAGCAGATCACGATCATCCACCGACCCCCTCTTTGATGAAGGCAAATAAAGATGAAAATACCAAAAAACAAAACTAAAAACATTTCCATAAAGTACCCAATGGTTGAAGGGTTTATGTCACCGGTGTCGATTCTGCATCAGACTCATGCCATTCACTCAGTTGTGGGCAGAGCTCCCGAATATCTGGCAGGGTAGGTTTGGGGATCAAAAGGGAGGGCAGGGAGATTTCGAATAAGTCTATGGTTCCGTCGACCGCCTCCGACCGGCGGCTCCAAAGGGAGTCCGATGTGATGAAGACGTTCATTTGCAGATCACGACCTTCCAGCAGAAGCGGTAAACCCCGCACAAACTGCTCCCAGAGGCCCGCCAAGGGTACGATCACCCCGCGGGTCACGCCTTGTAGCGCTACGCTGCGCCAGACATCTTCCGCGTCCCCACGGCGAAAATGACAATTCGTCGCCTCCCAGGCCACACACTCATGCCAGGTTTGGCAAACTTGATCGATGGCGGCCCGGAACCTTTGAACATCCCCATACTCCTTGGCGGCCTTGGAGGATGCCACCAGTTCCCGTAGTTCCGCTATTGCCCGGTTGGCAAGGGGCACAACCTTGGCGGCATGCTCCTGGATGGAGGCGGGCTCATCATCCGGTTCCAGAACTGAATCTACCGCCATGTTCCAGTTGCGGGCCATGGTCCGAATCCTTCCGCTCAGTCGATCTAAGGCAAAGAGCCCGACCCAGCCCTCAGGTTTGAGCTGTGCCAGTAGGTCCTCGTGAGATCCGTGCGACTGATAGGGAGGGGGAAATGGATACCGAGTCTTGGCCTCGCGAAGGGTTATCTTTCGGGGCTCTAGGGGCTGATTCTGAACAGATTGAGAGTGAATCCGTAGGCTTGGTCTAGGGGAGCGGGCCTTGCGAGGCACTTGGAAAAGGTTCAGGCCCCGAAAGAAGTTTCTCATGGAGAACCTTCTCCTTCGTCGATTTGACCAACAGGAAACGGCTTTCGGATAATCGTATTGGAATAAGTGCGGTAAATGGTGTCTTTCTGAACGATGTATTCGGGGAACGGTTTCCGAAAGATCGTGTTGGTGTACGTTCGATACAGCCAGACTGATCCGTCCGACCTTTTCTCTGAAAGATAGTCAGGAAATGGCTTCCGGAAGATCGTGTTTGTGTAAGTACGATAAACTTTAGCGGTTTCACCCTCTCCGGCCTGTAGCTGTGCCGCCAAAAAGAGCAGTAGTCCAAAATAGAGAAATTTCATCGGTTATTGACCACCTTGGGCCGAAGTGTTTGGAGAGTCCTATTATAGCGATTCACATCTTCTATTTTATTCGCGTCGATTAAAAGAAAGGCCTTTTGGCCGAGACGGAAGTTTTCATCTTCTTTTGCTCCAATTACTCCTTGAATACGGGAACGGGTAATCGACCCCCGAGAATCCATGACGGAGTGCTTGGCTTTTTCATTTTCTAACATCTTGATCATTTGACGGTTGGATTCGATCTGGCTTTTGGCGATGTGATACTCCGCCCCGCGGGTAACGCAGTCATACTTTTGATAAGTCACTTGGCCCAGACATGGGAGCGTCAGCAAGGGAACGCAGATAAGCCACGGCATGGTTCTTTTCATTAGGAGAACTCCGGAACGGTTCCTGGGTATCTGGGTAGTGGATCAGGGGAAGAGGGGCGGACTGGTGGGGCGATGAGCATATCTGGATCGGGATTGGCCCAAGGATCGTCTTCTCGGATCACACGGCGGAGAGATACCCCGCCGCCTTGATCCCCCTCCGGAAGCCAGCGAGGGTCTTGCCCGTCGTCGTCATCATCCCCGCCGTGCCAGCGCCAAGTCACGAGCCATTCCCACAGCCGCGGGATCCAAGATAGAATCCAAAACAGCAGGCAGATCGCACTGCCCCAAAGCATCCCATCTCCCCAAACCAGAGAAAAAAACCAGAAGCTACCCACTCCATAAAGCCAGCTGGGGGGTTTATCCTTTTGCTGGCAGCTGTGCAGATAACCGGCCGTCCAGCCAATATAGAATAGAAGTATCGCATCCATTAGAAAAATCCTTTCTGCTCTTGCATAGGCTCAGCCTGCCACAGGGGGTAGGACATTGGCTGTACTTACAGAAAACAATCTTCTGGGACCGTTTTTGTCCTAGGGGGTGAAGTAAGGTGACTTTATGAAAAACAAACAATACATACCAATAGTTAAACCCGTGTTCTGGACAATGATCTTTGGAATGGTCTCGGCCATGCCACTATCCGCCCAGCCGCGCTGTTTCGTTTACGTGGATGACTTTGGATCGGAGCAGGACAACAGGATCCGTTCTTTGGGGAAGGAGATTCAGGCCCAACAGTCCGAACTTCGCCTGATGGAGAAAATGACCAAGATCGATAAGTATGACCGGGATGTGATTCTCGCTCGGGCGCACCGCAAGATGGCTATATTTCAGCTACAGAGTGAAAAGCAATTATTGGACAATAAGTGCTTCAAAGACAGGTATGGCCCGAAGTTTTCCTTCCGGTAGGAGGCAAGAAATGCTCCTCGATAACCTTGTTATGAAAAAGGTCTTATTGTTGTGGCTATGCGTACCGGCTTATTTGTGCGCCCAGCAAAGCCAACAGCTGTTGGTGGTCTGGGATGAACGAACTTGGCAGCTGCCAATGATCCAAAAGAAATATCCGGAATGGCCACAAACCTCGGTTTTACAGATCGAGGTGATCAGTTCAACGCAGATCGATCTAATACCCTGGCATGGGGAACGCACGCATGTGCTTCTTCGGCAGGATCAGAGTCCAGCTACATTCCTTCGTGATCCAAACCTCTTGAAGCCTATCTTGTTTGGTATGCGACCCGAGAACTCTGTAGTCGATATCCGGTATCCCGGACGTACCAATAGGCACAGGGTAACCACGCCGAGGATCAAAGGTGCTTTGGATCCGAATTACGATTATCTTTCGGAAGGCAGGAAATATTGAAATCTATTCAAAAATACTTGGTTAGAGAAAAGCATTCTGGATTCAAATTATTGACCCCAATTTTTGGCGGTTGATGGGCTTTAGTTAAAAGACAACGCAGGATGCTGCTTCCAGTTTTAGGCTTCCTCAGCAAAGTTATAAGAAAGGTCTAATTCTTTCTGCCTATCACTTCAAAAAATGCCTCGTCGATGCGGAAAATATTCTCGGTCAGGCGAGATAATGTATCACCAAGCTTCCATTCCATGATCTTGGTCGGAGAAAGGGCACCATGAACCGTGGCGCTCCGTAGGGATTTGGTCAGCAGAATTCCGTCGACCCAGGTTATCACAGGCTGCTGCTTGATCAGCCAGGCATCGAAACGATTGCGGTCCCCGTTTTCCATTCTTAAAAAGTCCAGCACCTCGCTCCCGTTTTCTTCCTCGACCCATTCCTTAAGTGAGGATTTGTCAACCGCTGGGGCTTCTAAAGCTTCGAAGGGCGGTAGGACAATTCTGCTGAACAGGTCCGAAAGAAATTTTCCATCCAGGCCGCTCCCTTTGCCCCCGCTGAGTGATTTTACCAGCAATTCCAGTCCTCCATAGGCCATGACCAGTCGCCATTGGCGACCGCGTGCCGGAGCTGTCTTTCCAGGGCCGATGGTTGGCTCGGTCCACAACTTGGCCTGGGCTACCAATTCGTGACCCCGGATGATGCCATATGCTCGAGCTTTGTCGGTGCTGCTTTCTCCTGCAGCCAAACCTAGGCGTGCGAGGCGAGGGGAGAGGTTCTCACTGGCCTTAAAGGCCTCGATAAATTGTTTGTAGCCGCTTTTTTCAACGGTCGGTAGGAAAGCCGCACAACCCTCCCCTTGCCGCTTCATCGGCCAAGGGCCTTGGGGGGTCCCGATCTTCAGATCAAGGCAGATGAGTTGATCGGGCCCGATCCAAAAGGACCCCACGCACATCAAGGAGCCGTCTTGGGTCGTGATGACTGTGGATCTTGTCGAAAGTCCTACCGATCCCAACGCCGCCCCGCTTGCTTTATCGAACCACTCCAAAAAGCCAGTTAGTGTTTTGCGGTTAATGGCGATGCCAATAAATACCTTATCCGTCACCACCGCTGGCCTACGGCTGTAGTCTGCCCCTTGCGCCTGCTTGGCCTGCCAGAGCAATGATCCATCGAGGCAACTCCTGGCCTCGTACGCCTCGCCTGTCGAAAAATAAGCCCGATCGTTTGTACCAACTAAGCCATCCCAGGTGTTGGCATCCTGAATTTCCCAAATAGTCGCACCCGTTTCGCATGCCAGGCAGTTGACCCCTCGCTGGCCACGGCAGATCAGAGTCGTGCCTTTTCCTGTTAGGACGATTTTGCAGGGGTCCCATGAATCTCCCTTTGACAAAAGAGAGGTCCAAGCTTCTTCCCCCTCATGGTTGAACGTTTTCACGGTGTTTTTGAACCCAAAGTAAACCTGGGTGCCATCCATCACCAATTCTGGTTGGTTTCCCACCCCCTCTTCAGAAAATTCTTTTTTTACAAAGACCTCCCCAGATTTAATTCGCCACCAGGAAAGAATGGCTTGGTCTGACTCGCAAGACAGCAGGACCGCAGTTTCTCCAGAGGACGCCAATCGAAAACTGGCCCGTCCGGTCTCTCTTAGGGTTCCTCGCCATTTCTCCTTTCCGGTGGCTGCGTCCAGTGAAACTAAAATCGTCGCTTTATCAATCTTGACCACTGCCAGTAACGTCGTGGAATTCGGAGCCACGAGTGCGCTGAGCTCATGAAAACGAAGTTCGGAGGTCCATGTCACTGCGCCGTCGGCAAGCGACAATGAAAAGATTCGGCCTAAAGCCATCCCCTCAGGCCGCGCGTTATTGGATGCCAAAAACACCTGGGAACCGCTTACGGCAGGACACTCGCGGCTAACCTCCTGGCCAAAGGCCTGTTTACCGCTCGAAAGATCTTCTTCCTGAAGAATTTCACCCAAGATGCATCCTTCCAGGAGTTTTGATAGCCGGATGGACTTCCGAATGTTTGCTTTGAATGAAGCATCCTCGGTAGGTTCCCGGGAATGGATCCAAAGAAAGGTTTCCCCATGTTTCTGAATGTGAGCCCCTAAAGCTCGTACCCCTTTGGCGTTTTGTACAAAAATACGTGGTCCTTCAAGGAACGCGCTGGAATCGTAAAGCTGGCTGACCAGAAACTTTTCTGCTGTCTTTGAATCTGGAAACATCGGGGATCCTACGCCTACGCCTTGGCAGTTCTCCCCAAGCTTGTCACTGAAGTCGGTATCCGCTGATGCGGATTTGATGGTGCTCCAAACTGTCCCCCAGACATTTTCCTCTTTTATCAGGCCGTGCAATTCCTGGCACAAAGAGGATTTCCCCACCTTTCCCAACGGCTTATTTTGGACCGCTAGGACAGGGTGAAAGCTCCAACGAGTGACGGATTCGAGGGCTTCCGCCCCAGCGATGATTTCATCGTTGGCCCGCTGCGCCTCAGCCTCCTGAGCGGCCGTAGCCTCATTTTTTGCTTTCTCGGCCTCCTCAAGGGCGCTCCCAACCAGGTCGAGGGTCTTCTTGGGAATCTGATTGGTGGAGGCCCATAGGATTAAGGGGTTCAGCCAATCCAATCGGTTCTCAAGACTCTCCACATCGGACTGGATCCGTTTCAGCGCCTTGACAGCTACTGTCCCATTGATGTCCTTGGGAGGGGGGCCTTCTTCATTCCATTGGCCCTCTTCCGTGTTTCCGTACTCGTTCTTGCTTTCGAAGCTTACATCGATTCCTGGAAAGAGTTCGGCAGCTTCTTTGCAAAGGGAGGAGGGGGTGAGAAATCCTCCGCTGTTGGACTCATTGCGAAAAACATCAATCCGGATGAGCGTCTTTTTGTTGTCCCGTTGGGGAGTCCATGGCTTAAGCAAAAGCTCGATATAGTCAGCCGCGGCTTTTCGCAGCGCTGCATCCTTGCCCTTGATCGTGATGACGTAGTCGGTGTCGGTGCTCATGAGGTTATGCCCCTTTGGATTACCATTTCTTAATCATCGATGCTGGGTGCGTGTTCCAAGACGCTGTCAAACAGGGAGGTCTCGCCCACACTTTCCTCCCCAAAAAATACTTTGCGCATCGCCTGGATGTATGAGGGCCAAGGGGAGTGAATACCAAAGCAGTCTTTCAATAAAGAAATGTCGAACTCCTCATACCATTCTCCGGGCATGTTGGGTGTACCGATTTTCGCCCCTGTATTAAGGGCGGCGACCAAACTTCGGATTTCGCCTTTTTTCATGATGCGAAAACCATTGTATTTTACCTCACAATACTCAAACGATAAACTTACAATGAATTCACGATCATCGCTGTAATCAGCCTTTGCGACTTCGTCTATATCATACAAATTAGAGATATAGGCGCCTTCTTCCCGTTCCGAAAAAATATCGATAACTTCATCCGAAATATCCTCAATCCCCAAAGCGAGATGGCCAGAGTGTCTGGCAAGGACACGGGCAATGTCCGGACTTAAGCGCTTGAAATCTCCAAGAAATAGTCCTCCTCCCTGATGTTCGGAAAAAATTTTGACGTTTTCCGGGGAAAGTCTTATGAAGGAATTAAGGGATAGTACCTCTTTGTTTGCGACAAGTATCTCGAGGAGCTCGTCTGAGATATCCTTAAGGCCATTGAGATAAAGGCTTTCGGGGCGCTTGATTAGATGAAGTGCTGATTCTTTGCTGAGTGTTTTAAGACCATCTAGCGCTAAGGATCCTTGACGATTGGAAAGAAGAGCGGCGGCTTCATCAGATAGCTTGGAAACTCCGCTAAGACTCAAGCCACCTTTGTGATTCGCCAAAATTTTCGCCAGAGGTTCTGGCAATTGGCTAATTCCATCCAGTTGGACGTACCCCTCGTAATTTGCCAAAACCTCCGCTGCCGATTCCTCGATTTTAGTGTATTCGCTTAGATCGCTGTCCCGATTGGCGACCGCCTTCTGGGCGATCTTAGCAGTTAGAACCTTTTCAGTTTTCTTGCTCATAATTTCCCTTTTGCCTTCTCCCAGCCCTTTTTCACGTTCTCAGCCAAAGAGGCATCCAGAAGAGCGCGTGCGCGCTTTTCCGTGTAGGCATACTCGGTGGTGACCTTCAGGGGGTCCTTGCGGCCTGCAGAATAATCGGTGAAGCAGAAAATGTAGGGCAGGGCGTCTTCTCCGCCCCGTTTGGCCAGAACAAACTTGCGCACAGCATCCCCACCTTTTCGATAAACCTGTCGCTCGATTATTTCGGCTTCTTTGGCTTTGGAAGGTTTGGGTGGCGGGACAGCATCTTCTAGAGCTTGCGCAATTCTAGCTCCACCGTCCTTCACGCTCTTGTCCTCGCGTAGCTTGAGGAAGGTGGGAAAGATCATCCGCGGACAGTCGGCGATACCTGCGTAAGTCCAGGATCCCTTCTTACCGTCCCATGCGAAGGCCTGGGTGCGCACCGGTCTACCATCGCTCCGGTTGCGGATCCAGTCCTCGCCCTCGATCTCCGCGATGATCTGGGGCTTCACAAAGTGAACCTCCCGGCCATCCGCATCGTTCAAAAGCAGGTTGGCATCTACCTTCAGGCTCCGGAGACGTTCCAAAAGTTCTACCGCCATCTTGTCGCCGATCCCCGATCCAGTGCGTGCCAAAGTCTGGAATATCATCGATTCACCCTTGGCGGGGTAGTTCAGACCGATCAGGAGGTTGCGGACGCCGATTTTCCCCTCAAACGCCCCCTCTACATAACCCATGATAACGGCATCAATCGTCAGACGTGGCTTGATCTTGGCGTAGTCGCGCTCCTTTTCATGCCGAACCACGATCCCTTCGCCGCCTTCGACGAGGACCTGATTCAGAATTTTGCCAAGCTCGTCTCCCGAGCACCACCCACCCCGCGCGCGGTGTACCGCCACGGAATGGTCTTCCCCGAAAATCTCTCCGAGTTTTTTCCACTCCCCATCAAATCCGCCTCCGTCATCACGGAGATCTTTGCCGTCGAGCATCAAAATGTCGTAAAGGGCCAACAGGAGCTTATCGGCTGCTCCTTTCTCCGTGGAAAACGAAGCCCGTGTCACCTCGGCGATGCTGGGACGAGGTTTACCTTTCTCGGTGGGCAGGTAGATCTCGCCGCGCAACAGTGCCTTTTTGATGCCCTTGGATTTAAGAGCGGCTGCGGCCTCTTTGAGAGCCTTCATGCCGATGCGGGCACGGCCCGATGGGGCGGCAAACGCAACGGTCTCGATCTTTTCGTCGTAGAAAAGCATCGTACCTTCCCCATCGTATTTTTCCGACCAGTGCAGACGTTTGACCCCGCCAAAGCGGTTTGGGATCTCGACGGGGGACATTGCCTTAAAGGAACGGCTGAGCGCCTCCTCGTGTTTCGTTGCCGTGCCAAGGAGCAGGGGATCGTTGATCCCATCGGTCTGGGCGATGGCGTAATCCCCCGACTTCTTCACGAACTTGGATATATCGATAATCATAACGTTAGGCAGGAAGTTTGAGTTCCTGGTTGGAGAGCAGAATTAAAAGCCGGTAGGTGCCTTCTTTGGCGGACTCCCCATAAAGAAAAGCCCGATAAGGGCTACCGCCGTCCACTAGGACAAGGGGCTGATTTCCTTTTTGGCCTGCACCGAGCACCGCGACGGATTTCTCTTTCTCGAGCTTTTCAGCCAGACCTCGTAGGAAATCGTGCCCCAAGCCATCCTCGTGCACGACCTGGTAAACACCTCGGAAGACAAAACTGGTCAAGGCCTCATCTACCGGCATGAACTTCCCAACCTTAATTGGTCGCACATCGTTGACGTTGGCGGTCCGGTCGGTGCGCGGGCGGCGCTCCTTTTCCGTGCCATCTGGCTTCAGTACGGCCTCGATCTCCTCGAAATCACGCACCACCGTCCCTGCCTTGTCGACGAACGCGGTCGAAAGAAGATCGGGATCGGCCAAGGTTCCAGCCATGGAAAGGTCTAGCTCTGGGTCGCCTGAAGCTACGTCCTCTGTGGAAAGGGACTTGAGATCGACGCGACGGGCCGCGTTAAAGATCCGGACATTGTTCACGGCGCCTGCGGTGGTGCGGCGCTGGATGGCAGGTGCGACCTTACTGCGTTTAGGGGATTGTAGGGGAAGGCGTGCCGCTTTGCCTTCGTATTCAAGATGGATCGTGGTCGTCATGGGGTTATCACATCATCGCAAAGTTCATCTCTTCATCTTCCTCGTCGCCGCCCGTCGCACTCTCCGCGTCAAAAAGTTCGTAGGGTACGATCTTTCCTACAAAAGGGCTGTTCTTGGCGTAGCCGACCAAAAGGAACGTGTCACCGTCTTTGGCCAGAACGAAGGCCTCCTTGCGTTCGGGGGATTTACGGTAAGAAAACCAAGTCGAGTAAAGGCCCTTCTTGAGAGTGGCTCCTTCCAAGGGATAGACGTCGGTGACACAGAAACTGGCCAGTGCCTTAAGTGGTGCTGTTTCCAAGGGGGCAGCTTCTTCGAAAGAGGAGGGGAGTGGCTCACGGGAAGTTCCGTCGTAAAGGATCTCCTCCTTGTCGACGGGGGAACCTTCCGGATCCAAGCGACTGTTGGAAATGGATGAGGCAGGTACACAGCGACCATCCGCCGTAAGGCATCCGCGAACGAGAACCTCATCTCCCTTAATAGTCAGTTTTTTAAGCCGTCCGTAAAGATCGTCCTTGGTGACCTTGCGGGCGAGCTCGCAAGAAAGCGTTTTACCGGAAAGGGTGAAAGAAATCGCAGGCATTTGGAGAATAAAATTAATTTAGTGTGGCCACTGCGTTATTCCAGCAAAAAAGAAGATAAATCATCTATACTTCAGAAAACACCACATTTAAATACACAAGCAGCCGAATATCTTCCACAGGGTAATGTGCCAATTGATGAAAATAGCTGGGAAAGCTGCATTGCCCAAGCCGAGCTAAGCCTATATAAAACAATATTAATCTATGATTACGCGCCCACCTGCAGGTCGACTGGTTGTTTGTGATGAAAACACGAACTGTCCCGAAGAGTTCTTCGACTTAAGGAATTCTAAACGTTGTTGGAATTATCCTTTGGGCAGATCATCCATTTCAGCCGATGTAGCCCAGTATAGCGACAGCTGTATTCTTTTTGGGGATGGTAAGGTGGCTTCGTGGGTTGAAACTGATGAAGATGTATCTTACAAAGTAGGCGATTATACGTTGACCAAAAAAAAACTCTTAAAACTCACCCCGCCGCTCGAAGTTGAAAGAATTGTAAAAATCGCATCCGGCTTTCACTATTTCTTTGCCCTTCGCGAGGATGGTGAGGCTTTTGTTTGGGGCGATGAAAAGTGGAAAAAAACTCCTGAATTGCACCCGCCTAACAAGCGACTTCAAGGTGTTGTTGATATTGATATCAGCAAGGACGGGGGACTCCATGTGCTCACCACTGAAGGCAGAGTGATAAGCTGGGGAGGTAAATATTCAAACAAGCACCCCAAGAATCTTTGTGATATTGTACGAATTCAGAACACCGTAGGGATATCTAAAAGTGGTGAATTGATCTGCTGGGGAAAAGACGCCGGAGGATATCCTACTGTCCCAATTCCAAAAAAGCTTCCCAAGATCAAGGAGGTGGGTGTGTTTGGATATAATGCCCCTGGCTCAGCGATTACCCATGATGGTAAGGTGCGGGGAATTGGATATAATCACGATGTGATTGATGAGGAGCTGGGGTCCTTAAAGGGAAAAGTCATTCAAGCCGTCGGAGACGGCAAAAAAGGGTGTATTTTGCTTTTTGACGATCAAACAGTTAGATATTTTGATTACAGCCATCATTTTCGTGATGAATACAAAAACGAGGATCTCGAGTACAGTATTAACGGCCAACGAAATATTCTTTCAATCGGAAACACTGATACTGGTGTTTGGGCTATTCAGAAGGAAGACAAAGCTCCCCCAAAAAAAGCCAAAAGCTCTACACCTAATAAGAAAAAATGAGTTATAACCAAAGAAGACCAAGCTAAATGGGTAAGAATTGACTTTGGGTAAGGCTCAGTTGGGTAGCCCCGTAATTGTCCTAGGGGGGATGAGATGATTTCGCCCTATGAATGAAAATAGTGGATACAAAAAGATTGAAGGTGGCAGCAGGAGCAGTGAGGTGCAGATGAGAATGGCGCTTCACGAGATTATTCGGTTGGTCGAAGGCTGGGTGGATTCGGATGAAAGAAAGGCCGAGGCCACCATGCTGAAGATTCTCAACACTGCCCTTGAGGTTGTATGAGAGAGGTGAGTAATGATGGATTTTGTGTGTTTACAACCGTGTCTTAAATAAAGCTTAATAGCAGCGGATGAACTTTTACAACGGGTACACCCCGGGGGAGCGGCAAAAGAAGCTGCGGGCTTCTTACAAGTTCTATCCCAATCATTCGCATCCGTATTATCAGGGGTCATGCCACATTTGCAGTGATCCGGTCGGCCCAGTCGAACCACATTCCGAGGACTACTCGGAGCCGTACGTATGGGAAAAGCCTGCTGAGTATGCCGTTTGCAAAACGTGCCACAGTCGGCTCCATAAGCGCTTTAAGAACCCAATGGGATGGCAGGCATACAAGTTGCATCTGAAAAGAGGTGGGTATGGGGCTGAGTTGAAGATTCCTAAGTATTCGCGGGAGATAAAGAGTGCAGTGCTGGCTCTTGAACGAGGGGAAACGCCTAAAATGGAGCCAATCCGAGCCTTGGCAGGAGGTGATCTTTGGTGGGATGGATTGACGACCGATCCAGCCTCACTTACCGAAGCCTGGGCACGTCCAAGATAATCTTTTATGCATAGGAGAGTGTGGAATTAGTGAGCTAGCTCGCGCAAGGGGATTTCGGCATAAAGGTAATTCATGTACGAGCAGGCTTTCAAAAACATTGAAAATGTTCTCTTTAAGGAGGCGGGTTGTACCACGGAGCTGGATTATACT